>Ga0335072_10005116_pt1 | contig 19341 bp, 14 predicted proteins | sample Lox_Sample_21_FD_206725 | JGI IMG/M metagenome (GOLD analysis project Ga0335072, IMG submission 206725) | Soil microbial communities from Loxahatchee National Wildlife Refuge, Florida, United States - Lox_Sample_2.1 | ecosystem: Environmental > Terrestrial > Soil > Wetlands | place: USA...
GGCCTGCACTACGTGAGGTTTACGAACCAGGAGGCGCTGGGGAATTTTCTGGCGCAGCACTACGACATCCGGAATCCGCGTGAGCTGAGCAGCTGCGAGGTTTGCCACCGATGAACGACAAACAGCGAACAGCGAACGGCGATCAGCGTACAGAAATGCTCGTGCAGGTTGAGCCGAAGCGGAAGCTGACCTTGGCGGAAGTGCGGGAGAAGCTGGCAAATCAGAAAGGCAAAAGGTACTGGCGGTCGATCGACGAGCTGGCGGAGACGCCGGAGTTCCAGGAGCTGGTGGCGAAGGAGTTTCCGGAGCAGAGCTCGGAGTGGATCGATTCGGTATCGCGGCGCGGATTCCTGAAGGTGATGGGAGCCTCGCTGGCGCTGGCCGGGCTGGCCGGTTGCACGAAGCAGCCGGATGAGCTGATTTATCCATATGTAAAGGCGCCGGAAGATCTGATTCTGGGCAAGCCGGTGTATTTCGCTTCGGCCTTTCCGTTCACGACGGGCGCTGTGCCGACGCTGATCAAGACTGAGGCGTACCGGCCTATTAAGGTCGAGGGCAATCCGGAGCACCCGTACAACCAGGGTGGAACGGATCCGATTACCCAGGCGACGCTGCTGGACATGTACGACCCGGACCGGTCGCAGCATGTGCTGAACCGGGGAGAGACGCGGCCGTGGATCTCGTTTGTCGCGGAATTCCGCGCGATGCTGGCGGACAAGAAGGCGTCGGGCGGGAAGGGACTGTATTTCCTGAGCGCGACGGTGACCTCGCCGACGCTGGCGCGGCAGTGGCAGGAAGCGCAGAAGAATTATCCGCAGGCGAAGCTGGTGCAGTACGATCCGGCGAATCGGGACAGCCATTACAGGGCGGCGAAGCAGGCGTTTGGGGATTATGCAGACGCGCAGTACCGGCTGGATCAGGCGGACGTGATCGTTTCGCTGGACGCCGATTTTCTGGGCGGGGCGCAGTTCCCGGGGTTCCACCGGCTGGCGAAGGATTACGCCAACAAGCGGAAGCTGCAGGGCGATACGAATATGAACCGGCTCTATGTCGTGGAGCCGGTGACGACGCTGACGGGGTTCAAAGCAGAGCATCGGCTGCAGCTGCGGCCGAGCCAGGTGGCGGCGTTTTCGGCCGCGCTGGCAAATGCTGTAGGCGCAGGCGGCGCGCAGAGCGGCGCGAGCTGGCCGCAGCATGAGTCGACGTATCTCCAGGGCGTGGCTGCGGACCTGAAGGCGAGCGCAGGGCGGTGCGTGGTGATTCCCGGCGAGTTTGCGGCGCCGGAGGTGCACCTGGCGGCGTTTGCAATGAATGAGGCGCTGGGCAACGTGGGCAAGACGGTGGTGTACACCGACCCGGTGAACCCGATGCCCTCGATCCAGATGGACGATCTGACGTCGCTGGTCGCGGACATGAATGCCGGCAAGGTGGACTGGCTGGTGATTCTGAATGCGAACCCCGTGTATTCGGCGCCGACGGATCTGGATTTCGAAGGGGCGATGGACAAGGTGGCGACGGTGGTCCACCTGGGATCACACCTGGACGAGACGGGCGAGATTTCGACCTGGCACATCAACAACCAGCACTATCTGGAGATGTGGTCGGATGCGCGGGCGTACGACGGGACGGTGAGCGTGGTGCAGCCGATGATCGCGCCGCTGTACGACGGGCACTCGGCGCACGAGATCGTGCAGTCGATGCTGGACGAGCCGGACGTGTCGCCGTATGACGCGGTGCGGCTGACGTGGCAGGCGCAGCTGGCGAAGAGCGATGCCGCGAAGAACGCGCCGAACGGCGATCCGGAGTTCCCGTGGCGGAAGGTGCTGCACGACGGATGGATCGCAGGAACGGCGTTTACTCCGAGGAATGCAGCGCCGAAAGTTGCGGGATTCAGTGCGCCGGCGCCAGACTCGGGCGGAGGGATTGAGGTTGTCTTCCGGCCGGACTCGAACGTATATGACGGGCGCTACGCCAACGTGGGGTGGATGCAGGAGATTCCGCGGCCCATTACCAACCTGGCGTGGGACAACGCCGTGCAGATGAGCTACGCGACGATGGAGAAGCTGGGGCTGGCCGAGGACAATGCGGTCGAAGTCCGCACCGGCGGGAAGTCGATCATCGGCGGGGCGATGGCGGTTCCCGGGCAGGCGGACGGCACGGTGGTGATTACGCTGGGGCAGGGACGGCGGAACGGGCGCGTGGCAGGAGGCGTGGGCTACAACGGATATCTGATCCAGACCTCGGCCACCCCGTGGATGCAGGCGGGCGCGAGCGTGCGCAAGACCGGGGGCATCTACGACCTGTGCATTACGAAGAGCCACCATATCGATCAGCGGGCGGTCTTCGCGGGCGGAGACGGGAGCGGCACGCATTCGCTCGAAGGGAACGAGTCGCTGGATCGCGGGATCATCCGCTACGCGACGCTGACGGACTACAAATCGAATCCCGACTTCGCGAACGAAGGCGTGGGGCACTGGACGCCGGAGCCGAACGACAGCATGTTCCCGGCCTACCGGTACGACAAGAACGCATGGGGGATGTCGATCGACCTGAACTCGTGCGTGGGATGCAATGCATGCATCGCGTCGTGCTACGCGGAGAACAACATCCCGGTGGTGGGGCGGCTGCAGGCGAAGATCGGCCGCATCATGCAATGGATCCGGATCGACACGTATTACGAGGGCGATCTGGCGGCGCCGCGGGCGCACTTCCAGCCCATGACCTGCCATCAGTGCGAGAACGCGCCGTGCGAGCAGGTATGCCCGGTGGGGGCGACGGTGCATTCGCCCGAAGGGCTGAACATGATGATCTACAACCGCTGCGTGGGGACGCGCTACTGCTCGAACAACTGTCCTTATAAGGTGCGCCGGTTCAATTTCCTGCTGTACTCCGACTGGGATACGCCCAGCCTGAAGCTGATGCGGAATCCTGAGGTGAGCGTGCGCAGCCGGGGAGTGATGGAGAAGTGCAGCTACTGCGTGCAGCGCATCGAGGCGGTGAAGATCGAGGCGGACAAGGAGAACCGGGCGATCCGGGATGGGGAGATCCGGACGGCGTGCCAGCAGGCGTGCCCGACCAACGCCATCATCTTTGGAAACATCAACGACCGGACCAGCGAAGTGGCGAAGCTGAAGGCGGAGAAGCGGACGTACGGGGTGCTGGCGGACATCAACACGCGGCCGCGGACGACGTATCTGGCGGAAGTCATCAACGTCAACGAAGGGTTGGCGCAGGAGCTGGGAGAATACAGCAGCTAAGCAGCGGTCAGCTGAGAAGCGGTTAGCCAGGAAGCGGTTAGCGGAAAATCAGTTCGAAAGTCAGCGGCAAACCAGGGGAATCGGAACGCATGGCGACAAAAGACGCACCGGTCAACAATCCGATGATAGATCCGGTCACCGGAGAATACCGGGTCATCGCGCCGGGTCACACGTTCAAGTCGGTCACGGAGAAGGTGAGCCGGATCGTACTGACCAGCCACACGCCGCTGGGGTGGTGGTTCGGGTTCATGGTGGCGTCAGGCTTTGTGGGCATGCTGCTGGTGGCGGTCACGTGGCTGTTCGTGAAGGGCGTGGGCATCTGGGCCATCACCATCCCGGTAGCGTGGGGCTTCGCAATCATCAATTTTGTGTGGTGGATCGGGATCGGCCACGCGGGCACGCTGATTTCAGCGATTTTGCTGCTGTTCAAGCAGGGCTGGCGAAACTCGATCAACCGCTTCGCAGAAGCGATGACCATCTTCGCGGTGATGTGCGCAGGGATGTTCCCGGTGCTGCACCTGGGGCGGCCATGGCTGGGGTACTGGCTGTTTCCGTATCCGAACTCGATGAATTACTGGCCGCAGTTCCGGTCGCCGCTGATGTGGGACGTGTTCGCGGTGTCGACGTACGCGACCATTTCGGTGGTGTTCTGGTACATGGGGATGATCCCCGACCTGGCGACGATGCGCGACCGGTCGCAGTCGAGAATGGGGCAGTTCTGCTACGGGCTGCTGTCGCTGGGCTGGCGGGGATCGGTGCGGCACTGGGTGCGTTATGAGACGGCGTCGATCCTGCTGGCGGGACTGGCGACGCCGCTGGTGCTCTCGGTGCACAGCGTCATCTCGCTCGACTTCTCTGTGGCGCTGATGCCGGGCTGGCACACGACGATTTTCCCGCCGTACTTCGTGGCGGGCGCAATTTATTCCGGATTCGCGATGGTGCTGACACTGGCGATCCCGATCCGGACGTTCTACCACCTCGAAGATCTGATCACCATCCGGCATATCGACAACTGCGCCAAGGTGATGCTGGCCACGGGAATGATCGTGGCGTACGGGTATTCCACCGAAGTGTTCATGGCGTGGTATTCGGCGAGCCACTGGGAATACTTCATGATGTGGAACCGGATGTTCGGTCCGATGGGGTGGTCGTACTGGACGCTGATCACGTGCAACATCGCGCTGCCGCAGCTGATGTGGATCAGGAAATTCCGGACCAACGTAGGGCTGATGTTCCTGATGTCGCTGATCGTGAACACGGGCATGTGGTTCGAGCGGTTCGTGATCGTGGTGACGAGCCTGACGCGCGATTACCTGCCGTCGTCGTGGGGCACGTATCGGGCGACGAAGTGGGACTACATGACGTTTGCGGGAACGCTGGGATTCTTCACGTTCTGCTTCTTCCTGTTCATCCGGTTCCTGCCCATGATCCCGATGAGCGAGCTGCGGCTGATGCTGCCGCAGGCGAAGGTGCGGAAGACGGCGGAACCATTACCCGAGGCAGGTGACTGATGCCATTGCCTGAAGGACTGTACGGACTGATGGCGGAGTTCGACTCGCCCACCAACCTGGTGCTGGCGGCGAAGGCGGCGCGCAATGCGGGCTACCGGCGGATGGATTGTTACACGCCGTATCCAGTCGAAGAGGCGGCGGAAGCGATCGGATTCCATCGAGACGAAGTATCGCTGGTGTGCCTGGTGGGCGGACTGCTGGGTCTGGTGGCGATGTTCGGACTGGAGACGTGGATTGCGTTATGGGCATTTCCGCTGAATATCGCGGGACGGCCGTATTTTTCGTGGCCGGCATTTGTGGTTCCGGCGTACGAGTGGACGATTCTGTGGGCGGGCCTGTCGGCCTGCTTCGGGATGATCGCGCTGAACGGGCTGCCGAAGCCGTATCATCCGGTATTCAATGCGCCGAATTTTCGCGATGGGGCGACAACGGACAAGTTTTTCCTGTGCCTCGAGTCCACGGATCCGAAGTTCGAAGCGACAGAGGTGCGGGGTTTTCTGGAAGCGCAGTCGCCGGTTTCGGTGGTGGAGGTGGAGTATTAACGCCTGGAGAGAGCACAGAGCACAGAGCTCAGAGCGCAGGACGGCGCAGGCGTTCAGCGTACAGCGTTCCGCGCTCAGCGCTCGCGGTCTGCGGGCGGCGACGGCGGCGGGGGCGATGGCGCTGCTGATGTTTGCGGCCGGGTGCCGGCAGGACATGCAGAACCAGCCGAGGATGTTCCCGCAGCGCGGCAGCTCGATGTTCGCCGACGGGCGGTCGGTGCGGCCGCAGGTGGAGCATACGGTAGCGCGCGGCCAGCTGTACGAAGACGACTACTTCTATACAGGGCTTATCAGCGGCAAGGAAGCCGACTTTATGCCGTTTCCAGTGACGATGCAGGTGCTGGAGCGCGGGCAGGAGCGGTTCAATGTCTACTGCACGCCGTGCCACTCGCGGGTGGGCAACGGCGCGGGCATGATCGTGGAGCGCGGCTACAAGCCGGCGGCAAACTTCCACGATCCGCGGCACATCAACCAGCCGATCAGCCACTACTTTTACGTGATGACCAACGGTTACGGGGCGATGCCGGACTACAAGGCGCAGATTCTGCCTCAGGACCGGTGGGCCATCGCCGCGTACATTCGCGCGCTGCAGCTGAGCCAGAACGCGAAGCTGAGCGATGTTCCGGCGGGCGAGCAGGTGGAGAGCCTGAAGACGGTCGCGCAGCAGCAGGGGTATCCGGAAAGCGATGCCGGGCCGTGGCCGATGCCGGCGACCGCGGTTTACGGCGCTCCGATCATCGGGACGGTTGCCGGAGCGCCAGCGCAGAATCCAATGCCGGTGGCGAAGAGCGCGGCGGCGCAGCAACAGAAGAAGGGCGCGGCAGCGAAGCCGTAAGGAGCGCAGGAGAAGGATGGCCAACGGATACTTCACCAAGGGATTGCCCTCCACGCTGGAAGCCCCGGTGTTCGTGGACAAGTGGCGGCTGCGCGCGCTGATTGCAGGGGTGGTTTTCGCGGCCATCGCCGTGATTATGGCGTTCCTGGGCGAACTGCAGAACGGACTGGGATGGCTTCACCTGCTGCGCGGATGGCTGGACGGCTTCGTGGCCTGCTTCGGCTTCTGCTTCGGGGCGATGGCGCTGCTGTTCGTGCAGTATCTGTCGGGCGGCAAGTGGGGGTTGATCGTGCGGCGTCCGCTGGAAGCGATGACGCGGACCTGGCCGCTGATCGTGCTGATGTTCCTGCCGGTGGGATTTTTCGGGGCGACGCAGGGCCGGCTGTACATCTGGGCGAAATACGCTGACTGGAGGACGGCGCTGCAGAAGGGGCTGATCAATCACGATCAGGCGCATGCGATCCAGTGGAAGCAGCCGATGCTGAACGCGGGGAACTTCTGGTGGGTTTCGCTGGTGTGCATGGGGATCTTCGCGCTGTATGTGACGACGCTGAACAAGTGGTCGCTGAAGCGGGACGCCGATCCTGAGCCGAATGTGGCCTACTGGCGGACGAAGTTCGAGAACCTGAGCGGGTTCGGCGTGGTGCTGTTCGCGGCGCTGCTGTTCATTCTGGTTATTTACTGGGTGATGTCGATCGACCCGACATGGTACTCCACGATCTACGGATTCCAGTACCTGGTGGGCGAGCCGTTCATGGTGCTGCCGCTGGCCATCCTGACGCTGATCGGGCTGAAGAAGGCGGAACCGATCAAGAGCACATTCCGGACGATCGAGCAGCACGACCTGGGCAAGCTGTGCTTCGCGCTGGTGATGCTGAATATCTACTTCGCCTTCGGCGCCTTCCTGATCATCTGGTCGGGCAACTCGCCGGAAGAGATTCCGTGGTATCTGGACCGGATCCGCGGCGGATGGGGCGTGATCGCGACCCTGGATGTGATTCTCCACTGGCTGATTCCGTTCAGCCTGCTGCTGTCGAGAGATCTGAAACGGATCGGGAGAAAGCTGGCGATCGCATGCTGCGTGATGATCTTCGCCGGATTCTGGGATCTGTTCTGGCTGATCGAGCCATCCTTTAGGGACGCGGCGCGGAACCTGCAGCTGACGTGGGGGATTCTGGAGTACGCGGCGATGCCGGCGGCGATGTTCTGCTTCTGGCTGGTGTACTACTTCCAGCAGCTGAAGAGGCGGCCCCTGATCGCGACCAACGATCCGCATCTGGCGGAGATTCTGGAGCATGATTATGCCCACGCATAACCCGGAGAATCACGGGAACCTGGACCCGAAGAGCCACCTGGGCGACCAGTCCGTCCGGGAAGGTTATGAACTGACGGACGCCAGCACCGGGGGCATCATGGTGTTCCTGGTGGGGCTGTTCATCTCGGTGGGCGTGTTCTTCGTGCTCTGCTTCGTGATGGGGCGGGTGATCAACGAGGGGATGGCCAGGGAGGACGGACCGACGACGAAGTGGAAGGCTCCGAATCAGGTTGCGACGACCATGGCGATCCGCTCGAATCCACAGCTGGAACAGGAGCAGCTGGCAAAGCTGGCGCAGCAGTTTCCGAACCCACGGGTGCAGATCGACAACGGCGATTCGGATCTGATGGCGCTGCACCAGCGCGAGGATCTGCTGCTGAACTATTACAGCTGGGTGGATGAGAGCAAGGGAACGGTGCGGATCCCGATCGAGCGGGCGATGGAACTGATCGCGCAGCGGGGATTGCCGGTGGCTCCGCAGGAGCAGCAGCAGGCGCTGATGACGGGCGATTCAACGCCGACTGTGCAGATGCCGCTGACGAATGGATTTGCGCCGACAGGATACGAGCAACAGGTGGCCAACGATCAGATGACATCGGAGAAAGAGCAGTAGGGTCAGGGATTGGCGATGCGGAGCGGAGCGACAAGGCGGGGATGGGCGAAGGCGGCAGGGATGCTGCTTGCGTGCGCGCTCCTGTGCCTGGCCGGATCCGCGGCGCGCGCGCAGAGCTCGTGGTATGGCGAGAAGCAGATTGGGCCGACGGCGGACCAGCAGCCCTCGATGCTGAAGCACATTACGATCGCGCAGCGGCTGAATCAGCCCATCCCGCTGAACCTGGAGTTTCGCGACGAGACGGGCAAGCTGGTGCACCTGGGAGATTACTTCGGCAAGCGGCCGGTGATTCTCTCGCTGGTGTATTACCAGTGCAAGATCCTGTGCCCGGAAGAGATGGGCGGGCTGGTGAGCGCGCTGGAGATGGTGAAGTTCAATCCGGGGCGCGACTTCAACGTAGTCTTCGTGAGCATCGATCCAACCGAGACGCCGGCCATGGCGGCGAAGGAGAAGGCGCTGTATGTGACGCGCTACGGGCGGGCGGGGACAGCGTACGGATGGCATTTCCTGACCGGGCAGGAGCCGGCGATCAACGCGCTGGCCACGGCGGTGGGCTTCGGCTATGTGAAGGTGCAGGGGCCGGACGGGAAACTGTCGCAGTACGCGCACGCCAGCGCGATCGAGGTGCTGACGCCGCAGGGCCGGCTGTCGCAGTACTACCTGGGCGTGGAGTTTTCGCCGAAGGACCTGGACCTGGGTCTGGTGGAGGCCGGGCAGGGAGCGATCGGGTCGCCGGTGGACAACATTCTGACCTACTGCTACCGGTACGATCCGGCGCTGAATCGGCACAGCCTGATCGTGTCGCGGATTGTGCAGGCGGGATGCCTGCTGACGATGTTGCTGCTGGGCGGGTACATGCTGGTGAATTTCCGGCGCGACGTACGGGAGGCGCGGCTGAACCCGCTGACTGTGGAGCAGGGCCGAAACAAACATCTGGTGAACGGATAAAGGGCGACGATGCAGCATTTCATCAGTCCGGTACTTTGGCAATTTCTGATTAAGTGGCTCACGAACTTCGCGATCTTCCCGCCGGAGGCGTCGAGCATTGCGCCGTACGCGGACGCCCTCTATTTCTTTCTGATCTTTATTTCGGTGATCGGGCTGGGAGCAGTCGCGGCATTGGTGGTCACGTTCTCCATCCGCTACCGGCAGAGCCGGCACCCGGTGGCGACGCAGATCGAAGGGTCGACGCTGCTGGAAGCGACGTGGACGATCATCCCGCTGATCCTGTTCATGATCACGTTTGTTTGGGGCGCGCTCTTGTACTTCCGCATCTACAGCCCGCCGCCGAACGCGATGAACATCTACGTGGTGGGCAAGCAGTGGATGTGGAAGATCGAGCATCCGGGCGGGCAGCACGAGATTAACGCGCTGCACATCCCCATCAACCGGCCCATCCAGCTGACGCTGATCTCGCAGGATGTGTTTCACAGCTTCTCCGTGCCGGCCTTCCGCGTGAAGCGCGAGGTAATTCCGGGACGCTACAACACGGTGTGGTTCGAGGCGACCAAGCCGGGGGTCTATCACCTCTTCTGCACGCAATACTGCGGCACGCTGCACTCGCAGATGATCGGGTGGGTGTACGCGATGAAGCCGGAGGATTACGAGGCGTGGGCGTCGGGGTCGACCAGCGGGCACTCGCTGGCGCAGAACGGCGAGCGGCTGTTTGCGGCGCTGGGATGCAACAGCTGCCACAACGACACGCCCAACGCGCACGGGCCAAATCTGGCGAAGGTTTACGGGGCGCGGCTGCAGCTGCAGAACGGGCAATTTGTGACGGTGGATGACGCGTTCCTGCGGGACACGATCCTGAACCCGACGCTGCACCAGGTGGCGGGGTACGCGCCGATCATGCCGACTTATCAGGGACAGGTCACAGAGGACGGGCTGATCGACCTGGTGGAATACATCAAGCAGCTCGACTCGGATTACCGGATCGAGCAGACGATCGACAACAGCGCAAGCCAGCCGGTGCAGACGAGCGCGACGCCGACAGGAACCAGCGCGCCCGCGCTCCCGCCAGGGACGGTGAAGCCATGAGCACAATCGTATCGTTACCGGATCAGTCGACGGCCACGCTGCCGAAGGTTTCGTACCTGAACAAGGAGTACGGGCTGAAGAGCTGGCTGCTGACGGGGGACCACAAGCGGATCGCGGTCCTGTACATGATCTCGATCACGTTTTTCTTCTTCATCGGCGGGGCGATGGCGGCGCTGATCCGGCTGGAGCTGCTGACGCCGACCACGGACCTGCTGGCGGCGGACACCTACAACAAGGTGTTCACGGCGCATGGCCTGATCATGGTGTTCCTCTTCCTGGTGCCGTCGGTGCCGGCGACGATTGGGAATTTCCTGATCCCGATCATGGTGGGGGCCAAAGACCTGGCGTTTCCGAAGATCAACCTGCTGAGCTGGTACCTGTACATCGCAGCGGGGATCATGATGATCTGCGTGCTGGTCTTTGGCGGCGTGGATACGGGCTGGACGTTCACTACCCCACTGAGCACGCATTATCTGAACACCAACGTCGTGACGGCAGGTCTGGCAGTTTTCGTGGCGGGCTTCAGCTCGATCTTCACCGGGCTGAACTTCATCGTGACGATTCACCGCATGCGGGCGCCGGGCATGACGTGGTTCCGGCTGCCGCTGTTCGTGTGGTCGCACTACGCGGCGTCGATCCTGATGGTGCTGGGCACGCCCGTGCTGGCCATCACGCTGGTGCTGGTGGTGCTGGAGCGGACCATCGGGATCGGGGTATTCGATCCGTCGAAGGGCGGCGATCCGCTGCTCTTCCAGCATCTGTTCTGGTTCTATTCGCACCCGGCCGTATACATCATGATTCTGCCGGGGATGGGCGTGATCAGCGAAGTGATCAGCACGTTCTCGCGGAAGCGCGTCTTCGGATACACGGCGGTGGCGTTCTCGTCGGTGGCGATTGCGGTGTTCGGATTCTTCGTGTGGGCGCACCACATGTTCATCATGGGCATCTCGAACTACTCGGCGCTGGTGTTTTCGCTGCTGACCATGCTGGTCGCGGTGCCGTCGGCGATCAAGATTTTCAACTGGTCGGCGACCCTCTATAAGGGATCGATCACGTTCGAGACGCCGATGCTGTACGCGTTCGGGTTCCTGGGGCTGTTCACGATCGGCGGGCTGACGGGGGTCTTTCTGGGATCGCTGGGGATGGATATCCACCTGACGGAGACCTACTTCATCGTGGCGCACTTCCATTTTGTGATGGTGGGCGGCATGCTGATGGCGTATCTGTCGGGGGTCCACTTCTGGTGGCCGAAGATCACTGGGCGGATGTATCCGGAAGGGGTCTCGAAGCTGGCGGCGGTGATCACCTTTGTGGGATTCATCCTGACGTTCTTCCCGCAGTTCATCCTGGGGTACCTGGGCATGCCGCGGCGGTACGCTGCGTATCCGCCGGAGTTTCAGGTACTGAACGTCTTCTCGAGCGCGGGCGCCAGCGTACTGGGTGTAGGCTACCTGCTGCCGCTGCTGTATCTGACGTGGTCGCTGAAGTACGGGAAGATCGCCGGGGCGAATCCATGGCAGGCGACAGGGCTGGAGTGGCAGATCCAGTCGCCTCCGCTGACGGAGAATTTCGCGGAAACCCCGATTGTGACCCACGAGGCGTACGACTACGAGTGGCTGGCAAACAAGACCAGGAACGAGGTGCAGACCGTTGGATAGCCAAAGCGTAGCCGCGCAGACCGTGGAGACGGGGCACATCGAGCACGAGCACCCGCCGTTTCTGCGCCACCACTTCGAAAATGTGGCGCAGCAGCGGGAAGCGGCCACCTTTGGCATGTGGCTGTTCCTGCTGACGGAGATCATGTTCTTCGGCGGGCTGTTCTGCGCTTACCTGATCTTCCGCAACTGGTATTACCCGGCCTTCGTTGCAGGCAGCCATTCGCTGCACATCTGGGCAGGCACGCTGAACACGACGCTGCTGATCATTTCCAGCTTCACCATGGCCATGGCGGTGCACGCGGCGGAGACGCGGGTGCGGCGGTCGCTGATGGGCTGGATGATCGTGACCATCATCCTGGGCTGCGGCTTCCTGTGCGTGAAGGCCTACGAGTGGCACGACGAGTGGGTGGAGCACCACGTTCCGGGACTGAACTTCAACCCGGCCACGCTCGAGCACGGGACAAAGGCGTATCCGGACGACACCCTGGCGCCGGACATGGCGCAAAAGACCAGCGTCTATTTCTCGCTGTACTTCGCCATGACGGGCATGCACGCGCTGCACATGATCATTGGGGTATCGCTGCTGACGATCCTGCTGATTGGGGCGTACAAGGGGAAATACGTCGACGGTCACGTGGCGCCAATCGAGAACTTTGGGTTGTACTGGCACTTTGTCGATATTGTGTGGATATTCTTATTCCCATTGCTGTATCTGATCAGTCGACATCAGTGAAGCAGCTGTCAGATGCAGCCATTTGTTGTTAGTCATCTTGGGTAGTCAGGAGCGGGGAATGGAACAGCAGCAGGAACATCATCATCATCTTCACGTTCCGCATCCGGACATGGGGCCGTCGGAGCCGACGCATCACGAAGAACACATCGTGACCCCGAAGGTGTACCTGATCGTCGGCGCGTCGCTGCTGGTGTTCACCGCTACGACGACGGCGGTCTCTTATGTGGACCTTGGCGAGTTCAATGCCGTCGTGGCGCTGGCCATTGCGTGCATCAAGATGTCGCTGGTGGTGCTGTTCTTCATGCACGTGAAATACAGCTCGAAACTCACCAGGCTGACCGTGGCCTGCGGCTTCTTTACGTTCCTGGTGCTGATTACGATGACCATGACCGACTACATCAGCCGCGCGTGGGGACGCTGGTAGGACTGGCCGTCCAGGCGGATGCGCTTCGCGCAAAACAGATTGTTGCGAGGGAGAGAGGGGCAGCCGAGGCTGCTCCTCTTCCTTTAGTGGACAATGTTGACGGCGATGGCCGGGGTGATGCTGTCCTGAACGTTGCGCCCGGCGGGAAAGAGGCGAACGCCGAGGAGGACCCCGATCCACGGCTTCCAGCTGTATTCGACAGCGGGCGCGAGGCCGTATTCATCGCTCCAGCCGGAACGCGTCTCGGTGGTGGGGCCGGGCGCTCCTGAAGTTTGCAGGGTATACCCGGTGACGCGGGTGTCGCCGGTGGTGCGATACGTGGCATCGAGGGCGAGGACCCAGCTCCGGGTTGCGCTGTATTCGAGCGACGTATCGATGTAGAAGGAACTGCCGGGATGGGCGTTGCCGTGGAATCCGGCGGTGGTGCCGTAGACGCTTGCACCCTGAAGCGGAACCGATGCGGAGAATGCGTCGGTGACGTTGAAGCGCAGGCGCAGGATGCGGCGCCTGGGCAGCCAGAAATACATTTGCGAAAGAAACTCAGGGGTGGTGGTGTAGGCGCCGGCGCCGAAGCCGTCCGTGGGGCGATCGCCGAGCTGGTCGTATCGGCCAGTGGGAAGCGTTTGCTGGACGGCGAGCGAGATGGTCGGCATCCATCCGCAGGGCTGAAACTGCGTGATGCGGCGCTGGAACTGGAGGGTGAGGTCGCCCGGGCCCGGTCCGGCGCTGCTGGGCACGCCGGTCATGGTGCTGTAGTCGAAGGTGGGAATGAGGCCGATGCCCATTGTGTCGGTCAGCGCGTAGATCAGGTAGGTGAGCGAGCCAAAGGTGTTCTGGTGAGGCATGCTCTGGCGCTTGCCGCGGGTGGTGTAGTTGCCCTGGGTGACGACGTCGTAGATGTACGGCTCCATGAGCACATGGCCGCGCGGTGCGGTGGCTGCGGTGTTGGCGAGCATGGGCCCGGTGAACCAGGCGTCGGTCATGGGATGGCGATCGGCACAGGGCGCGGGCTGGGCCTCGCCGACGCCGGCGAAGACCGGTGTCGCGCAGGCGAGCACGCAGGCGGTGAGCAGGATGGCGCTGCGTGATTTCACGGGGACTCTGCGGCAGACGAGGGACGATGCTCGCGGATGCGACGGCGCGCCCGGGCAACAGTCGCGACAGAACGCGGCGAGACCGGGGTGGGCCGCCATGGGTCGCACTCCAGGCAGGGCACGAAGCTCCGGGCAGCGGGGCGCGGTGCGGTGCTGTGGAGAGAATCGAAGCCGTCGCTGGCGGCGAGATCGCGAGAACGGCGCGGGGGCTGGGGCTTGCTCATGACGATGCTCCTGCGGCTAATGCGACAGCCGCGTCAGGCTGGCGACAAAGTTCGGCTCCCAGGTCTTGCCGCCATCGTCGGAGAACGACTGCTCAAAGTGGTGCGAATCGGGGGCGATCTGCGACCAGACCGCGCTGACCAGGATGGTGCGTCCCTGGAAGGTCTCCTGATCGACGAGGAAGCCGCGTCCATCGCGGAAGACGCCGACCTCGGGCGTCCCCAGTTCGCCCGAGTCGGCGCTGGCGAAGGTCTGACTCCACTGACGGGTTTCCGGGTCGTAGAGGAAAAGCGTGATGCCGTGGAGATGGCCGGAAGCGCCGCTGGCGTCGATCTCCTCGATCGACGCGCGTCCACCCCAGAGCTTGTGGACGGTGACGGTGCCGTTCAGCTCGGTCCACTCCTCGGAGTGGTCGAGGGGATGGATGCGGCGCTCGATGTGCGTCTTCCAGACGCCGAGGTTGAAGTCGAAATCGTACTGGCCGTCGGGGAGCGAAGTTATCGATGCGGCCGATGCGTCGTCGGAAGCAGTGCTGGGGCGGTTTTCCTGCGTCTGATCCCACGATGGCTCGCCGCCGGTGCGGGTCTGATCGGTGATCCAGTTCACCTCCCAGGTTTTGCCGCCATCGACGGAATAGGACTGCTCGAAGTGTGCCGAGGTGGGGGCGATCTGCGACCAGATAAAGCGCACGTAGACGGAACGGCCCTGCCAGAACTCCTGATCGTAGAATTCGCCGACGCCGTTGCGAAAGGAGCCGATCATGGGCGTCCCGAGCTGGCCGTCGCTGTTGTTGGCCCAGTAGATGCGCCACTGGTGCGTTTGCGGATCGTAGAGGCGAACCGTGAGGCCCTCAATGTGGCCTGTGGGGCTGTCGGTTTCGAACTGCTCGATCTCGCCGCGGCCGCCAAGGATTTCGCGGGTGGTGGAGGTGCCGTCGAACTCGACCCATGTGTGAGAACCAGCGAGGCGCTGCGCGAGCCTTTTGAGGTGGATATGCCAGGAGCCCACCTCGAAATCGAAGTCGTGCGGCCCCTCGGGAATGGGCTGGGTCGGCACGGCGGCGGGAACGGATTGAGCGGCCAGCGGCAGGGCGAGAGCGAAAGAGGCCAGAAGGCGGAGGGCATGACGAAATGGACGCATCGGGTTGCTCCTGTGGACCGAAGAGCCGGCTGGAGCCGGGCTGTGCAGCTTCGGTTGTTACAAAGATGACCTGGCGCATGGTACTTTAGTAGAGCCATTTCTTATGCAATTGGCGATACCACTTTCGCGGGGCGGCGAACCCCTTTTCCGCCAGGTTTACAAGGGGTTACGGCAGGCGATTCTTGCGGGGAAACTGGGCGCCGGCGAGCGGCTGCCCTCCACGCGCGACCTGGCGGAACAGTTGGGCATTTCGCGCACGGTGGTGCTGCTGGCGTACGACCAGCTGCTGGCGGAGGGTTTCGCGGAAGGACGGCACGGCTCGGGGACGTATGTCTCCACGCGTCTGGCGGGCAATGCGGCGCGGGCGGAGCGGCGGTCGGCGAAGCTGCGGCTGTCGCGCTTCGGGGCGGCGGCGGAGAAGTCGATGGCGTCGGTGGACAGCCCGCAGCGGCGAAGCGGCCCGCTGCGCTATGACTTTGTTTTCGGGCGAAGCGATCTGGGGACATTTCCCTTCGAAGCGTGGCGGCGCCTGCTGCTGCGGCAGGCGCGCCAGGCGCCGGCGCGACAATTCGACTACGGAGCTGCGACCGGCAGCGAGAAGCTACGCGAGGCGATCTGCGCGCACCTGCGGCGTTCGCGGGCGGTGGTGTGCGAACCATCGGACGTAATCATCGTGAACGGGTCGCAGCAGGCGCTGGACCTGGTGATGCGGGTGCTGGTGGCGCCGGGCGACGTGGTGGCCGTCGAAGACCCGCACTACAACGGCACACGCGAGGCCCTGCTGGCGGCGGGGGCAAGACTGCGCGGCGTGCCGGTCGATCGCGATGGGCTGATTCCGGAGAGAATGCCCGAGAACGCGAAGCTGGTTTTCGTGACGCCGTCGCATCAGTTTCCCACGGGCGCGATCCTCCCCCTGGATCGAAGGCTGAAGCTGCTGGAGTGGGCGAGCCAGCGGAATGCGGTGATCGTGGAGGATGACTACGACGGAGAATTTCATTACGGCGGGCGGCCGCTCGAGTCGCTGCAGGGGCTGGACCGAGAAGGGCGCATCGCATACATCGGGACGTTTTCGCGCACGGTATTCGCGTCGCTGCGCATCGGATATCTGATTCCGCCGCGCTCGCTGGTTTCTGCGATCACGGCAGCAAAGTGGCTGAACGATCTGCACTCGGCGACGCTGGAACAGCAGACGCTGGCGGAGTTTATCTCGAGTGGTCTGTACGAGCGGCATCTGCGCGCGCTTCGGCGCAGAAATACGGCACGGCGCACGGCGCTGCTGGAGGCGGTGGAGCGGGCTTTCGGCGATCGCGTGGAGGTGACCGGCGATGGGTCAGGAGCGCACGTGGTGCTGTGGCCACGGAAGCGGGTTGCTGAGGCAGACGTGGAGGCCGAGGCGGCGAAGCGAGGCGTGGGCGTTTACGGCATCAGGCACTGCTACCTGCGCCAGCCATCGCCGCCGGGATTCCAGTTGGCCTACGCGCGGCTGACCGAACGCGAGATTCGGGACGCGATTCGGTTGCTGGGGGAAGTGCTGTAGCCGCTTCAAATCAGGCGTTCGCGATTCAGGGCATAATGGTGCGATACACTGCCGGGCCTGCTTTCATGCGGCGAGGTTCTATGGACTGGAAAAATGTGCTCATCGCGTGCCGGACGCTGGCCAGGCGACCGGGCTTCTCCGTCGTGGCGATTCTGACCATCGCGCTGGGGGTGGGCGCCAGCACAGCCATCTTCAGCGTGACCGATGCAGTTCTGCTCGCGCCGCTGCCCTACCGGGATCCCGCGCAGCTGGTGGTTGGCGGGATGGACCTGCAGAAGCGCAACGTGAAGGGGCTGCCGTTCTCGAACGCGGATTACATCGATCTGCGAAATGGGACGAAGAGCGCCTTTTCCGATATGGCGGGGGTGTTTTCGTTCAAGCAGGTCACGCAGCTGCCCGACGGCAGACCCGAGCAGATCACAACGGCGGTGGTGACGACGAACTTCTTCGATGTCATGGGCGGGAAGATTGTCGATGGCCGGGATTTTAATCCGCAGGATGGAATTCCGCAGCCGCCAGCAGCGGCGGCACAGGGCGGGCAGGGACAGGGCGCGGCTCCCGCGGCTCCGCGGCTGCCGCAGATGGCCATTCTGAGTCACGAGTATTTCGAGAAACGGTACGGCGGAAATCCCGCGGTGCTGGGGCACACGATGGGAAATGCGAGCGGGGCGAATCCAGTGATCGTGGGGGTGCTGGCGCCGCATTTCCGGTTGTACTTTCCGCCGGAGGACCTGATTGAAGATGCGCCGGATGTGTGGGTGGCAAACCGACTGGACTATGACGCGGCCGAGCGCAACGATTTCAGCATTACGCCCGTGGGAAGGCTGCGCGACGGTGTGACGGTGAAGCAGGCGCAGGACGAGGCAGATGCCGTGGCGGCGGAGAGCCGGCGGATGAATCCCATGAATGCGTCGGTGGGGTATCACATTTCGCTGGCGCCGATGCAGCAACACCTGGTGGAGGAGGTGCGGCCGGCGATCCTGGCGCTGATGGGGTCGGTGATGTTTTTGCTGCTGATTGCCTGCGCGAATGTGGCCAACCTGCTGCTGGTGCGGGCGTCGCTGCGGGAAGGGGAGTTTGCGGTGCGCGCGGCGATGGGCGCGAACCGGCGGCAGCTGATCTCGCCGCTGTTTACCGAGGCTTGTCTGCTGGCGATCGCGGGCACTGTGGCGGGCGTGGCGCTGGCGTGGGCGGGCATCCAGGAACTGCGCGCGCTGGCCCCGGCGAACTTGCCGCGGCTGGACGAAATCCATATCGACGGGACGGTGCTGCTGTTTGCGGCAGTGGCGGGACTGGTTGCCGCGGTGCTGTTCGGGCTGGCTCCGGCGTGGAGGGCTTCGCAGCCGACGCTGATGAATGTGCTGCGCGGGAGCAGCCGGACTTCGGGGCTGGCGAGCGGGGCGGCGCTGCGCAATCTGGTGGTGACGGCGGAAGTGGCGCTGTCGTTTGTGCTGCTGGTGGGATCGGGATTGATGTTTCGGAGCTTTTTGGATCTCCAGCGGATCGATCCGGGGTTCGATCCGCACCATCTGCTGACGTTCCAGGTGCTGAACGGAGCAAGGGAGCCGCAGGCGCCGGCGCAGCGGGAGGCGATTCGGAGGGAGGTCGAGGACCGGCTCCGCGCGATTCCGGGGGTAGAAAGCGTGGCGGCATCGTTTCCCTTTCCGTTGACCGGGGGCTACAGCCCGGTTCGATGGGGGACGGAGGCGGCGCTGTCGGATCCGAGCCGCTACCAGGCGACGGAACTGCAGATTGTGATCCCGGGATATTTTGAGGCGATGCACACGCCGCTGCTCGCCGGCCGGACGTTCACGGAGGACGATGAGCAGCCGGGCCGGGACTACGTGCTGGTGGACGAGGACCTTGCGAAGAAGGCGTTTCCGGGCGAGTCAGCAGTGGGCAAGCGGATCCTGACGCGGGTGCAGACTCCGCAGGCGGTGTTCGTCCAGATCATCGGTGTGGTTGGGCACGTGCGCGAGGAGTCGCTGGCCGTGCCGGGCCGGGAACAGATCTACTTTGCGGATGCCTATTTTGGCGGATTCACCCCGCCGTGGTGGGCGATTCGCACGCGGAGCGATCCGGCGAGCTATGAGGGCGAGGTGCGGGCGGCGATCGCCAGCATCAGCCGCAGTTATCTGGTGACAAAGGTGGCGCCGGCGGAGACGGTGATGCATGCGGCGCAGGCGGGAACGCGGTTCTCGCTGCTGCTGATTGCGGCGTTTGCGATTATTGCGGGCGCGCTGGCGGGCGTGGGCCTGTACGGTGTGCTGTCGACAGCAGTAAGGCAGCGGACGCCGGAGATTGGGATCCGCATGGCCATGGGCGCCGAGCGCGGAGACATCGTGCAGCTGATTGTGACCCAGGGACTGCGGCTGAGCGTGGTGGGGATTGCGCTGGGAATTGTGGTGGCGATCCTGCTG
>Ga0335072_10005117_pt1 | contig 19339 bp, 16 predicted proteins | sample Lox_Sample_21_FD_206725 | JGI IMG/M metagenome (GOLD analysis project Ga0335072, IMG submission 206725) | Soil microbial communities from Loxahatchee National Wildlife Refuge, Florida, United States - Lox_Sample_2.1 | ecosystem: Environmental > Terrestrial > Soil > Wetlands | place: USA...
AGGTTCTTTATAGAACCTGAACATCGGATGATTGTCTTGTCAAGACCTCCGATGGATGAACGTGAAAATCGGAGCGAGACCCGGGAGGGCAATCAGCCGATCCGGCGCTCGGCGGCCTCCCAGGGAGTGGTGTCCCGTGACGGGGTATAGGTCCGCAGGCCCGCTGACTCGCGGGCCAGGGCGCGCAGCCCGGTCAGGTCGGCCGGGGCCGCGCCGAGGGCGCGGGCCTGGACCAGGACGTTGCCGAGGGCGGTCGCCTCGGCCGGGCCAGCGATGACCGGCAGGCCGGTCGCCTCGGCGGTCAGCTGGCAGAGCAGCTCGTTGCGTGAGCCGCCGCCGACGATGTGCACCACGTCGGCGTGCCGGCCGGACAGGTCCTGGGCGGCCAGCAGCGCCCGCCGGTAGGCCAGCGCGAGGCTGTCGAGCACGCACCGGACGGTCTCCTCGCGGGATGCGGGGACGGGCAGGCCCCGGGCCGACAGCCAGGCCGCGATGCGTCCCGGCATGTCACCCGGCGGCAGGAACACCGGGTCGTCCGCGTTGACGACGTAGCGCAGGCCCGGCACGGCCGCCGCCCCGGCCAGCAGCGCTTCCAGGTCGGCCAGCCCCCAGTGGCGCAGGCACTCCTGCAGGAGCCACAGGCCCGTCACGTTGCGCAGGTAACGGATGGTGCCGTCGATGCCCGCCTCGTTGGTGAAGTTAGCCTCCCGGCTCGCCTCGCTCAGCACAGGGCTGGGCAGTTCCAGGCCGACCAGCGACCAGGTGCCCGAGGAGATGTAGGCGAACCTCGGCCCGGCGGCCGGCACGGCCACGACGGCGGAGGCCGTGTCGTGCGAGCCGACCGCGATGAGCGGCAGGCGGGCCGCGCCGGCGCCGGCCGCCGTGATCAGCCCGATCGTCTCGCCCGGGGCGCGCAGCGGCGGGAACAGCGACGCCGGGAGGCCGGCCCGCTCGATGATGCCGCCCGCCCACTGCCGCGTCGCGACGTCGAGCAGGGCGGTGGTGGACGCGTTGGTCACCTCGACGCTGACTGAGCCGGTCAGCCAGTAGGCCAGCAGGTCGGGGACGAGCAGCAGGGTGCGGGCCGCCTTGAGGAGGGTGGTCCCGCTCGCCGCGGCCAGCTGGTAGATCGTGTTGAACGGCAGGTGCTGGATGCCGGTCGCCTGGTACAGGTCAGGAAACGGCACGGGGGCGGCCACCGCGTCGGTGCGGGCGTCCCGATAGTGCACCGGGTTGCCGAGCAGTGTCCCGTCCGCGTCGAGCAGGCCATAATCGCAGCCCCACGCGTCGATGCCCGCGCTGGCCAGCGGGAACGAGGCGGCCGCGGCCGCCAGCCCGGCCACCACCGACGCGTGCAGCCGCAGGATGTCCCAGTGCAGCGTGCCGCCCGCCAGGACCGGCTCATTGGGGAACCGGCAGACCTCGTGCAGTTCCACCCGCGCCCCGGACACCCTGGCCGCGATCACCCGGCCGCCTGAGGCCCCGAGGTCGACGGCGGCGACGGCTACTGACCGGGTCAAACCAGGCCCTGCCGGGCCGCCCAGGCCACGGCCTGGATGGCGGTGGTGACGCCGAGCCGGTCGCAGATGGCCTTGACCCGGCGGCGCACCGTCCGCTCGGAGGTGTTCAGCCGCCGGGCCACCGCCTCAAGCGGCAGCCCGCCGGCCAGCAGCCCGAGCAGTTCCACGTCATCCCGGCTCAGCGTGCTCATCGCCGGCTGCCTGGCGTTCATCGCAGGAATGCCGCCGCGACCCCGGCGTCGACCGGGATGAGCAGGCCGGTGGTGAGGGGCAGGTCTCCCCCGCACAGGGTGAACACCGCGGCGGCGATGTGCTCGGGCAGCACTTCCTTCTTCAGCAGGGTGCGCTGCGCGTAGAACGCGCCGAGCTCGGACTCGGGCACGCCGTAGACGGCGGCCCGCTGCGCGCCCCAGCCGCCGGCGAAGATCCCGGAGCCGCGCACCACCCCGTCGGGGTTGATGCCGTTGACCCGGATGCCGTGCTGGCCGAGCTCGGCGGCCAGCAGCCGGACCTGGTGGGCCTGATCGGCCTTGGCCGCGCCGTAGGCGACGTTGGACGGCCCGGCGAAGACGGCGTTCTTGCTGGCGATGTAGACGATGTCGCCCCCCATGCCCTGGGCGATCATGGCCTTCGCGGCCTCCCGGGACACCAGGAAGGAGCCGCGGGCCATGACGTCGTGCATGAGGTCCCAGTCGGCGAGGGTGGTCTCGGTGAGGGGCTTGGAGACCGACAGTCCCGCGTTGTTGACGACCAGGTCGACGCCGCCGAAGGCCAGCGCGGTCACCGCGAGCGCCTCGGCCACGTCGGCCTCGCTGGTCACGTCGGCCGTCACCGCCACGGCGACGTCGGCCGACCCCAGGTCGCTGGCCACCGCCGACGCCGCGGCCGCGTCCCGGTCGGCGACGACCACGCACGCGCCCTCGGCGGCCAGCCGGCGGGCGGTCGCCCGGCCGATACCTGACCCGCCCCCGGTCACCAGGGCGATCCGCCCGGCCAGCGGCCGGGGCTTGGGCCGCCGCCGCAGCTTGGCCTCCTCAAGCTCCCAGTACTCGATCCGGAACTTCTCGCTTTCCGGGATCGGCGCATAGGTCGAGATGGCCTCGGCTCCGCGCATGACGTTGATGGCGTTGAGGTAGAACTCCCCCGCGACCCGGGCGGTCTGCTTGTCCGCGCCGAAGCTGAACATGCCCACGCCCGGCACGAGCACGATCGCCGGGTCGGCGCCGCGCATGGGGGGTGAGCCGGGGGTGGCGTACCGCTCGTAGTAGGCCCGGTAGTCGGCCCGGTAGGCGTCGTGCAGCTCGGTGAGCCGCGCCACCGTGACATCCAGCGGCGCGTCCGGGGGCAGGTCGAGGACCAGCGGGCGGACCTTGGTCCGCAGGAAGTGGTCCGGGCAGGAGGTGCCCAGCGCGGCCAGCGCCTGGAGCTTCTCGCTGACCGTGAACTCCAGCACCGCCGGGTGATCGGTGAAGTGGCCGAGCTGCGCCTTGTCGGTGGAGGCCAGGCCGCGGATGACGGGCGCGAGCGCGGCCGCGCGGGCACGGCGCTCGGCCTGCGGGAGGATGGCGCAGACGGCCGGGCCGAACGGGTCGCTGATGCCCCGCTCGTCGATGAACCGCTGCGCGGTGGCGATGATCTCCAGCGAGTGGGCCTCGCACTCCTCGCTGGTATCTCCCCAGGCGGTGATGCCGTGCCCGCCGAGGACCACCCCGATGGCCTGCGGGTGATCCCGCTTGATGGCCGCGATGTCGAGGCCGAGCTGGAACCCGGGGCGTCGCCACGGCACCCAGGCGACGCGGCCCGCGAAGCACTCGGCGGTCAGCTTCTCGCCGTCGGCCGCGGTCGCCAGGGCGATTCCTGAGTCCGGGTGCAGGTGGTCGACGTGCAGCGCCTCGACCAGGCCGTGCATCGCGGTGTCGATCGACGGGGCCGCGCCGCCCTTGCCGAAGGCGCAGAAGTCGAACGCCGCGACCATCTCGTCCTCGCGCTCGACGCCCGGGTAGACGCCCGCCAGGGCGCGCAGGGCATCGAGGCGGAGCACGGCCAGGCCGGCCTCCTTCAGCGTGCCGAGGTCGCCGCCCGACCCCTTTACCCACATCAGCTCGGCGGGCTGCCCGGTGACCGGGTCGGTCTGCGTGCCCTTGGCGGAGGCGTTGCCGCCCGCGTAGTTGGTGTTGCGCGGGTCAGAGCCCAGGCGGTTGCTGCGGGCGAGCAGCGCGGCGACGGTCTCGCTGGTCACCTCAGGCCCCCCATCCGGCGGCCGCGCCGCCGACTCGCTCGGCCACGATCTGCTCGCCGTACCCGGAGGCCAGGTAGGCGCGGTACGGGTCGCGGGGCAGGCCCTGCTCCTCGCGCAGGTCGGCGAGCAGCGGCCGGACGTCGGTGTTGTAGGCATCCATCAGCACCGCGTTCGCCCCGAGCACGTCTCCGGCCGCCTGGGCCGCGGCCAGCTCCTCGGCGTCGATGAGCAGGGCCTTGGCCGTGGCCTCCTGCACGTTCATCACCGAGCGGATCTGGCCGGGGATCTTCGGCTCGATGTTGTGGCACTGGTCGAGCATGAAGGCCACCCCGGCCGACGGGGCCAGTGCCCCCTTCCTGGCCACCTCGGCCATGATCCGGAACAGCTGGAACGGGTCGGCGGCGCCCGCCATCAGGTCGTCGTCGGCGTAGAACCGGCTGTTGAAGTCGAACCCGCCGAGCTTGCCCGCCCGCAGCAGCATGGCCACGATGAACTCGATGTTGACGCCGGGCGCGTGGTGCCCGGTGTCCACCACGGCCAGCGCCTTGGACCCCAGCGCCTGGCAGTGCACCAGGGCGGTGCCCCAGTCCGGCACGTCGGTGGTGTAGAACGACGGCTCGAACAGCTTGTACTCAAGCAGCATCCGCTGGCCGGGCCCGAGCCGCGCGTAGACGGCCTGCAGCGCCTCGGCGAGGCGGTCCTGGCGGGCGGAGATGTCATCCTGGCCGGGGTAGTTGGTGCCGTCGGCGAACCAGAGCTTGAGGTCGCGCGAGCCGGTGGCGTCCATGATGTCGACGCACTCGAGCAGGTGGGCGAGGGCCTTCTCGCGAATCCGCGGGTCGGGGTTGCAGATGCTGCCCAGCTTGTAGTCGTCGTCCTGGAAGACGTTGGAGTTGACCGTGCCGATGCGGATGCCCAGCCGCTTGGCGTGCGCGGCCAGCGCGGCGTAGTCCTCGACCTTGTCCCAGGGGATGTGCACCGCCATGCTGGGCGCCACCCCGGTGTACTGGTGCACCTGGGCGGCGTCGGCGGCCTTCTCGAACGGGTCCCGCGGCACGCCCGGCTGGCCGAACACCTTGAACCGGGTCCCGCTGTTGCCGAACGCCCACGATGGCAACTCGATCTGGTGATTCTTGAGAGCGTCCTTGACCGCGGTCAGGTCACGCATTGGGGGTCATCTCCTGTGAGTCAATCAAGGTGGAAGATCTCAGCGAGCCGCTGGAAGTTCTGGTCGGGCGGGCCGTCGGCGACGAAGAACCCGGCCATCTCCGCCTGCCACCGGGCGTTCACGTCAGTGGCGGCCATGGCGTCCAGGGCCGCCTGGTAGTCAGCGGTTTCCAGGTAGCCGACCAGCAGCCCGTCGTCGGCCAGGAAGATCGAGTAGTTACCCCACCCGGCCGCGCGCAGGGCCGCGAGCATCGACGGCCAGACCTCCCGGTGCCGCTCGCGGTACTCGGCGAGCCGGTCGGGGCGGACCCTGGCCAGGAAGCAGACGCGCTCCACGCCAACCTCCCTTCCTGGTGCGTACGGGTGTGCGGGAGAGTGGCCGGCCGGGATAGCACCGGCCACTTCTCGTTCTGCCTAGAAGTTGAAGTTGCCTATGTTGGAGGAGTCGAAGACGGTGGGCGGCCCGAGCAGGACGGTGTCGTCCGCGCCGACGGTGTAGCTGCCGAGCTTGCCGGCGGTGAAGGTCTGGCCGGAGGCACCGGTGATCTTGCCGGAGGCCAGCTCGACCGCCGCGTAGGCGGCCAGGTAGCCGAGGTTGGCCGGGTTCCACAAGACGAACTGCTTGACGGTGCCGTCGGCGACGTACTTCTTCATCTCATCGGGGGTGCCCAGGCCGGTCAGCGCGACCTTGCCGCGGTACTTGGCGGTGTCGAGGACCGCGGCGGCGGCGGCGATGCCGACGGTGGTCGGCGAGATGATGCCCTTGAGGTTCGGGTACTGCTGCAGCAGGCCCTGGGTGACCTGGGTGGCGGTGGTCGGGTCGTCGTTTCCGTAGACGGTGGAGACGAGCTGCATCTTCGGGTACTTCTTCAGCTCCTGCTTCATGTACCCGATCCAGGCGTTCTGGTTGGTGGCCGAGGCGGCGGCGGAGACGATGGCGATCTGGCCGGAGTCGCCGATCTCCTTGGCCAGCACGTCGACCTCGCTGGTGCCGATCTCGGCGGTGGATGCCTGGTTGATGAACATGCTGCGGCAGGTCGGCGCGTCGGAGTCATAGGTGACGACCGTGATGCCGCGCTTCATGGCCGCCTGGAGGGTCGGGCAGAGCGCCGTCGGGTCAGTGGCCGAGACGATGAGCGCGTTGGCGCCCTTGGAGATCGCGGCCTGGATCGCCGGGATCTGCGACGACGGGGTGGCCGTGGTGCCGCTGGTCTCGGTGCCGGTCTCGCCGAGCGCGTCCAGGGCGGCGATGGCGCCGCCGGAGCCGGCGCTGTCGGCCGTGGTGAAGTAGGAGTTGCCGAGGTTCTTGGGGATGATGAAGACCTTGAGGCCGGTCTTGAGGCTGCCGGAGGCACCGGAACTGGAGGAGCTGCTGCTCGATCCGGTGGTGCTCGAGGCGGCCGGGCTCGATGACGAGCTGTCGGTGGTGCAGGCCGCCAGGGCTACGGTGGCGACGAGCGGGATGGCGAGGGCGAGCGCGAGCTTCCTTGCCCGTCTCAGCTGCATATCTTTGTATCCTTTCAATTCGGGGCGTGCGGTTAGGGACTCTCCTCGTGGGGCTGGCGTGGTCGTGCCTGCGAGCAGGCTTCCGGTAACTGGCGGTTGGGGGACAAGCGGCGGGTGGTGCGGAGCAGGCTCAGCCAGCGGGCGGCGTTGGGGACGAAGACGCTGGCGAGCAGCAGGCCGCCGGTGACGATGCCGGTGGCCTCCTGGTTGAAGTTGGTGAGCAGCAGCGCGTTCTGGATGCCCGCGAAGGCCAGGACGGCCAGGACCACGCCGGTGATCGAGCCCTTGCCGCCGAAGATCGACACGCCGGCCAGCAGCACGATCGCCACGACGTTGAGCTCCATGCCCAGGCCGTTGTTCTGCACCGCCGTGTCCAGCCGGAAGGTCCACAGCACCCCGGCGACCGAGCAGACCAGGCCGGACAGCATGAACAGGCCGGTCTTGATCCGCTTGACGCGGATGCCCGCGAACTGGGCGGCCTCGGCGCTCGCGCCCATCGCGTAGATGGAGCGGCCGAGCGGGGTAGCGTGCAGGACGACGCCGAAGATGATGGCCAGGATGATGAAGATCAGCGTCGAGTAGGTCATGTCGTTGCCGGTGAAAGGGACCGCGTTGACGCCCAGGTTGGTGTAGGTGGCTGGGAAGCTGGCGACGGTGGTCGGGCCGAGGAGGATGGTCGCGATGCCCCGGTACAGGGCCAGGGTGCCGATGGTGACGGCCAGGGACGGCAGCCGCAGCCGGGTCACCAGCAGGCCGTTGACCGCGCCGGCCGCGATGCCGGCCACGGCGATCGTCGCGAAGATGGCGACCAGCGGCCAGCCGTGAACCCACAGGTAGCCAAGCAGCGCGCTGGACATGCCGAGGATGGACGCGACCGACAGGTCGATCTCGCCGCTGATGATGATGAGCGTCATGGGCAGGGTCATGATGGCGACCTCGCCGTTGGACAGCCCGAGGTTGAACAGGTTGTTGCCGGTGAGGAAGTCCGGCGACGCGGCCGAGCCGATGATCACGATCAGCGCGACCACCACGGCCAGGCCGGACTCCCAGCGGAGCAGTGGTCGCAGGTTGGCCGACCGCAGACGGCTGGCAAGGTCACTCATGGCGGGTCCCTGAGCGGCGCAGGGCGCTGGTGAGGCGCTCGGTGATGGTCTGGTCGAGGCTGATGGCGAGCAGTAGCAGGAAGCCCCAGATCGCCTGGTCCCAGAACGGGGATATGCCCAGCACGTACAGGGCCGAGCTGATGGTGGACAGCAGCAGCGCGCCCAGGCCCGCGCCGATGACGCTGCCGCTGCCGCCGAAGATCGCGACGCCGCCGACCACGACGGCCGAGACGACCTGGAGCTCATAGCCGGTGCCGGCCGTGGAGTTGATCGTCCCGTACTGCGCACCCCACAGCACCCCGGCGACGCCCGCGATCGCCCCGCTGACAGCGAAGGCGGTGAAGACCCTCCGGCCCACGGGCAGGCCGGCCAGCCGGGCGGCGTCCGGGTTGGACCCGATCGCGTACAGGTCCCGGCCGGAGCGGAAGGTCCGCAGGTAGTAGGCGCCCAGGCCGATCAGCACCGCGACCGCGATGGCGATGTCGGGGATGCCGCCGATGGTGTCCTTGGGGATGTCGAGGAAGGAGTTGGGCAGCGACGAGGCGTCGACCTCGTTGCCGCCGACGATCAGGATGTCGACGCCCCTGATGATGTACAGCGTGGCTAGCGTGACGACGAGGCTGGGGACGCGGCCCGCGGCGACCATGATCCCGTTGACGATGCCGCAGGCCAGGCCGATGCCGAGGCCGGCGAGGAACACGACCGGGATGGAGATGCCGGGGTGCTGGGCGAACAGGTCGGCCGACAGGTAAGCCGACAGGCCCACGATGGAGCCGACGGACAGGTCGACGTTCCTGGTCAGCACGACCATCGTCTCACCCAGCGCCAGCAGGGCGAAGCCAGCGGTGTCGACCAGCACGAACTGGATGTTGGCCGAGCCGAGGAAGCGGTGCTGCACCACCGTGGTGACCGCCACGAAGACGGCCAGGACGATGACGATGCCCGACTCGCGGATGCGCAAGACCCGCTCGGCCAGCCCGCCGGCCCCCGGGGCCGAGTCCGGCCGCCGCTGCAGCCGCGGGATCAGCGTCGTGCTCATTTCGCCGCCTCGTGCTGCCCCATGGCAGCGGTCATGATGGCCTCCTCGGAGGCCCCGTCGCGGCTCAGCTCGGCCACTAGCTCTCCCTCGCGCATCACCAGGATGCGGTCGCTGACCCCGAGCACCTCGGGAAGCTCCGATGAGATCATCAACACGGCGACACCACTGCTGGCCAGGTCGGTGAGCAGCTGGTGGACCTCGGCCTTGGTGCCAACGTCGATGCCGCGGGTGGGCTCGTCGACGATCAGCAGGCTCGGCTTGCGGCCGAGCCACTTGGCCAGCACGACCTTCTGCTGATTGCCGCCGGACAAGGTGGCCACCGGGTCGGTCAGCCGGCCGTGCTTGATCTTCAGCCGGGTGGCCCAGTCCGAGGCCATGGCGCGCTCGGCCCCGGCCCGGATGATGCCGCCCCTGCGCAGTTCGTGCAGCGAGGCGAGCGCGACGTTCTGCTGGACGGACATGTCCATGACCAGGCCCTGCTGGCGGCGGTCCTCGGGGACGAAGCCGATGCCGGCCGCCATGGCGCTGGTCGGCGAGGCCCGGCGCAGCGGCTTGCCCTGCATCGTGACGGTGCCGGCGTCGTAGCGGTCGATGCCGAAGATGGCCCGCGCGACCTCGCTGCGACCCGAGCCGACCAGCCCGGCGAGCGCGACGATCTCGCCGGCCCGGACCGCCAGCGAGATGTCGGTGAAGACGCCCTCCCTGGTGAGCCGGTGCACGTTCAGCACCGGCTCGCCGGTCCCGGCGTGGACCGGCGCCGGGGCGCGGGCCGCCAGCTCCCTGCCAACCATGGCCCGCACCAGGTCCTGGGTGGTCAGGCCGGCCAGGTCACTGGTGAGGACGTGCTTGCCGTCACGCATGACCGTGACCCGCTGGCAGATCGTGAAGACTTCCTCGAGCCGGTGGGAGATGAACAAGACGGCGGCCCCCTGCGACCGCAGGGTGCGCACCACGTCGAAGAGCCGGTCCACCTCGGCGGCGGACAGCGCGGCGGTCGGCTCGTCCATCACGATCACGGTGGCGTTCAGCGACAGCGCCTTGCCGATCTCGACGACCTGCTGGTCGGCGATCGACAGGCCGCGGGCGATCCTGGCCGGGTCGAGCGGCACCCCGAGCCGGGCGAAGATCGCCGCCGACTCGGCGAGCATCTCCCGCCGGTCGATGCGCCGCCCTGAGCGCAGCGGCTGCCGCCCGATGAACATGTTCTCGGCGACGGTCAGGTCGGGGAACAGCGTCGGCTCCTGGTAGATGACGGCGATGCCCGCCGCCCGGGCCGCCGCCGGGCCGTGCAGCGTGACCGGCCGACCCGCGACGGTGAGCGTGCCGGCGTCGGGCTGGTGGACTCCGGCGAGGATCTTGACGAGGGTTGACTTCCCCGCGCCGTTCTCGCCGAGCAGGGCATGCACCTCGCCCGCGCGCAGCTCCACCGTCCCGTCGATCAGGGCCGCTACCGCCCCGAAGGACTTCGCCGCGTGCTGCAACTCGAGCAGCACCGGCCCCTCAGCTGGTTCCTCCGGGGCGTCCACCGCACCTCCGTCTGCGACTAGGCCTGGAACGTTTCAATCGTGTCTGTAGTTTCGACGTGGCCCACGGGAGAGTCAATACGCCCCGTTCGGCTCGCAATTGAATCGTTATAAGGGTGTCGGAGCGGGGGTTCGCGGCTACCAGGTGATGCGGCCCGGCCAGGGTGCGGGCAGGACGGATAGCGTGGGCAGCAGGTTCCTGTCGTAGACCAGGACGGTGTACTCGCCGACCTGATAGGAGCGGGCCGGAAGGCCGAACCGCTGCTCGATAGCCGGGACGCTCAGCCCGGAGTGGGTGGCGGCGACGACGAAGTTGGCGTCGTAGCGCTGCGGGTTGAGCAGGCTGGTGTCCTCTTCCCACGGGTAGGGCCGGATGCCCCCCTGGGCACCGTAGTCCCACACATCTCGCATGGTTATCGCGCCGCCGGAGTCCAGCATGACGCTGTTGGCCTGCCAGTACTGTGCGATGCCCGAGCGCAGGCCATGGTCGGCCAGCGATACGGCCAGCATGCCGTTGGCCGCGGCGGCGGGCCGCGCGGTGACCAGCGGCGGGACGCTGACGGCGAGCATGACGGCGGCCCACGCCGTCAGCAGCGGCCACGCGGCCCGCGCGCGGCGGTCCTGCCACCAGCTGGCCAGCGGGCCACCCAGCACCCGGCCGGCCAGTGCCGCTCCCATTCCGAAGACCGGCGCGATGTCCTGGGTCGTCGCCAGCCCGGTGATGTACAGCAGCGTGTACACGGCCAGGTTGGCCACGATGCCCACGGCCAGTAGCACCGCGACCAGGTCGCCCGACCACAGGTAACGGCGCAGTGCTATCCAGCCGGCGACGGCGACCAGGGCGGCCAGGCCCAGGTGGACGGCGACCAGGATGAGACCGGGGCCGACCTGCTGGCCGAAGGGGCTGGCGCTGAACAGGTGCAGGAAGTCCTGGAGCGTCCCGCCGGCATTGCCGGCCAGCGCCTGCCCCTGGACGAACTGGTGGCCGTTGCCGTCAAGCACCCAGCCGCCCGCGAGCCGGATGGCGGTCTTCGCCGCCTGCGCCACGAGGACGGCCGCGATGGCCGCCCCGGCCAGCAGGACCTCGCGTCGCCCGGCCCTGGGGGCGGCGGCCTCATCGAGCCGGCCGTCTGGCCGGGCCGCCGCGTCCCGGCAGGCGCGGGCCAAGCACACGAGGATCACCGGGGCCACCCCGACCAGCAGCACCAGGGAGTCCTCGACCAGGCCCCAGGCCAGCACCAGGCAGGCCAGGGCGACGGCCCGCCAGCCTCGCCCGGCCCGGTCGATCACCAGGGCCAGCACCAGCGGCACGATCGCCGTCCCGGTGTGGTCGGGCTCGGTGAGCAGCGTGCCGGCGACCTGTAGCGCGGGCCCGGCCATGACGGCCACGGTGATCGCGGCCGCCGTGACGCCGGCCAGTCCCCGGTTCCGGCCGCGGGCCACCACGGCCGCCAGCGCCACCAGGATCGTGAAGGTCGCGGCGGCGCAGACCGGGACGATGAGGGGCCGCAGCCCCAGGAGCAGGCCCGCGATCGCGTACTCGGGCACCTCGATGGTGTAGAACGAGACATCAGCCAGCCGCCAGCCGTGCAGCAGCGGGTTGCCGTGGGCCACCGCCCAGCCCTGCAGGGCCATCGAGGCGGCGTCCGACTCGGTGATGACCGTGCTCGCCTCGCGCAGCGCGCACGCGTACACGGCGGCCACCGCGATCACGGCGGCCAGGCCCATGATCAGCGCGCGCCTGGCCAGGCGGGCCCGCGTGCCCGGCAGCCGACCCTGCATCAGTCCGGTCCCGGCATTCACCGCGACGGCCTGTTCCTCGGCCACTAGGCTCCGCACCTCCACTGCTGGCCTGCACCAGCCGCGGACGCGCTTCCGCTGCGAAGCTGTCCCGGGCCGGCGCGCTTCACGTTAAGGAACACATTACGGGGCAATCACCTGGGGGCGCGCGGCAATGACGAGGTAACCATCCCAAATCAGCTCATGCGTGGCAGGCCAGGGGCTTGCCGTTGTTGTAGGCAACCATGTCGGTGAAGGCGGCCAGAATGTCGACCTGGGCGCCGAGAGCCGGTCCCGACAGGTCCGCGTAGGCACGGTAGAGGTTGCCGACGATCCGCTCGCAATCGGTCAGCCCGGCGTACACGCCGAGGTCGGTCGCACGGGCGGCCTCCAGGGGCGAGATCCCGGCGGTCAGGCCGCGCCGGGCGACGTCCTCCTGCACCGAAGGCCGGCTGGCCCGCGGCCAGGACCTCCTGCCGGGTCCGCTCGTGGGCCACGATCGTCGCCCCGCGCATGAGCCAGTTGCCGTAGGTATGGTCACCGTGGTGATGGGTGTTGACCAGCGTGCGCACGGGCCGCGGGGTCACCGCGGCGATCGCCGCCAGGTAGGCCCGCGTCCGCTTCTCGGTTGAGCAGGCGTCAACGCTGGTCACTCCGTCCCTCGCGACGAGGAAGCCGGCGTTGTTGATGAACCACGTCCCGTCTGCTGGATGTAGGCATAGACATTCTCGCTGACCTCAGTCACCCGTGCGGGCCCTGGGTCGTGGCCATGCTACGCGCCGCCCATGGCGCGATGGTAGTGCCCCGGCGACCCAGCGCGACAGCATTGAACTGGCGGGCGGCAAAAAAGGCCGGATCATTGCTTCTCTCAGGGCGAGAAGATAGTTTCCGTTTTATACCGAGAAGGAGACTGGAGGGAGGCTGCTTTGGAACGCGACGACATGATCTTGATCAGCGTGGATGACCACATCATCGAGCCACCGGACATGTTCAAGGGGCACCTGCCGAAGAAGTACGCCGACGACGCGCCGAAGCTGGTGCACCGCGAGGACGGCACCGACGTGTGGACGTTCCGGCAGTACGTCATGCCGAATGTCGCGCTGAACGCGGTGGCCGGGCGGCCCAAGGAGGAGTACGGCATGGAGCCGCAGGGTCTCGATGAGATCCGGCCCGGCTGCTATGACGTGCACGAGCGGGTCAAGGACATGAACGCGGGCGGGATCCTGGCCCAGATGAACTTCCCGTCCTTCCCCGGCTTCGCGGCCCGCTTGTTCGCCACCGACGACCCGGAGTTCTCGCTGGCCCTGGTGCAGGCCTACAACGACTGGCACATCGACGAGTGGTGCGGCGCCTACCCGGGCCGGTTCATCCCGATGGCCCTGCCCGCCATCTGGGACCCGCAGGCCTGCGCGGATGAGGTCCGCCGGGTCGCGGGCAAGGGGTGCCACTCACTGACCTTCACGGAGAACCCGGCCGCGCTGGGCTACCCTAGCTTCCACAGCGACCACTGGGACCCGCTGTGGCGGGCGCTGACCGAGACCGGAACGATCCTCAACGTGCACATCGGCTCGTCGGGGCGGCTGGCCATTACCGCGCCGGACGCGCCGCCGGACGTCATGATCACCTTGCAGCCGATCAACATCGTCCAGGCCGCCGCCGACCTGCTGTGGTCACGGGTGATCAAGCAGTTCCCCGAGGTGCGCATCGCGCTGTCCGAGGGGGGTACCGGGTGGATCCCGTACTTCATGGACCGCGTGGACCGGACGTATGAGATGCACTCGGTCTGGACCGGCCAGGACTTCGGTGGCAAGAAGCCGTCGGAGGTGTTCCGCGAGCGGTTCCTGACCTGCTTCATCTCCGACCCGATCGGCGTCGGGCTGCGCGATGAGATCGGCATCGACAACATCTGCTGGGAGTGCGACTACCCGCACTCCGACTCGATGTGGCCCGATGCCCCCGAGGTGCTGTGGGACGTGCTCACCAAGTACAGCGTGGCCGACTCCGACATCAACAAGATCACGCACGAGAACGCCATGCGCTGGTACAAGTTCGACCCGTTCAAGGATGTCCCCAAAGAGCGGGCCACCGTCGGCGCCCTGCGCGCGGCGGCCGCGGGCCACGACGTGTCGGTCCAGGGCCGCAGCCACCAGATCGTCTCCTCAGCGGAGAAGATCGCCACCTACCAGCAGAAGCTGATGGCGGGCGCGACCGCCGCCGCCGCGGGCAAGTAGCGGTGGCGGGGCCGCCCGCGACGGCGCGGGCGGCCCCGCCGGGACCACAGGCGCACCGGCGGTAACTCGGTGCGGAGGGCGGAGGCGGTCCGTATCCCGGCCGCCCATCCGGCGGGAGCGAGCGCGCTGACAACCGCGATGACCAGGCCGGTCAGTGCCAGCAGTACCAGCTCCGCGGGGCTGTAGACGTTGTAGGCCGCCGGAGGGAAGGCGGTCTGCGCGCCGTTGCCCATGATCGGCAGGATGGCGTTGTGCAGGGCGATCCCGGCAGGGACCGCGATCAGGCCGGCGACTAGCCCGGTCGCGGCGACCGTGGTCACCACCATCGCGATCGCCTGCCCCGGCGTCATGCCGACCGCCTTGAACACGCCGAGGTCGTGGGCGCGTTCCCGGGTCAGGAGCACGACGGTGTTCAGCACGCCAAGGGCCGCGACGGCTACCAGCAGCAGCGTGAGGATGAAGACGAGTCCGCTGATGAGCTGGAGCAGGATGCCGCTGCCCGAGCCAACCTGGTGGTAGTCCCCCGGCGGGAGCCGGGCGAAGATTGCGTTCTGGTAGCTTTGCGCGTTCACGCCCGGCCGCAGGCCCACGTAGAACATTTGCGGGTCAGCGCCGGACGGGCCGAGCGTCGCCACCGCGGACAGGTTCGTCAGCACCTGGGGGTCATTGCCCGGGAGGAAGACCTCGCCGGTGATCTTCAGCGCGACGGCGCGGCCGTCATCGGTGAGCGTGAACGTGCCTCCCAGCTGCTTGCCGGTCGCGCGGAGGAAGGAGGTGTTCACTAGGGCCCCGTCGGCACCGTACCAGTGCCCGGAGATCAGGGCGTAGCCGATCCAGCTCGCGTCGCCGCCGAAAGCGGTCACCGCCGCCGTGCCCGCCATGCCGGTGACTCCGAACCGGTCATCGGATTCAGTGACGTAGTGCAGGGTGCCTGGCTGGGTGCGGATCACGGCGGCCATGTCGGCCTGCTGCGCGGCCGGCGGCGGCTGCCCCGGCGGCTGCTGCCCCGGCGGCTGCTGCTGCTCGGAGGGCCCGGCCAGGCCGATCTGCACGTGCGGGATGCTGGCCAGCGCCATGTCGGTCCCCACCCGGTTGAGCGAGGTCCCCAGGCCGACGCCGAACGTCACCGCGACCGCCCCGAACAAGACCGCCGCGAGCGTCACGAGCGTCCGGCCCGGCCGGGCGAACGGCCCGGCCAGGCCGAGCGTCACTGGGCGTGGCAGCACGCGGACCCGGCCGAGCAACCGGAGCGCGGCATAGCCGTGTGATGGCCGCGGCGCCCGCCCGGTGGCGATCGCCGCCGAGGCGCTCAGCCGCCCGGCGCGGGAGGCGGGCACCAGCGCGGCTAGCCCGGCCAACGCGAGCATGGCTAGCGGCACGACCAGGTCCACCCACAGCGGGATGGACTGGGGGGCGACCTCGAACACCTGCGAGGTCTGGCTAAGCACCGGTCCGGCCAGCAGGTTCGCGATCACCGCGCCGCCGGCCACTCCGGCAATGCCGGGAACGGCCACCTGCAGCACATAGACCCAGACCACTTGCGCGGGGGTGAACCCAACGGACTTCAGCACGCCGATCCGGCGGGTGGCCGCGCTCACCGCGCCGCTGACCACGTTGACCTCAATCAGCACCGACATCACCAGCCCGATCACGCCGAACGTGACAAGGAACGGCACCCACGGCAGGATGCTCTGGTTTTCCTGCGCCCTGACCGCTAGCCAGGACTCCGCACCGAGTACCGCTCCGGCCGGCAGCGCCCCGCGCACGGCCGTCACGCTGGCGTTCACCGCCGCGTTAGAGCCGGCGCTGGCGAAACGGTAGAGCATCTGCCCGGTCGGCGGCGACCCTAGCGCGGTCATCTGGGCGGGGAGCACCCAGCCGTCCGCCGTGTTGGTCACCGAGGCTCCCACGCCGACGACGGTCAGCCTCGGGCTGCCCGGCACGCCGGTGAGCGTGATCACCGTGCCCGGGCTCATGCTTGCCCCGGATCCCGTGTCGGCCAGATCACGGGAGACAACGACCTGCCCGGCGCCGGTCGGCCAGTGACCGGCGGTCAGCACGATGTCGTCCACCGGGCCGCCCGGCGAGGAGCGCCCGGCCAGGGTGAAGGCCTGAAACACCACGCCCGGGGTGTCGGGGATCGCGGCCGACGCGGTGACCGTGGCCTCGGCGAACGGTCCGGCAACCGCCGTCACGCCGGATAGCCGTCCGGTCGCGGCCAGTTGCCCGGTCGAAGCCTTTTCCTCGTTCACGGTGAGCGCGGCATCCGCGCCGTGCTGCGCCGCGAACGCCTGCTCGAACGGCGCGTTCGAGGCGGCCAGCAGCCCGGCCGCCAGCGTCGAGGCCGCGGCCGATGCCAGCAGGACCAGGCCGATGGCCAGCGCCTGTACGCGCCGCCCGGCCAGCCCGCCGTGCAGAGCGGTTCGTATCGCCCTCATGGCCGGGCCACCGCGGTCACGATCTGGCCGTCCACGATGCGGATGACCCGGCTGGCGTACCGGGTGGCCAGGGCGGGGTCGTGCGTGACCAGGATGAGCGTCTGCCCCGTCCGGTTCAGGTCGAGCAGCAGCGTGCCGATCTCGTCGCCGGTGACCGAGTCCAGGGCCCCGGTCGGCTCGTCCGCCAGCAGCAGCGGCGGCCGGTTCACCAGCGCCCGGGCGATCGCGACCCGCTGCCGCTCCCCGCCCGATAGCCGGGCCGGGTAGGCGTCGCGGTGCTTCTCGATCCGCAGCGCGGCCAGCAGTTCATCCAGCCGGACCCGCGCCCTGGCGGCCGGCACCCCGGCCAGTTGGGCGGGCAGTAGCACATTGTCCGCAACCGTCATGTCATCGAGCAGGTTGAAGAACTGGAAGATCATCCCGACCTGCCGCCGCCGGAACCGCGCGGCGCCGGTCTCGCTGAGCTTGCTGATCTCCTGGCCACCGACCCGTACCGTCCCGCTAGACGGGCGGTCAAGGCCGGCGATCAGGTTCAGCAGCGTCGACTTCCCGCTGCCGGACGGACCCATCAGCGCGACGGACTCGCCCCGCCCGACCTCCACGGTGGCATGCGCCACCGCTGGGTTCTTGCCGTCTTCGTACTGTTTCGTCACGTCTGAGAGCTGAACAAGAGCATCCATGCGGACCGTTCTACGCAGGCGCCGGTGTCAGTGCCGTGCCGGAAACTGGCGCCAGTGCCGGGAACTGACACCCGGCTGACACCGGGTGGTATGGCATCGTGGGGACCATGCGAGTTCTGGTCGCCGAGGACTTCGAGAGCTTCGCCAGGGCCATAGCGACCGGCCTGCGGCGCGCGGGCATGGCGGTCGACGTGGCCCTGGACGGGGATGAGGCGCTGCAGTCCCTGGCGGTGATCCGGTACGACGTGGTCGTGCTGGACCGGGACTTGCCCCGGACCCACGGTGACGAGGTGTGCCGGCAGATCGTGGCCAGCGGGGCGGGCAGCCGGGTGCTGATGCTGACCGCCGCCAGCACGGTCGCCGACCGGGTGGACGGGCTTGGCCTCGGAGCGGACGACTACCTGCCTAAGCCCTTCGACTTTGCCGAGCTCATCGCCCGGATCCGGGCGCTCGCGCGCCGTCCGACGGTCGCGGTGCCCCCGGTGCTGCGCAGCGGCGGGCTCACCGTCGACCCTGGCCGCCGCGAGGCGTTCCGGTCCGGGCGGCGGCTGGATCTCAGCGCGAAGGAGTTCGCCGTGCTCGAATGCCTGGTCGCGGCAGACGGCCGGGTCGTGTCCGCCGAGGAACTCCTGGACCGGGTGTGGGATTCCGAGGCGGACCCCTTCACCACCGCAGTTAAGTCGACTATCCGGCGGCTGCGGCTCAAGCTGGGCGACCCGCCGGCCGTCCACACCGTCCGCGAGGGCGGCTACCGGGTCACAGACGCATGACGGTCCGGCTGAGGTTCGCCCTGCTCTACGCGGGAGCATTCATGGTTACGGGCCTGGTGCTCGCGCTGGCGCTGCTCACGGCGGGCGCGGACGGCTACATCCAGCAGGCCGGCTCCGCGGTGCCACAGGAGGTCAGGCACCCGCTCATCGGCGGGTCGCCGGGAGCGATCGCCGTGATCCTGGCCGTTCTTGTGCTGGCGTCGGTCCCGGTCGGGTGGCTGCTCGCGGGCCGGCTGCTCCGGCCGGTCCGCCTGATCACGGCGACCGCGCGGGACATCTCCGCCACCAACCTGAGTAGGCGGGTGCGCACCAGCCGCCACGACGACGAGTTCGGCAGGCTCGGCGACACCCTGAACGAGCTGTTCGGCAGGCTGGAGGCGTCATTTTGGGCACAGCGGCACTTCGTGGCCAATGCCTCCCACGAACTGCGCACCCCGCTCGCGGTCGAGCGGACCCTGCTTCAGGTGGCACTCGACGACCCGGAGGCCGACACCGCAACCCTCCGGGAGGCTTGCGAGGAGGTCCTAGCGCTCGGCACCCGGACCGAGCGCCTCATCGACTCGCTGCTCACCCTGGCCAGCGGGGAACGGGGCATCGAGCGCCGGGAGCCGTTCGACCTGGCCGACCTCGCCGATCGCGTCGCGCAGGCCGCGGCCGATCAGGCCGCGCGGGGAGGCGTGCGGCTCGAGGCAAATCTCGGCCCGGCGCCGACCGCCGGCGACCCGAGGCTGGCCGAGAGCCTGATCGCCAACCTGGCCGACAACGCACTGCGGTACAACGTGCCCGGCGGCTGGGCGGAGATATCGACCGCGACCCACGGCGGCCGCGCTGTGGTATCGGTGCGCAACACTGGCCCGGCGATACCGCCGGGGCAGGTCGACCGCCTTTTCCAGCCGTTTCAGCGACTCGGGACCGAGCGGGTCCAGCGCTCCTCCGGCTGGGGGCTCGGCCTCGCGATCGTCGCCGCCATCGCCAGCGCCCACGCCGCCTCGGTTACCGCCCGCGCCTGCCAGGGCGGCGGCCTTGACATTGCCGTCGCCTTTCCCTCGGCTCCCCCTTCCTCGGCTCCCCCTTCCTCGGCTCCCCCAGCGAGCGTGGATTAGCTCCGAACCGGTGGCCGACGTGGCCAGTAGCCGGATTTGCCGATGCCGACTGGGCCCGGCTTCCCGGTGGCAAGCACGCTCACCTATTTCACGCTGACGAAGGACTCCGCGTCACTGGCCGCCTCGCCGGGCTCAGGAACCCGGGCGGCCGCCAGGGCCTGCGCCTTGAACGCGCGGGCAGCGAAGCTCAGCCGGTGCAGCACCGGCACCGGGGCACGGCGCAGCCGCAGCCGAAGCCCCG
>Ga0335072_10005118_pt1 | contig 19339 bp, 13 predicted proteins | sample Lox_Sample_21_FD_206725 | JGI IMG/M metagenome (GOLD analysis project Ga0335072, IMG submission 206725) | Soil microbial communities from Loxahatchee National Wildlife Refuge, Florida, United States - Lox_Sample_2.1 | ecosystem: Environmental > Terrestrial > Soil > Wetlands | place: USA...
TAATACTGGGGTATTGTATTAAATTATCGCTTTAATTAATACTGGTATTAAGGGTATTAAGTGGGTATTACGCCCATCCCTGGAGCCCAGCCTCCTAAAACACAGAGAGAACACACACACAACACACACACACACAACACAAACAAGTGATCGAAAACCGATCACCTCAATGAATACTGCTTCTCCTTATCCACATACAGGTTCAACACCTCTCAGTGCGTCAGATAACTACCTCTAGTTAGAGTAGAATAGCTGCTGACAAACATTTCCTTAGAGTAGCCCAACCGCGTACCGGCGTTGTTGGGGGCTGAAACGGAAGTACGATACCAAGTAGAAAAAACTCATCACTGCCTCATGCTACAAAGAAAAATATAATCCGACAGGAGGTATTGCATACTAATGGCTGTATTTATCCCTTGATCCAACATCCTTCAACGATAAAAACTCGGAACTGAGATGAAGAATGAAACGCTCTGAGCTCTGAGCTCTGAGCTAATTAAGGCATATCGGTGCATAAGTTGTCAAGAAGGCTGACTAACAGCGGAATCGCTAGTTAGTTAATAACCAACTAGACCTTCGGACACAGCGGCTTACTCTTTGTTTCATATGCAGAATCTCCTTTTTGGACGCCGTTGGGTCCTCACACCCAATCACGCCATATGGCAGCGTCAGCTCTGAAAGCCTGCACTTTCCTTCATGAATTGGCAGCCATCTTCGCTTTGAACCTTTTTCCGATCCATCTCCATTCTCTGCCGAGCTTTTTTTTGCCTTATTCTACACCCTATGAAACATTGCTCTTCGTGGTAGAGTTGAGAAAAAGCATTCACGCAGCTCAAATTTGCTGTCATGGGCTTCTCTGACTCTCTGCGCTTTCAGCCGTCCATCTCACCAGTCCAGCTTTTAATCCTTACCGCCGTGTTTGCTGGTATATTCTACTTGGTCTTCATTCAACGTCCTGCTTTCACATCAAATGCGCCAAAGGTCATTTCGAGTGACTGGCCCATTGTTGGCGCTCTGAAATTTTGGACCGCGCGCAGGGATTTCTGGATCCAGAATTTGAAAGAGACCGCAACTGGCAACTTCAGCTACCATCTCGGCAAGCACCGAGTGGTTGGCGTGTTCAGTAAAGAAGGTCGCGATGCATTCTTCTTTAACCGAGATCTCAACATGGCTGAAGGGTACGCCGTTCTCTTTGGCCAAAGTCCCCGTATCAAGGACTTCGAAGTCGTGGACAAGACACGCGCGGAAATAGTACACACAGAAACATTTACTTCTTTTAACACCTACTTCACTAGGCGAATTGTCGCGATGCTAAGTGGCGAGCGGCTTGCAAAGGCCATTCCGACTCTGGTAACAGACGTACGTGGCGGTTTTGACGAACTCGGCGAATCTGGCCTGATGGATCCGTTTGTCAATTTGTTTGAGATGGTGTACGTCCTTACCCAGCGGACGGTAGGCTCCAATGAGATTGCAAACTCTCGGCCGTTGATGGGCAAGACTCTGAGCCTCTTTCAAATGATTGAGAAGACATCGACCAGCTATCAGATCATATTTCCATGGCTACCATCTCCAGCTATGTTCAAACGAGTATTGGGCGGATCGCAATTGTATTTCATCTTGAACAAGATTATCAATGCACGAAAGAAAGAGGGTCGACGCGAAGCTGACGGGTTGCAATTCCTTCTGGACCAAGGCGATGACTTGACAAGGATCATCGGCTTCACAGTTGGAGCACTGTTCGCAGGACAGTTGAATACCGGCATCACTACAGCGGCCGTGGTCTGCTACCTTGCCGTGAATCCAAAATGGATCGGCGAAATTCGTAGAGAGATTACGGCAGCTGTGGAGAGGTACACACCAGGAGATTCCAGCCCACTGCCTGAGCGTCTCGCAAAGATTCCGCTTGAAGGTTGGGAAAAGGGATTCCCAACAATTGACAATTGCATGCGCGAGACCATACGACTACAATTGCCGGGCACAGAATTCAGGAGGAACACGTCCAAAAAGGCAGTGAGGATTAATGAGAAAGAAGAGATTCCACCGGGATCCTTTGGTGAGTAACGCGTCTTGGTTTGCCTATGCAAGGACGCTAACTTCATGCCAGTCACTTATCATATCGGCCAGCATCACCTCAATCCGGATATCTTCCCTGACCCGTATACTTGGGACCCTGCGCGATTCCAGGGACCCGATGCCGTGGATAAGAGAATTCCGTTGTCCTTCATCGGCTGGGGAATTGGCCGGCATCCATGCTTGGGCATGCGTTTCGCTAAGCTGGAGCAGAATATCATTCTGTCGTACTTTCTTGCGTTATTTGATTTCGAATTGTGTGACGCTGAAGGAAAGCGAATCGACAAAATACCGGATAATTGGGAGAACCACAACGGTTGGAATGCCGCCAAGCCAGATCAATCTCTTAAACTGAAGTACTCGCTCCGGAAGGATAATGGGTTGTAGCCTGGAATCTATCGTTGTGTGAGAGACGCTAATCTCTACTTCATACACGTAGTACTGGGTGTCAGTAAATAATACTTACAGAAATGCCATTGATGTACAATCACGCAGGTGAAATCGTGGTTTGCCAGCAATCAGACCTTTTCACAGACCCTCAGCCGCCAGCTCTACGACTTTTTTCTCCATCTCTTCAAATCCCTTCAAAGCGATGCCATATTTCTCCCAAACACCCTCCTTATAGCCTTGGCCAACTTTCCGCACAAAGCTACTCTCATCCCACCTCGCGCCAATGAAGTCCTCAAAACTCTCACCCGCCGGCCTCTCCACACCCCAAACCGCCTTGTAGGCCGCACCAAGCGCGCAAGCATTGCCACCGATATCAAGCCGAAACACACCCTCAGCGCCACCCAACACATCGCCACACACCTCCGCAATAGCCTCATTGAGCGACCCGCCACCAACGAGATACACGCGGCGCGGCTGCGGCGGCAAGAGGGCGCCAGCGAGCTCCACGCGCTGCTGCGGCCGCACAAGGCCGCGGCTGCGCAGCCGCAGCGATAGGAACTGGCTCTCGAGGATGGTGCGCGCGTCGGTGTGCGGCGCCGGCCACGCACCGCTGCCGGCTTCCGTCGCGCTCAGCGTCTCGCCCGCGCCGTCCCACAGGAACCGCCACGTGCCGGCGCGCACGTTCGGCACGATCTCCGGCCGCGGGAAGAACAGCCCCATGCGCATTGGCTCGCTGGCGGAGCGCTGGCTTAGTGGTAGTGTTGAGAGGGCGGCGTCGTTGAAGGCGCTCCAGTCTTTCGTCGGTGCGTTGTTGTTGTTGTTCAGCGCATCACGCACGTGCTCACGTGCTAGACCGCCGTTTTTGTAGCACAGCATAAACATGTATAGCCCGGGCGTTGTCGGATGGTTCATGAAATGGTAGGACGGATCAGGCTTGTAGTGAGGTGTCGACATGAGGAACGTAGTGGATGTACCCAATGAGACAATGGCGTCAGATGCACGGAGTGGTAGAGCGAGAATGGTGGAAGGATTGTCGCCAGTGAAAGGAATAATTTCACATGTCGGTGGAAAGCCATAGCGAGAGGTGAAGTACGAAGAGATATGGCCGAGAGATGCGCCACCGTCCTTTGCTACGGGACCCAGCTGCGATTCGAGTTTTCCAACGTCTTGAGAGCCACCGGCTGCGAGAGCAAGTAGTTCTGGATGCCATTTACCAGACGGTATGTCCCACAAATTTGCGCCGCAGACGTCGCCGATATCCATGGGTGCGATTTTACCCAAGAAGACAGAGGCAAGAAAGGACGAGACAAGAGAGATGCGAGCAGTTTTGGAATAAGCTTCGGGATACTTTTCGCGGAATCGCATGATTTGTGGGCCACTGAATCTCTGTGTATAGCTTGTGAGTGACTTGTACCGTTCAAGCAGAAGTGTTAATGAAACGTACGTGATGAGCTGAACTTCCAGTAAGTTCAGCCAACTTTTCCTTTGATCCTAATACATTGTTGAACTCCTCGCACTGTTTTTGTGTGCTTGCATCTTGCCAATTCGGACTGAACGCATGACTGAACGCGCCCCTTCCCTCTCCGAATTGCAGCTGTTCCAGTAGAGTATTGTGCGGATCTAAATTGGCCATAATGCTCTCAGCATTTGAATTCCAGAAGACGGTCCCATGTTGCATTCCAGCTCCAGATATTCCATTGACTTTAGAAAAGTCCAATCCTTGGTCTTTCAATCGCGATAGGACGATGTCAACTGCTTCAAGCCACATGGACGTGGGAGCGAATATCTCGCCTTCGGAAGGGTTTGCGAGGACGCCGTTCTTGATACCATAATGAGCGAGATCAGCATCAAAGTCGACCTTGGTTTCATAGACGAGTTTGAGATTAGACTGGACTACGATTCCTATTCCTCAAAGTCAGTCGCTGCGCTCCGGTGGGGCAAGCGGAAGAATTGCATAACTATAGGCATGGTAGAAGACGGATACCTTTCAATTGTTGTGTACTGAGGTCAAAACCCATGTAAAGAGCCTTAGCCATTGTCGAAGAGCTTGCAATTGCTCAGGGTGACTGAGACGAGATGGATTCCTGTGCGCATCATGGTTCAAGGACTTTCTTGTATGGTGGGGTTAGTTTGCATCGTGATGATCTCCACACAACCATCGGCACAGTTCCGCCGAAGTCGGGACATTTGGCTATTGACATGAAAAGGAAACGAAGAGAGGAATGTCATATTCAGGGAGTTGAAAGGCAGAGCAGGAAAGTGGTAGATAATGTAGATTGCATTGAGTCTGAGGAGATCGTACTCTAACGGTCCTGAAGGAGCCAGAGAAGCAGCGATTATATAATCTACCCACAATTGCCCGAAAAAGATGTCCTAAAGTATTCGCTCACCAAGAACCCTCATCTTCAAGTTCCGTTAGGCCTCTTCGAACCTCGTCTATCTGTTAAGAGCGGGGAGGCGTTCAAGGAAATAGAAGACGCCGAAGGCATCCTCAGGAGTGTTAACAACTTGGTAGATTCCATTAAGTTTACAGCACAACACAGGCCTTTGCTGCCGCTTTTAGAGGCGCTCTTCCTCGATGCCAAGCACTTATTATTGGCTGTCCTGTGTCGTCAGCAGAATAGCAGAATCAGAGAGCACTGCTTCCCGAAAGTAGCTGAGTAAAATTTTCGACCACTAGGGGTCCGAGTAATTTAGGCACACTTTAATCACTTCGAACCCCTTAGCTAGTGTGACACTTATACAAAAGTTTTGAATCACTTCGGGGTCGAAGTGATTCACCAAAACCCCCAACTCGTGTACACGCTATTGGTACATTTGGAGCACCTATTCCTCGCGTTCACTTACTATCGATTTCAAACCCATAAACCCTCTCTCCTGAGGAGGAGCTCCGACGACCCTCAGAACTACAATCCCCAAAAACGAAGTCCTCCAAGAAGCGGAGACGCCACCACAAGAAGTCAAAACCTTCCCGGTCTTTCGAATTCTCTTCTCCGCGATGGCCAAGAACTGACTACACCGCTTGTACAGTGGTCGTTGTGGCAAGAGCCGCAGGGGTAAGAGATGTCATGCTACACGTCGTCGAGTGCGGAACCACCTCCTGGGGCCATTCATCTTCATCGTCGTCGTCCGTCTCCCGAATAATGACCTGAAATTTGCATGTGTCTGTCTGCAAAACGCCGCTTCGCTTCAGCGTCTTCAGTAGCTTAGTTGCGTACGACCGAGAAGTGCAGCCGATTAGCACAGTTGGCAACGCCGTGTCGCGCGACTTACCCAAGCGATACGCCTCCACTAGTATAGACGGACTGAATTCATTTTCCATCACAGGCGTTCGGGCGATGATGGCATCTATAGTCTGTTCGATCATGGCCCAGGAATGTCTCTCCTGATTGTTCAGCGGCCATGCGGTCTCTATGCTGAACGACCCGACGCGAGCATCTTCGCCGCCGCTTCTGTCGGATTTCTTTGGGAAGCGAAATGTGTGAATGTTGGAAGTATGCCGTATCAAGCTCGCTATTTCCTGAGCCACGGAGGAAAGCCTTCGCTTGGGCTTAGAAGCCCGGCCTTGGTCGTCAATACCACGTCGATCGGGCCGAGTCAGCTCCAGGGGTTCTGTATCCATTCTGGATGCTGGGCCTGGATAAGAAGCGTCTGTGACAAAGGTAAGGCTGGTTTTGGGTGCAGTTGCTCTTGAGTCTGGCCCCTGATCTTATGTACCGGACAAATCCTTCATTTTTCACATCGACAAAGTAATTCTGGGCGATAGTCAAAGCCGATGGCTGTGCTGTAGACAGACTTGGGCCGAGTGTATGATCGCTGGCAAAACGGAGGGTGTAAGAATGGTGGAAGAAAAGACAGCCTCTACCGAAGCGGGTAGCGGGAAATATCAGAAAAAAGATGGTCCGTGCGTAGTGTGATAGGCACTTGCGGCAATAAGGCTCTTAAGGTTAGCGATTGACGGGCCCGTGCCCAATCGTAGATCGTTGGAGGTTGACCGACGCGCGGTGGCTGGTAAGCGTGGTCAGGCGATCGATTTCTTTGCATAAGGCGCAGGCAACCTTTTCGAGAGGTGACATGCGTGAGAGGCCAAATAGAGGGGCCAATGAGCGTTTTCAAGCATAAAAGCAATTGTAAAGGTACAGCATATTGACCGCGGTTTTAAATAGAAAGAGTTCCTAGGGTGATACGATATGTTCTGCACACGACAGGCTTTGTTAGTCTACGTCCATTCGCTATTAAGTCTAGCAGACCAGCTAACGTATTATTCCTCTGCATTGGTTTATATTTTATGTATTAACACATAGGTTGATTCAATCTCGCCCCTAATGAATCCAGATACTGGCCTGTACAATGCTGAAGTACAAGACGCTTTCAGGATTACAATAGCAGCTCTCAGGCCAAATAACATAGCAGTCACACGCAAGCCCGTCCTCAACGCCCGTGAGAGACGCATGCAAGAGCTAGAGGAATTATACTTGGAGCGCTCCCGAAGCGCGCAGAGGGCCCTAGACGCTCTTAATCGCCAGCTGGACTACCTGACCAAGAAGCACTCTATTCGCGAAGCCAAATCGATCAAAATTCTGACAATACTGGCATCCTTGTATTTGCCCTTCTCACTCTCGGCGGCCATTCTAGGCATACAAAACCCATTCAGAGCGGTAGCCAACACCATAACGCCAAGTGACAACCCCTCGAACCAGGACTTGATCGGAACAAATTTGCTGTTCGACTTCTTTGGCGTCTTCATTGCGCTCGCTACCTGCACTATATTCATCCTATTTGGCATTAGACTCGGACTTTGGCTCAAATCACAAGGACTGGGTATGCTGTCGAAGAACTTCAGCGGCCCGTTCTCCGTATTCGACTATGGAAAGCGATGGCGCTTTGGTGGGAAGAAAGGCCGAATTTTCGATGTCATCCGCTGCATCACTGCATGGTGGATCGGCGGTGGCATTTGTATCACGCTCCTTACGATATTCATGGTTGGGATGCTGAGAACGGCCCAAAGAGCATGGCACACTGCTCAATGGATGTTCTTGGCGTACTGTGTGAGTAGCGGGCTTTCCCTCGTGGCCTGTGGCGGCATGTACTTCCATTTGCATCGCAAGAATCTTCGGAGTCGATAGACTTCGTGCTCTCCTCTCACTAAGTCCTGTGAACTACATGGACACCAATGACGATCAAGAAACTCGCCAGGAGAAGATTTGATACGCCTGAAAGTAGATCTGTCTCGGCTAGTAATTAAATACAAATGCAAAAAATTCGTGAAGATTATCATTAGATTGTTAAAGTGTATATTACTGCAGTCCCCTTGGAATGCTGAAGTCGTTGGCTGGGATTTAAAAGAGCGTCACCCGTGGCTGAAGATCCCCGCGGGTTAAGGATAGCATCCTTTATCAAAGATAATTAAACTCCTAGCAAAACCTTCATGTTCGATTCAACGATCGATTGAGAGCACGGGCATTGAATTTTGATGAAGGCCGAAGACTGGATCTCAGAGCCTGCATGCTACGATATTAGCTTGCGAAGCGATCCATGGAGATAAAAAGAGCCAAGGACAGACACATGCACACATATATAGTGATTAACAAATCGATCATATCAATGAAATTTGCCATTTCTCAGCCATATACACGTTTAGCACCTCTTAGTGATGGGTTGTGATAGAAGGCGCTAGTACTTTCGACGCCACAGGAGGCTGACTGTGGCTGAACACCTCCGATGCATTCAATGTTCAAACATGGGAGCTGGATCACCATTGAAGGAAAGACGAAGGCGTAGAGCAACTGCGGCAAGGCGAATTCATGCCGTATGCGAGAAGAGGAAGGCTATGAGTGAAGAGATTCCGTACTGTGTGGCAGTTAAGGGTGGTTAGACGGACTGTGGTTGCCTGAGGGACAGGCCGCGATGCTATTGGTCAGACCTCGCCGAAAGAGATGGAATCGCGGCGACTTTTTTTCACTCCTCGATATTTAACTTAAGCTTCCTTTACAGCTTCACCTCCCAACCTTCAACTATCTCACACTGAAAAGTAGCCACCCGCGACAGCTTCTGTCACTCCGCGCTCACGCTCAAGCGATACCCATAATCTCTTTCAACTCAAACACCAGCTGCACTCCAAAAGTAAGTCCTTTTTCGCTTCAGCCTCATTCGCACTCATCCCTTAGTATTGATCGACTGCTGCCTCTCAACACCTGAGCCTGACAGCGTCGCATCCGCATCTGATCCATTCCTCTTCACGTGAATCAAAGCTAATTCATCATCAGTTCTCTCCAAATCATCTCGCACGGCTCACACAACACCGCAGCAATGTCTGGCGAGTCATTCGAGTTTCAGGCTGAGATTTCTCAGCTCCTCTCCCTTATCATCAACACCGTTTACTCCAACAAGGAAATCTTCCTGCGAGAACTGATTTCCAATGCCTCCGATGCCCTCGACAAGATCCGCTACGAGGCTCTCTCAGACCCAAGCAAGCTTGACTCCGGCAAAGACCTCCGCATCGACATCATCCCCGACAAAGATGCAAAGACTCTCACCATCATCGATACTGGCATTGGCATGACCAAGGCCGACCTCGTCAACAATCTCGGCACCATCGCTCGCTCCGGCACAAAGCAGTTCATGGAAGCCCTGAGCGCCGGTGCCGATGTGTCCATGATCGGTCAGTTCGGTGTTGGTTTCTACTCTGCCTACCTCGTCGCGGACAAGGTTACTGTCGTCTCCAAGCACAATGACGACGAACAGTACATCTGGGAGTCGAGTGCCGGTGGCACCTTCACTGTCACTCCCGACACTGAAGGGAAACAACTCGGTCGCGGCACCAAGATCATTCTCCACCTCAAGGATGAGCAAACCGACTACCTCAATGAGAGCCGCATCAAGGAGGTCGTCAAGAAGCACTCCGAATTCATCTCGTACCCCATCTATCTCCACGTCTTGAAGAAGACCGAGAAGGAGGTGCCAGATGAGGATGCCGAAGCCGAAGCCGAAGAGAAGGAGCAAGAAGAGGACGAGGAGAAGAAACCGAAGGTCGAGGAAGTTGATGAGGATGAAGAAGAAGAGAAAGAAAAGAAGAAGAAGACCAAGAAGGTCACCGAGGAGAAGATTGAGGAGGAAGAACTCAACAAGACCAAGCCAATCTGGACACGCAACCCATCGGACATCACACAGGAGGAATACGCTTCATTCTACAAGACGCTGTCCAACGATTGGGAAGATCATCTTGCCGTCAAGCACTTCTCCGTTGAGGGCCAGCTTGAATTCCGTGCCATCCTCTTCGTGCCGAAGCGCGCACCGTTCGATCTTTTCGAGACGAAGCGCACCAAGAATAACATCAAGCTCTACGTCCGCCGTGTCTTCATCACTGATGATGCTACTGATCTCATCCCAGAGTGGCTCGGCTTCATCAAGGGTGTTGTCGACTCTGAGGATCTTCCGCTCAACCTCTCTCGTGAGACGTTGCAGCAAAACAAGATCATGAAAGTGATCCGCAAGAACATCGTCAAGAAGTCGCTTGAGCTGTTCAACGAGATTGCTGAAGACAAGGACAACTTTGAGAAGTTCTATACCGCCTTCAGCAAGAACATCAAGCTCGGCATCCACGAGGACTCGCAGAACCGCCAATCGCTTGCCAAGCTCCTGCGATTCCACTCCACCAAGTCTGGTGACGAGACCACATCTCTGACCGACTACGTTACACGCATGCCGGAACACCAGAAGCAGATGTATTACATCACCGGCGAGTCGCTCAAGGCTGTTCAGAAGTCACCATTCCTTGACTCGCTCAAGGAGCGCAACTTCGAAGTGCTCTTCCTGGTTGATCCTATCGACGAGTATGCCATGACTCAGCTCAAGGAATTTGAAGGCAAGAAGCTCGTCGATATCACCAAGGACTTTGAGCTCGAAGAGACAGAAGAGGAGAAGGCGGCTCGCGAGGCCGAAGAGAAGGAGTTCGAGGATCTTGCCAAGGCTCTAAAGAACGTGCTCGGCGACAAGGTAGAGAAGGTGGTGGTTTCACACAAGCTGATCGGATCACCGTGTGCCATCCGCACCGGTCAGTTCGGCTGGTCGGCCAACATGGAGCGCATCATGAAGGCTCAGGCGCTGCGTGACACCAGCATGAGCAGCTACATGAGCAGCAAGAAGACCTTTGAGATCTCGCCGCGCAGTCCTATCATCAAGGAGCTGAAGAAGAAGGTCGAGACTGACGGTGAGGACGACAAGACCGTCAAGAGCATCACCCAACTGCTCTACGAGACTTCGTTGCTCGTGTCCGGCTTCACCATCGACGAGCCAGTTCACTTCGCTGAGCGTATCCACAAGCTTGTTAGCTTGGGTCTGAACATCGATGAGGAAGTCGAGACTGCCGAGGAGAAGGGTCCCGACGCTGAGGAGGCTTCTGCCGCTGAAGGAGCCGGTGAGAGCGCAATGGAAGAAGTTGACTAAACGGTCAATTTCTTGTTTTGCCTGTTACCACAGCGGCTGGTCGGATCACTCTCGAGACATACTCTCTCCATTTCTATCATGTCTTTTTCCTTTCTGTTTTCTGATGGTATATGGCTTTCATGAGGCTTAAGTTCGCTGAGGCTGTCTGCATCTAGAAATAATGCTACGGCTTTACCAGCTATTCACCCTTTACATCTCTGGGCTTTGAAAGAGGACGGGAGTTTTTCTCGGGCTCCGAATGTAAACCAATTCCTTTACGTCTCGGCGGATCTCGACAGAGAAGGCATGTTTAGTATAGTGATAGCGTCAAATCGAAAAAGTTCTCAAAACAGCAAATGTTTTGGTTTTGCATACATGATTTGTCCGGTTCGATCATAAGTAGTAACGTGCAAGTTCCCCTGCCTTGCGCCAAAACCACCCACGTTTCCCATTCCATGACATTTTGCCTGCCTTCACTCTCCGCAGTGCATAAGGTTTGGTCTACGCCTATTTACCTCCGACAACCGGGCATGCATCCTCGTTGTCACGGCTCAATTTGAGCTCTCTAACCTTCCCTTCCTCCACCTCATGCGTATGCTCCGTCTTGAGCTCGGACCGCGTCTGAATGTGGTATTTACCGTTGTTGTAGCTTTTGACTACGCCAACGACATCATCGCCTTGGGCGTTGGTGAAGGATACGTGCGTGTTTCTGCAGAGTGGGTTAGTAGCAGAACTCAGGCTTGCGAGAAGAGTATGCAGACTCAGCGAAAGGCATAGCTGCTTTTGAGATTGATTTGCTTTGAGTAGATTACTCTTACGAGGCTTTTTGAAGCTAGTTTGAGTACTGGATGTCGCAAAGACGCAAGGCTGAGGCGATTGGAGTTGCTGCGGGGAATGTGTCGAGTCGAGGCGGAGAGGCATAGAAATGGCTTGAAGCTCTCTCAACATGCTCTAGCCACCAAGTGACGTACTTGGGTCTGTCCCCGTGACAATCCTATGTATTTATTGTTGAGTTTCCATTGGACAACTACGCGCTTCGGCTTCAAATGTCTACCTTATAAGGCTCACTGAGATGGCCATAGGTACCTTATTTGCGTGCAATGGCTCAACTTTCACTTTGTTGTACGTCATGAATGATTTACAGGTATCGTAATACGTCGGCTTTCGTTCCGCACATCCATAGGATGCGGTACCGTAGTGGTACCGGAAATATCAATCGGACGGAAAGTCGCATTGGCTACGATAGAAACTCATTGAGTCATTATATTTCCGTTCCCGCTCGGGGGATTTCCGCAATGATACACACAAACTTCACTCCATGACGAAAATTCTGGTATTTGGAGCGGGTGGCGTGGGCTGCGTCTACGCCTGGATCTTGGAGAGGGCTGGAGCAGAGGTGACAGCTGTGTGTCGTACCAACTATGACCAGGTCAAAGAGCATGGAACGTCAATTGCTTCAAAGATATTCGGAAACGTTCACGGTAAACCAACTGCAGTACGAACATGCGCAGAGGCTGTAGAAATGGGCCTGGGTCCTTTCGATTATATACTTGTGGCATCGAAAGCATTCCCTGGCATGAGCAAGCATATCGAAGACGCCGTAAGCGCATGCACCGCCATTGTTCTTGCACAGAATGGCATAGGAATCGAGGAAGAATACAAAGAGCGCTTTCCTTCCAATACTATCATCTCCGGCGTCGTTTACTTGCCTGTGACACAGGTTAGACCCGGTCACATTGAGATGGAAGCTCTGGAGATCTTTGAGATTGGACTCTATCCTTCGCCGTCGAAAACATCCAGCAGCAGGAACGCCAACGGAGCTCTCGATTCAGGCTATCACTCGCCCTCAGACGACCCTCGAGCCAAACTCAAGCACTTCGCCGCGCTCTTCACTTCCGCCGGCGCTACATGCGTCGTGCACGATGACATTCAAGCACTGCGGTGGATCAAATTGTCCGTGAACGCCGCCTGGAACCCAATATGCGCGCTGACGCGTAGTGATGATGCCAACTACCTACGGTCCAGTGGGACAAACCCATCGTTAGAATGGCCGCCCACGCCAGATCGATTCAACAGCCTCGCCGAAGCCTACGCCGTGATGCGTGAGGTGGCGGACTTGGCAACTGCGGCAGGCTACCCGGACGTTGTTACCGATGAGGTTATTCGCACGCAGCTTGAGCGGCCGACAAACAGGCTCGAGGAAGGCGGTAAGGAGCCGAGTATGCTGACCGACGTGCGGTTTAATCGTCGCATTGAGGTAGACGCGATTCTAGGTAACGCAATTAAGATTGCGAATAAGGTGGGGTTTGGTGATAAAGTCCCGCGGTTGAGGCTGTTGCATGCGTTGGCTGTTGGCCTGAATTACAGCATTGTCCCAGATGAAAGGTGGAAGCCTGTCGCGTGAACCTCATAAGGAGTCCAATTAGATACGGGTTACTTTCTGTACTAGAGTTTTCAATAGAAAGGTTTGGACTAATAGGTCCTATGCAGATTCTGTCTCGTGTGACTCCTTCAACATATATGGTCATCCTCTTTTCATATCTCGTCCTCTCCATAGCTGATGAATCTTGTCACCTCGCTGAGATATGGATGACTTCAAACGCTTTCGAATACCAACGCTAAAGACCTCCCATGCCCATGATAATGCATTGCCGCTTTCAAAAGTCAGAATCTACTTAAATCAGATAACCACCATTCACACTGCAAAGCGTCAGCGGGAATTTTCAAACCCACCCTTGCCATTAGGATGGCAATCTGATACAGCTGTCCGCCACCGAAAGCCGGGTAACTATTCTTCCTTCTTCTGCTGATACTCTCCAGAATCCTCTTGTTCTGGATTTTCAAGTGAAGCCATAGCATCGGCCGACCCAAAACGAACAAAAGCTGGCAAAGGCGGTAGCACAGCCGTGACTGGACGGCTGGCGTCGAAACTTGTGCTGTCAATCCGACTTTCTTCATCGACGTCGTACCTGCTGTCAAGATCTTCAAGTTCTTGACGTCGATGCTGGGCAGCTGTAAGGCGCTGCCTTAGCGGAACCTCTGCATCGCCGCGCTCAGCCGGAAAGCCTCGCGTAACGCCGCTTTTGTATGACAAGCGCCACTTCCGCGATCGCCAGATAGCGCGCAGCTGCCGTCGTGAAGTATAGCAGTAGATGAGGTTGTTGAAGAAGCCCTGCAAAGGCAGCACTGCCGCGGCCGCAACTTCTAAACCGAATTTTGGCGCGTGGTTGAATGAGTAGATGCGGTTCGTTGAACTGGGAACCCACACAATGAGCATGACAGCGAAGAGAACAAAGGCAACCCTCGCAAATTTCTGCGCTCCACGCATGTTCGATGTGTTTATTCGAGGGATATCCATAATCGTCGAGTTTGGTCGGCTTGAGGGCCCGGTGATGGATGCGGTGTAAATTGCACGACGGGAGCGTCTCGAATTCGAGGTTGATACACATTCTGAAGTGGGAAGCGTTTGGTCTTGTGCGGCTGACGGGTTAGATGGTTGCTGCTGAGTATTCAAGCTGCCGGGGTGGAGAAGTACAGCTGGCGGGTGCTGGATAGAGATGGAAGTTTTTGGCGTATGCGTTGCGACTGCCGATTCAGCTCCTGGTTCTGGAGAATTGGGCTGGTCTTCCACCCTGATATTGACTTCACGTGTGCGAAGAATCGAACCAATTCCCCTTGTTAATTCCGGCTTCTCCGAGTTTGAGAAAACTCCAACTGAGTCTGATTCCAATTGCTTCTGAACATAGGCGTTGCTCACCCGTTTCTTGCAGACATTCCAAGCGACGAAAGCCCACAGTGTAATGGTGGTTAACATAGCAAGCCAGACAAGTCCGTAGAAAGTGGTTAGGCGAAGGACTCTGTTTTCTTCCGTCACCCAACACCATATCTGTATCATGTCAATTACCGCAAGTCGTTGCATTCAGAGTCACTAACTGTAGCGTTTCCGTAGATGGTTTTTCGATGTGCTGCGTCCTCTATCAAGTAGACGAACGCCGGAATGAAAGGAAGACCATAGCAAACGACAAGATACACTTTCTCCAGACTTCGTACTTGAATGTCGATTTGTTTTGGGTTGAAGGTTATGAAAACAGTAAATGCCATACAGAGTGTCCAAAGAGCATCTGCTGGCATAAACCTATAACAAATCGTGTCAGCATTAGAAGACTGTCCGGCTCCACACTGATGGAATCCAACACCAGATATCAAGTGATGCTACTCACCACTGAATCATGAAACCTTGTGCCTGGCAGAGGGAACTTCTGGTTCCTGCGTTAAGGCTGGATACGGAGATGAGTGTTGCGACGTTGCTGAACAAATTGCCAAAACTGGCAAAAAAGATCAGCCTATTGATACTGCTTTGGCGCAAAGTCTTAGAACACATGAAGCTGATGATGACGAAGAGACTTGACAGGATCGAAATTGGCGACGTGGTCCGTTCAACGATCTCCACAGCATCCATCTCCCTAGTGGTCAGCGCTGTTATGTTCGAAAGTCCGGCCAACGAGGAGTTACGAGCAAAGAGGGTTTGAGGTGGCGTCGCAGCGTAGGAGATGAGTGGTGCCATGATTCGTGATGTATTTCGTTACGTTGTCTGCCGTGTGAATGTTGTGCTTTAAACAAAGACGGTAACGCAAGTCGGAACCATGCAGATCGATTATAGAATCTGCTCGGCAACGCGCTCTTCGTGCGGCATATAGTCTTCGGAATTATGGACGCAAAATACTGTGACTCGGAAAGGATAAGTTCGCGAAGAAGATGGAGACGCGGTGTGAGAAAGTGCACTTTCGCGGTGACGCGTGATCAAAGCGCGAGTTGTTTGCAAACTTTATGATCTAAAGCGAGTGATCGAATTGAAGTGAGAGACTGTGGAAGGCATTGAACTGAGAGCGCTCATAACCGCCATGTCCGTCGTTTGCCGTACCCGAGTCTGCCTGCTATTGCTTCTCCTTGGGAAGACGGGACATCCGTCTGTAGCCTCTCAAAAGCGATATAAATCTATTCAAATGAAGAATTCATAATGGAACGAAATAAGAAATCGAGAGTGGGAATAGAGTTGAGGGTTGAAAAGTAGTGAAATACCCGCACCGACTAATCCTTCTCACGGCAACGCAAGGATACATAATCGATTGAGATAAGGAATCAAGAGTAAGAAAAGGATTAAGGATTGGAACGAACCTTAATGAATCATCTGCGCGGGCTATTCCTTCTCACAGCAATGCAAGGATACATAATCAAGAGTGGGAATAGGATTGAGGATTTGGACATTGAAATATCCGCACGGACTACTCCTGTCATGGCGGCGCAACCATTAACATGAAACCTACAATATGGAAAGTACATCAAAAGGGCATTTGATATCCAATGGTCTTACATAAGTCGAGATTTGGGGAGAAGTCAGCCCACAAGCCATTGCTAGAAGTGATGTTTGATTCTCGTCACGATTGGACTGGAAGCAATCAAGCGAATCACGGGCCCGAATTTTTTTATTTGGCAGTTTCATCAACAAGGGCAGTCTTTATCGTGTCGGATCTGATGTCTAAATTAAGACTTAAAGATGATTGGAAGGCGTTGCAAAGCCGTGGACTTGTAGAGTGCAAGTGTGGAGTTGCACGAGAATGCGCGTTAACACCATCCCTGCTCGGACACAATCCAACCCGTGAAATGAACTACAACGCGTCACTATTTTAGCCACGCAGCATAGAAGAAAAATGTAATTCTCCATGATAGAATACTAGTGGCAGCAACATGATGATTCCAAACCTTACGACTCTAGAGCATGGAGAAGAGTAAACCACATCACTACATCAATGGCGTATGAGTGATCTCTGCTGTCTGGGAGCCAACCTGTGTATACCGTAGTGTAACAGTATCACCCGTCGCACAACCGAAAAGCACCCACTATCGCGACCAGACCACAAGCGGTTCGTATCTTCCAACGGCAAACTACTGGTAACCGATCAAGATGAAGCTAAATACCCGACCACATACGCAGCGCTGGATGCTGACGGTGATCCTTGCTTCTCTCTGCTCCGAGAAATCAATCTCTTGGGCGCATATGTGATACCGTGCGTGAGCGACGGGTAGTTTGTAACCGGAAGCATTGGTATGCACGACGTCACACCCGAGCGGTAGGCGGTTCGCGAAGGTCGTGCTTCGACGTACATGCACTGAAGAGAAGGTGATAAGTATGACCGTGCCATTATGCTAAGGTAGACAACCTCTTTTACTTCCGAGGCGTAAATTCATCTGCCTTGTTCCATCTTAAATGAAAAGGATGAAACCTCTTCGCGTACGCCATTCCATGCCATGAGTATGAGAGAATAGAACATAAAAAGTGGGTAGAGAGCAAAGGAAATACCGAGGATGATATCTTGCTCTGCCTTGTCCAGACAGTAGCTACGACTGTACAATAGAGCAGAGCAGGGAGATGCAATATCCTCATTGCAGAATCAACTACCCAACTCCTTCAGCCAATTTTGAGTGCCAGCTGGTTTCGGCAAACAGTGCCGTTGATGGCTGACAGCTTCTTCAAGGTCCTTCCGTTCAAATACGACATTCGCATCGGCCGAATTTCTCCATTAAGGTTAAGAAATCGGCCAAATCTGTTGCCAAGCCAGTGCAGAAAGTTGCCACATAATCTCAACAGGTTTCGCACCACCGCCAATGAGTCTTCTTCGATTCCACTCGCCCGTAAAATCATGTGCATTTGACGCCGTAGGCGCCTGGAGTTGCTCTAAAGCCAGCTCTGCATTATTTCCGCACCGAGGAAGCGTTGGCTATGGTGGAAGAGCAACAAAGTCCTAGTACGCGCCCTGGCTAAGCGGGTAGCCTGATTGGCCCATATGACCGTGCGGTTGGGCTGCGGGTTGCGGCGGCGCGCTTTGAGGCTGAGCGAGGCCCAGCACGGATGGATGACCGGCTTGTTGGCTGGCGGCAGCGGCGGCGGCGAGTCGCTGGTGCTCTTGCTGCGCTTGCGGCAGGTCGTGGAACCACTGGTGCCGCAGCGCTTCCGCGGCTGAGATGCGCAGGTCTGGTCGGAGTTGCAGCATCGATGACAAGAGGTTCAGGCCTTGCGTGTCGATTTGCGGCAGGATCATGCGCAGGTCCTGTGTTGGATAAACCGGGAAATTGGGCTTGTATTCGGGAAAGGTTGATATGCCGGGCCAGGAGCGCTCCGATGGCGTTCCCATCAACCGAAAGATACGCTGCAGTTGGTCTTCGTTGGTGGTGCCTGGAAACAGTGGACGGCCGGAGTACATCTCGGCCATAATGCAACCGGCACTCCAGATGTCGATGCTGGTGTTGTAGGTACGGCTGCCGAGGAGAACGTCAGGAGCGCGGTACCACAGCGTCACAACTTCGTTCGAGAAGGTGTTGACGGGAATTCCAAAGGCGCGAGCCAAGCCAAAATCAGCCAATTTAAGCTGACCCTTGTTATTGATGAGGAGATTTTGAGGTTTGAGGTCACGATGGAGGACTCGGTTCTCGTGGCAGAAGGCTATGCCTCTCAGGAGCTGGTACATGAAGGATTTGATTGTGGCCGGATCGAGGGCACCGCGTTCACCACGTGAGTCCATGTATTTCTTAAGATCTTTGTCCATATACTCGAATACGAGCATGAGCTTGTTCTCAGTGTGTATGACATCGTGGAGGGAGACAATGTTCTCGTGCTTCAACTCTTTCATAAGCGAAATCTCTCGAATGGCGGTGCTGGGAGTGCCTTCTTCGGAGTCGAGGTGGATCTCTTTTAAAGCAACGTATTCGCCAGTCTGGCGGTTACGGCCCTTGAAAACCTGGAAATCAACGTCAGACTTTGGCGTAACAGGCTCTGATATGAGGCTGCGTACCGTTGCATATGTACCTTCGCCTAACTTCTCCAGCTGCTGAAACGAGCTGGGATGGCGCTTGTTGTCCATGGTGATGATCTTTTGACCGCCACCGAGATCTCGCACGCTGATTGATGAGTCGGAACGGTCTTCAAGAGAAAGGGTGCCGACGTGCGTGGGCTTTAACTTGCCGGGAGGCGGCCTTAAGTCGGGTCAGCGGGACACTGTGTTTCCGAGGCAGACGGTCAAGGTGAGAGGCGGGCATGAAGAAGTGGCAAAGACTTACCTGGAAGTGTACTTTGGATCCCAGAGAAGGGCGCTGGCAGTAGTGATCTTGCTGGCGATTTGCAGTGGGGAAGGTGGAGTAGTGTTAGCGCGAGAAGAAGACGAAGTGGACAAAGCCTGTTGAGCCGTTTTGTGAGTTACGAGGGCAGAGACTGCCGGGAGGGATGCGATATATATGAGAGGGTGAAGGGCGGACGAAGGATGCTGGCGCGATGGAACTGAGCGTTCTGAAGTTCAATCAACAAACAGCACATTGGCCTGTCTGCAGAGTTTCATTCGAGTCATCGCCGGCCCAGAACTGGAAGTTTAGCGGCCCAAGTCGAAGCCGCTTGGAGTCTGTAGCC
>Ga0335072_10005119_pt1 | contig 19338 bp, 18 predicted proteins | sample Lox_Sample_21_FD_206725 | JGI IMG/M metagenome (GOLD analysis project Ga0335072, IMG submission 206725) | Soil microbial communities from Loxahatchee National Wildlife Refuge, Florida, United States - Lox_Sample_2.1 | ecosystem: Environmental > Terrestrial > Soil > Wetlands | place: USA...
CAGCCGCGTCGAAGCGCTCGCTGGCCTGCTAGATGGTATTCGTAGAAGCATTCAGGGCGGCGGGTCACGGGAGGTCGCCGACGGCTTGTTAGCGGAGGTTGACGAGTGACGACCATCCTGCTCTCCGGCGCGCTCTCGATGGTGATCGCCATGCTCGGCACCCGCCCGGCGATCACCGTGCTGCGCAAGCGCGAGCTCGGCCAGCAGGTCAGAAGTGACGGCCCGCAGGCGCACCTGGCCAAGTCGGGCACGCCGACGATGGGCGGCCTGGTCATCATCGTCGCGTCGGTGACGGGCTATGCCCTCGGGCACCTGTTCACCGCCGATCCGATGACCGCCTCCGGCGTGCTCGTGCTGCTCCTGATGACCGGCCTCGGCCTGGTCGGCTTCGTTGACGACTTCATCAAGCTGTTCATGCGGCGCAGCCTGGGGCTGCGCAGCGGCGCCAAGCTGCTCGGGCAGACGGCGGCCGGGGTGATCTTCGCGATCCTCGCACTGCGCTTCCCGGACAGCTACGACCTCACCCCCGCGTCCCTGCGCCTGTCGTTCCTCAGCGACTTCTGGGTCTCGATCGGCCCGGTGCTGTTCGTGGTGTGGGTCATCGTGATGGTCATCGGCACTTCGAACGCCGTGAACCTCACCGACGGCCTCGATGGCCTCGCCTCCGGGCCGGTCATCATGGTGCTGGCCGCCTACGTGATCATCGGGGACTGGCAGTACAGGAACGACTGCACCATCACGCTCTCTTCAGGCTGTTACGATGTCCGCGACCCCCTGGACGCGGCGGTGGTGGCCGCGGCCGTGGCTGGCGCGTGCTTTGGCTTCCTGTGGTGGAATGCGCCGCCCGCCAAGATCTTCATGGGCGATACGGGCTCGCTCGCTCTCGGCGGGGTGCTGGCCGGCCTGGCGATCGTCACCAGGACCGAGCTGCTGCTGCTGGTGCTCGGCGGGCTGTTCGTGATCATCACACTGTCGGTGGTGATCCAGGTCGGTTCCTACAAGCTCACCCGCAGGCGGGTGTTCCGGATGGCGCCGCTGCAGCACCACTTCGAGCTCGCGGGCTGGGCGGAGACCACCATCGTGGTGCGCTTCTGGCTGATCGCCGGCATGTTCGTCGGGCTAGGGCTGTGGATCTTCTACCGGGGCGGCATCGCGGGCATTTTCTGAGGCGTGGCGCACCGGGTACGGTGCTGCCCGCCTTGGTTTGGCGGGCCCCGGCATTTGGCGCGGGGGGCGGTAATGTCTGGTTTGTGAATCAGACCCCTATCTGGCGGCCGACCGCGCGGATACTTGTGGCCGACCCTGAAGGGCGGGTGCTGCTGTTCAGCGGGCAGGAGCGGGACGAGGTGCGGTGGTGGTTCACCCCGGGCGGTGGCGTGCACCGGGGGGAGACGCTCGAGGCCGCCGCGGTCAGGGAACTGTTCGAGGAGACCGGGTTCAAGTGCACCGAGTCCGAACTCGGGCCGGTCGTGGCGACGTCCTCGGGCCTGTGGTTCGCCGGGGAGTCCGGGAAGCTGTACCTCGGCGCGTACTCGTTCTTCTTCCTGCGGGTGTCCGGCACGGAGCTGAACACCGACGGTCAGGAGGACCTGGAGCGCTCCGTGATCACCGGGCACCGCTGGTGGAGTGTGGCGGACCTGCGGGCGACCACCGACCGGATCTTGCCGCCTGAACTCGCCGACCTGATGGAGCGGCTGCTGCGCGGCGACATCCCGGAGCGCCCGATCCGGCTGCCCAGGCGGCACCAAGACGCCTAGCTGGGAACCCGGTGAATTACACCGCTCCAGGGAATGGCCGGCAGCCGGCTATGCCCGGCCACGGGTAACTAAGCAGGCTCCCGGGGCACGAGGGTGGCACGGAGGGTGCCGTCGGGGGCGGCGTGGAAGACCGGCGCGTCAGGGCCCAGGTCGCGGACGGCGGCCAGGTCTCCGGGGTCGGGGTCATTGTCGCTGACCAGGGCGGCGGCCTCCAGGGACTCGGCGCCGGAAGAAACCGCCATGGCGACCGCGAGGCGCAGCGCGGACAGCCGCAGCGACGGCAGGGCCACCGCCGCGGCGGTGTAGGTCCGGCCGGTCTCGTCGCGGACCGCGGCGCCCTCGGACGCGGCAACCCGGGCGCGGGTGGACCTGGCCAGGGTAATGATCTTCTGATCCTCCGGGTCGAGGCCGTTCCCGGCAATCGCATCGCTCACGCGCAGCAGTGTAGTAACGGCCGCGGGGCACAACCACGCGGGGAGCGGGGCACGCCTGGAGAATAAGGGCGCGGAGCCGGGTCAGCCGGATTCGTTCCTCCTGGCTCCCGGTGTTGGCTGGCTCTCAGTCCTTTTCCTGTGCCTCGGCGGGGACCCGCTCGATGAGCACTGTGCCTAGCTTGTTGCGGCGGCCGGCCAGGTTCTCCGCGGTGAGGTGCAATCCGGCCACCGTCGCCTCGGAGCCGGCGATCGGCACCCGGCCGAGCTCGTGGGCGAGCAGGCCGCCGACCGTTTCCACGTCCTCGGCGTCGATGCTGACCCCGAAGAGCTCCTCCAGGTCGGTGACGGGCAGGCGGGCCGTGACCCGGGCTGTGCCCGGTGCCAGCCACTCGACCGGGGGCTGTTCTGTGTCGTACTCATCGGCGATCTCGCCGACGATCTCCTCGAGGATGTCCTCAATCGTGACCAGGCCGGCGGTGCCGCCGTACTCGTCGATAACGATCGCGACGTGGATGCGCTGGTGCTGCATCTGGCGGAGCAGCTCGTCGACCGGCTTGGAGTCGGGGACGTAGGTGGCGGGCCGCATGACCTTCTCCACGCGCTCGGATTCCTCGGCGTCCTGGTGGGTGCGGGTCCACGCGACGATGTCCTTCAGGTAGGCGATCCCCACCACGTCGTCGGTCGACTCGCCGGTCACCGGGATACGGGAGAAGCCGCTGCGCAGCGCAAGCGACAGGGCCTGGTCGACGGTCTTGTCCCGCTCGACGAACACCATGTCCGTGCGCGGAACCATGACCTCGCGGACGATCGTGTCGCCGAGTTCGACGACCGAGCGCACCATCTCGCGCTCGCCGGGCTCGATCTCGTCCTGGGACTCGATGTAGTCGACCAGGTCCTCGACGCCGGGGCGGCCGTTCAGTTCGGGGTCGCCGCCCTGGCCGCCGAACGGGAGCGCGCCGGTTACCGTGTCGAGCAGGCGCGCCAGCGGGCCGAGGGCGGCGTGCAGCGGACGCAGCAGGCCGCGGGCGGCAGCGGCGACACGCTCGGCCCGGCGCCTGCCCATGGCGCGCGGCCCGACGCCGATCAGCACGTAACGGGCGACGAGGAGCAGCCCTGCCGCGGGGAGGAACGCCTGCCAGCCGCCGCCGAGCCAGTGCGCGAAGGCGAGCGTGACGCAGACCGCAGCGGACACCTCGGCGCAGACCCTGATCAGCGTCAGCAGGCTGCCGTAACGCTCAAGTCCGTCGGAATCGGTCCTGGCCAGGGCCGTCTGCGCGGCCGCGCACCAGCCAGCCGCGACGATCAGGATGACCGCGGCGAGGATGAGCCACCCAGCGGGTGACATCAGGCGTTTCCTTCCCGCCCTTCGCCTGCCGCCGGCGGTCCGCTGGCAAGCTCTTGTCGCCAGTCGCGGAGCAGCTCGCTCTGCAGGCCGAACATCTCGGCTTCCTCTTCCGCGTCGGCGTGGTCGTAGCCGAGCAGGTGCAGAACGCCGTGCACGGTGAGCAGTTCAAGCTCGGCCTGCGTGGAATGGCCGTGCTGCTTCGCCTGGGCGGCGGCCACCTGGGGGCAGAGGACCACATCACCGAGCAGCACCGGCTCGCTTTCGTCCTCGTCGCGGCCCCTGGTGCGGTTCGGACCGGCGATCGAGTGCGGCCGCAGCTCGTCCATCGGGAACGACAGCACGTCCGTCGGGCCTGGTTCCTCCATCCACTTCTCGTGCAGGTTCGTCATGTGCGGCTCGTCGACGAGCAGCATGGACAGATCCGCCAGCGGGTGCGTCTCCATCTGGTCGATCACGTACTGCGCGAGTTCGCGGAGCGTGTCCTCGTCGACGGTGACCCCAGACTCGTTGTTGATGTCGACGCTCACCTTCGTGTTCCCCGTCTTTTGCTTGGTCTTCTCTGTGAACCTGGCCCTGCGGGCCGTGTCACCGGCCGGTGCGGCGGTGCGGCCGGCCGTACTCACGGTCGGCCGGCCGGTCACGGCCGGGGCGCTGTGCCTTGGCGTCGTAACGTTCGTACGCGTCGACGATCTTCCCGACCAGCTTGTGCCGGACGACGTCGTTGCTCGTGAGGCGGGCGAAGTGGATGTCGGGGATACCGTCGAGAATCTCCTGCACCACGCGCAGGCCGCTCACCTGGCCGTCGGGAAGGTCGACCTGGGTGATGTCGCCGGTCACCACGATCCTGGATCCGAAGCCGAGACGGGTAAGGAACATCTTCATCTGCTCAGGTGTCGTGTTCTGTGCCTCGTCGAGGATGATGAACGAGTCATTCAGCGACCGCCCGCGCATGAAGGCCAGCGGGGCGATCTCGATCGTGCCGGCGGCCATCAGCTTCGGGATCGATTCGGGGTCGACCATGTCGTGCAGGGCGTCGTAGAGCGGCCGCAGGTAAGGGTCGATCTTCTCGTAGAGCGTGCCGGGGAGGAAGCCGAGCCGCTCGCCCGCCTCGACGGCCGGACGGGTCAGGATGATCCGGTTGACCTCCTTGGCCTGAAGCGCCTTCACCGCCTTGGCCATCGCCAGGTACGTCTTGCCGGTGCCGGCCGGGCCGATCGCGAACACGATCGTGTGCTTGTCGATGGCGTCGGCGTAGTGCTTCTGGTTCAGCGTCTTCGGGCGGATCGTACGGCCACGGGAGGACAGGATGCCCTGCGTCAGCACATCGGCCGGGCGCATGTCCGTCTCGCCGTGCCCGCCGCGGAGCATGGACACCGTGCGCTCCACCGCGTCCGGCGAGAGCTCGGCACCCTTGCGCTGCAATTCGAGCAGCTCGCTGAACAGCCTGCCGACGAGCTCGGTTTCCGCCGGGGTACCGGACACGGTGATTTCGTTGCCGCGGACATGAATATCCGCGGAAAACTCCCGTTCGATGACATGAAGCAGCTCGTCCCTGGTTCCGAGCAAGCCGACCATGGAATGGCCCTCAGGAATAACGATTCGGATCGTGGAACCTGGGCTGTCGCTTCGGGTATCTGTCAATTCACTGCTCTCAACAGCCCCGCGGTCATCGCCGCGGGCGGTGTGTGGTCTGGCCGCGCTTGGTCACGGCTGGTCAGGGGTGCCACGGCCCGCATTCCGGTCACCCTGGCGGCCAGGTCATCGGACGACCGCCGAGCACATGCGCGTGCACGTGGTCGACCGTCTGCCCGGCTTCCCGGCCGGTGTTGAAGACGATCCGGTACCCGACAGTCTCGATGCCCTCGGCGTCGGCGACCTCACGCGCCACGGCGACGACTTCGTCAAGCAGTCCGCCGCCCGCGGCGGCGAGCGCTGCCACGTTCGGAAAATGCCCCCTCGGGACCACGAGGACATGTGTCGGCGCCTGAGGGTTGACGTCACGGAACGCGATCGTCCGCTTCCCGTTTACCACGATCGTGGCCGGGATCTCTCCGCCAGCGATCCGGCAGAACAAGCAGTCTGGCACACCACGATCATAGTGGGCGCTGGTCGCGCGCGATGCGGGACAGCGTATCTGCGGCACCTCCGCCGCCAGACGGCGACCTTGCCCGCGGTGCGCCGCCCGCCAGGCGGCGCGCCCGGCGGCACGGGCGCGGGGAAACCCGTCGCGCGAGCGCGCCGGCGCTTAACGGCTGACGTTCCCGTCGGATTAGCAGAATTTTGCCTGCCGGCAATCATTTACTCATCGGTAGTCAAGGTGTGCCAGATAACTTCACGCGGATCGGGTGTTCGCAAGTAGTGCCCGCGGGGCGATAATGAGGTTATCCTGTTCTTTCCGTAATCCTGCGACGGTTTCTGGGGTGGAGTTACCGAATGTGGGTTGCACAGAGTAAGTTCGTGGCGCAACGTGACATCTCATTGCGCTCCGTGGTTATGAATCGATACGGACGTGGGCGGTAAGCCTGCACACACCGTCGTGGGTTTCCAGGCCGGACAAGCGGTCTTGGACGATCCCGGTACCGGACTCGCTGCCGGGACCGCGACGGTCGGCTTCCTTAGCGCGCCGCCTGGTGATCCTGCCGCCGGTTCCGTCAGCGACGGAACCGCCAGCGGCGCGGACGCCATCGGCAATATCGATGACATCAACGGCGCCGCGATAATACCGGGAGATACCGCCGTCGACGGCGCCATCCCCGTCGCCAGTGCCATCACTCTGAGCGGCACCAATGTGCTGCCAGGCTCCGCAAACAACGACGGCAACCCGGGCGCCCCCGCTGAGCTTTCAGCATGGAACGCCTCCGAACTCGTCACGGAAATCTATTCGGGCCATTACAGCCAGCTGGTCCGGCTCGCCTTGCTGCTCGTCCATGACCTGCAGACGGCCGAGGAAGTGGTACAGGACGCGTTCGAGGCGATGCACCTGGCATGGCGGCGGCTGCGCGATTCAGAGAAGGCGCTCTCCTATCTCAGGCAGACGGTCGTCAACCGGTCACGATCGGTGCTGCGGCACCGCAAGGTCGTTGACATGCACCCGCCCAAGCCCGCGCCGGACGAGCCGAGCGCCGAGCACGCCGCGCTGGCGCTCATCGAGCGCTCAGCGGTCACCTCGGCGCTGCGCCTGCTCCCGGAGCGGCAACGGGAGGCGGTCGTCCTGCGGTACTACGCGGACCTCTCCGAGGCTGACATCGCCCAGGCCATGGGGATCAGCAGGGGGGCTGTGAAGAGTCACACGGCGCGGGCGATGGCGGCGCTCAAGTCAATCCTGGAGCAGGAGACGCCATGACGTGGCGGGCAGGTGGATGAGGATCCGTCCTCACCCGAGGACGGCTTGGAAGAGGCGCTGCGGCGGGCCTTGTCCGCGGCAGTCGGCGGGGTCGAGCCCGGTGCTAGCGGACTCGAGCGAATCCGCGCGCGCACCGGCACGCGCCCGCCGCGCTCCTGGCTGTTCGCTGTCCTGGCCGGCCTGGCGGAGAGGGCCCGTTCCTGGACCTGGCGCGGGCACTGGGCCTGGCCGGAATCGCTGCCCTGGCGCGCCACCCCGCCGTGGCGGAGGCGGCGGGCGCGTAACCGCAAGGGCGCGCCCGGGGCGGAAACGGGCGACACAACGCGCCCGCTTCCGCGCCAGCGTCCCCTTCCCCGTCGCGGGGCCTGGTGGCTGCGGCCCGGGGCGGCACTCGCCGGAATCGCGGTCATCCTCTGCCTCGGGCTTATCGTGCGGCCGTTCCGCCATGCGATCATCCAGGCGAGCAGCACCGTGCTGAAGGGCGGCACAAGCCAGCAGCGGGGGGCGGCGGGCACGGACGGAAACGGTACGCGGACCACCGTCGAAGGCGGCACGCCGCCGGCGAGCCCTGCTACGCCGGGCGGCTCGCGGGCCCGGCCGACGAGCGTTTCCGGGATCGCCGGCCGACCCGGCACCACGTCACTGAAGACGGCGCCCTCCCTGGTCTGCGACAACCCGGCCGCGTCTGGAGTCTCGCCCGACTCGACGGGACCGAAGCCACTTCCCGCGGACACGGCACCGGCCGGTTCCAGCCCGTCGCCGTGGACGACCTGGAGCCCCCACCCGGTCACCTCGAGCCCGGTCAGCTCGGTGCAGCCGTCTTACCTGGACCGGTCGGCGTCGACCTGCCCGGTCGCTTCCGCCACTCCCACGAGCACATCCGCCACGTCCGCGGTTGCCGCCAGCGGATTCCCGTCGCCGTCCACGGGAGCGTCCGGTACGTCGTCGGCCGCAACGCCGACCGTCTCCGTCTCTGACACCTCGCCGACGACCACGGCGAGTCCGGCCCCGACCTATCCGGCCTGGGCTGGTGCGCCTGCCGGGCGACACCGGTCCAGGGCGGGAACCCGGCACGGGCGGCTCCGGTTCGCACGCGCCCGCCGGTGACCTGGCGGCCTGCCGCGGGGCCGGCGCTAACCTGACCCGCATGGAACCGCTCATGCCGGCCACGGGCCCGCCGGTGTTTCTCGTGCCGCCCGGCGACCTGACGGCGGCACGAGCCGTGACGCTGACCGGCCCGGAGGGACACCACGCGGCGGCCGTCCGCCGCCTGCGGCCGGGCGAGCGCGCCGACGTCAGCGACGGCGCGGGAACCCTGGCCGAGGGTGTCGTCAGCGTCGCCGGCAAGGACTCCGTCACGCTCGACATCCGCGCCGTGCACACGGTACCCGCGCCCCACCCGCGCATCGTCGTCGCCCAGGCCCTGCCCAAGGGCGACCGCGGCGAGCTAGCGGTCGAACTCATGACAGAAGTCGGCATCGACATGGTTATCCCCTGGGCGGCCGACCGCTCGATCACCAAATGGCAGGCCGAGCGCGGTGCTAAGGCCCTGGCAAAGTGGCGCGCCACCGCCCGCGAAGCGGCGAAGCAGTCCCGCCGCGCCTGGCTCCCCGAAGTCACCGAACTGGCCACCACCGCGGTACTCGCCCAGCGCGCCGCAACCGCCGCCGCCGCAATTGTCCTGGAAGCCGACGCCCCGGCCAGGCTCCACGAACTGCCATTGACGGAGTCGGGCGAAGTCCTGCTCTTCGTGGGCCCTGAAGGAGGAATCACCCCCTCCGAACGAGCCACCCTCCGCGACGCCGGCGCGATCGAGGCACGCCTTGGCCCGACAGTGCTCCGCACCTCAACGGCCGGAGCCGCAGCAGCAGTGATCCTCTTGAGCCGTACCGGCCGCTGGTAGCTTCGCGGCAGCCCTGACCAGAGCAATGTCTGGGCCGACAACCTCCCGCCACCCGACGCCACGGTCACCGTTACGAGGATCGCTGCCACGCCGAACGAAGATGCCTTACGGGCCGGGAAGCGGCCTGCCATGGTTTGACCTTGTGACTGGCGGAGCCGGGCGCCGGCGGTCCGATCCGCGCTCCTTCGGGGCCCGGTCTGTGGGCGACGACCAGAGCGCGGGCGGACCTCACGCCGCGCTCCCCCAGGCCCGAAGAGTCATGGATCACCGGACAGGTAACACGAACCCGTTCGCAGGAGCCAGCGAACAGAACGTCAGCGGCCGTTGAAGGCGTCGCGTAGGCGGGAGAAGAAACCCTGCTGGCCCGGCTGGAACTTGCCGGGAGGCTGCTCCTCGCCGCGCAGCTTGGCCAGGTCGCGGAGCAGTTTCTCCTGCTCTGCGTCGAGCCGGGTCGGAGTCTCCACCGTGACGTGGATCACCAGGTCACCGCGGCCGGTGCCGTTGAGGTGCTTGACGCCGAGCGCGTACAGCGGGATGACCTGGCCGGACTGGGTGCCGGGGCGGATGTCCACGTCGTTCGGGCCGTCCAGGGACTCGACCGACACGGTCGCACCGAGGGCCGCCGCCACCATCGGGATCGTCAGCGTGCAGTGCAGGTCGTCGCCCTGCCGCTCGAATATCGGGTGCGGGCGCTGCACGACCTCGAGGAACAGGTCCCCGGGCGGGCCGCCGCCAGGGCCGGTCTCGCCCTCGCCCGCCAGCTGGATGTGCGTGCCGTCCTCGACGCCCGCCGGGATCCTGACCTTCATGGTCCGCCTGGTGCGCACCCGGCCGTCGCCGTCGCACTCGGGGCAGGGGCGGGGCAGGATGGTGCCGTAGCCACCGCAGTTCGGGCAGGCCTGGGTGGTGACCACCTGGCCGAGGAACGACTTGCGCACCTGGCTGATCTCGCCGCGCCCGGCGCAGACCTGGCAGGTCTCCGGGTGCGTGCCCGGTGCGGTGCCCTCGCCCGAGCAGGTCGGGCAGACCACGGCGGTGTCCACGGTGAGCTCGCGGGTCGCGCCGAACGCGCACTCCGACAGGTCGAGCTCGATCCTGATCGTCGCGTTCCTGCCGCGCCGCGCGCGGGAGCGGGGACCCCGGGTCGCGCCCGCGCCCGCCGCGCCGAAGACCGCGTCCACGAACTCGCTGAACGGGAACCCGGCCGCGCCGAATCCGCCGAACCCCGGGCCGGCGCCCGCGGCGGCGAACGGGTCGCCGCCGAGGTCGTACATCTGCCGCTTCTCGGGATCCTGCAGGACCTCGTAAGCCTGGTTGATCTCCTTGAACTTCTCCTGCGTCTCCGGGTCAGGATTGACGTCAGGGTGCAGTTCCCTGGCCAGCCGGCGGTAGGCGCGCTTGATCTCGTCCTGTGAGGCGTCGCGGCGAACCCCGAGCAGCCCGTAATAGTCCTCAGCCACTTATGACTCCCCGAGAATCTGCCCGACGTACCGTGCCACGGCGCGCACCGCGCCCATCGTGCCCGGGTAGTCCATTCTGGTCGGCCCGAGCACGCCAAGCTTGGCCACCGCCTGGCCGCCTGCGCCGTAGGCAGCCGACACCACGGAGGTTCCCTGAATCCCCGTCTCCGCGCCAATCCTCACGGTCAGCGCAGACGGGCTTGCGGCCTCTCCGAGGAGCCGCATCAGTACCACCTGTTCCTCCAGTGCTTCGAGCACGTCACGCAGCCCCTTGCCGAAATCGGGGGCGGCCAGATTAGCGGTACCAGCGAAGACCACGCGTTCCTCGTGCCGCTCGGCGAGGCTTTCGAGGAGAACAGAAAAGACTGCCCCCGCGTTCGGCCGCTCGTGGACCGGGATGCGGTCCGCGAGGCCGGACACGGTCGCGGCCGCGTCGGTAAGCTTATGACCATCCAGGCACGCGTTGAGCACCGCGCGAAGATGTGCGATTGACTCCGGCTCCGCCACGTCCGGCAGGTCCACTGCCGCCTGCTCCACCCGCCCGGTGTCCGTGATGAGGACGAGCAGCACCCGCTGCGGCGTGAGCGAGACCAGTTCGATGTGCCGCACCGCGGACCGGGAGAGCGACGGGTACTGCACCACCGCCACCTGCCTGGTGAGCTGGGCGAGCAGCCGCACGGTCCGTGCCACCACCTCATCGAGGCTGTAGGCGCCGACCAGGAACGTCTCGATCGCCCGCCGCTCGGCGGCCGACATCGGCTTGATGGATGACAACCGGTCGACGAACAGCCGGTATCCCTTGTCGGTCGGGATCCGCCCGGCGCTGGTATGCGGCTGGGCGATGAACCCCTGCTCCTCAAGGACGGCCATGTCGTTGCGGATCGTCGCCGGCGACACGTCAAGGCCGTGCCGGTCCACGAGCGACTTCGACCCCACCGGTTCGGTGGTGGACACGTAGTCCTCGACTATCGCGCGTAGTACCGCCAGCTTGCGCTCGTCAAGCACCGTGTTCACCTCCTTGGCACTCACTATCCCTGAGTGCCAATTCTATTAACTCCTGAGACCTTCCGGACGGCAAGGACGAAGCTGACTTCGTTACGCTTCCCCGAACGCCCGCGCACGCCGGCGCGCACCGGTGCGGCGGTGACTTTCGCCACCGGGCGCGACCTGGGAGAACGGGAAGCCCGCAGCTCTCGTCCAGTCGGGCCGGGGAGGGCGGTGAGCCCCGAAGCTTTTGTCCGTCCGGGCGGGCCTGATACGATCGCGGTCTTTGCGATCAGGCCCGAACGGGCGGACGGCGGGGGGTACGGGGGGTCGTCCCCACGGGAGACAACTGTCCGTCCGGGCGGGCCTGATACGATCGCGGTCTTTGCGATCAGGCCCGAACGGGCGGACAGGGGGGTACGGGGGTCGTCCCCCCGGGCGGAAGGAGGCGGCGGTTGCGGAGCCGAGACTACGCGCGTGACATCCTGGCGCCGGAGAACCGCAAGCCCAGGCCGGGACAGGGACCGGTGCCGCAGGTCGAGGCCGAACGGGACCTCGTCGTCGAGGACTTCGCAGGCCGGTTCTGCGGCGCCGTCGTGGCGGTCGAGCCAGGCTCTGTGACGCTTGAGGACCGGTTCGGCAAGCGGCGGGTGTTCCCGCTTCCCGGGACGTTCCTGCTTGAGGGGCAGCGGGTGACGCTGGTGAGGCCCGCAAGGAACCCGGAAAGCGGCGGCGGTCATCTCCCGGGCGCGCCAGCCGCCGCCGGCAATGTCGGGCAGCGCACCGCGTCCGGGTCCGTCGCCGCGCCGCGGCAGCGGGCCAAGGTCGCCAGGGCCAGCCGGATCTACGTCGAGGGCAAGCACGACGCGGAGCTCGTGGAGAAGATCTGGGGCGACGACCTGCGCGACGTCGGCGTGGTCGTGGAGTACCTGGAGGGCGTCGACGACCTGCCCGCCATCGTCGCGGACTTCGAGCCCGGCGAGGGCAGACGGCTGGGCGTGCTCGTCGACCACCTCGTCGCGGGGTCCAAGGAGAGCCGGATCGCCGCTTCCGTGTCCAGCGACCCCGACGTCCTCGTCGTCGGCCACCCGTTCATCGACATCTGGGCCGCGGTGAAGCCGGCCAGGCTCGGCCTGAAGGCGTGGCCCGACGTTCCGCGCGGGCTGTCCTGGAAGGAGGGCGTGCTGGCGCGGATCGGATGGCCGCACGAGACCCCGCAGGACGTCGCCGCCGGATGGCGCCGCATCCTGCACGCGGTTACCAGCTACGCCGACCTGGAGCCCGAATTGCTCGGCCGGGTCGAGGAACTCATCGACTTCGTGACCGCGCCTGACAGCGAGTAACAGTCGCTGCGTCCTGGCCCGGGCTGGCCAGCGCCCGGCATTTCCGAACGGGCCGCCTGCCATCGGCGGGCCGGCCCGCATTCGCACGGCTGGTGACCATGATCGTCGGCTCCGCATAGCTAGCGATCGTGATCGCGTCTGATTTGTCCCTTATGCCGGTGCGCCAGCTATGCGAACAGGGCGGTGGCACGCTCCTGGGTGGGCCGGCCTTTCGCGCTCGCTACGTGAGGTCGCGGATGACCGCGTCGGCGAGCAGGCGGCCCCGCAAGGTCAGCACGAGCCGGCCCGAGGCGTAAGCGGAGCGATCGATGAGGGCGTCATCCAGCATGCGTTCGGCGGCGGCCTGGGCGGCGGCGGTGAGGAGGGCCAGCGGCAGGCCCTCGGCCAGCCGGGCGCGGAGCATGATCTCTTCCATCCGCTGCTCGGCGCCGGTCAGCCGCTCGCGGGCGGCCGCCGGCGACTGCCCCGCAGCCAGCCGCCCGGCGTAGGCGGCCGGGTGCTTCACGTTCCACCAGCGGACGCCGCCCACGTGGCTGTGCGCCCCCGGGCCGAATCCCCACCAGTTGCCGCCTGTCCAGTAGAGCATGTTGTGCAGGCAGTGCGCCTTGTCGCTGGCCGCCCAGTTGGACAGCTCGTACCAGGCGAAGCCCGCCGCGCCCAGCAGTTCGTCGGTGATCAGGTAGCGGTCGGCCATCGCGTCGTCGTCGGGCGCCTCGATCTCACCCCGCCTGATCTTGGCGGCCAGGCGGGTGCCGTCCTCGACGATCAGCGCGTACGCCGAGACGTGATCGGGCTCCGCTTCGATCGCGGCGGTCACCGACCGCCGCCAGTCGTCGTCGCTCTCCCCCGGCGTCCCGTAGATCAGGTCCAGGCTGACGTGCTCGAAGCCCGCGGCACGGGCCCAGCGAACGCAGTCGAGGGGCCTGCGCGGCTGATGCTCGCGGTCAAGGACCCGTAGCACGTGCGGAACCGCACTTTGCATACCGAACGACATCCGGGTGACACCGCGAGTGCGCAATTCATCAAGTTCGGCGGGGCCGACGGTTTCCGGGTTGGCCTCGACGGTGACTTCGGCATCTTTCGCGAGGCCGAAGGTCTCGTCGATTTTTCCGATAATGCCGCCCAGTCGCTCTGGCGCCAGCAGCGTGGGGGTGCCGCCGCCGAAGAACACCGCGCTGACAGGCGCTCCCGTCGCTGGCAGAACCTTCGCCGCCAGGTCGATCTCCTGCGTCAGCAGGGCGGGATAGGCGGCCTGGCTGGCGCCGCCGCCTAGCTCGGACGCGGTGTAGGTATTGAAATCGCAATAGCCGCAGCGGGTGCGGCAAAATGGCACGTGTACGTAAACGCCAAACGGGGAATCCCCGAATCCTCGGACCGCGCTGCCCGGCAAGGATCCGTCCGCGGGAACTGGTTCACCCTCTGGCAGCGTTCCAGGCATAGAGCCGAGGATAAGCTGTAACTGGACCTACGCAGGCGGGAGGTACGGGTGACTTCAGATCCGGGGCCTCGTTCTGACGGCTTTCCAGTGCCGCCGTCGTCATCGCCACCTCCCCATGGCGGGCCGGCCTACGGGCCGCCATCGTACGGAACCGTGCCCTACGGGCCGCCACCGGGTTACGGGCCCTACCCGTACGGCGGCCAGGGACGCTACGTACAGCCGGCGATGCTCGCCGGGGCCGCGGACCGGGACCGCACGATGGACGTGCTCAAGGCGGCGTTCACGGAGGGGCGGCTGACCAAGCCCGAGTTCGACGAGCGGGCCGGCCGGGTGCTCTCCGCGCGGACCTACGCGGACCTGAACGCCCTGGTCGCCGACCTTCCCGTCGGACCTGGCGGCGCGGTGCTTGCCGGGGCTCACCCGGCGGGCTACTACCCGGCGGCGATGGTCCCTAAGACCAACGCGTACGCGATCGGTGCGCTGATCTGCGGGATCGTACCGTTCTTCGGTGGAATCCCCGCGGTCATCTTCGGCCACGTCGCGCGGGGGCAGATCAGGCGGACCGGAGAACGCGGCGACGGGATGGCCTGCGCCGGGCTCGTCCTCGGCTACCTGTGGATGTCAGTGTGGATGCTGGTCATCCTCATCGGCATCGCGCATAGTTAACTCCCCGCGGGGACGACCCCCGATGTCCGCGCAAGCCGGGCCTGATCGCAAAAGCCGCGACCGTATCAGGCCCGTCTCGCGCGGACCAAAGCCGCGGGTGGCTCTCGTCCCCCGGGTTGCCCGGCTTACTTCCCCCTTACTTCGCGCGGTTATCGGCCTGCGTGGTGGACAGCGCGGCGACGAACGCCTCCTGCGGCACCTCGACGCGGCCGATCGTCTTCATCCGCTTCTTGCCTTCCTTCTGCTTCTCGAGCAGCTTCCGCTTGCGGGTGATGTCACCGCCGTAGCACTTGGCGAGGACGTCCTTGCGCAGCGCGCGGATGTTCTCGCGGGCGATGATGCGGCTGCCTACGGCGGCCTGGATGGGCACCTCGAACTGCTGCCGCGGGATCAGTTCCTTGAGCCTGGCGGTCATCGACAGACCGTACTCACGGGCGTTGTCCGAGTGCACGATCTGGCTGAACGCGTCCACCGGCTGCCCTTGCAGCAGGATGTCGACCTTCACCAGGTTGGCGGCCTGCTCGCCGTCGGGCTCGTAGTCGAGGGACGCGTAGCCCCGGGTACGGCTCTTCAGCTGGTCGAAGAAGTCGAAGATGATCTCGGCGAGCGGCATCGTGTAGCGGATCTCAACCCGGTCGGTGGACAGGTAGTCCATGCCCCTGAGGACCCCGCGGCGGGACTGGCACAGTTCCATGATCGTGCCGATGTAGTCCGACGGGGAGATGATCGTGGCCCGGACTACCGGCTCGTAGACCTCCTTGATCTTCCCGCCGGTGTTGCCCTTGGGGCCGGCCGCCCCGGCCGAGAAGCCGTCGATGCCGCCGGGGAAGTCGCTCGGGTTGGTCACCTTGAGCTCGCTGCCGTTTTCCATGACGACGCGGTAGACGACGTTCGGCGCGGTCGAGATGAGGCTCAGGTCGAACTCGCGCTCCAGACGCTCCCTGACGATCTCCATGTGCAGCAGGCCGAGGAAGCCGCACCGGAAGCCGAAGCCGAGCGCGGTGGACGTCTCCGGCTCGTAGACGAGGGCCGCGTCGTTGAGCCTGAGCTTGTCGAGGGCGTCCCTGAGCTCCGGGTACTCGTCGCCGTCGACCGGGTAGAGGCCGGAGAAGACCATCGGCTTGGGATGCTCGTAGCCGGCCAGTGCTTCCTTCGCCGGGTTGGTGGTAGTGGTGATCGTGTCACCGACCCGGGCCTGGCGGACGTCCTTGACCCCGGAGATGACGTAGCCGACCTCGCCGGCGCCGAGGCCGTCGGACGGGATGGGCTCGGGGCTGATGACGCCGAGTTCCAGGGTCTCGTGGACGGCCTGGGTCGACATCATGAGCATGCGCTCGCGCCGGCTGAACTTGCCGTCGACGACCCGGACATAGGTGACCACGCCGCGGTAAGTGTCATAGACCGAGTCGAAGATGAGGGCCCTGGCGGGGGCGCTGGGGTTGCCTGCCGGGTGCGGGATCAGATCCACGATGGTGTCGAGGAGCTCCTGCACGCCCTCGCCGGTCTTCGCGGAGACCCGGAGGACCTCGCCCGGGTCGCAGCCGATGATCGCCGCCAGTTCTTCCGCGTACCGCTCGGGCTGGGCGGCGGGCAGGTCGATCTTGTTGAGGACCGGGATGATCTTGAGGTCGGCGTTGATCGCCAGGTAGAGATTGGCCAGGGTCTGTGCCTCGATGCCCTGGGCGGCGTCGACGAGCAGGACCGCGCCCTCGCAGGCTTCCAGGCTGCGCGACACCTCATAGGTGAAGTCCACGTGGCCGGGGGTGTCGATCATGTTCAGGACGTAGTGGGTGCCGTCCTTCTTCCAGGGCAGCCTGACCGCCTGGCTCTTGATCGTGATGCCGCGCTCGCGCTCGATGTCCATCCGGTCCAGGTACTGGGCGCGCATCTGCCGCGCGTCCACGATGCCGGTCAGTTGCAGCATCCGGTCGGCCAGGGTGGACTTGCCGTGGTCGATGTGCGCGATGATGCAGAAGTTCCGGATCACGGCCTGGTCCGTGTGGGCCGGTGCCGGGGCCTTGTCCTTGCCCTGGGCAGCCTTGGCCGGGTCGCTCATTGCCACCATGCTTCCATGAACGTGCGAGTGCGCGGGATCGGTGCGCGGTCGATGCGCCGGTTGGCGCACTGGGTCTGGCCCGCTGGCTTTGGCGCGCGGTTGGCAGGACATCGCGGGCGTCTCGGCGGTCGCCTGCTGGCCGCCGCCTCTCGCCTGTCGCGCGGGCGTCCCCTTGATCAGGGTATCGTGGCCCCGCAGCGGAGCTACCGCCGCTCGGTTGTCTTGTCGGTTGTCTACCGGAGACAAGTCCCCGGGTGCCTTCCCTGGGGCGATTCGCCGTCCGGCGGCGACCGGGCCGATAGCTTCGCTACCTGGGCATGGTCCCCTGGTTCTGCCCCTGGTTTGAGGAAGCGGCGGCGGTTCGGCTATCCTTTGCGTTCGCGCCCGGTGAATCTTCTGATCCTGACCTGCGTCCGGCGGTGTGGTCTGCCAGCATCGTCAGGATCAGAAGATTCACTTCTCACGCTGCCGCTCCCGGCGGGCAGACCGTTCCCTGGGCGGCCGAGCAGACTTTAACCCAACGAAGGACGTATCCGCGTGGCGAACATCAAGTCGCAGATCAAGCGCATCAAGCAGAACGAGAAGGCGCACCAGCGCAACAAGGCCGTCAAGTCCGAGCTGCGTACCTACGTGCGGAAGTTCCGTGAGGCCGTCGAGACCGGCAACGCCGAGGCAGCGGCCGACGCGATGCGGACCGCCTCGCGCAAGCTCGACAAGGCCGTGTCCAAGGGCGTCATCCATAAGAACCAGGCCGCCAACCGCAAGTCGGCGATCGCCAAGCGCCTCGCCGACCTCCAGTCGGCCTAGTCTTCTCTGGTTTTCCCGCACGCGCCGGACGCTGAGAGCGTTCCGGCGCGTTGGCGTGCCCGGAAACGGTCAGCCCGGTCCGCTGGCAAGCTCGGGTCAGCGGGAGGCGGCGCGGTAGCCGACGATCTGCCGGACGGCGCGTTCCAGGGCGTACTCGGGGCTCACTCCCCCGCCCTTCACCTGCGCATCCGCTTCCGCGACCGCTTGGAGGGCGCTGGCTACTCCGTCCGGGTGCCAGCCCCGGAGTTGCTGTCGGACCCGGTCGATCTTCCAGGGCGGGGCGCCGACCTCGGCCGCGAGCGCGTTGGGGTTCGCGTTCCTCGGGGCGGCGCCTACCCTGCCGAGCAGCCGCACGCCCGTCGCGAGCGCGCTGGTGATCAGGACCGGCGCGGTGCCGGTCGCCAGCGCCCAGCGGAGCTGTTCCAGGGCCTCGTCGAGCCGCCCCTCGACCGCGTGATCGGCCACGCTGAAGCCGGTCGCCTCGGCCCGGCCGCGGTAGTACCTGGCGACGACGGCCGCGTTGATCCGTCCCGTGGTGTCTGAGTCAAGCTGGTCGACGGCGCTGGCCAGTTCGCGCAGGTCGCCGCCCACCGCGTCGAGCAGGGCACGGATGGCGTCGGCGTCGGCCTGCCGCCCCGCCCTCCGGAACTCGTTCCGCACGAAATCCGTCCGCTCGCCCGCCCGGGTCAGCTTCGGGCAGTCGACCGTTCTGGCGCCGGCCTTGGCCAGGTCCGCGACGAGGGCCTTGCCCTTGGCACCGCCCGCATGGGTGAGGACGATCGCCGCGTCCGGCGCCGGATCCCGCGCGTACTTCGTGAGCTCGGCGGCGACCTCCTTGCCCGCGTTCTGCGCGTTCCTGACGATCACCACGGCCCCGCCGCCGAACAGGCTCGGCGAGGTAAGCGAGGCCAGTTCCCCTTGGGTGAGCGCGGATGCCTCCAGGTCGTGCAGATCCCCGCCGTCGCCACCCCCGCTGATCTCCGTGAGCGCGGCCCGCGCGCCCGCGACGGCTTCCCGCAGAGCGCGGTCCACGAGGAACTCTTCTTCACCCACCACCACCGTCACAGGCACCAGATTCGCCATGACCGCAAGCATGCCATGTCCGCGGGAGCAGGCCGACCGAGGACGCGACCGCTTCGTACCCCATCCAAAGTGAGTGATTTCCGGCAAGTTGTCCCGGCGCTCACCATGCGGGCGGAGTCATGGTTCAGGAGCCCGGAGAATCCAGGGATTAACCGCTGGTTATGCGGTGACGGGTTCGCCGCCGCGCCAGACGCGGCGCGGGTTCAGGCCGTAGTTCCAGGCGAAGGCGCCCTCGTGGTCGGCGTCCCACAAGACGATGTCGGCCAGGCGGCCGCGGACCATGGCGCCACGGTCGGGGGCGCGCAGCGCGTAGGCACCGCCCAGGGTGGCGGCCCGCAGCGCCTCGGTGACCGAGATGCCCAGGTAGGCCACTGCCAGGGTGATCACCAGGGGCATCGAGGTGATGCCGACGCCACCGGGAGTGTGATCGGAGGCGAGCGCGAGCACCACGCCCTTGTCGAGCAGTGCCCGGACCGGCGGCCTTGTTGACTGCTGGAGGGCCGACCCGGGCGATATCACAGCGGCCACGCCGCCTCGGGACAGCGCCGCGACGTCCTCGTCGGTCGCGGCGTGCAGCAGGTCGGCGGACGCGCAGCCGAGTTCGGCGGCGACCCGGGCCGCGCCGCTGCCGCCGTGTGCCTGGCCGCAGGCGTGCAGCCGGGGCAACAGCCCGGCGCGGCGGCCGGCGTTGAGTATCCAGCGCGCCTCTTCCTCGCTGA
>Ga0335072_10005120_pt1 | contig 19331 bp, 7 predicted proteins | sample Lox_Sample_21_FD_206725 | JGI IMG/M metagenome (GOLD analysis project Ga0335072, IMG submission 206725) | Soil microbial communities from Loxahatchee National Wildlife Refuge, Florida, United States - Lox_Sample_2.1 | ecosystem: Environmental > Terrestrial > Soil > Wetlands | place: USA: Florida...
ACATGGGCGTTATGGTGCCCGCGGAGAAGATCCTCGAGCGCGCCAGGGCTGAACACGCCGATGTCATCGGCCTCAGCGGCCTCATCACGCCGTCGCTCGACGAGATGGTCCACGTGGCGCGCGAGATGGAGCGCCTCGACTTCAAGCTGCCCCTGCTGATCGGCGGCGCCACCACCAGCCGCGCTCACACGGCGATCAAAATTGCCCCCCACTACAGCGAGCCCGTGGTCCACGTACTCGACGCCAGCCGCGCCGTGCCGGTAACGACCAGCCTGCTGAGCGATGAGAACAAGGCCGATTTCGTCACACAGCTCAAGCTCGAATACGCTGCCGTGCGCAAGGCGCATGCCTCGCCGAAACAGCCGATGGTCTCGATCGCCGAAGCACGCGCGCGTCGCACCCCCATCGAGTGGCGCGCCGACGACATTCCCACGCCGTCCTTCACCGGCGTGCGTGTGCTCGACAACTTCTCTCTTGCTGAGCTGCGCAACTATATCGACTGGAGCCCGTTCTTCCACACCTGGGAGCTCAAAGGCGTCTATCCGCGCATTCTCGACGACGAGAAGCAGGGCGAACAGGCGCGCCAGCTCTTCGCCGAGGCCCAGACCCTTCTCGATCGCATCGTCGACGAGAATCTGCTCACCGCTCGCGCGGTCTACGGGCTGTTCCCTGCCAACGCCCTCGGCGACGACGTCGAGCTCTACGCCGACAGCGCCCGCACTGAAGTCCGGACCCGTCTGCACTTCCTGCGCCAGCAGGCCAATCGCGAAGGCAGCGAGCCCTGCCGCTCGCTCGCCGACTTCATCGCGCCAAAAGAAACCGGTCTTCCGGACACCATCGGCGCCTTCGCCGTGACCAGCGGCGTCGGCCTGAAGCAGCTCGTCGAAAAATTCAAAGCCCAGCACGACGACTACAACGCCATCATGGCCGAGGCTCTGGCCGATCGCTTCGCGGAGGCCTTTGCCGAGTGCCTGCACAAGCGCGTCCGCCAGGAGTGGGGCTACGGCTGCGCAGAGCACCTGACGAACGACGATCTGATCGCCGAGAAGTATCGCGGCATCCGTCCCGCACCCGGCTATCCAGCCAGCCCGGACCACACCGAGAAGGGCGCGATCTGGAACCTGCTCGACGTCGAGGCGAACGCCGGCATCCAGCTCACCGAATCGTTCGCCATGTGGCCCGGATCGAGCGTCAGTGGCCTCTACTTCGCCCATCCGCAGTCGCGCTACTTCACCGTCGGCAAAATCGATCGCGACCAAGTGGCCGATTACGCGGAACGCAAGGGCATGACGCTACGGGATGCCGAGCGCTGGCTCGGGCCAAACCTGGGATACGAGCCAGCCGGTTAATGCGATTGCCGGTTCGCACCGGTTCCCTTCACACCCCTTGTGGCCCTCCCCTCCCTGGTAGCACCGCGGCAGCCAATTGAAAATAAAGGCCGCTCTTTTGTTGTCGAATTTGACAACATTTTTCTGTCCCGGATTGCGAGACCGATCGCTTATGCCCCCGACCCCAGAGCCGTCCGGTGGCAGTCATAGACGGCCAGCACTTTGCCGGCTCGTCCGGGGTCGGTCGACCAGGTCTTCGATACTTCCGTGACGAACTGCTCGCCTGTGGCCGCTTCGATCGCTGCCTTGTAGTTCGGATACGCGGCGCTCAGCGATTGGAGCAGCGCCATCCGTTCGCGGAAGCAAGCTGCCCAGTCTTCGAACCTGACCCAGCTCGCCTGAACGGCCACCCAGGCACCGTGCAGGTACTCGCGTGTGGGGAGGGCAATCGTTTCGGTTCCGGCCAGGGGCGGGTGAGCCTGTTTCTGTCCAAACAGATTATTGGCCTCGACCGCGAGGTGCGACATGCCCCAGCCGGACTCGAGGGCGGCCTCACAAGCCGCATATTCCGGAAACAGGTGGCCGGACGCACGGGCCGCTGCAACAGCTTTCGATAAGAACTGCTCCTGAATCGATCCCATCGTCTTTCCTTTCGCGCGCAACAAAAAAGGCGGAGTCGCCGAGGGCGTCCGCCTGGTTCTTCTTCCAGATTTTATTGTCCTGCGAGCGGCTTTCGAACTTCAAGCCATTTGTGCGTCCTAAGCAATCGAAGGTCACGTTACTGTGGCGCAGAAGATCGCTGTAGTCCTCAGGCTTATCCCGCCTTCTTCAGCGCCGCCGGTTTCTTCGCCTTCTTCGACGGCGAGGGAGCCGAAGCCGACTTCGACTTCACTTCGCGCATCGGCTTTTCGTGGAGCAGCAACTCCACCGACCGCATTTGCGTGTTGTCGTAGAACCACCGTTGTACCGCGTTGTCTTCGAGCAGGTTCAGCAGGCCCAGGATGCACATGCCCTGGTGGTGCGCCATCCATTCCCGCACGGCCTCAGGCTTGCTCCCGGTAAAATCGATCGCTTCGTAGAAGCCGTACGCCCCGGTGTATCCATCCGCCGCCATCCGGCGCAGGTTGCGGATCGACGCCGCCGGTTCCACGTTGAGCGCCAGAAATGTCGAATACGGCGAGATCACCGGACCCGCCGTCGCGTCCCACTTCAACGCGATCTGCGGAATGCCATACGCCTGATAGTGGTAGTGGCCCTGATCGGTCTTTGCCGCATAACCCGATTCCGAGATCCCCCAGTAGGGCAGGCCGTTCGCCTTCGCAAATGAGCGCTGGATCTCCACCGCTCCGAGCAGCGAATTGGAAAGCAGCGTGTCCGGATAGCTGCGCATCCACAGCGCCGGCATCAGGTACTCGAACATCGTGCCCGTCCACGACAACAGCACCGAGCAGCCATACGCCTGCGTATGGACCCGCGACATCTTGAACCATCCCTGCTGTGAAAGCTCGCCCCGCGCCACAGCAATATACGTCGCGATGCGCGCCTCCGACGCCAGCATGTCGTAGCAAGCCCAGTGAATTTTGCCCGTCGAAAACTCGTAGCCGATCGACAGCAGCAACCGATCCTTATTCACCAGGAACGCGAAATCCGTTTCATCGGCAATGCGTCCAGCCTCGTTCGAAACAAAACGCAAACCGTCGACCAGCGCGCGCAGCCGCTGCGCCGCCGCGGCGACATCCCCCCGCAGTTGCTCAATCAACGCAGCCGTCTCCGCCGACTCCGGCATCGGCTGGGGCCCGCCTAAACGCTGCGCCAGCGCCGACGCGAGCCCCGGTGCCTCTTCAAGCGGCGGCATCAGAGCCGCATCGGGATCGACCGCGAACGCTCGGAAAGCCATGTCATTAGCCAGACGCTCGTTGATGATGCTGCGAATGGAGACATAGGCCGGCTTCCGCCACGGCACATAATCGTGGACCAGCGCGGCGATGGCCTCAATACGCGTGCGCACTTCGTTAGTCCAGTAGAGAGCCTCGTCAAGCGAAGGCTGCGTGTAAGGCGGCAGATTCTCAAACGCCGCCAGCGTCTCCGGCGCAAGAATCCACGTCAGCCACTCATCTGCCGTCGCTTCAGTCCGCGGAGTCTGCAACCGCACCAAAGACTCGGGCAGATCCTTCAGAGATTTCAGCAGATGCAGATGCGTCGCGAGCCCCGCAAACAACCGCGATTCCAGCAGCGGCCGCTTGAGAATCGCCAGCGCGCCCATCTGGAGCGTGTAGAGCGATGCGACGAAGTTGCCGCTGTCCACCGACGATACGGTGATCGGCTGCAGCGGCTCGAGCGTATCTGTTGTGTACCAGTTGTAGAGGTGCCCGCGAAACACCGGGAACTTCGCCATCGTGGCATAGCTGCGCTGCATCAGGTCTGTGAATTCCGGCGCGGTCAGGAACCCAAATTCGCAGGCCGCCTGCCGCGAGTTGAAAAGCAGACCAAGGTTCGTCGGCGACACGCGCGCCGCTTCGAACAGTCCGTCTTCCTCCACATTGTCCGGGATCAGATAATTGTGTCGCTCCCCGCCAAACTCGTGAAAGAAGCGCCATACGCGCAGCGAGTACTCACGCAGGAACAGCTCCTCTTCGGCATGCAGCTGCTGGCGCGGCTCGCGCGGCGGACGATTCAGCCAGCGCGTGACATCATTCTCAAATCCCCAAAGCAGCAGGATCGGCACCGCCGGAATGAGAGCAACGGGATGGAAGACCGCGACCACGGCTCCGATGAGCACAGCAACGAGCGGAGTAAACGCCAGATAGCGATCGACCGTCGAAGATCGGCGATGCGACGACTCGGCCTCAGCGGCTGTTTCCCATTCCAGCAGCCGCTGCCCGGTAATCATGCGCCGCACCATGGCCCGAATGATCGCGTCGATGGCCATCATGGTCTGGTGCGGCAGGAACGTCAGCGTGAGCAGCGTGATCACCAGCGACTGCTGGAACCCGGAGACAACGTCCTGCTCTGCCCCTTCCTGCTCGCTGAACATCGACCGGCCCAGACCGAACAGCAGCTGCACGAAGACCGGCACAAACAAAATGAAGAGCGTGACCAGCGTCCAGAAGATCGCGCCGCCCGGCAGCCCGAGCCACCCGGCAACAAGGAGGATCATCGTCGCCGGTTCCACCAGCGAGCGCCGCAGATTGTCGAGGATCTTCCAGCGCGAAATCGTCGAGATCGGGTTGCGCACATAGTGGCCCGTCTCGTCTGGCACGCGCGTGAAGAGCCACTGCACAATCTGCCAGTCCCCGCGCACCCAGCGGTGCTTGCGGCGCGTGTAAGCGCTGTAGTGCGATGGGTAGTCGTCGATAACTTCGACATCCGTCGCAAGCCCAGCGCGCGCGTACGCGCCTTCGATCAGGTCATGGCTCAGCAGCGCATTCCGCGGAAACCGCTTTTCCAGCACCGCGTGCAGCACCGCGACCTCGTAGATGCCCTTCCCGGTAAAGCTGCCCTCAGCGTAAAGATCCTGATAGACGTCCGAGATCGCCCGCGTGTAAATGTCGAACCCGGTCTGGCCGGAGTAGATATTCGCCATGCGCGACTGCGCGGCCGAATGCACGCTGACACCGACCCGCGGCTGCAGAATGCCGTACCCCTCCGTCACGATGCGGCGCTCGGGGTCAATGATGGCCCGATTCAGCGGGTGCATCATTGCCCCCACCATCGCGTGCGCCGTCCCTCGTGGCAACTGCGTATCGGAGTCGAGCGTGATGATGTAGCGCACCTTGCGCAGAACGCTGGTGTCGCCCGCCTTCACCGGAAACGCGTCAAAGTTGCCGGTGAGCAGGTTATTCAGGTCGAGCAGCTTGCCCCGCTTGCGTTCCCATCCCATCCACACGCCCTGCCTGGCATTGAAGATGCGTTGCCGATGCAGCAGCAGGAAATGACCGAATTTCTTCTGGCCCTTATAGCGATCGTTCAGCTCATTGATCAGGCGCACCGCCAGCACGACCAGCGGGTCAGTATCGTTTTGGCGCGGCCGGCTCACCGAGTCCGGCAGATCGCTGAGCAGTGCGAAGTGCAAATTAGGGTCAGGATTCGCCAGACAACGGATCTCCAGTTCCTGCACCAGCTCCCGAACCTGATTCTCATTCAGCAGCAGCGTCGGCACGGCCACCATCGTGGTGTAGTCGGCGGGTATTCCGTCCGTCAGGTCGATCTTCGGCAAGGGCAGCGGATGAAAGACCGACGAGATGGTGTTGTTGATCAGGTCGACCGCGCCCTGGGTCGCCGGAATCAGCAGCAGAAGAAAAGCGAATGTGAGCCCGCCGAAGATGGAGTAATTCGGGATCAGCGGCACCAGCACCGCCGCGATTAATAGCACCGTGAGAACTTCGATGCCGCCGATATAGAAATCGTCCGAGGAACGGCGCAGCCGGTCGCGAACGCGATCGATGAGGCGCGGATGATACCCAATCTTCGCCTTCAGCTCATCGAACCCCCGGTCGATGAGGTAATAGCCCACGTGCGCGCGCCGCAGATAAACACGGCCATCCACGACTGGCTGAGCCTTCGCAGCGGCTGCCAGATTAATCGCGCGGCGCGCCACTTCCGTCTCTGTGCATTCTGAAAGCCGGGCGATGCGCGAAACCTGCTTGCGATAAACCTCACGGCTGTCGAAGTCCATCTGCGCATAAGCCTCGGCAGGATCTTCGCGCAGCACCGCGTCGAAGACCACCAGCGGCTCCATGACGAAGAACCAGTCGACAAAGGCAATCTCGCGCAGCGACTGAATACGCGCCGTGAGCAGCTTCGCAAATGCCGGATCGCCGGACGGACCTTCGAAATGCGGTGCCTCATCGCGAAAAGAAAGAGCCGCCAGCCGCGTGGTCGCCTGATCCAGAATCGCTTCCAGCAGACAAAACCGCAGCGCCACCGGAAGAACCCACAGTTCCTCCAGCAGCAGAGCCTCCGCATGCTGCAATTCCTCCAGATAAATGCGCAGCGCATCGGCGTTCCAGACCGAGTTGCTTGCTCCCAGGTAGGCCGAAGCAACGGTGATCGCGCGAGGCTCGTCCTGATGATCGTCGGTCACAGCATGGGGCAGACGGCGCATCTTGCGCCGAACCGTGCGGAGCTCGTCCAGCACGGAGCGCATCATGCGCGGATTCTCCCGGATTTCAAGCAGCGGCTCAGGCCCCGGCCACCCCTGGGTGGGAAGTGCATCGAGATCGCTGAACAGCGCCTCCAGACGCTGCCGCGCAGCCTCCACGCGCTGATCGAAAGCGCCGAGATCTCTGGAGCCGTGGACGGTTCCCCAGCGATGCGTATCTTCGCGGGCCGCGGCACGGAGCTCATCCGGCACCAGACCCGCGTCCCGCAGACGCTGCTCGTTAATCATTGTTACCTGACCCGTCATACACACTACTCCACTGCGCGTTAGCGATAACTTGCCGCCTGCATCTCGAACATCGCCGCGTATTGCCCACCCAGCGCCATCAGCTGCTGGTGAGTTCCCTCTTCCACCAGACGACCGCCCGACAGTACTACGATGCGGTCCGCCATGCGTACCGTCGAGAAGCGGTGCGAAATCAGCAGAGCCATTTTTCCCGCAGTCAGCTCTGCGAACCGCTCGAAAACCTCCAGCTCGCTTTTCGCATCCAGCGCCGCCGTCGGCTCGTCAAGGATCAACAACTGCGCGTCACGCAGATATGCCCGCGCCAGTGCGATCCGCTGCCACTCGCCACCGGAAAGATCGACGCCGCTTACGAAACGCCGCCCCAGCATCTGGTCGTACCCGCCGGCCAGCTTCTTTACCACGTCTGCCGCCAGGCTTTTCTCCGCCGCCATGCGAATGTCCTCCTCGCTGTGCGACACTTCGATGTGGCCGACGCCGATGTTCTCCTTCACTGTCATCTCATAGCGCATGAAGTCCTGGAAGATGACGCCCATCTCTCGATGCAGATCGTCGATGTCGTACTCCCGCAGATCGGTTCCATCCAGCAGAATCTGCCCTTCGGTCGGGTCGTAGAGGCGCGTGATCAGCTTCACCACCGTCGTCTTTCCCTGCCCGTTTTCACCAATCAAGGCAATGCGCTGCCCTGGCTCAATGGTGAAATCAAAATTCTTCAACACCCGCCGCTCGGTTCCCGGGTAAGCAAACGACACGTTGCGGAACTCGAAGCCGCGGCGAATCGGCCGCGGAGCCGGCAGAGCGTTCGGTTTCGACTGCACCACCGGTTTCAGCTCAAAGAAGCCAATCAGATCGGTGAGAAACAGCGCCTGATCCGCAATCCCCGACGCCGTCGAGAACGCCTGCTGCAGATTACCGCTGGCCTGCTGGATCGACGTCGTGATCAGGTAGAAGACCCCGATGTTGTACTTGCCGTGCAGCGCCTCCCAGATGGCGAAGACATACGCGCCGTAATAGCCGCATGTCCCCAGCAGCGACAGCAGACCACCCCACAGCAACTTGCGCTGTGAAAGGTTCACATTCTCGCGATAGATCTGCTCGGAGAGCTTCGCGAACCGATTGGTCAGATACTCACTCAGATTAAAGAGCTTCAGTTCCTTGGCGGCTTCCTTGCTGCCACCGACCAGGCGCAGATAATCCATCACGCGCTTGATGGGGGTCTGGCGAAAATTCTTCGCGTAGCCGAGGAAAGCAAAATGCGTCTCGCCGAAAAATGAAGGCAGCACACCGACGATCAGCAGCAGCATGAGCCACGGCGAGTAGTAGACCAACTGCGCGCTCCAGATCAGCGTCGTTAGCACCTGCAGAAACAGCCGGCCCATCTGCTGGATCATTGCCAGCCGGTCCGTCGCCTGCACCCGTGCCCGCTCCAGGCGGTCGTAGAAGTCAGGATCTTCGTAGGTGGTCAGATCGAGACGCGCTGCCTGACGCATCACCTCGATGCTCACGTGATGCGTGTAGCGATCCGCCAGCAAAGAGTCGGTGTAATCGATGGCTCGCGTGAACGCGCTGAATACCAGAGCCAGCCCGACTTCGCTGCCGACAATCCACCAGTAGTTTCCAGGCAGTGGCTGATGGTGCAGCGCCTGATCGACGCCATTAATGATGAGGTGCGCAACCCAGCCGATGGCCCACGGCATGGCCGCCACGATCACGCGGAGAATTAATCCCCATGTAACAACCGCCGGGCCCGATTCCCAGAGGATTCCGAGGACCGGCGGAACATTGCGCAGGGCACGTATCCGGTCCCCCCACGCGTTATGGGTCGATGAATTACTGTTGCCGTTCATCTGGATCGCAAATAGAGATGGAAGAAAGCAATATGAAAACAGATCACGCCGAAGTATTGTCTTGGATGCGAGCGCATCCGGCGTAAGTTGTTACCAGTGCTTTCGATACTACCCTGGCGGGCGGCCTCCGCCCGCCAGCCTGTGCCCTCTTGTGTTTTAGCCCGCCGGCATCCGCGGCTGCCACGCCGTTTCGTCACACAGCGCAGATCACGCTGCACGAATTGCGACAAATCGGGGCATTCATCCGTCCCTATATTCGTTGACCCATGGGAGCAAAAGACCCTTATCGTGCCGGCCCGCCGGCGGCCTGGAACCTGGTTCCGGCTGCGAAACGGCCTGTCGCCATGCGGTGTTAAACTCCGGATTTGACGCACGTTTTCCGATCGTCGCCTGCTCCCTCCGGCGGCTTCGCTGCTCCCCTCGGAAAAATCCACTTTGAACGACCACGACCGTTATAAGACCGACATCACGAATGAACTCTGAACCTTCTTCTATTGCCCCGCCGGACCGTCAACTGCCTCCGACGACGGACACCCCCAAACGCCGGCGCCATCGCTGGATCTGGGGGGTCGTCCTGGTCGCCTTTGGCTTGCTCTTTTACTGGGTCTTTTCCTACAGCAAGAAGAACCAGGCCGCTGTCGCCGGTATGGGCGGTGCCGGACGCCGTGGCGTTATCGCCGGCATGTCGATTCCGGTTGTGCCCGCCACAGCAAAGACCGGCAGTCTCGGTGTCTATCTCGAAGCTATTGGCACCGTCACCCCGGTTTACACGGTCTCCATGACCGCCCAGGTCACGGGCGTCATCACCGCCGTGCACTACACCGAAGGCCAGTACGTGAAGAAGGGCGACCCGCTCATCGACATCGACCCCCGCACGTACGCCGCGCAGCTGGCCCAGGCGCAGGGCACACTGGAGCGCGATCAGAACCTGCTCGCCGAGGCCCAGATGGATCTGGCCCGCTACCAGACCGCGTGGGCGAAAAACGCCATCCCCCGCCAAACGCTCGAAGATCAGGAAAAGCTCGTCCTGCAGGACCAGGGCACCGTCAAGAACGATGAGGGCAACGTGCAGTACGCAACCGTGAACCTCGGCTACTGCCACATCGTCTCGCCCATCGACGGGCGCGTCGGCCTGCGCCTCGTCGACCCCGGCAACCTCGTCACCGCCAACTCCACCACCGCGCTCGTCGTCGTAACGCAGCAAGCGCCCATCACCGTCATCTTCACCGTCGCCGAGGACAATCTCGACCAGGTTCTCGACCAGACCCGTCATGGAAAGCAACTCAGCGTCGACGCCTGGAACCGCGACCGCTCCACGAAACTGGCCAGCGGCAGGCTGATGACCGTCGACAACCTCATCGACACCACCACCGGCACCGTGAAACTCCGCGCGCAATTTCCCAACAGGAACGGCGCTCTGTTTCCCAATCAGTTCGTGAATACGCGCCTGCTGGTCAAGACCCTCGACAACCAGATCATGGTGCCCGCGTCGTCCGTCCAGCATAACGGCGATGTCGCCTTCGTCTACATCATCAAGCCCGGCCCAGGCAATCCACCTGCCGCCGCGCAGACCGGATCCAACGGTGGCGCGTCCGGCCAGGGCGGCAGGCGGCGTGGCGGTGCAGGCGGCAGCGGAGCCGGAGCCCCCGGCGGTGCGCCACAAGGCGCCGGCAACGGCCGCGGAGCAAACTCCGGCAATGGTCCGAAGTATCACGTCGAAATGAAGGAAGTGAAGACCGGCATCACCGACAACGGCTGGACCGCCGTTCAGGGTGTTCCCTCCGGCACCATGGTGGCCGACAGCAGCTTCGACAAGCTGCAGGATCAGGCTGACATTTCCCTCTCCAGCACCAACATCCCGGGGACAGATTCAACCCTCTCCGGTGAGAGCCAGGCTCCGTGAGTCCGTCTCGCCCATTCATTCTGCGGCCGGTAGCCACGTCGCTGCTGATGGCCGCAATTCTGCTGGTGGGCATTGTTGCGTATACCCAGCTCCCTGTATCGGCGTTGCCTGAAGTCGACTACCCGACCATCCAGGTCCTCACCTTCTATCCCGGCGCCAGCCCCGACGTCACTGCCACGACCATCACCGCGCCTCTCGAACGCCAGTTCGGCGAGATGCAGGGCCTCAGCCAGATGACCTCCACCAGCGCCAGTGGCGTATCGGTCATCGTCCTGCAGTTCAGCCTCTCGCTCTCCATCGATGTCGCCGAGCAGGAGGTGCAGGAATCCATCAACGGCGGATCTTCGTTCCTTCCCTCGGACTTGCCGTCCCCGCCCGTCTACAACAAGACCAATCCGGCCGATGCCCCCATCCTCACCATGGCCATCAGCTCGGATTCCATGCCGCTTTCGCAGGTTGAAGACCTGGTCGATACCCGTCTCGCCCCGAAGATCTCGCAGATCGCCGGCGTTGGCCTGGTCAGCATCAGTGGCGGCCAAAAGCCAGCCGTGCGCATCCAGGCCAATCCCGTGAAGATGGCCTCCTACGGCCTCAACATGGAGGACCTCCGCTCGGCGCTCACCAGCGCCAGCGTCAACTCCGCCAAAGGCAATTTCGACGGTCCACGCCAGGACTACCAGATCGACTCCAACGATCAAATCACCGACGCCAGCCAGTACGGCGACGTCGTGGTCGCTTATCGCAATGGCGCGCCCGTGTTCGTGCACGACGTGGCCAACGTCGTGAATGGAGTCGAGAACACCAAACAAGCGGCGTGGATGGACGCCACGCCCGCCATTATTCTCAACATCCAGCGCCAGCCAGGCGCCAACACCATCACCGTCGTCAAAAGCATTCAGAAGATTCTGCCCCAGCTCGAAACCAATCTGCCCGCGTCGATCCGCGTGCAGACCCTCACCGACATGACCACCAGCATTCAGGCCTCGGTCGACGACGTCGAGTTTGAGCTGATGCTCACCATCGGCCTGGTAGTGCTGGTCATCTTCCTCTTCCTGCGCAGCCTCTATGCCACCATCATTCCCAGCGTCGCCGTGCCCCTCTCCCTCGTCGGCACATTCGCCGCGATGTACCTGCTCGGCTACAGCCTCGATAACCTCTCGCTGATGGCCCTCACCATCTCCACCGGCTTCGTGGTCGACGACGCCATCGTAATGATCGAGAACATCTCGCGCTACCTCGAAGAGGGCATGAGTCCTATGGAGGCAGCGCTCACCGGCGCGGGGCAGATCGGATTCACCATTGTTTCGCTCACTGTCTCGCTCATCGCGGTGCTCATCCCGCTGCTCTTTATGGGCGACGTCGTCGGCCGCCTCTTCCGCGAGTTCGCCGTCACCCTGGCCGTCACCATCGTGATCTCCGCCGTCGTCTCCCTCACCCTGACGCCCATGATGTGCTCCCGCATCCTGCGCCACAATCCGGAAGAACAGCAGACCCGCTTCTATCGCGCCTCCGAGCATGTGTTCAACAGCATGATTGCGTTCTACGGGCGCACGCTGCGGGTGGTGCTCCGCTATCAGACGATCACGCTGCTGGTTGCCCTCGGCACACTCGTTCTCACGGTCTTTCTCTACATCGCTATTCCCAAAGGCTTCTTTCCGGTGCAGGATACCGGCGTCATTCAGGGCATCTCCCAGGCGCCGCAGGATATCTCCTTCGACGCGATGGTCCAGAAGCAGAAGCAACTGGGGGAGATCATCCTGCGCGACCCGGCCGTCGACAATATCGCCTCCTTTATCGGTGCCGACGGCATCAACACCACGCTGAACAGCGGACGCATCAACATCAACCTCAAGCCGCTCGACCAGCGCGATCCCAGCGGCATCAGCGCCGCTGACGTCATTCGCCGCCTGCAGAACAAGCTCGGCCAGGTCTCCGGCATGCACCTCTACATGCAGCCGGTGCAGGACATCACCGTCGATGATCGCGTCAGCCGCACCCAGTATCAGTACACGCTCGAAGATCCCAACGTGGACGAGCTGAACGACTGGACGAACCGGTTCGTCGCGCGCCTGAAGAAGCTGGATGTGCTGGAGGATGTCGCCACCGATCAGCAAACCGGCGGACGCGCCGTCTCTCTCATCATCGATCGCGTCACCGCGTCGCGCCTCGGCATCGCCCCCACCACCATCGATAACACTCTCTACGACGCCTTCGGCCAGCGCCAGATCAGCACCCTCTACACCCAGCTGAATCAGTACCACGTCGTGCTCGAAACCGCGCCGAAATGGGCCCAGGACCCCGCCAACCTCGGCGATCTCTACATCCAGGGCAACGCCTCTTCCGGCGCCAGCGGAGCCGGGGCAGTGACCTCGTTCTCCTCCTCCGCTTCGGCCTCGGCAGGATCGAATGCCCTCACCACCTCCACCAAATACACGCCCTCATCGAGCGTTCTCGCCGCACCGGCCCGCGCCATCGGCGGTGTCTCCAGCCTTCAGGGCAGCTCCTCCCTCAACGGCGGCACGACAGCCGGTACAACGCCGAATGCAGCCACATCGAGCACTGGCGCCAGCGCCATTCCCCTCAGCGCATTCACCCATGCCACTACCACCACTGAACCGCTGTCGATCAATCACCAGGGCCAGTTTCCCTCAGTAACGGTGTCATTCAACCTCGCGCCGAACGCATCTCTGGGAACTGCCATCTCCGACATCGAAAAAGTCGCCACGCAGATGCATTTCCCTGCCAGCCTGCAGGCGGATTTCCAGGGCACTGCGGCGTCCTTCCACAATTCCCTCTCCAATGAAGCCCTCCTCATCCTCGCCGCCCTGGTCACCGTCTACATCGTGCTCGGCGTTCTCTACGAGAGCTTCATCCATCCCGTTACGATTCTCTCCACGCTGCCTTCGGCCGGCGTTGGCGCCCTGCTCGCGCTCATGCTCTTCCGTCAGGATCTCAGCGTCGTCGCCATCATCGGCATCATCCTGCTCATCGGCATCGTGAAGAAGAACGGCATCATGATCGTCGATTTCGCTCTTGAAGCCGAGCGCGAACACGGCAAGGACTCCACCGAAGCCATCTTTGAAGCCAGCCTGCTCCGCTTCCGCCCCATCATGATGACCACCATGGCGGCGCTGCTCGGCGGTTTGCCCCTTGCTTTGGGCCGCGGCCTCGGCTCTGAGCTCCGTCGTCCCCTGGGCATCGCCATGGTTGGCGGCCTGCTCCTCAGCCAGGTCCTCACCCTTTACACCACGCCGGTCATCTACATCTTCTTCGACCGCCTCGGCCAGAGAATCTCCGGACGCCGTCCCTCCGGCCGCGCCGCCGAGCACGCCCCGAAACCCGAGGAGAGCCATTCGTGAGCTTCTCCTGGACATTCATCAAGCGGCCGGTGGGCACCACGCTCCTCACCATCGCGGTCGCCATCGCCGGAGCCATCGGGTTCATGGTCCTGCCTGTGGCGCCCCTGCCTCAGGTGGACTTCCCCACCATCAACGTGCAGGCCGGCCTGCCCGGCGCCAGCGCGGCGATCATGGCTGCGTCGGTGGCCACTCCCCTGGAGCGCCAGCTGGGCCACATCGCCGGCATCACCGAGATGACCTCGTCGAGTTCACTCGGCAGCACCCGCATTACCCTCCAGTTCGACCTGAGCCGCGATATCAACGGCGCAGCCCGCGACGTCCAGGCAGCGATCAATGCGGCGCGCACTTACCTTCCCGCCAACCTGCCCAGCAACCCCAGCTACTTCAAATCGAATCCGGCCGACGCGCCCATCATGATTCTGGGCCTCACCTCGAAGAAATACGACGTCACCAAAGTCTACGATCTTGCCTCAACCATCCTCGAGCAGAAGCTCTCCACCATCGATGGCGTCGGCCAGGTCTTCGTCGGCGGCGGCGCTACGCCCGCGGTCCGCGTTGAAGTGGATCCAACCAAGCTCGAGAGCTTCGGCCTCACTCTCTCCTCGGTTCGCTCCCTGCTCAGTCTCCAGAATTCTCACGAGCCCCGTGGCCAGCTCTCCAATGGCGCAGTCACGGCCGACATCGTCACCAACGACCAAATCGCGAAAGCCGCAGACTACAGCCCCCTCATTGTCGGCTATCACAACGGTGCCGCGGTTCGCCTCTCCGACGTCGCCGCCGTCAATGACTCGACACAGAACCTCCGCACCGCCGGTTACATGGACGGCACCCACGCCGTATTCATCATCATGTTCCGCCAGCCCGGCGCCAACATCATTCAGACCGTCGACAACATCAAGGCGCAGCTCCCCTTCCTCACCGCCGTCCTGCCCCAGGGCATCAGCGTCACCACCGTTCTCGATCGCACCACCACCATCCGCGCCTCGGTCAATACGGTTTTTAAGTCTCTGATCGGCTCCATCGTTCTCGTCGTTCTGGTCGTCTTCATCTTCCTGCGCAGCCCCCGCGCCACGCTCATCCCCAGCGTTGCTGTTCCGGTCTCGCTCATCGGCACCTTCGCCGTGATGTATCTCCTTGATTTCACTCTCGACAATCTCTCCCTGATGGCCCTCACCATTGCCACCGGCTTTGTTGTCGACGACGCCATCGTCGTCATGGAGAACATCACGCGCCACCTTGAAAGCGGCATGCCCGCTTTCAACGCCGCTCTGGTCGGCGCTCGCGAAATCGGCTTCACCGTCTTTTCCATCAGCATGTCGCTGATTGCCGTCTTCATCCCCATCCTGATGATGGGCGGCATCATCGGACGCCTCTTCCGCGAGTTCGCCATCACGCTGTCTGTCGCCATCCTGGTTTCGATGGTCATCTCACTGACCACCACGCCGATGATGTGCGCGCATCTGCTCAGGCATCACGCCCCTGATGAAAAGCACAACTTCTTCTACCGGACCAGTGAGAAATTTTTCAACGGACTCCTGTCCATCTATCGCAGCTCCCTGGACTGGGCGCTCGATAATCCCGTCCTCATCCTGATCGTTCTCGCCCTCACCATCGCCCTGAACCTCGTCGTCATCGTCCGCATCCCCAAAGGATTCTTCCCGCAGCAGGACACCGGCGCGATCGTCGGCGGCGTGCAGGGCCCCCAGGACGCCTCCTTCGCCTTCATGAATTATTCGGTCCAGCAGCTGGTGAAGGTCATCCGCTCCAATCCCAGCATTGCCCACGTCAACGCCTACACCGGCGGCAACGGGTCCAGCAACGGCGGCTTCATCTACATCGCGCTCAAACCCCTCGGCAAGGGTCCCGGCGAGCGGACGCAAAGTGCTGAACAGATCATCAATGAGCTGCGCCCGAAGATGGCCCGATTGCCGGTCGCTTCCGCCTTTCTGCAGGCGGCCCAGGATCTCCGCATCGGAGGCCGCGGCAGCAATGCCCTTTACCAGTACACCATCCAGTCCGATGACATTCCCGACCTCGCCAAATGGGGACCCATTCTGCTCGAGAACATGCGCAAGCTCCCCGGTCTGCAGGATGTGAATACCGACCAGCAAAATGGCGGGCTCGAGGAAGAACTCGACTACGACCGTGTTACTGCGGCCCGTCTCGGGCAGACACCCCAGGGGCTCGATTCCGCCCTCTACAGCGCCTTCGGTCAGTCAGAGGTCTCAGTGATCTATACCCAGCTCAACCAGTACTACGTCGTCCTCGAAGTCGCTCCGCAGTACTGGCAGTCGCCCGACGGTCTCAAGGACATCTGGCTCGCCACCGGATCCTCCGGCGGCGCGGGCCTCAACTCCATGAGCCCGCTGGCTACCATGACCAAAGCCAGCACCACCACCACTCCCCTGCAGGTCAGCCACACCGGCTTGTTCCCGTCCGTCACCGTCTCGTTCAATCTCGCCAACGGCGTATCCCTCAGTGATGCGACCCGCGAAGTCAGTCAGATGGAAACCCGCCTCGGATTGCCCTCCACTGTCCATGGCTCCTTTGCCGGCACCGCTCAGGCTTATCAAGCCTCACTCGCCACGGAGAAGTACCTCGTCGTCACTGCGATCTTTGCCGTCTATATCGTCCTCGGCATTCTTTACGAAAGCCTCGTGCACCCCTTCACCATTCTTTCCACGCTCCCCTCGGCCAGCATCGGCGCCATGCTCGCGCTCATGATCTTCAAAATCGATCTCAACGTCATCTCCATCATCGGCATCATCCTGCTCATCGGAATCGTGAAAAAGAACGCCATTATGATGATCGACTTTGCCCTCATGGCCGAACGCGAGGAACAGAAAACCACCCGCGACGCCATCTTTGAGGCATGCATGCTCCGCTTCCGGCCCATCATGATGACCACCATGGCCGCCATCTGCGGCGCTCTGCCCCTTGCTTTCGGCACCGGGACCGGCTCCGAGCTGCGCCGCCCTCTCGGCATCACCATCGTCGGCGGCCTCCTGCTCAGTCAGCTCGTCACCCTCTACACCACCCCCGTCGTCTATCTCACCCTCGACGCACTCCGCCTCCGCATGATGGGCAAAACCCACGACACCTTCCGGCCGGAAATCGAAGGAGCTACCCCATGACAGCCGGAACGAACATGCCCTCAATCCGCACCAGTCCCGCCACGCGCATCGCACTCGCGTTTGCTGCTCTCGCGCTCACGGCCCTGGCCGGATGCCGCGTCGGCCCGCCCTATCACGCGCCCACCCCTGCGCAGTCCACCGCTCCCAACTACAAGGAATCCACCGTCAACTTCCAGGACCAGCCCGGCTGGAAGGTCGCCAGCCCGCAGGACGCGATGCTCCGCGGCAAATGGTGGGAAGTCTTCCAGGAACCGGAACTGAACACCCTCGAAGACCAGCTCAATATCAACAACCAGAACATCAAGCAGTACTTCAATCAATACATGGCCGCGCGCGCCGTCATCGCCGAAGCCCGTTCCCAGTTCTGGCCCACCATTAATCTCAATCCAGGATGGAGCCGGTCACGCAGCTCCGGCAATCTCACCAACTCATCCACCGCCAACACCGGACGAACCAGCACCCTCTGGACCATGCCCGTCGATGTCTCCTGGGCTCCCGATCTGTGGGGCAAGATCCGCAACGAAGTGCGCGAAGCCCAATACGCTGCTCAGGTCAGCGCCGCGGATCTGGAAAACGAGAAACTCACCGAACAGGCATCCCTCGCCGAATTTTATTTTGAGATTCGCGGTCAGGACATGCTGCAGCAGATCCTTAACCAGACCGTCGAAGCCGACCAGAAAGCCCTCGACGCAACCCAGGGCTCCTACGATGCTGGTGTGGGCGACTACATCTCGGTCGTTGAGGCCCGCGCCACTCTCAAGAGTGCCCAGTCTTCGGCGACCAACGTTGGCCTGCTGCGCGCCCAGTACGAGCATGCGATCGCGATGCTCCTCGGCAAGCCGGCCACCGACTTCACAGTCCCGGTCAAACCCATGACCTACAATCCGCCGCCCGTCCCCACCGGCGTCCCCTCGCAGCTTCTCGAACGGCGCCCCGACGTCGCCGCTGCCGAGCGCACTCTGGCTGACGCCAACGCCACTATCGGCATCGGCTACGGAGCATTCTTCCCACAGGTGAATTTGTCTGCCGCAGGCGGATACGAAAGCTCAGCCTTTACGCGCTGGTTCGACTGGCCCAGCCGTTTCTGGTCCCTCGGCGCCAACGCTTCGCAGGTCCTCTTCGATGCCGGCCTCTTCCGCGCGCAGCTCCACCAGTACGAGGCGCAGTACAACGCCGACGTCGCCAGCTATCGTCAGACTTCCCTCACCGCTTTTCAGCAGGTCGAAGACGCGCTCGCAGCCGTACGCATTTACTCACAGCAAATCCTTCAGGAACAGGATGCGGTGAAATCCGCCCAGGAGTTCCTCGATCTCGAGACGCAGCGCTATACGCTGGGCGTCGATCCGTATGTCGACGTCGTTACCGCGCAAACCACGCTCCTCGGGGATCAGCAGTCTCTCAATGCGCTCCACGTATCGCAGATGATCTCCACCGTTCAGCTGGTTCAGGCTCTGGGCGGCGGATGGGATCGCTCGCAGTTGCCCACTCCCGCCCAGGTCTCCGCCAAAGTGCCAGGCAGCTCCTACACGATGGAGAAATAGCGCGGGCTCCGCGCTTTGTCGCTGCCTGCGCGACGGGGTTGATTCCCCAACTGCGACGGACTCGACGCCCTGCGCAGTTTCGTACCCTTGTCAATCCCCTGATGGACACATCTCCTGGTGGAAATATTCATGACCTCGCGCGTCAGCCGGGCGTAGCATTCCCTCCGTCCGCAATGGACTGAAAATCTCTTTTCCCGTGGAGGCGTCCCCCATGCCCGCACTCGGATTTGTATCCCTGAGCCGTCGTCCTCTGGTCAAACTGTTCGCTTTGGCCGTCGTGGTTTTCTCGCTTGCATCGGAGAAAGCCTTTGCAGCACCCGACTGGACCGCCATCCAGACGGCCATCGGCGCTTCCGGCACCGAAATGCCCGGCAATGTCCTCCGCTTCGAACTTTGCCGCACCGATCTCACCTTCACCGTCAATGGCGCCGCGCCAACTCCGTGCGCCGTTCAGAACGGATTTGTTGCATTCAAGCCACTCCGTGACGAGAACGGCCGCTTCTTCGCCGATGGCGCTCTTCCCGCACAGGAAAGCGAGCTGAGCGCGCTCGAGGCTGCACTCCGGGCCGACCGGCATATCCACATCACCGGCATCGGCAGCCACGTCATCCTCGATTCGCCCAAACTCATCTGGGTCGAGTTCGAAGCGCACGGCAGCGGCGCCGATCTGGCCGCTTCGATTGCCACGGCGCTCGCCACCATCCACAACCCGCAGCTCGGCGTCAACGTCATCCCCGGCACCGACAACGTCTTCGACCCGTCAACCATCCTGCCGCCGAATGTCCTGAAGCTCTTCGACAAAGGATTCGTCGAGC
>Ga0335072_10005122_pt1 | contig 19330 bp, 12 predicted proteins | sample Lox_Sample_21_FD_206725 | JGI IMG/M metagenome (GOLD analysis project Ga0335072, IMG submission 206725) | Soil microbial communities from Loxahatchee National Wildlife Refuge, Florida, United States - Lox_Sample_2.1 | ecosystem: Environmental > Terrestrial > Soil > Wetlands | place: USA...
GCGTAGCGGGTTGCTGTGTTTGCGTTGATTGCTGATCTTGCGGGGCAGTGCTTTGTGCGAAAACCGCTCCGGGGACGGGCGCTAGCAGTAATCCTGCAAGCGTGAGCGCAAGTTTGTTACGTTTCATTTGGAACCCCTCCAATGGATTAAACCAATTAGGTGTAACCGCTTGTGAGTTGTCCAATCGATCCGCTGGATACAAATTGAAAAGGGAATCCATCTGGAACCCTAGCGCGGTCTACCACACCGGGGCGTTATGGACAAGTCTTTAACATAGGTAATTTATTGCGAATGCGCGTGAAGAAAACGCAGTAATGTATGAAGTGCAGATGCGCCGTTCGCTCTGCAAAGCCATTTAAAACGATTACAGAAAAACTGAATGTCGACACATGAAATTACGAATTCACTGAACGTTGAAGTGAAATAACGTGATTGCACAGTCGGCTAACTTTTCATACTCGCAAAAATAACGGCGCGCCGAAAAACGACGCGCCGTTATGGATGTAGCGACTCTGTTACCGCGATGCATGATGCGATGTTTCGCACCATGCATCGAGATGGCAGCGATTAGAGCTTGACCTTCACGCCCACGTTCCAGAAACGACCGACGATGCCGGGGTAGCTGTAGGTGGGGTTATACAGGTTGGCCGCATAGTTCAGCGGATCGATCGGCGGCTTCTTGTCTGTCACGTTGTCCACCGAAGCGGTAAACGTGATGTGGTCGTTCAACTTGTAGCTGCCCACGAGGTTGCCGTAGGTGAACGAAGCCATGGTGCAGTTGTTGGCCAACGGACCGCCATCGGCAGCCAGTGCATCCGCGCAGAACGGGTTGTTGGTCTGATCTTCAGCCGCTTCATACAAATGACTGGTGAAGTAGACCGTGGCCGTCACGCTGAACGGACCGTATTCGACAGTGTTCGCCCAGTTGCCACGGGTACGGGGCGTACCGGCGCCCGAGGACAAGCCATACGGACCCTGCGTACCGACGTAGCTCTGGATCTGGCCACCCACGTCTTCCTTCCACTGGAAGATCTGCGTGCCCTGCAGTTCGCTGATGTACTTGATGCCGTTGCTGAACGCGAAGTGCGCTTGCAGATCCAGGTCGAGACCCGTGGTCTTCAGCCAATCGCCGTTGACGTAGTCGGCACCCACGAAGATCGGACGCAGCGGCGCATTGGGATGCGTCGGATCGGCCGTATCGAACACCATCGTGTAACCCGGCAGCACCGTGCCGTTGGCAAAGTAGTTAGCCAACGCGGGACCCGGGTTCGCCGGAACGATCACGTTGCTCTTGCGGATGTTGTAGTAGTCCAGCGACGCGTTCAACCAGCTGGTCGGCTGCACCACGACGCCGAAGGTGAAGCTCTGCGACTTCTCCGGCTTCAGGTTGGGGTTACCCGTGCTGCCCAGCTCGATCGCGTAGGGGTTGCTGACATAGGCATCGTTGCCGTGCGCAGCGAGGAAGGAAGCCGGAGCGCCCAGACCTGCGATGGAGTTGTTGGTGAAGCCTGCGCTGTAGCTGCCGGAGCTTTCGCCGAACTGCGGAGCGCGGAAGCCCTTCGAGTAGGTGCCACGCACAGCCAGCCAATCGGTGGGCTTCCACTTCAGGCCGATCTTCGGCGAGAAGTTGTTGCCAACGCTCGGGTAGTGGTCGAAGCGACCGGAAACATCGGCTTCGAGGCTCTCAAGGAGCGGAGCGTCGAATTCGCCGTAAATACCGCTGACGTTACGCGAACCGGTGATGAAGGTTGCGCCCAGACCTTGGTAGATGCCGCCTGGATTGAGCGGCTGCTGCAGCTGGCCTTCGTGACGGAACTGCACGCCGCCGGCGAAGCCCGAGGTACCGCCGGGCAGATCGAACAATTCGCGGTTTACGGTGAAGTCGAACACGTCCATGTCGGCGTGATCGGTCACGTTGTACGGCGGCGCCACCGAATTGCGCACAGCCTGGCTGTTCGCAGACGGGTTGGCGAAGTTGTACGTGCCGTTATTGATCGCGTTGATCAGACCCTGGTAGCTGATCAGACCCAGGTTCGTGTAGTCGAGGGACTGATGATTGCCCGCCACCGACGCTTCGTAGTTCCAATCGCCCCAGGCACCTTGCAGATCGAGTACGGCGCGCAGGTTGTGGTCGTCAGTGATCGACTGCGAAGGAATGTCACCGAACGCGTAGTTGATGTACGCGTACTGGTTTCCGAACGGATTGGACGGGTTGCCCGGCGGCAGCTGGATGGTGTTGGTGTTGTTCGGCACGCCGGATTGAATCTGCGACGGGAGCCCATTGATAACGGTCTTGTTCTCGTCATAGCTCAACGAGGCATAAGCCTTGGTCGTATCGCTGAATTTGTAGGTGAAACGACCGTACAGACCAATGCGGTTCGAGTACTGCTGGGCATAACCGTACTGATGCTGCTGATCCTGGGCGCAGTACGAGCCTGCCGCATTCGTCACCAGCTGCATGTTGCTGCCGCAAGCGCCCAGCGGCTGGGTCGGGCCCGTGGCGGCGCCGCCCGGGGCGGTGCCTGCCGGCGTCACCGAGCCAACGGTAGAGCCCTGGTTGTTTGCGGGGTTGCCCCAACGCAGGTCGTTACCGCCAATGCCCGTGTAGTTGGAGCTGTTGAACGGATAGCTGCGATCGCTGAGCGGAATCGACTGATCCTGTTCCCATTCCGCGCTGAAGTAGGTGTTGTAGTGATCCGAGTTCAGATCGCCCGTACCAGCCACCAGCGTGGCGCGCTTGTGGAAGCCGCCGCCATGCTGCGAGTTGCCGATTTCGGCGCTGCCTTCCACGCCCTGATAGCTGGGCTTGAGGATGATGTTGACCACGCCCGCGATGGCGTCAGAACCGTAGATCGACGACGCACCGTCCTTCAGGACTTCGATGCGTTCGACAGCGGCGAGCGGGATCGTGTTGAGGTCGACGAACGAACGGATACCGTCGTCCACCAGCGGATAGCTGGCGGCGCGCTTGCCGTCGATCAGCACGAGGGTGGAGTTCACGGTCAGGCCGCGCAGCGCTACGCCCGACGAACCGGCTGCGAAGCCAGCGTAGAACGAGTTGGGGATGCTGCCGCTGTTGTCAGCGGAAACGGCGCGCACCACGTCGGAGATGTTGGTGAAACCCGTACGTGCAATGTCCGCCGCCGTGATCACCGTCACCGGCGAAGGCGTTTCGGTGTCGACGCGCGGCAGAGCCGAACCCGTCACCGTGATGGTTTGAAGCTGCTTGGCATTGCCCTGGGCCGGAGCAGCCTGGGACTGATCTTGCGTCGTGGCGGCCGGTGCGCTCTGGGCAAAAGCGGTGCCGGCAATCGGGGCGAGCAGCAATCCCGCCAAAGAAAGCGCGAGTTTATTCCGAGTCATTTTTCATACCCTCCAAGGTACAGCGAGTTGTAATTCGCCCAACTAAGGGTTTTTGCGGGAAAGGGGGAGTTGGGCGTGTGGGGACACGAGGCCGAAGTCTTCCACACCTCGGAACCATCCGACAAGTCCTTAACATCACGTAATAAGTTACGGCGCAATACCGTGAGGTGATGGTTGAAGTTAAATCGCCTAATACGGCTGTCCAGAACGAGATTTTCTAAAGCGCCGCTGCGGGCATCCGTTATGATCCCAGGGAGGATGCGTAATATTTTGCGAAATATGTGATGGACAACTTAACCTCGCTCAGGAGGTTTTCCAGCTATTTGCTGAAAGAAAACAGCCGCCAACCTCGACGTCGGCACGACCCTGCCATCGCATTATTTTCAAGGCACGGGAGCTGCCAGACGCGCCCCTCTCAACGCACGCAACCAAGCCTGCCGTGCAGCCCGAAGACGCAAAGCAGGCTTGGTTGAACAGGATCAGACGTACTGCCGACAGCTATTAGCCGACCGCTGCCACGGATTTTGCAGACTCGGTCATCAGCATGCTGGCGATGCTTCTGGCCGCCTCACGCCCGTCGTACACCGCGCGAACCACCAGATCCGCACCGCGCACGTTGTCGCCGCCGGCAAAAATCCGCGGATGGCTCGTTTGATGCGGCAGCGTGCCGGGAGCTCCGGTGATCACCCTGCCGGAGGGCGCCAGTTGCACGCCATGTGCGGCCAACCAATCCGGAGGGCTGGGCAGAAAACCGAACGACTGAATCACCACGTCCGCCGTGATATCCGATTCCGTGCCGGGAATGTTCTGCGGTTTTGGACGTCCATCTCCGCTGTCGACCAAACGCGTTTCCACCACGCGCACGCCACGCACCCCACCGCTGCCGTTGTCGAGAATCGCAACGGGCTGGCGATGGAACAGGAACGAAACGCCTTCTTCGCGGCTGTAGTTCACTTCGCGCGCGGAGCCCGGCATGCTGGCTTCGTCGCGGCGATACACGCAGGTGACCGACGCGGCGCCCAGACGAATCGCGGTGCGATTGCAGTCCATGCCGGTATCGCCACCGCCAAGCACCACGACATGCTTGCCCTGGAAATCGAACACGGAAGCCGGCTCGTCGCGCAACAAGCGTTCGGTGTTGGCGATCAGGAACGGCAACGCATCGTGCACGCCCTGCAGTTCGTGTCCCGGCAATTTTCCGTCCACGAACGTGTAAGCGCCGGTGCCGACGAAAACCGCATCGTATTCTTCAAGCAGTGCATCGAACGTCACATCGCGTCCAATGTCTTTGCCCAACAGGAAGCGCACGCCCATGCCTTCGAGTACGTCGCGGCGCGCTCGCACGACACCCTTGTCCAGCTTGAAGGGCGGAATGCCGAACGTCAGCAGACCGCCGATCTCGCGCTGGCGATCGTAGACGTCCACCGCGATGCCCTCGCGACGCAGACGGTCCGCGCAAGCAAGTCCTGCCGGACCCGCGCCGACCACTGCAACGCGATGACCGGTTTCGCGCACGTTGGAAAGATCCGGGCGCCAGCCTTGGCGTAAGGCTTCGTCGGTCACCCAACGCTCGATGCTGCCGATGGTCACCGAACCGAATGCCGTTTGCTCCAGCGTGCAAGCGCCTTCGCACAAGCGATCCTGCGGACACACGCGCCCGCAAATTTCCGGCAGCGGATTGGTTTCGTGCATCAAGGCCGCCGCTTCCAGAATGCGGCCCTGCTGCACCAGCTTCAACCAGTTGGGAATGTAGTTGTGCACCGGACACGCGTGCTCGCAATACGGATTGCCGCAATCGATGCAGCGTTCCGCCTGCGTGGCCGCTTGTGGATGGGCGAAGTCGCCGCCGATTTCGCCGTATCCGAGCACACGCACCGCCACGGGAACCGTGCGCGGCGGCTGTCGCGGCACATCGAGGAATTGGAACAGCTTTGCGCTCATGCCGCCCTCCGCAGTTCTTCGGCCAGCACGGCAAGGCTCGCGGCTTTCGGTTTCACCAACCAGAATTTGTATTGCAGGCCGCGGAAGTCGCGCAGAATCTGCCGACCCCATTCGCTGCCGGTCAATTCAACGTGGCGGGTGACCAATCTCCGCAGGTGCTGCATGTAGTTTTCCATCCCCTCGGGTGAAATGCGCAGAATGTCGACCAGCTCATGGTTGTAGCAGTCGACGAAATCGCGCTCGATATCGAGCACGTAAGCAAAGCCGCCGGTCATGCCTGCGCCGAAGTTGAGGCCGACCTTGCCGAGCACGGCGACCACGCCGCCGGTCATGTATTCGCAGCAGTGATCGCCAGCACCTTCGACGACAGCAAGCGCACCGGAATTGCGCACGGCAAAGCGCTCGCCGGCGCGGCCGGCGGCGTACAGCTCGCCATCGGTTGCCCCGTACAGACAGGTGTTGCCGATGATCGCCGCGTCCTGGCTCGCATACGGCGCGTCCGCCGGCGGGCGCACCACGATGCGTCCACCGGCCATGCCTTTGCCCACGCCGTCGTTGGCTTCGCCGATCAGTTCGATATGCACGCCGCCCGCATTCCATGCGCCCAGGCTCTGCCCTGCGGCGCCTTCGAGCTTCAACTCGATCGGATGCGCATCCATGCCGTGATCGCCGTGACGACGCGCAACCTCGCCAGACAGGCGCGCGCCGATGGCGCGATCGGTGTTCTCGATGCGATAGGCGAACGAACCACCCGACTTGCCCGCCACCGCTGCATCGGTATCGGCAGCGATACGCGAGGCGAGTTCTGCTTCATCGCGCATCGGATTGCGTGCAAGCGTGCACGCGAAATCGCTACGTGCGCTCAAACCCGCGCCGTCGATCAGCGGCGCGAGATCGAGCTTGTGCTGCACGGGCGTGGCACCCTCGATCTGCTCCAACAGGTCGGTTCGGCCCACCAGTTCGCCCAGCGTGCGTACGCCCAGTCGCGCCAGATGCGCGCGAACATCCTGCGCGATAAAGGTGAAGTAGTTCATCACCATTTCGGGCAAGCCGACAAAGTGATCCTTGCGCAGCACCGGATGCTGCGTGGCCACGCCGGTGGCGCAATTGTTCAAGTGGCAGATGCGCAGATATTTGCAGCCCAGCGCGACCATCGGCCCGGTGCCGAAGCCAAAGCTTTCCGCACCCAGCGCGGCGGCCTTCACGACATCCAGGCCGGTCTTCAAACCGCCGTCGGTCTGCAAACGCACGCGACCGCGCAGATCGTTGCGACGCAAGGTTTGTTGCGTTTCCGCCAGGCCGAGCTCCCACGGCGTACCGGCGTATTTGATCGACGTCAGCGGGCTTGCGCCCGTACCGCCGTCGTGACCGCTGACCGTGATCAGGTCCGCACCCGCCTTCACGACGCCGGCCGCCACCGTGCCGACACCTGCGTGCGACACCAGCTTTACCGACACCAGCGCTTCGGGATTCACTTCCTTCAGATCGTGAATCAGCTCGGCCAGATCTTCGATGGAATAGATGTCGTGATGCGGCGGCGGCGAAATCAGGCCGATGCCCGGCTTGGCATAACGCAGGCGCGCAATGGTGGCGTCCACTTTATGTCCCGGCAGCTGACCGCCCTCGCCCGGTTTGGCGCCCTGCGCGATCTTGATCTGCAGCACTTCGGCGTTGACCAGATACGCGGGTGTGACGCCGAAACGGCCGGACGCCACCTGCTTGATCTTGGACGCACGCTCCGTGCCGTAGCGCGCGGGATCTTCGCCGCCCTCACCGGAGTTGCTGCGCGCGCCAAGTCGATTCATTGCAATCGCCAGCGCCTCGTGCGCTTCGGGCGACAGCGCGCCTAGCGACATGCCGGCCGAATCAAAGCGCTTGAGGATCGCATCGACCGATTCCACTTCTTCCAGCGGAATCGATGCATCGGCGGGCTTGAAACCCAACAGATCACGCAACGCCGACGGCGGGCGATGATCCACGAAATCGGCATAGGCACGATAGTCCGCGGGATTGCCCGTGCGAACCGCCTTCTGCAAAGTGGCGATCACGTCGGGGTTGTACATGTGGTATTCGCCGCCATGCACGTATTTATAGAGACCGCCGGCGCGCAGCGGCAACGCTTCGTTCCAGGCTTCGGCGGCAAGCAGGCGTTGCTCGTGCTCCAACTCCGCGAAGCCGGCGCCACCGATGCGCGAGGGCGTGCCGGGGAAGCACAGCTCCACCACTTCCGGGGACAGGCCGACGATTTCGAACAATTGCGCACCGCGATAGCCCGCCACGGTGGAGATGCCCATCTTCGAGAGAATCTTCAACAGGCCTTTGCGAATACCGCGGCGATAACTGCGCCCGATTTCCGCGCGGTCGCCCTCGATATGCCCTTCGCGACCCAGCTCAAACAGGCTCTGATAGGCGAGCCACGGATAGATCGCCGTCGCGCCGAAACCGATCAAGCAGGCGAACTGATGCGGATCGCGCGGCGTGGCGGTCTCCACGAGAATGTTGCACTGGCAGCGCAAGCCTTCGTCGATAAGGTGCGCGTGCACGGCGCCGGTCGCCAACAGGGAGTGGATCGGCAGCAGGTCTTTCTGCGGATAGCGATCGCTTAAGAACACCAGCGCGCAGCCGTCACGCACCGCCTGCGCTACCTCCTGACACAAGCGACGCAGCGCGGCTTCCAACCCTTCGTCGGACTTGTACATCAAGTCGAAGCGCGGCGCGTTCGCGTACTGCGGCATCGCCAGCAGCTGGCGTAGTTTGCGCTGCGAAAGAATCGGCGAATTGATCAGGATCTGCTTCGCGTTCTCCGGTTTGAGATCGAACACGTTGCCTTCCGGACCGATCTGCGTCACCAACGACATCACCAGCTTTTCGCGCAACGGATCGATCGGCGGATTGGTCACTTGCGCGAACGCCTGGCGGAAGCGGTCGAATACCGGGCGCACCTGGCGCGACATCGCGGCGATCGGCGTGTCGTCGCCCATGGAGCCGGTGGCTTCCGCCTCCAGCTCCGCGATCACCTTCAAAACCGTTTCGCGCTCTTCGCGCGACAAGCCATACAGCTTCTGATAACACCGCAACCGTTCCGCCGGCAACGGCTCGGCGGCCAGGGAAGGGTCGATCAGATCCGATTCCAGATAACTCACACCTGCACGCAACCAGTCGCGATACGGCGCGCGCTTGCGATTGATCTCATCGATATCGGTGTCGCGTAACAACCGATGCGTCTTGAAATCCACCGCGATCATTTCGCCGGGCGCCAGGCGACCTTTCGCTATCACGCGCGCGCTCGGCACATCCCACAACCCAGCTTCGGAGGCGACGATCAGATGATTGTCGTCGGACAAGGCCCAACGCGCGGGACGCAAACCGTTGCGGTCGAGCGTGCACACCGCATAGCGGCCGTCGCACATCACCAGCCCGGCCGGGCCATCCCAAGGCTCGCTGTGCAATGCGTAGTATTCGTAGAACGCGGCGAGGTCTTCGTCGATGCCTTCGCGCGCGGCAAACGCCGGCGGCACCAGCACGCGCATCGCCGCGAGCATGTCCAGGCCGCCGGCAAGCAGCAATTCGAGCGCGTTGTCGAGGCTTTCCGAGTCGGAACCGTTCTGGCGCACCAGCGGCCCGATGTCGCCCAGTTCCACCAGCGGCGAACGCCAGATCTGCGCGCGGGTCTGCATCCAGCGTCGGTTGGCGCGAATCGTATTGATCTCGCCGTTGTGCGCCAGCAGGCGGAACGGCTGCGCCAAGCGCCATTGCGGCGTGGTGTTGGTGGAGAAGCGCTGATGAAACACCACGGCATCGGAAACCAGCGCCGCATGACGCAGATCGGGGAACACGTCGCGCAACCGGCCGGGAGCGGCCATCGCCTTGTAACCGATCACTTGCGCCGACAGCGACACCACATAGAACTGCGGATCGTCGGTCGACGCCACTTCGGCGCGGCGACGCGCGCGGAACAACGCGCGCTCGAAGCTTGCATCGTCCATATCGTCCGCGGCGTTGATGAAGATCTGCCGCACCACCGGCTTGGCCGATGCGGCGAGCGGACCGCAGGCCTCCTCGTTCACGGCCACCTCGCGCCAGCCCGCGACGCGCAACCGCTCCTCGGCCACGCAACGGTGCAGCACCTTGGCCGAGTCGCTGTCCGCCTTGTCGAGAAATACCAAGCCGGCAGCGAAGCGCTCGCTGAGCGCAATGCCCGCTTCCACCGCCATCGCGCGCAACCACGACTGCGGATGATGGATGAGTACGCCGCAACCGTCGCCCGTCACGCCATCGGCGTTCACGCCGCCACGATGGGAAAGTTTGGCCAGTGCCGTGAACGCGGTATCGACGACCCATTTGCTGGCACGGCCGTCGATCTGGGCAACCAGACCAAAGCCGCAGCTATCGTGCTCAAAACTGGCGTCGTACATACGCGGTGCCACCGACATGACCATCTTCCCCCTTGCTCCACCCGGGATTCGCTAAGGCGCAGACAGCCTGCCGTCGAAGGAACGGCAAGCAGCTACGAATGAGGCTACAACCCGACTTTACGCACAACTTGTGCGTCGCGTCAAAGCCGGCTAGACGTCCAAATGAAAAACCGTTGTTAGGCGTAACAGCACGCGCTAACAGACCACTCGCGCTCCGATGTCCGCAAGAGCGCACAAGGGAGCCATTTGCGCCATCTCCCCGGATGAGTCCAGCTCGGACATAATTCGCCATATGCCGACACACAACCGCGCCTTCCGCCCACTCGTTTTCACCTTTGTCGCCTGTGCGATGACCCTTTCCCTTACCGGTTTTGTGCCTGTTCGGGCCGCCCAAGACGCCAAGGCGGAAAGCCAGCAGGCTCAGACCAAGCAGCAGCTCGCGGACCTGCGCGCCAAGATGCAGGCGCTGGCCAAAGAGCAAGCAGACACGGCCGCGCGCCGGGACAGCGCCAACGCCACGCTGGCCAAGCAATCAGACGCGGTATCCGCGGCCGCCAAAACGGTGCGCGACACCGATGCGCAGATCGCCGCCAAGCAGCAACAGCTCGATCAGTTGCAAACGCAACGATCTGCGCTCAATCAAAGCCTGAACAGTCAGCGTGCCGCGATCGCGGATCTGCTGCGCGCCACCTATGCGCTCGGCAAAGGTTCGGATTTGCGGCTGCTGCTGGGCGACGAGGACATCGCCCGCATCGCCCGCTCGCTGGCCTATTCCAACTACTTCCAGCAAGACCGCGTGCAGAAAGTGCAGCAGCTGATGACCGAGCTGACCAAGCTGCAGGATCTGGAAAACCAGATCACTGCCGAGCAACAGGCGTTGCAAGCGACGCGCGCACAACGCCAGCAGCAGGTAGCCGACCTGCAACAGCAACGCAAAACGCAGCAGCAGCTCGCCAGCCAGATCGATGCGCAATACAAAAGCGAAGGGCAGAAGCTGAGCGCCATGAAGCAGAACGAACAATCGCTGGACGACCTGCTGGTCAAGCTGCAGCGAGCCATCGACGAAGCCGCACGCGAGGCCGCCCGTAAAGCCCGCGCCAACCCCACGGTGCCCGTGGGCGGCCCCAGCAAAGCGCTGGCCAACATTCGCGGCAACCTTCCCTGGCCCGCGCCCGGCGCCGTGCATACCTTCGGCAATGGCGTGCTGATTACCGCGCCACAGGGCGCCGACGTGCGCGCCGTGGCGCCCGGAAGGGTGGTGTATGCCCATTTCATGCGCGGTTACGGCCAGCTCATCATCCTCAGTCACGGCAATGGCTGGCTAAGCATGTACGGCAACAACGAAACCCTGTTGCACGGGGTGGGCGACGATGTGACAGCCGGCGAAGCGCTGGGTACGGCCACGCTTAGCACCAGCGACAGCACCGGCGTCTATTTCGAGCTGCGACACGACGGCAAACCCGTCGATCCGCGTTCTTGGCTCAGCCAGAAACGCTGATATCGACACGGTTTGGACGAAAGCCACGCCAACCTGAAACCTCCGGAACGTGGATATCGGCGTATTCTGATAGTTGAATTCCGATGGCTCCGCGCGGTCTCTCACAGGGTCATCACCTCATTTCCTTTTGGAGTTTGCCCCATGCGTTTCCCCCGCCTTTGCCTGCTCGCCCTGCTGTTGGCGACGCCTTTGTTGCATGCGCAGGCAGCGCCCGACGCGGCAGCGGCCGATGACGACTCCGCCCCGGCCAAAGCATCCAGCAGTGCGGCGCCGGCGGACCAGGTCAACATGGACGACGTGCGCAACTTCGCCCACGTATATCAAATCATTCGCCAGGCTTACGTCGAAAAAGTCGACAGCAAAACCCTGATGAACGATGCGATCAAAGGCATGCTCGCCGGCCTCGATCCGCACAGCGCTTACCTCGACAAAGAAGGCCTGCAAGAACTCAACGAAGACACCACCGGCCAGTACGGCGGCCTCGGCATCGAAGTGATGGAAGACAACGGCATGCTGAAGATCGTCTCCCCGATCGACGACACGCCCGCCTCGCGCGCCGGTATCAAGCCCGGCGACATCATCACGGCTGTGAACGGCAAAGTGGTTACCCCCGACAATATCGACAGCATGTTCGATGCGTTGCGCGGCGATCCCGGTTCCAAAATTACGCTGGGCATCCTGCATGAAAAAGCCGATCAACCCGTCAACATGACGATGACACGCGAGCGCATCTCGATGACCAGCGTGAAGGTGCGCGAGCTGGAGCCCGGTTACGCCTATATCCGCATCAGCCAATTCCAGGACGATACCGCCGGCGACCTGGAGAAAAAGCTCGGTGCGCTGTTGCAGAAAAACGGTCCGCAAAAGGGCGCGATCCTGGATCTGCGCTCCAATCCCGGCGGCCTGCTGACGGCGGCGGTATCGGTGAGCGACGACTTTCTCGATGCGGGCACCATCGTCACCACGCGCGGCCGCTTGCCCGATTCCAACCTGACGTTCAGCGCGCACTCTGGCGATCTGCTCAACGGTGCGTCGATGGTGGTGTTGACCGACAACGGCACGGCATCCGCCGCGGAAATCGTGTCCGGCGCACTCAAGGACAACCGCCGCGCGTTGATCGTCGGTCGCCGCACGTTCGGCAAAGGCGTGGTGCAGACCGTGCTGCCGCTGGATGCCGATCACGCCGTCAAACTCACCACCGCGCGCTATTACACGCCGAACGGTACGTCGATCCAGGCCGAAGGCATCAAGCCCGATATCCCCCTGGCCGATCTCACCGTTGCCAAGGTAGACGACACGCAAAATCCGATCAGTTCGGAAGCCGATTTGCCGCATCATCTGGCGAACGAAGTCGCGTCGAACGGCGACGGCATCAACAACGACGGCAGTGCGGAAAACGCCAAGCTCGCGACCAGCGACTATGCGTTGTCGCAAGCGTTGAATATTCTGAAGGGCTTGGCGCTGCGTCACGATGCGTCGCCGTCCGCAGCGTCGGCCCACTAAAACAAAACCCTCTCCCACGGGGAGCGGGTTTTGTCATGGCTGCTTCGCCACATCAGAAATCGAACGGCTTTTCCAGCGTCAGATACAAACCGCGCCGCGGCCCGAACTGCGGCGCGCCCACACCCACACCCGTTCCGCTGCGTAGTTCGTAGGTGCGATCCAGTGCATTGATCACCGCCAGCTGCGTATGCAGCTTGCCGAAGCCGTCGAACTTAAAGTCGTGCGAGACGTTGAGGTTGAGCTGGAAGTAATACGGCAGCGATAGTCCGTTCGGTGTCAGACCTTCTTCGCGCAAGCCGCTGCCGAACAGATAATCGGCGCCGACCTTGGTGTTGTCGTTGAAGGCGTAGCTCACGCCGCCGGACGACGTCAGCTTTTGGTCGTGATCGAGGTGAATCCAGTTGTCGGCGATGTACGCCAGTTCGTCCGAACTGAAGTTGTACTGGCTGGTGATCACGTCCTTGCCCATCGCACGGCTGTAGGCCGCATTGAAGTACGCGGTCACCGGACCGTGGTTGTACGTAGCGCTGAATTCCGCGCCGCGCACGCGGCCGTATTTGTAGTTGAACGTGGAGTACACCAGCGCCGTGCCGAACTGGCCTTCGTCCTGCAAACGATCGACTTTGCGGTAGTACGTATCCAGGCCCAGCGTCCAATCCGAACCGACGCTTTGCGAAACGCCAAGATCGAAATAGTTGGAGCGTTCAGTGAGCGGCGTGTTGTTACCGTAGTTCTTCACCGCATTGGTGGTGTCGGCGAACGCTTCGATGTTCTGGCTGGAAATCAACTCCGTTTGCGGCGGCGTGAAGTAACGCGAATAGCCGGCGTGCAAGGTGGTGCTGTCGGTCGCCTGCCATACCACGCCGACACGCGGGCTCAACTGGCTTTCTTCGCGGAACGCGGTGTAGCGATCGCCGCGCAAGCCGTAATTGAGCGTCCAGCTGTCATTGATATCCCACTCGTCTTGGATATACGCCGCCGCCGTCTTCGCGAGAATGCGATCGCCGGTGAAGATATTGAACGGCACGGTGCTCGCCTGGCTGCCATCGGGATTGGCGGGAAACACCAGGGAATTGGTGCTGGTGGAGGCGCGATCGAATTCGTAATAGCCACCGTAGCGCAAGGTATGCGAACCGCCCCACGGCATCGAGAAGTCCGCTTGCAACGTGGACGCGCGATCGGCCTGATTGATCTGCGCGGCCACACCGTTGAACATCAGATCGCCGATGTCGTCGGGGTCGTACTGCAGTCCGCTGTAGCGCTGTCCAACCGACACCTGATAGGCGGTATCGCCGAACCTGCCCTGCAATGCCAAGGTGCCGAAACGCGTCTGCTCGTCCTGACGTTCGTTCAAATCGGCGGATTTGAAATCGGTAGTGTCGAGATAGCCGAACTGCGGCGTTTGATCCGGGTTGTTCGGAATTTGGAAGCGGTTGTTGGTTACGCCGAACAGAAAACTCAGACGCGTGTCGTTGTCGATGAGGTAGCTGATATCGCCAAACCCTTTCACTTGATTCGTACGATCGTGAATGGGGTTGCGGCTCGACGTCGGATTCTCGATACCGACGTTGTTTTCCATGTAATTGGCGGTGAAGAAGTAACTCCATTTCCCGCTGTTGCCCCACAGCGACGCGTACGGATTGAGGGTGCCGAACGATCCGCCCGTGACACCCACGACGCCACCGTTGCCGAGATCCGCGCCGCTTTTGGTCGTGATATCCACCACCGCTGCCGTGCGCTCGCCGTACTGCGCGGGCAATGCGCCGTCGAGCAGTTTTACGCTTTGGATGGTGCGCGCATCGAGGGTTTGACCAAAGCCTGAAATCGACTCCGGCAGCATGATGCCGTTGATGCGGTACTGCAGATTGGCGTGATCGCCGCGCACATGCAGGCCGCCGTAGGAATCCTGCACCACGCCCGGCGCTTGCAGCAGCACCTGGTTCACCGGCGTGGAGTCGCCCAGTGGCAGCGCCTGGATATTCTGCGCCGTGATCACGTACTGACTGCTGCCCGTATCGGGAGACAGACTGTTGCGCGTGGCATCCAACGCCGCCGAAACGCTAATCGCGCTGAGCTGTTTCACTTTGCCGGAACGGCGATTGCGCGAACCGCTCCCATCCGCGTCGTCGTCAGGCGCATCATCATGATTGGCAGGCGGCGGCGTCGTACCTGGAGGAGTGACCACCCCGTCGACAGGTGGGTTGGGTGCGATCGTGACGGCACCGGCGTAACCGGCAGTGGCATACAGCGCAAGGCTTAAGCCGAGAGCAAGCGGGGACAGTTTCATGCGGGGGACTTGGGCGAGGTTGATCGGAACGTCGATACCGATATGTTATAACATATCCATTATGCAGGTACGACCGTCCCAGAAGTCATGCCCTCCGTCCGACGGTTCATGCCGCCCTCATCAGCGCCTTGCATCGCGGGACTATGATCGAGCGGTCCGTCTATCCGGAGCGCGGCATGACCGAGCCCAATCCCATCCAACCCGGCCCCAACCTTCCGGCGGTGATCACGCAGGACGAAGCGAGCAACCGGGTCACCCGCGCCATTCTGGATTTCATCAGTCAGATTCCCGATAGCAAAGTTCAAAGCCAACGCGACCCGGACGTCGAAGCGCGCCGCTTGACGCAACGCGCCGCACAGCGTGCCGCGCTAACCGCCGGCACACTTGCCTTGCCGCCGGGTCCGCTGGGTTGGCTCACCATTTTGCCGGAGCTGATTTCGATCTGGAAAATCCAGGCGCAACTGGTCAGCGACATCGCCGCCGCCTACGGCAAGCACACCGAGCTCGGCCGCGAACAAATGCTGTGGTGCCTGTTCCGGCACACCTCCGCGCAAGCGTTTCGCGATCTGGTGGTGCGCTTGGGCGATCGCCTGATATTCCGGCGCGTGTCCTACGGCGTGATTGAACGCGTTGCCAAGCAGATCGGCGTGAAGGTGACGCAACGTGCGCTGGGCGAAGGCCTGTCTCGATGGATGCCGGTGATCGGCGCCATCGGCGTGGGCGGTTACGCGTATTACGACACGCGGCAAGTTGCGGCAACGGCGATCGCCATGCTGAAAAGCGAGATCGCCACCGCCGATACGGACGATGAGGCCGAGATCCCGACGCAGGAAATTCAAGCGACTCGGCTGCACTAGAACCGTTCCGCACGATGAAGCGGTAAAGTTCGACAACTTCTCACCGTCGTTCCGGCGAAAGGCAGAATCCAGTAAAACATGTTGTGCGCAGCACTCAACATCCAAGCATGTTGAATGCTGCGCATGCGTATTGATACTGGATTCCGGCCTTTGCCGGAATGACGGCAAGGTACAGGGAGCCATCGCATGCAGTCGTCCCATTCTCCGCATCCTGTTGCACTGATCACCGGCGGCGCCAAGCGCGTCGGTGCGGTGATCGCGCGCACGCTGCATGCCGCCGGCTACGATCTCGTGCTGCACTGTCGTCACTCGGTGGGTGAAGCCGACGCGCTTGCCGCGGAGCTTTCCGTCAAACGCCCAAACAGCACCTTGGTGTTGCAGGCCGACCTTGCCAACGTCGAATCATTGCCGAAACTGATCGATGCAATCGTTTCGCATTGCGGTCGCCTCGATGCGCTGATCAACAACGCCTCCGCGTTTTATCCCACGCCGCTGGGCACCGCTACGCCGGCGCAATGGAACGAGTTGTTTGCCTCCAACGCGCAAGCGCCGTTCTTTCTCGCGCAAGCCGCACTGCCCGCATTGCGCGCAGCGCGCGGTGCGATCGTGAATCTGGTGGATATTTATGCGGAGCGAGCGCTGGCGCAGCACCCCATCTATGTCATGGCCAAAGCCGCGCTCGCCGCCATGACACGATCGCTGGCACTCGATCTGGCTCCCGACGTGCGCGTCAACGGTGTCGCGCCCGGCGCTGTGATGTGGCCGAGCGACGGCAAACCGTACGCGGATCAGGAAGCCATGCTTGCACGCACACCGCTCAAACGCGCAGGAGCGCCCGAGGATGTGGCGAGCGCGGTATTGTGGTTGCTGCGAGACGCGCCATTCGTCACCGGTCAAATCATTCGCGTGGATGGTGGCCGCAGCGTATCGATTTGAGGCTACAACGCCTCGCGCGCGAGCGGTTCGCTATCAACCGCAAATGCTGCCCACAATTGGGCCATCGTCTCCCCACTCACCGGATGCCGCAGGTCGGGCGCAATGTCCGCGATCGGTTTGAGCACGAATGCGTGCTTCAACTCCTTGCGCGGGATATCCAGATGTCCCGGCCCCTGCGTGACCAGATCGTCGTACAGCACGATATCCACGTCGAGCGTGCGATCGGCATAACGCGGCACATCGCGGCGGCGGCCGTGGCGATCTTCGAGCGCATGCAGCCAGTCGTTGAGCGCGGCCGGAGACAAATCCGTGTCAAGGCCCACCGCAAGATTGATGAAGTCGGTGCCGTCAAAACCCACCGCGGCGCTGCGATAAGCGGGCGATACATCCAGATGTCCGAAACGCACACGCAATTCATCCAGCGCGGCGCGCAGATAACGGTGCGGCTCCTGGTTCGAGCCCAAGCTGAGATACACCCGCGCCATCCCTAGGGCCGTTTACCGCGCTCGATGCGCACGCCCACGGCTTTCGCGCCACGCACGGCGCCAGGCTTGGACAGTTTCAACCGCACCCACGCCACGCCGAATTCTTCGCGAATGATCTCTGTGCAGCGTTCGGCCAATGTCTCCACCAAGCCGAAACTCGATTCGCTTACGTAAGCGATCAATCGCTTGGAGATGTCTTTGTAGTTGAGCGTATGGGCGATGTCGTCGCTCGCCGCGGGCACGGTGTTGTCGAACGCCATCTCGATATCGAACGACAGCGTCTGGCGCACGCGCCGCTCCCAGTCGTAGATGCCGATGACGGTGTCGATGCGCAAGTCTTCGATGAAAACGATGTCCATGCGTGCAAGCGTCGCGGATACGGGCCGTACGATCAAGCGGCTGCCGGCGGAAGCGTTTGCAGGTCCCAACGCGGAAACACTTGCACGGATTGGTCCTGATGCTGGCCGTGCGCCAGACGGATCGCACCGGCCAACGCGATCATCGCGCCGTTGTCGGTGCAAAACTGCAGCCTTGGGAAGTAGGTCTTGAAGCCGTCTGTGGCACCCGCCGCGGCGAGCTCTTCGCGTAAGCGGCGATTGGCGCCAACGCCGCCGGCGATCACCAAACGCTTGGCGCCGGTCTGGGCCAAAGCGCGACGGCATTTGATCAGCAGCGTTTCAACGATCGCTTCTTCGAACGCGCGCGCGATATCGGCACGGGTTTGTTCGCTCTGGTCGGATTTCTGCCAGGCCAGCAGCACCTGCGTCTTCAACCCGGAGAAACTGAAATCGAGGCCGGGACGGTCCGTCATCGGGCGCGAAAAACGAAACAGACCCGGTCTGCCTTGCCCAGCCAACGCCGCCAAGGCAGGCCCGCCCGGATACGGCAGGCCCATCAGCTTGGCTGTCTTGTCGAACGCTTCGCCGGCGGCGTCGTCCAGCGTGTCGCCCAAGATGCGGTAGTGCCCGATGCCCTGCACTTCCACCAGCATCGAGTGGCCACCTGAAACCAGCAAGGCGACGAACGGCGGCTCGGGCGGATCGTCTTCCAGCAACGGCGCAAGCAAGTGCCCTTCCATATGGTGGACACCGATGGCCGGCACGCCCAGTGCCCAGGCCATGGCACGGCCGGTCGCGGCGCCCACCAGCAACGCACCGACCAGGCCGGGACCCGCGGTATACGCGACGCCGCCCAGATCGGCCGGGGTCATCCCCGCCTGCGCCATCGCTTCGCGTACCAGCGGAAGGAGCTTGCGCACGTGATCGCGGCTAGCCAGTTCCGGCACCACGCCGCCGTAGTTGGCGTGCAGCTTCACCTGGGTATACAGGGCGTGCGACAGCAGCCCGTGCCCGGGCGATTGAGGCTCCCAGCGCAGCAAGGCGGCGCCGGTTTCGTCGCAGGACGTCTCGATACCCAGGATGGGCCGCAAGGTAGTCATAAGCCAAGGAAGCCGATAGATAAGGAAATCCAGGCCGCCCAAACCCCAGGGATTTCGCGGCCAACGCGCTATTTTGCCGATACTGGGGCGTCTGTGCGACACCGCGCGGGCCCCAATCCCCTTATTTTCGCCGCGGCGCTTTGAATTCTTCACCACGCTGCGGGTATACTTCGCGGCTCGCCCGGTTTTGCGGGCGCATTTACCACCCGGAGTTTCCATGCCCAGCGTAAAAGTCCGCGAGAACGAGCCGTTCGAACTCGCCCTGCGTCGCTTCAAGCGCACCTGCGAAAAGGCCGGCGTCCTCGCCGAGACCCGTAAGCGCGAGTTCTACGAAAAGCCGACTCAGGAACGCAAGCGCAAGCGCGCCGCTGCCGTGAAGCGTCATCTGCGTCGTCTGTCGCGTGACGTGTCGCGCAAGACTCGCCTCTACTGAGCGCATGGCCCGCTGTGGCGGGCATCCGGAGTTCGAGCGCAGCTTGCGCCGCACTCTTTCAGCGTTAGCAGCCGGCGCGACCTTCCGCAGCCGCTGCCAGCCAGCAAGGCACTTGCACTAGCCGACGTTGCCCCGCAACGTCGGCTTTGTGCTTTCCGAAATTCAGAAATGGTC
>Ga0335072_10005124_pt1 | contig 19322 bp, 17 predicted proteins | sample Lox_Sample_21_FD_206725 | JGI IMG/M metagenome (GOLD analysis project Ga0335072, IMG submission 206725) | Soil microbial communities from Loxahatchee National Wildlife Refuge, Florida, United States - Lox_Sample_2.1 | ecosystem: Environmental > Terrestrial > Soil > Wetlands | place: USA...
AGCTCGCCCGCGGCGGCGTCCGGGTCCTGCAGCGGCACCATGCCGAGCCCGATCAGGCGGGCGGGATCGTGCGCGCACAGCCGAGCCGTGAACTCGTTGACGTGCCGGGCCAGGGCCAGGCCGTCGGCCACGGGCAGGTCGTAGCGCAGCAGCGGCGGCATCGGCGAGAGCACCTCGACGTCGACGCCCGACGCCGTCATCTCCTCCACCCGCCGCTCGGCCTCGAAGAACACGTCGCGGGCCCGGAACCGCATGGGCCCGAACACCAGCGTGCGGGCGGTGTCCCCGTCGACCGGCTCCATGCGGGGGAAGCACTCCGGCGCGTCGGGCGGATAGTCGCGGGGCAGGAGGTGGGCGTGGGCGTCGACCAGCACGGGGAGCCTCCGGGCGGGTAGCGGATGCGGGGGGCGGTACGCGGCGGCTAGGTGTTCGGGTGGACCGAGACGTGGATCGCGGACTCGCCGGGTATCTCGCCGCCGAGGGTCTGGATGGCCAGCGCGGTGTCGTCGAGCCGGAACGTGTGGGTGTGCATCTTCTCCAGCGGGAAACGGCGCGATTCGAGCAGCGCGATCGCGTCCTCCATGCCCTTGGCGTCGACGCCGAACGCGCCGCGGACGGTGAGCGCGCGGTTGATGATCACATCGGTGCGCAGCGGGATCTCCCGGTTGCCCTTGAGCCCGGCCAGGACCACGCGGCCGCCGCGCCGGGTCGCGGCCAGCGCGTCCGCGACCGGGCCGGCCGCCATCGGCGTGAGCTCGAGGGTCACGTCGGCCATCCGGCCGCCGGTGATCTCGGTGACCCGCTCCACGGTGTCCTCGGCGGCGTCGCCGTCTACCACGATCGTGTGGTCGGCACCGAACTCGCGGGCGACGGCGAGCTTGTGGGCGTCGGCGGCCAGGCCGGTGATGATGATCGTTCCGGCGCCGGCCGAGCGGGCGGCGACCACGGCGGCGATGCCGCGCTGCCCGGCGCCGAGCACCAGCACGGTGTCGCCGATCCTGACCTCGCCGAGGTGGCAGGCCCAGCGCACCCCCGCGCCCAGCGAGTTGTACATGGCGGCCAGCTCGACCGGCAGGCGCTTGTCGACCTTGTGCAGCACCGAGGTGGGGGACAGGTACATGACGTCGGCCAGCCCGCCCCACAGCGCCGGCTCGGTGCCGATGCCGGTGACGCCGTGACCGTACTTACGGTGGGGGCAGAACTGGTAGCGGCCGGTGAGGCAGTCCGGGCAGGCCCGGCAGGGCACGATCACCTCGAGCGCCACCCGGTCGCCGGGCTGGACGCCCCACCGCTGCGCGGCACGTTCGCCGATCTCCTCGATGAGGCCGAGCGGTTCGTGGCCGGGGATGAACGCCGGGCGGGAGCCGCCCAGATGACCGCGGTAGGTCTCGACGTCGCTGCCGCAGATCCCGTTGGCCTCGACCCGCAGCAGCCCGTCATCGGCGCCGGTCTTCGGGCGCGGGAACTCGCGCAGCTCGATCTGCCGCGGCCCGGTCTGGACCGCGGCCCGTACCATTTCGCTCATCGGGTGGCTTCTCAATCCTCGTGGATGATGACGCCGCGGATGTTCACGCCGGCTTCCAGGTCCCGGTAGGCCTGATTGATGTCCTCCAGCCGGTAGCGGCGGGTGATCAGCTCGTCGAGTTTCAGGTCGCCGGAACGGTACAGGCCGAGCAGCCGGGGGATGTCGTACAGCGGGTTGCTGTCGCCGAACAGCGCGCCGCGGATCTGCCGCTGGTAACTGATCAGCATCCCGGCGTGCACGTGCACGGCGTGCTCGTTGATGTGGCCGACGGCGGTGATGGTGACCTTGCCGCCCTTGCCGGTCATCGCCACCGCCGCGTTCACCATCTCCTCGGTGACCGCGTCCGGGGTCAGGATCACGTGGTCGGCGAGCTGGCCCCAGGTGGTCTCCACCACGAACTCGTGCGCCTCCTTGGCGGTGCCGAACGCGCGGGTGGCGCCGAACACGCCGGTGGCCGTGTCCCGCTTGAACTCGACCGGGTCGACCACGACCACGTTCTTGGCTCCGGCGAACCGGGCGCCCTGGACCGCGTTGCTGCCCACCCCGCCCGCGCCGAAGATCACGACGGTGTCGCCCGCCCGCACCCCGGCGGCGTGCACGGCCGACCCCCACCCGGTCGGCACCCCGCACCCCACCAGGCAGGCGACCTCCCACGGGATGTCGTCGGCGGGCAGCGGCACGCAGGCCCACTCGGAGACCACCGCGTACCGGGAGAACGTGCCAAGCGTGCAGAACCCGCCCAGGTCCTCATCCCCGAGGTGGAACCGGAACGTGCCGTCCAGGAACATCCCGGTCCCGGCGTTCAGGCCCTTGACGCACATGTTCTGGTGGCCGCTCACGCACGGCCGGCACGCGCCGCACGCCGGAATGTAGGAGCAGATCAGCCGGTCACCGGGCTTGACCCGGCGCACATCCGGGCCCACCGACTCGACCACGCCCGCGCCCTCGTGCCCCCCGACGACCGGGAAGCGGGGCCGGGCGTCGCCCTTGGTGATGTGGTTGTCGGAGTGACACAGGCCCGCGGCATGGAACTTGACCCGGACCTCGTGCGCCTTCGGCTCGTCCAGCTGCAGGTCGGCGATCTCCCACCCGGTGTGCGGACCCCGGGCGATCGCGGCGCGCGTCGTGATGCTCACCCTCAACCCTCCTCATGCTCGTGGATGATCACGCCGCGGATGTTCTTGCCGTCCAGCATGTCCTGGTAGCCCTGGTTGATCTCCTCCAGCCGGTAGCGGCGGGTGATCAGCTCGTCCAGCTTGAGATCGCCCGAGCGGTACAGGCCCAGCAGCCGCGGCACGTCGACCAGCGGGTTGCAGGCGCCGTAGATCGCGCCCTGCACGCGGCGCTGGTAGCCGATGAGCATCCCCGGGTTCTCGTCGATCGACCCGTTGCCGACCGCGGTGATGGTGACCTGCCCGGCCTTGCCGACGGCCTGGATCGCGTTGTGAATCACCTCGTCATGCAGGACGCCGACCGTGATGATCGCGTGATCGGCCAGCTCGCCCCAGGTCGTCTCGACGACGAAGTCGTGGGCCTCCTTGGCGGTCGCGAACGTGTGCGTGGCCCCGAACACCGCCGCCATCTCCCGCTTGAACGCGACCGGATCCACCACGATCACGTTCTTCGCCCCGGCCAGAGCGGCGCCCTGGACCGCGTTGCTGCCCACGCCCCCGGCGCCGTAGATCACCACCGTCTGCCCCGGCCGCACCCCCGCGGCGTGCACCGCCGACCCCCACCCGGTCGGCACCCCGCACGAGACCAGGGCGGCCACGTCGAACGGGATGTCCTCGGGGATCGCGATGCAGGAGAACTCCGAGACGACCGTGTACTGCGAGAACGTGCCCAGCACGCACAGCCCGCCGAAATCCTCGCCGCCGCCGTGGAACCGGAACGTCCCGTCGGCGAACTCCCCGGTGGCCGCGTTCTTCCCGGCGTCGCACAGGTTCTGCCGCCCCGTCGAGCAGTACCGGCACGATCCGCAGGCCGGGATGAACGAGCACACCAGGTGATCTCCGAGCTTGACCCGGGTCACTCCCGGCCCGACCGCGTCGACCACCCCGGCGCCCTCATGGCCGCCGACCACCGGGAACCGCATCCGCGCGTCGCCCTTCTGGATGTGGTCGTCGGAATGGCATAGCCCGGCCGCGTAGAACTTGATCCGGACCTCGTTGGCCTTCGGCTCGTCGAGCTCCAGCTCGGTGACCTCCCACGGGCGGCCCGGCGCCCGGCACACCGCAGCCCGAGTCATCATGCTCAACATGGACCCCTTTCCCGGTCGGCCGGCGGACGACGGGTCGGCCGCGGCCGGAGTCCACGATGCCGTCGCGAGGTTGGCGCCCGCCATACCCCTTTTCACTTCGCGGAAGACAATGCCGAGGCGTGTTTCTGCGACGCGGAAGGCCATGTTCCCCGGGCGCCGGCCAGCGTGCTAACTTCCGCGACATCCGGTCCGTGCCGGGGTCCGGGATTCGGGGTCCTCCCCGGGCTGACACAGAGGGACTCAGCGTGATCGACAAGCTCCGCGCCGACGTCAGGTCCGTGCTCGACGTGGTCCCGTCGGGCGCGTCGCTGGCCGTCGGGGGATTCGGGAGCTCCGGCCGCCCGGACACGCTCCTGGATGCCCTGTGCGATCTGGACCGCCGCGACCTGCACCTGATCGTCAACAACGTCGGCAGCGACTTCACCGGCGTCGGGCGGATGCTGGCCGAGGGCCGCATCCGCAGGCTGACCGCGTCGTTCCCGGTGCTGCCGGAGTTCTACGACGAGTACTTCGCCGGCCGGGTGGAACTGGAGCTGGTGCCCCAGGGCACGCTGGCCGAGCGGCTGCGGGCGGGCGGGGCCGGCATCCCCGCGTTCTACACCCCGACCAGCGCGGGCACCATGCTCTCCGACGGCACCTTCCCGCTCCGCTACACCGGTGACGCCGCGATCGCGGAGTGCCTTCCGCAGCGCGAGGTCCGTGATTTCGGCGGCCGCGCCCACGTGCTGGAATACGGCATTGTCGCCGACTTCGGCCTGGTCCGGGCGTTTGCCGGGGACCGCAAGGGCAACCTGCGGTTCCACCTGTCGGCCCGGAACTTCAACCCGCTGGCCGGCATGGCGGGCCGCCGGGTGTTCGCCGAGGTTCAGCACCTGGTCGAGGTCGACGAGCTGCACCCGGACGACATTCACCTGCCCGGGGTCTTCGTCGACGACGTGCTGCTCGCCTCGCAAACATCGCCCAAGCAGGCAACGATCGCAGGCGCTCGTGATGATGGGGGGTCGTGATGACTGAGACGGTGGGCGCGGTACGCGGGCTAAGCCGGGAGGGCATCGCGCGGCGGCTCGCCCGGGACCTGCAGGACGGCTACGTCGTCAACCTGGGCGTGGGCATCCCGCTGCTGGTCCCGCGGTTCATCCCGCCGGACGCCGAGGTCATCCTGCACGCCGAGAACGGCGTGCTCGGCCTCGGGCCGGCCCCGCCGCCGGGCCGCGAAGATCCCGACCTGACCGACGCGGGCAAGCAGCCGGCCACGCTGACCAGCGGCGCGGCGATCGTGGATTCCGCGATGTCGTTCGCGATCGTCCGGGGCGGTCACCTGGACGTGACCGTGCTCGGCGCGCTGCAGGTCTCGGCCGAGGGTGACCTGGCCAACTGGTACGTGCCGGGCAGGAACCCGGCCGTCGGCGGCGCGATGGACCTGGTCGCGGGCGCCCGTGAGGTCTGGGCGGTGATGGAGCACGTGGACCGGTCCGGGCGGCCCAAGCTCGTCGGGCAGTGCACGTTCCCGGTGACCGGCCGCCGGGTGGTCACCCGGGTGTACACCGATCTCGCCGTCTTCCACCTGGTGAACGGGGAGCTGCGGCTGAAGGAGTGCGCGCCCGGCGTCGCCCCGGCCGCGATCAGGGCCAGGACCGCCGCCCGGTACGTGGAGGATCTCTCGTGGACGTGAGTGCCCTGACCGCGATCGACGTGCACACCCACGTGCACCGGTCGGTGCGCGCCGACCCGGAGGCCGCCGCGGGCAACGAGGACATGGGGGCGTACTTCGGGATCGGGTCGATGCGGCACTACACGGTGCCCGAGCTGGCCGGCTACTACCGCCGGCTCAACATGGCCTGCGTTGCGTTCACGATCGACAGCGTGTCCAGGACCGGCGCCGAGCCGGAGCCGTCCAACATCGAGATCGCCGAGCTCGCGGCCGAGCACGCCGACGTGATCATCCCGTTCGCGAGCATCGACCCGGCCCGCGGCGCGGCCGGGGTCCGGCTGGCCCGGCGCCTGGCCGCCGACTACGGGGTCCGGGGATTCAAGTTCCACCCCAGCGCGCAGGGCTTCTACCCGAACGACCGCATGGCCTACCCGCTGTACGAGGTGATCGCCGAGCACGGCCTGATCGCGCTGTTTCACACCGGGCAGACCGGGGCCGGGGCGGGCACGCCCGGCGGCGGCGGGATCCGGCTGAAGTACGCCAACCCGCTGTACCTCGATGACGTCGCGGCGGACTTCCCCGACCTGGACATCATCCTCGCCCACCCGTCGTTCCCCTGGCAGGACGAGGCCCTGTCGGTGGCCACCCACAAGCCGCGGGTCTACATCGACCTGTCCGGCTGGTCGCCGAAGTATTTCCCGCCCCAGCTGGTGCGGTACGCCAACACGCTGCTGCGGGAGAAGGTCCTGTTCGGCTCCGATTTCCCGGCCATCACCCCGGAGCGGTGGATCAGGGACTTCGAGAACCTGGAGATCAAACCGGAAGTGCGACCGCTGATCATGAAGGAAAACGCGGCCAGGCTGCTCGGCCTGGGCGGCTGAGCCTCACGCCGGGCCCGCCGGCGGCTCATACGAAGGCGTCTCGTCCAGGACGATCAGCGGCAGCGGCCCGGCCAGATCCTCGGGCGCCGCCGGCGCGTACGCGAAGTTCTTGGCCCGGGCGCCGCCGTCAATCACCAGGTCGATCCCCGTGATCAGCCGGGCGTAGTCCGAGCACAGCCAGGCCACGGCGTGGCCGATATCGGTCGGGGTCCCGGTCGTTCCCATGGGGATCATCGGTGCCCGCTGGCCGGACCACCGGACCGGCCGGCGCCACGGCTCGTCGCCGGCGGGACCGCCGAGCCCGCCGCCGCGCTGGTTCAAGATCCCGCCCGGGCTCAGCCCGGCCCGGGCCCGCTCCGCGATCAGCTCGGGGTTGTCGGGGTTCGGCGCGGTCGGGGTGAAGCTGTTGACCCGGATGCCGTACGGCGCCAGGTCCATCGCGGCGGCCCGGACGAAGTTGTTGACCCCGCCCTTGTTGAACGCGTAGGCGATGATCCCCGGCGATGAGGTCCAGCCGTTGGACGAGGAGATGCAGACGATCGAGCCCCTGATGCCGCGCTCGGCCATGGACCGGCCCACGTGCTTGGTGTTGAGGAAGTACCCGAGCGCGGACACCCGCACCGCGCGCTCGAAGAACTCGGCGCTCTCGTCGAGCACGCCCCGGCCGCCGAGCAGCGCCGCGTTGTTGACCAGGATGTCGATGTGCCCCCATCGCTCGACCACCTCGCCGACGTAGCGCCGCACGCTCGCCTCGTCGGTCACGTCGCCGGGCGCGGGCATCGCCTCGCCGCCGTTGCGCTCGATCCGGTCCAGGCAGGCCTTGATGGCGGACTCGTCCACATCGTTGCACGCGACCCGGGCGCCATACCGGGCCAGGGCCAGCGCAATCCCGCTGCCGATGTTCGGTCCGACGCCGGTGACCAGGGCAACCTTGCCCTCCAGCGAGATCTCCACGGCTACCCCTCTCCCTGGGCCGGCCGGGCCGGCCGCGGCGCCGGCTCGACCGGGACCGAGCGACCCGACCACGGTGCCCAGCCGAACGGGCGGAACACCATCGACATCGCCGCATTAGCGGCGCCGGCGACCACGATCGGGATGTCCCCGGCCGCCGGCAGCATCGGGAACCGGCCGCCCGCCGGGTCGCCGCCGGCCGGCTCGATCTTGCCCGCGGCGACCAGGTCGGCGCGGTCGCGCACCGCGTGCTCGAACAGCCACTGCTGCACGTCGGCCCGGGTGTACCCGGCGTTGCCGAGCAGCTGGGCGTGTTCCGGGCCGAGGACCAGGCCGCCGCTGGAGTGGGCTCCGCCGACGTAGGCGCCCATCCGGGCCAGGGTGTCGGCCAGGTCCCTGAGCACGGCCTCGGCGCTGTCGGTCTGCCGGTTGTCCACGTACTCGCAGGTCCTGATCAGCACGGCCGACACGGCGTCCACGCCGGGCGCGAGGCCCCCGGCCACGCTGAGCGGCTCCCACGGGGACATCTCCTCGTTCTCGCCCAGGCAGATCGACCACCGCCCGGGCAGGCCCTGGGTCGCCTGCTCGAGCTGCTGCGGCCTGATCCCGTACCCGTTGCGGACGATCAGGCCGATGGCCCGGGCGATCGTGGCGTTGGCGCGGAAGCCCGGGCCGAAGACGCCGCCCGCGCAGTTGATGCCCAGGCGGGCGCGGACCGGGCCGTTGACGACCAGCAGCGGCGCCGGACCGCTGGTCGACTGCCAGGCGCCGCGGACCGAGCGTTCCAGGTTCACCGCCTGCCACGCGGCCAGCACCACCGGGAAGTACTCGGGCCGGCCGCCGGCCATGATCGCGTTCGCCGCGGCCTGGGCCATCGTGACGCTGCGACCCAGGTGCGGCACGGAACTGATGATCTCCGCCCCGTCCCGGCCGACGGTGGCCAGGCACGCATCGACGTCGTCCTGGGTGGCGGGCACCACCGGGAGCCCGTCGGTCCAGCCCTGCTCGTAGCAGTACTCGATGACCGCCTTGGCCTGCGCGACCGGGTCGCCGGTCATGGTCTCGGACACTGCGGTCTCCTCCGCTGCCGGGCGTCGGGGCATCAGGCAAGCGCGCCGAACGCGACGTTACGGCCGCCGCCCGGGCGGCGGCCAGCCGACTTCCGCGTCGCGGAACGTGGACTCCGCGGGGTTCGCGGGGCAGGCGCCGGCCGGGTCCGCTAGCATGGACGGGTCATGATGATGCGCGCGCTGCTCCTTCGCGGCCGCGGCGAGGCCCGGTAAGAGCCGGTCGGCCCCTCGCCGCGGGCTGCTCTGTCGCGCCGACCGATCCCTTCGGCCATCCCGTCTGGAGCAGCATCCTCATGAGCAACCCAGGTAATCAGCGTCCGTCCGGCATGCCGTGCCACCGTTACCGCCCGTTCCCCCCGGTAGACCTGCCCGACCGGCAGTGGCCGTCGCGCACGATCACCACCGCGCCGCGCTGGCTGTCGACCGACCTGCGCGACGGCAACCAGGCCCTGATCGACCCGATGAACGCCGCCCGCAAGCAGGCCATGTTCGAGCTCCTGGTACGCATGGGCTACAAGGAGATCGAGGTCGGCTTCCCGGCCGCGAGCCAGACCGACTTCGACTTCATCCGCGGCCTGATCGAGCGCGGCCAGGTGCCCGACGACGTCCGCATCTCGGTGCTGACCCAGGCCCGCGAGGAGCTGATCGAGCGGACCGCGGCGTCGCTGGTCGGCGCGAAGCAGGCCACCGTGCACCTGTACAACGCCGCGGCGCCGATCTTCCGCCGGGTCGTCTTCGGCTGGGACGGCGACGGGCGCGCCGAGTGCCGGGCCGTGGCCGTCGAGGGCACCCGCGCGGTGATGAAGTTCGCCGAGACCTACCTGGCCGGTACCGACGTCGGCTACGAGTACTCGCCGGAGATCTTCATGGACACCGAGCTCGACTTCTCGCTGGAGATCTGCGAGGCGGTGATGGACGTCTGGCAGCCGGAGGCCGGCCGCGAGATCGTGCTCAACCTGCCGTGCACCGTCGAGCGGTCCACGCCGAACGTCTACGCCGACCAGATCGAGTGGATCAGCCGCCGGCTGACCCGGCGCGAGCACATCGCGCTGTCGGTGCACACGCACAACGACCGCGGGACCGCGACCGCGGACGCCGAGCTGGCCGTGCTGGCCGGGGCCCAGCGCATCGAGGGCTGCCTGTTCGGCAACGGCGAACGGTCCGGCAACGTCGACCTGGTCACGCTGGGCCTGAACCTCTACAGCCAGGGCATCGACCCGATGATCGACTTCAGCGACATCGACGAGATCCGGCGCACCGCGGAGTACTGCACCCGCATCGACGTGCACGAGCGGCATCCGTACGCCGGCGACCTGGTGTACACCTCGTTCTCCGGCTCGCACCAGGACGCGATCAAGAAGGGCTTCGACGACCTGGAGCGCCGGGCCGCGCAGGCCGGCCTCACCGCCAGCGAGCTGCCGTGGGCCATGCCGTACCTGCCGATCGACCCCAAGGACGTGGGCCGGTCCTACGAGGCCGTGATCCGGGTCAACTCGCAGTCCGGCAAGGGCGGCGTCGCGTACATCATGAAGACCGACCATCACCTGGACCTGCCGCGCCGGCTGCAGATCGAGTTCAGCCACGTGATCCAGCGCCATACCGAGGACGAGGGCGGCGAGGTGGACGCCGCGATGATGTGGCAGATCTTCTCCGGCGAGTACCTGGCCCCCGGCCCGTTCGAGCTGGTCAGGTTCGGGTCCGTGAGCGACGGGGGCGTGGAGAAGATCACCGCGACCGTGCGCGCGTTCGGCGCCGAGCACGAGATCACCGGAACCGGCAACGGGCCAATAGCCGCATTTTGTTACGCCCTGTCAGGCGCCAGCCTGGGCGGCAGTGAGAGCCGGCTGCCGGGGAAGGCGGTACGGGTCCTCGACTACTCCGAGCACGCCCTGACCGCCGGCCGGGACGCCGAGGCGGCCGCCTATCTCGAGATCGCGGTGGGGGAGCGGGTGCTCTGGGGAGTGGGTATCAGCCACTCGATCGTGGACGCCTCGCTCCGCGCCGTGATCAGCGCTCTCAACCGGGTTGACCGCGAGGGTTGACCACGAGCCGGGGCGTTAAAAATCCTGGTCCTGGGTCGTCACGCCGGTGACCCGGCGCGCCGGTAGAACGGCGCGGCGCGGGCGGCGACCCATTCGTCGACCGGATCCGGAGGCCCCTCGCCGGGGAACGTGACGTCGATCGGGAACCACGGCTGCGGCGGCGCGGCCCGCGCGGCCCGCTCGACGACCCGGATGACCGCGTCCCTGGCGTCGCGGTCGGCCGGGTCATCCAGCGTGACCGAGATGACCAGGCCCTGGCCCGCCTGCTCGACCGTCAGCCAGGCGGCGCAGGCGCGGGCCGCGGCCGGCACCGCGGCCAGGCCCGAGCCGATGCCATCCAGCAGATCATCGGGCCGGACCGGCGGCGGCCCGACGCTGACCCGGGCGCGCGGGCCGGGCCCGGCCGCCGTGGCCAGGTACGCGACGCCCTGCGGATAGACCGGGATGCTCGGCCCGCCGCCGGGGTTCAGCGCGATGCCGACGTCGGGGGGCAGTAACCGGGCCAGCGCCGCGGCCGGCACCACGATGTGCGGCCGGACCGGCGGCGGCGCGTAGAACTGGGCCCCGGTGCCGCGCGGCGCCGGCGGGCGGGGCCTCGGGATCGTCGCGTGCCAGCGGGCGGCGGAGGTGAACGCCGGAACGAACACCGCGCCCAGGTGCGTCACCGTGGGCAGGCGCACGGCCGAGCCGTCGGTCGCCGGGCCGCGGTCGCCGGGCAGCGGCAGCCACAGCCGGCCCCGGCTGAGCTCGTCGAGCAAGTCCCCGAGCCGGCTCGGGTCGCTGATCGCCGCGGCCAGCGCGCGTTCCACGGCATCGGCAGAGTTGTGGCCCGCATGGCCGCGGGTGCTGTCATCGGCCACAATGATCATCTGGTGTCCCGCGCCGGGATATTCACCTCACGGATAGTAAGCGGTTGGAGGCGTTGCGTAGTGGCAAACGAGGCGGCTGGCGATACGCGATGGATCGAGGTGGCCCCCGAACGCCTCGCGGGCTGGCTGCGGTCCTTCGCGGAGCGGCACGGCGACGTCACCGGCGAGGGGGACCGGGCGGTGGTGACGTTCCGCGCGGCGGACGGGTCGGTGGCCGAGTGCCACGTGCCGTTCCCGCCGTTGCCCGGCCCAGGACCGGGCGGCGCGGACGGCGCACCCGCGCCGGGCGACGTGGCCGGCTGGACCGAGCGGATCGTCGCGCACGCGCAGGCCGAGCGCACGGTGGGCGTGTTCCTGGTCCGGCTGGGCGGCTACGCGGCCGGGGTGTTCACCGGCCCGTCGGCGGCGCATCTGGCCGCGTCCAAGGTGGGATCGCGGCTGGTGCACGGGCGCAGCGCGGCGGGCGGCCAGTCGCAGCAGCGGTTCGCGAGGCGGCGGGAGAAGCAGGCCGGCGAGGCGCTCGGCGCGGCGGCCGACGTGGCGGCGGCGGTGTTCGGCCCGTACAAGGACCAGCTCGACGCCGTGGTGCTGGGCGGCGACCGGCGCACGATCACCGGGCTGCGCGATGACCCGAGGCTGCGGCCCTACTTCAAGCTCGCGGTGGAGCGGTTCCTGACCGTGCCCGACCCCCGGTTGGCCGTGCTGCGGACCGCGCCGAGGCTGTTCCAGGCGATCCGGATCCGGCTCACCGAAGAAAACTGATTGCCTGCCCGGCGGGCCGCTCGGGTACCCTGAACGGCATGCAACCGCTCCTCTCGTGACGGGCTGACCGCCTGCGGCGGTGCCGCACGTCGTGAGTTGTCCGTTATGTGAGTTATGGAGCGATTGTACAGTGATCACGGCACACGATCTTGAGTTGCGCGCGGGCGCCCGGCTGCTGCTGGACGCGGCCTCGTTTCAGGTCGCTCCGGGCGACAAAATCGGCCTGGTCGGCCGGAACGGCGCGGGGAAGACCACGCTGGCCAGGGTGCTGGCCGGCGAGGCGGCGCCCGCGGCGGGCAGCGTGCGCGGCGGCGGTTCGGTCGGGTACCTGCCGCAGGACACGATGGTCGGCGACCTCGACGGCCTGGCCCTGGACCGGGTGCTGTCGGCCCGCGGCCTGGACGCGCTGCTGGCCGGCCTGCGCCAGGCCGAACTGGAGATGGCCGACTCGGTGCCGGCCCGGCGCGACGCCGCGGTACGCCGCTACGGCCAGCTCGAGGAGCGGCTGGCCGTGCTCGGCGGCTACGCGGCCGAGTCGGAGGCCGCGTCGCTCGCCTCCAGCCTGGGGCTGCCGCAACAGGTGCTCCGCCAGCAGCTGCGCACCCTGTCCGGCGGCCAGCGCCGCCGGATCGAGCTGGCCCGGATCCTGTTCGGCGGCTCGCAGACGCTGCTGCTCGACGAGCCGACCAACCACCTGGACGCGGATTCGGTGTCCTGGCTGCGTGACCACCTGAAGGCGTTCCGCGGCGGCCTCGTGGTGATCAGCCACGACACCGCGCTGCTGGAGGCGGTGGTCAACAAGGTGTTCCACCTCGACGCCGACCGCTGCGTCCTGGACGTCTACAACCTGGGCTGGGCCGACTATCTCGGCCAGCGCGAGACCGACGCCCGGCGGCGGCGCCGGGAGCGCGTCAACGCGGAGCGCCAGGCCACCGCGCTGCAGTCGCAGGCGGACAAGATGCGGGCCAAGGCGACCAAGGCGAGAGCGGCGCACAACATGCAGCGCCGCGCCGAGCGGCTGCTGGCCGGGGTCAGCGCCGACCGGGCCCCGGACCGGGTGGCCAAGATCAGGTTCCCGGTGCCCGTGCACTGCGGGCGCACCCCGCTGACCGCGCACGGCCTGACCAAGTCCTACGGCTCGGCCGAGGTGTTCGCGGGCGTGGACATGGCCGTGGACCGGGGCGGGCGGGTCGTCGTCCTGGGGCTGAACGGCGCGGGCAAGACCACGCTGCTGCGGCTGCTGGCCGGCCTCGAACCGCCGGACTCCGGCGAGGTACGGCCGGGGCACGGGCTGCGGCTGGGTTACTACGCCCAGGAGCACGAGACCCTGGACCTCGGGCGGACCGTGCTGGAGAACATGCGATCGGCCGCACCCGAGCTCACCGAGTCCGAGCAGCGCCGCATTCTCGGCTCGTTCCTGTTCTCCGGCGATGACGCGGCCAAGCCGGCCGCGGTGCTGTCGGGCGGGGAGAAGACCAGGCTCGCCCTGGCCCTGCTGGTCGTGTCCGGGGCGAACGTGCTGCTGCTCGACGAGCCGACCAACAACCTCGATCCCGGGAGCCGGGCCGAGATCCTGTCCGCGCTGCGCCGCTTCCAGGGCGCGATTGTCCTGGTCACCCACGACGAGGGTGCCGTGCAGGCGCTCGGCCCTGAGCGGGTCGTGCTGCTGCCGGACGGGGTCGAGGACGCGTGGAGCGAGGAACTCGCCGACCTGGTCGCCCTGGCCTGAGCGACCGCGCGGGGCCATGCAGGCGGCAAAATGCCGAGATCTTTTGCGGGCGTGTGGGTAGCCGATCACGACTTCATGCGTGATCATGGCGGGAGACGGTAACGCAGCGGTCACTTCAGCTCACCGGGAGGTACGCGTGACCGAGACGCTCAAGAAAGGCACCCGGGTAACCGGTGCCGATCGCACGAAGCTGGCGGCTGATCTGAAGAAGAGATACAACGCCGGCGAGAGCATTCGCTCCCTGGCCGGCTCGACCGGCCGTTCCTACGGGTTCGTCCACCGGATCCTGACCGAGACCGGGGTGTCACTGCGGGGCCGGGGCGGCGCCACCCGGGGCAAGGGCAAGCGCTGAGCGGGGGCGCGCCTCCATTCATACCTGAGGCCGCGGCGGCCGGTCCCCCTCCCGGCCCGCCGCGCCCGGCCGGCCGGGGCCGGGCCCGCGGCGACCGGAGCCTGCCATGAGCCCGACCCCCGCCCAGCTCGAGGCCGGCGGGCTGCGCCTGGACCTCGCCGGCGCGGTCGCGACCGTGATCCTGAACCGGCCCGAGCGGCGCAACGCCATGACGCCCGCCCTGTGGCGCGGCCTGGCCGCGATCGGCGCCGGCCTGCCGCCCGAGGTCCGCGTCGTCGTGGTGCGGGGCGCCGGCCCGTCCTTCTGCGCCGGAATCGACCTGCGGATGTTCACCGCCGACGGGGTGCCGGGCGAGGATCCCCCGATCGGCGCGGCCGACCCCGGCTTCGAGGACGCCGTCGCGTCCTGGCAGGAGGGTTTCCTCTGGCTGCGCGACCCGGGCATCGTGTCGGTCGCCGCGGTGCAGGGCCACGCCATCGGCGCGGGGTTCCAGCTCGCGCTCGCGTGCGATCTGCGCATCCTGGCCGACGACGCGAAGCTGTGCATGAAGGAGCCCGCGCTCGGCCTGGTTCCCGACCTGACCGGGACCAAGCCGCTGGTCGACATCGTCGGGCTGCCCCGGGCGATCGAGCTGTGCCTCACCGCCCGCACCGTGGCCGCGGACGAGGCCGGAGCGCTGCGGCTGGCCGAACTGGTCGTGCCCGCCGCCGACCTCGACGACGCGGTCGCCGACCTCACCGCCGCGCTGCTGGCCACCGACGCCGCGGCGGCCCGGGCCACCAAGCGGCTGCTGGGCCAGGCGGCCGGCCGCACGCTGGAGCAGCAGGCCGCGGCGGAACGCGCGGCCCAGGCCGCGTTGCTGCGGGCCAGGCTGGCCGCGGCGGGCGGCCCGGGTTCGCCCTGAGCTGACGCGGGAAGAACGAGCGCCGCCCGGAGGTTGCTCGCGCCATGTACGCCTCTCAGTGGCAGGCGATGCGCGGGTTCTCCCGCGATCCCTCGGTGACCCGGCAGCGGCTCAAGCCCGGCACGGTCCGCCGGATCGCCGGCTACGCCCGGCCGTATCGCTGGGACCTCATGATCTTCCTCCTGGCCACCGCGCTGGACGCGGTCGTCACGGTGTCCTATCCGGTGCTGCTCGGCGTGATCATCGACAAGGGGATCATCCCCAAGCGCACCGGCGTCGTGCTGGCGCTGGCCGGGCTGGTGGCCGGGCTGGCCGTGTTCGACGCGTTCCTGAGCCTCGTCACCCGCTACTTCACCGCCCGGGTCGGCGAGGGGCTGATCTACGACCTGCGCACGCAGGTGTTCGGCCACGTGCAGCGGCAGCCGCTGGCGTTCTTTACCCGGGCCCAGACCGGCTCGCTGGTCAGCCGGCTGAACAGCGACGTGATCGGCGCGCAGCAGGCGCTGACCTCCACGCTGTCGTCGGTGGTGTCCAGCGCGCTGCAGCTGATCCTGGTGCTGATCGCGATGTTCTACTACTCCTGGCTGGTCACGGTCATCGCGCTGGTGCTGCTGCCGGTGTTCCTGATCCCGGCCCGGCTGGTCGGGCGCAGGCTGCAGCGGCTGACCCGGGAGTCGATGCAGCTCGACGCCGCGATGGGCTCGACCATGACCGAGCGCTTCAACGTGGCCGGGGCGATGCTGGTCAAGCTGTTCGGCAAGCCCGACCACGAGAACGAGGTGTTCGCCGGGCGCGCGGCCCGGGTCCGGGACATCGGCGTCGTGCAGGCGATGTACGGCAGCGCGCTGTTCATCGCGCTGTCGCTGCTCGCGTCGATGGCCACGGCAGTGACCTACGGGGTCGGCGGCAAGCTGGTCATCGACGGCGCGTTCCAGGTCGGCGCGCTGGTGGCGCTGGCCGGCCTGCTGAGCCGGCTGTACGGGCCGATCACCTCGCTGTCCAACGTCCAGGTCAACGTCATGACCGCGCTGGTCAGCTTTGACCGGGTGTTCGAGGTGCTTGACCTTAAGCCGCTCATCGAAGACCGCCCCGGCGCGGTGCCGCTGGTGCTGGCGGGCGAGGGAAGCGGGTCGGGTCCGGCCGCCGACGTCGCGTTCGACCACGTCTCGTTCCGCTACCCGGCCGCATCCGAGGTCTCGCTGGCGTCGCTGGAATCGATCGCGCTGGCCGGGCCCGAGCGCGCCGGCGCGAACCAGGGCGTACTGCACGACGTGAGCTTCTCCGCGCCCGCCCGGCAGCTCACCGCGCTGGTCGGGCCCTCCGGCGCGGGCAAGACCACGATCACCCACCTGGTGTCGCGGCTGTATGACCCGGACGAGGGCGCGGTGCGCATCGGCGGGACCGACGTCAGGGACGTGACCCAGGAGTCGCTGCACGACGTGGTCGGCGTGGTCACCCAGGACGCGCACCTGTTCCACGACACGATCCGGGCCAACCTGGCCTATGCCCGGCCGGGAGCCACCGAGCAGGAGCTGATCGACGCCTGCCGGGCCGCGCAGATCTGGGACCTGGTGTCGGTGCTGCCCGACGGCCTGGACACGGTCGTCGGCGACCGTGGCTACCGGCTGTCCGGCGGGGAGAAGCAGCGCGTGGCACTGGCCCGGCTGCTGCTGAAGGCGCCGGCCGTGGTGGTGCTCGACGAGGCCACCGCCCACCTGGACTCCGAGTCCGAGGCCGCGGTTCAGCGCGCGCTCAAGACCGCGCTGGCCGGGCGGACGTCGCTGGTCATCGCGCACCGGCTGTCCACCATCCGCGAGGCGGACCAGATCCTGGTCATCGACGACGGCCGGGTCCGCGAGCACGGCCGGCATGAGGACCTGCTGGCCGCCGACGGCCTGTACGCCGAGCTGTACCGGACCCAGTTCGCCAGCCAGGAGCCCGCGGCGCTGACCTGATCTATGACCTTCCCCACCCCGGCCGCGGTCAGGTATGCATACGTCCATCAGAACGCGCGGAGGGCGCCGCCGTCCACCGGGATCATCGTGCCGGTGACGTAACCGGCGGCGGGGGAGAGCAGGAACGCCGCGACCCGGCCGAACTCCTCCGGGGCGCCGTACCGGCGCAGCGGGATGCGCTGGGACAGCTCGGCCCGCACCGCGTCCGGGTCGCCGGCCCGGGCGTCGATTTCCACCACCCGGCCGGTGGCGACCCGGCCGGGCAGCAGCCCGTTGACCCGGATGCCCCGCGGCCCCAGCTCGTCGGCGAGCGACTTGGCCACCCCGGCCAGGCCCGGACGCAGCCCGTTGGAGATGGCCAGGTCGGCAAGCGGGGCCCGCACCGACGTCGACAGCACGAACGCCAGCGACCCGCCCTCGCCCAGTTCGGCGCCGAGGGCCACGGCGATCCGGACCGCGCCCAGGAACACGCTCTCGAACGCGTCCCGCCACGCCTGCTCGGACATCTCGGTCACCGTGCCGCCCGGCGGGCCGCCGACGCTGATCAGCGCGCCGTCCAGCCGCCCGAAAGAGCCCCGGGCGGCCGTGATCAGCCGTCGCGGCGCGTCCGGGCTGGCCAGGTCCGACGCAACGCCGACGGCGCGGCCCGGCCCGCCGAGGTCCTTGACCGCGGCCGCCACCTGGTCGGCGTCCCTGGCCCCGATCACCACCCGGGCTCCGTCAGCCACCAGGGCCTGCGCGGTGGCGAACCCGAGCCCCCGGCTGCCGCCGGTTATCACGTACACGCGATCAGTCAGTCCCAGATCCATGCGTCCCATCCTGTCGTGATCAACGGGCCAAACGTTATCGTCTTGCCTGTGCCGAGTCGCCTTCCTTACCTGCGCTATGACGATCTCGACCCCGCCCGGCGGGCGGTGTGGGACGCCGTCGTCGGCTCCCGCGGCGGGGATCTGGTCAACGCCGAGGGCGGGCTGGCCGGCCCGTTCAACGCGTTCGTGCACGCCCCCGGCGTGGGGCAGCGGCTGACCGCCCTGGGCCAGGTCGTGCGGTTCGAGACGTCGATCGAGCGGCGGCTGAGCGAGGTGGCCATCATCACCGTGGGCGCCCGCTGGAAGGCGGAGTTCGAGTGGTGGGCGCACGCCCGGATGGCCCGCAGGCACGGCGTGCCCGACGAGGTGGTCGACGCGATCGGCCGCGGCGGGGCCCCGCCGTTCACGGCGGACGACGAGCGGACGGTCTACCAGGTGGCCCGCCAGCTCACCGGCACCGGCCAGGTCGACTCCGCCACCTATGCCGCGGCCCGCGCGCTGCTCGGCGACGCGGGCCTGGTCGAGCTGGTGTCGCTGTGCGGCTATTACACGCTGGTGTCGTTCCTGCTGAACGCGTTCACGGTGCCGTTGCCGCCGGGCGCCGAGCCGGCCTGGGGCGTCCAGGACGAGGACGGCGATCAGGCGCCTCAGGAGCCGTAGCCGACCCGGCGCAGGTCCATGCCGGCCACCTTCTCCACGTCGCCGACCTGCTGCGGGGTCAGCGCCCGCCGCCAGCCGCCGGCCCCGATGGCCGTCGAGCCCATGGCCGCGCGGCCTCGGGCCTTGACTCCGATCGCGGGCACGTCGGCCTCGATGAAGCCCGAGATCGCCCGCGCCGCCGCCGCGGGCTGCCGGAGCACCTGCTCGTAGCGCAGCGTGGTCAGCCGCTCGGGCGGCATGCTGGTGCGCAGCCGCGCCATCGCCCGCACCGTGCCGCGCCAGCGCATCGCGCACTTCCCGGCCAGCGACAGCCCCGGCCAGGCGGCCAGGTCGGCCTCGGTCTCGATGCCGAAGAACGGGTTGGGGAACTCGCTGTCCACGTTGGCCACGCCCGGCTTGAACCAGGCCAGCGACTCGGCGTCGGCCAGCATGGCCGCCACCACGTCCCGCCCGTCCCGGATGATCTGCACCAGCCTGGCGTCGGGGAACGCGTCGACCAGGCCCTCGGCGCAGTACATCAGGTCCGGGGTGGCGTCCCCGTACCGGCGGATGTCGCGCTCCTCGACGCAGGTACCGATCCCGTTGACGCCGGCGGCGTCACGGCAGGCCGCCGAGCAGCCCAGGCAGCCGTGCGCGCTGATCTGCCAGGCCTGCGCGAAGGCGTCGCGCAGCACGGTCGCCGCCGCCTCGCCGCGGCCGCGCTGGATCGACGGGCTGCGCGCGAACGCGTAGACCACGCTCATCACGCTGCGCTGGCCGATGGTGATGTGAAAGGCGGGCGAGCTCTTCAGGGCGCGCGCCAGCAGGTCCGCTCCCGAATGCGGGGCGCCGATGATGAAGACCGGCTGGCGGACCTTGCGGCCGTTGACGACCAGGATGTGCGGACGAGGTGCCATGACTAG
>Ga0335072_10005125_pt1 | contig 19319 bp, 12 predicted proteins | sample Lox_Sample_21_FD_206725 | JGI IMG/M metagenome (GOLD analysis project Ga0335072, IMG submission 206725) | Soil microbial communities from Loxahatchee National Wildlife Refuge, Florida, United States - Lox_Sample_2.1 | ecosystem: Environmental > Terrestrial > Soil > Wetlands | place: USA...
CAGGTACTTCGACCGGCTGCAGCCATCCTTCCTCAACCAGCGTCTGGATGTTTCGGTACACCGTGGCAATCCCAACGCCCGGATGGTGCTGCTGTGCCGATCGGAGAACTTCTTCAGGAGACAGCGGTCGAGAGGCTTCTGCAAAAGCCTCTCGAATGGCAGTCTTTTGTCTGGTGTTTCGAATGTTCGTGATGCTCAATCGAATCTCCCCTATGCAGATTAAGACCTCCACAGGAACCCAGAAGCCGGCACTCAACCACTGAAGATGGAGGTTATCTGGGTGCGCTGACGGCGTTGTTAGGATAATGATATATCATTATCATTAGACATGCACGACAACCAGGTCAGAGATGGCCTTCAGAAGAATTATGGAGTCACAGGATGAACCCTCTGCTTCTCACCTCGATGGCCGCCGTTTCAACCTCTGTCGGCGGCTATTGTGCCGTCCTGCTGCAGCGGAGAGTTCATCTGCTCATGTCTTTCGGTACGGGAGTGCTCGTTGGCGCTGCCCTGCTGGATTTGTTCCCCTCCGCATTGTCGGCCGCAGAGAGCTCCGGTTCATCGAAGGCACTGGTTTTTGCCATCGCTGCCTTCGGCGGCCTGCTTATCTTCGGCATCGGCGAGGCAGCGACCCGTTATCGGGCTCACAGCGTCGGGAATCGTGCAGCCGGAAGAGTCAGTGCCTCCTTCCTCATCGTGCACAGCGCTCTCGATGGAACGGCTATCTTCGCCGCCTCCACAATATCGATGCAATTGGGCCTGATTGTGGGGCTCGGAGTTGTGGCGCATGACATATGCGACGGATTAAACACGATTCTGCTGGCCACCGGCGCAGAAAAACCCGGATGGACCGACTACGGATTTCTGGCGCTCGATGCCCTGGCTCCCATCGCCGGCGGCCTCATCGCAGCTCATATCTTCCGGGTCTCCAATGTGCTGGTCATGGTTTTTCTCAGCCTTGCAGCAGGGTCCTTTCTCTTTACCGCGTTCTTCAGTCTGCTTCCAGACGCCTGGCGACGCGCAAGCCGCAGTCTGGTGCTATCCCTTGGAGTCCTCGGCTTTTTGCTGATGCTGTGTCTCACAAGGCTGGTCTGCGCGCTGGGGTAGAAGAAGTGCCCCTGCGCCGCTGGTAAGATCGACCCAAAGTACAGTGGGCCTTCCGTTCATGCGTACGGGCAAAAGCGCTCATCGAGCCATTCAAGTTGATTGGTGTTCTCGGCAGTGGCCGAAAAACCGGCTTGGCGGACAAATGCTCTTTGCCAATTGCTTGCTGCGACTCTCTCGCGAGTGGTGAACTGCCTTTGAACTCATCGACTCAGGATCGCCACGGTAGAGTCGACTTGTGGCCGGGAAAATGCATGGCGGATCGGAGAAATCGTGTGGGACGGCCACGAGGTAATGGCCCTATTTTGGTGCCAGTTTTTAGTCTCTGGTAAGTCTCCAGAGCGAGAACCCGACTGCGGACGATACGCTTACACCCGCATGAACATTGAAGTTCATGCCATACCCGGACACAAACTCACCTTCTGCATCGACAAGTAGGTTTAAGTTGCGTATTATCATTGACTTACATTGATATCTTGGGTCAAATCTTCCGCGCATTTAGGCTTCTTATCGTTGACGATCTGCCTCTTTGCAAATGCCTGGTACGGCGCCTGTTTCATGGTGCTTCCTCTCAAGAGGGTTGCCAAGAACCATCATTCGGCTTCTGACTGATCGATCAGGAAGAACAATCGGAGATGTTGAATGCGGACTGCACCGGATCTCCGAGCTGCGTTTCGCCCCGGTACCGTGTTCGCACGGCCAGGTAACATAGGGCTTTTACGGCGGGTCTCCTAAACGGCAACAAGTGCGGACATCTACGCCCGTACTTGCTGCCGTATCGATTTCATAATCACGCAAACACGATAGCAGTCCTCGGGCGCTTGCGAACTATTCTTTCTCCGGCTTGGATGCTTGCCGAGCATCGCTGCTTTGCGTTGGGTGGTAACTGGCCGGATGATTTCCCGGTTTCGCCGATCGATCATCGTCGTCGTCGGAGTGCCCCTTTCTGAGCGATAGAGGAAGCGGCCGGTTGTGCATCATGCCCTTCCAGAGAATGCGGTTGTAGACGAGCGGATCGACGCGGTCGGAGTCAGAGAAGTCCAACCCGCGGGTAACGCGCGCCCAGTAAGCGGAGTTGTGCGTGGATTTGGGCACAACCATGCCGACCGGTGCATTCGGCAAGGGCAGTTCGGTCGCGTAGAGGTAAGCCGATGGCGTAGCGGTAAATTGCCAAGGTTGCGGGGTTGTGGTGAAGATGTCGGTCATGGGGTGACCTAGAGCATCGTTCAGGTTCAAGTATTGCTTCAGTCCTAGGACTTCTTCCATCGTGCGGATGAAGTCAACCGTGTTGTAGTGCGTGGAGATGACCGCTCCTTGTTTGACGTAGGCGCCTGCTACGAACGCGATGGTGCGGTGAGAATCCACGTGATCGGCGCCGTCCTGCGCATCGTCTTCGACGACAAAGATCAACGTGTTCTGTGCATAGATGCTGTTGGCAATCTTTTGGACAATCAGTCCTACGGCATAGTCGTTATCGGCTTGCATCAGCTCCGGAGTGTTGACCATGTCAAGGGCGGTGCCGAAACTTCCGGTGTGATCGTGCATGAGCCGGACGAGACTAAGCGCTGGCAGTCCGCCGCTGGCGTAGTTCGCATCGAACTCGCGCTCCCACTCTTTGTAGCGATAGTAATCAGGGTAGTTGTTGTCGAAACCGCGGTAATAGGGGTCAGTGAAGGGGGCCAGCACCGCATTGCTGGAAGTGGCGACCACGGTATTCGACGAAGCGGGGTAATGCACCTCGGGAATCAAGCAGCCCGGCTGGTTGTAACAGGTAGTGTCGATGAAAAATCCGTAGTTGCGCACGGTGAGACCGGCCCGCAACACGGCGTTCCAGATGTAGCCGGTGTTGATTTCGTTGTTGGGTCCATCGGGAGAGCTTACCGCGGTTTGGCCGGGCAGTATATCCGGATCGTTCGGCGTTAGGGGATCGGCGGCAATGCGCTCGGCCAGAGTGGGAAGCGCCGTATTCACGCTCCGATTCAGCCCCTCTGAATCCAGGCTGAGAGCGCGGAACCCGTAAACAACCGGAAACTGATGCTCGACCACGTCAGGACTCTGCGCCGATGTGCTCCAAAGCCATCCGTCGTAGCTGACTTCGGACGTGGCATAGAAATGATCGAGCGTAACGAACGTACGCGCCAGACTATGCTCGTTGGGAGTAATGGACTGGCCCCACTGCACCAGGCTTGGATCCTGTTCGCCGATGGGCATGCCGTTGGCGTCGGTCAGATCGCCGAGCACCTGATCGTAGGTTCGATTCTCCTTGAGAATATAGATCACATGTTTGACCCCGCTGCTGACAGCGGCCATGATCTGCGCGTCGCTATTGCTTTCTGTTGAGGAGAAACGGTTGTTGGTCGCCACCTGTGCCGTCAATTCCGGCAGTTGTCCGGCGCTCGGAATCGGGAAGCTCTGCAGCCCGGCTTTCGTCCGCTGCGGGTTGTATTGATTCATCGGAAAGCAATTCGGCTGAAAACTCGTAGGCCCGTAGCCATAACACCAATCGGGATTCGGTCCGGTGGGAGATTTGGCATTCGCCACGTACATCCATCCGGTGCGGCCCACGCTGACCGAGTTTGGATACCAGCCGGTCGGAATCAGACCGGCAACGCTATCGCCGGAGTTTGTTCCAGTCAGTTGAATGACGGCAACGTCGTTGAAATTTCCATTGGTCACATAGAGCTCGGTCTCGTCGTTTGAAAGGGTAAGACTGTTTGTGTTCGACCCGGCATAGATCGGGTTCGCGTTCGCGGAGTCGGGATTGGAGGAATAGAACGAGGAGGGGAACAGCCCGGCGGGAGCGATGACCGGAATGGTCTCAATGACCGTATTCACGGTCTGGTAATGGGTTGGATCGGGATTGATGTCGATGACATCGACGGTGTCGGATTGGTCTTCGGCGACATACAAGAGCGTCTGCGCTTTGTTCATGATCATCTTGTTGGGCTGGCCCTTCACGGCGATTCGCGTCGATACTGCGTAGGGCCCATTCCGTCCGGTCGAAGTCATCATCTGGCTTAACGGCACAACATCGATTTCGCGATCGCGAATGCTCGACACGTAAGCCACCGCGTTGGGCTCGCTGCCGGCGATCGCCACCCAGAACGGATACTCGCCACCCGGTGTTCCCGACGCCGCCGATACCAGGCTTTTACCGGGGCGCAGATCCAGGTTCGCCGTGGCCGCAATGTTGCTCGTCCCTCCCGTCGAGACATTCTGAAAAGCCCAGTTTCCATATCCCCCGGTGAGGACCGAGATGGAATCGTTGTAGTAGTTCGTCACCACCATGGTCTGCCCGGTATTCGACAGGGCGATGCCTGCCGCGCAGGGGTACACCGCAACCTGCGCATTGACGGGCACCAAACCTACGGGTGGCACCGCGTTCAGGCCAACTCCCGCAGTGTGGCCGAGCCAGAACGGCGCTGGCGGGCTCTGCGGCGTTTGGTTAGGCTTGCCCAGGTTCGGCGTGTTGTTAAGGTCCAAATACCAAAGCCGTGCGGCGGCATTGTACGAATAAACAAACACCATGTCCGCGCTGCAACTCGGCACGTAAAAATGTGCAGCCGTACCGTTGCTGGTCGGATCCCATGCGATCCCGAAATACGTCACGGGCATTGGCAACACTTGCTTCTTGATCGGAGCGCCGCTAGAAATGTCATAAACAAAAACATATTCGTTGGAATCCGGCCCGTAGAACGAAGTGAGCGAGTTGCTGCTGTCGTTAAAGACCCGGTTGTAGCCGGTGGTCATCACCAGCATTGTGTTGCCATCGGGGCTGATCGAGGTTGTCGCGGCATGGGTCGCCAGCCATGCCGGATTGTCGGCGAGATCGGGATTGAGTTGTTGCACCTGCGCCCCGGCCGGCGCCAGGGGCGTGATCGTTTGATCCATATTCGGAATCAACTGCGACCAGGGGGCCACATCGTCCACCGTGATGCTCACATACCCCGTCGCATTTCCTGCTGAAGTCGATGCGGTAACGGTATAGGTCTCCGTCGCCGTCACGCCGGAGGGCGTTCCGCTGATCGTGCCCGAACCACCATCGAGACTCAATCCGTCTGGAAGCGGAGGAGCCACGCTGTAGCTTCCGGTCAGGCCACTGCTCACAGACAGCGGGGTAATGGCCTGGCCCACGGTGTAGACAACAGTGCTGGGCGAATAGGTCAGGGCCGGGCTTGCAGCGTCGCCGTCGATCGTGATCGTGAGCTGCGCCGTGGCGCCCCCAAAGGCGTTGCTGGCCGTGACAGTGTAACTGGTGGCGGCTATTGCCGCTTTTGGCGTGCCGCTGATCACGCCGCTCGATGGATTGAGCGTGAGGCCCGTTGTGCTGAACGCGGGGCCCGCTGGAAGCGTCGGGAGCACGGAGTACTGCGTCGGCTCGCCGCCGCTATAGCTCGGCAGATTCACCAGGATGGGTGTTCCTGCGGTGTATGTTGGCGCAGCATTGCTGTATGCAAGATTCACCGGCGCGCCGTTGGCCACGGTAATGCTCACGGTGGCGCTGGCATTTCCCCCTGCGTTGTAAGCAGTGACCGTGTAGTTGGTCTGGGTCGTGGCCACGGTTGGCGTTCCACTGATAACGCCTGAGGCGCTGTTCAGGCTCAAGCCCCAGGGCAGCGTAGGAACCACGCCGTAAGACGCTACCGCACCACCGGCACTGGTCGGAGCATTCGCAGCGATAGCCACTCCGACGTTATAGGTCGCAGGATTGGTGGCGTAGGATAACGTCGCCGGAGCCGCAGGATTTACAGTGATCGAGATTGTGGCGGTCGCACTACCGGCTGTATTCGACGCGGTAATTGTGTAACTCGCCGCGGCGCTTACCTTCGTCGGCGTTCCGCTAATAACGCCCGTGCTGCCGCTCAGGCTCAGGCCCGCAGGCAGGGTTGGGCTCACGCTGTATGAGGTCACCGCTCCGCCACTTACCGTCGGGGTATCTGAGGTGATAGCCGTTCCCACCGTGTACGTCGCCGTTGGCGTGGCATAGCTAAAGCCCGAGGGAGGCAGTTGCGGGGGATTCGAGTTGCTGCCGCCGTTACATCCACACAGTAAAAAACCAAGGGCCAACCCAAGGCCGCACGTCCAGCGCAACGTTTGCATGAAGAACTCCTGCGAGGATTTTGACTCGTTGCCTGGCAGTGGAATTCCGGGCAGGAAAAATATCGGCTACAAGCCTGTTCCTTATTGGCCTGCTGTTCCCTTTTAGAACTCCACGGGAAACCAACAACGCAGGGTGTGCCAATAAGCCGGAAATATATGGCGCAATGTTCTAATGGCGAACTTTCAAAGTCGAAACAAAGCCGCTTTATCAAGAATTTCCGCTAAGTGTCCGCTGCGTGGGTCGCCATCGAAGTCATGCCTTCATTCGAGAACTGCGTCGAAGGCTAAACTCCAAAATCGTTCAAGCCGATGAAAGGGTACAGCCCATATTCGCTCTTCGCGAGGAATGACCGGGCAGGGTTGGATTTTTCCAAATCGTGAAAGGGACCTATGAACATCATCTCGCGCTATTTGTTTCTTCTCTTGGTCGGAAGTGTCTTGTGCATGTCAGGGTGCTCCGGCGGGAACACCGCGTCCCCGGTTCCGCCTCCATCAACTTATACGGTCGTTGCGATCTCCGATATTCACTTCAATCCCCTCGCCAATCCGGCCCTTTTCACCTCGCTCAATGCCCAGCCAGCCAGTCAGTGGAAGAGCATTTTTGACAACGATCAGTCCACAAACCCTGCGTCCTATGCGGCGTTTGGCGCCGACACAAACTACCCGGCGCTGGTCCTCGCCCTTGCCGCACTCAAGCAGAATCTTGGATCGAGTCCCGTGGTTCTGTTTTCCGGCGACATGCTCGGCCACGATCTCCCCGAGTGGTTTTGCGCTCTGTATTCAACCCCGCCCATCTCCATCAAGAACCCCCCGCTAACTTGTCAGCTGAATGCGGCCGGCACGGTCGCCATGCAAAGTTTCCTGGATAAGACGATGGCCTTCGTCTCCATGGAGATCAGGGCCAACGTGGGGAATGTGCCAGTGATCTTCGTGCCGGGCAACATCGACACCTACAGCATGTACGGCACCGGTCCAGATACCAGTTTCCTTTCCGACAACGCGAGCACCTACTACACGCAGCTTCTGAACTCGAGCGTAGACCAAACGTCGTTTCAGAGCACATTCACGACCCTCGGATCGTATTCCATGCAGCTGCCGGGATCGAACGTACTGGCAATCGCCCTCGATAGCAACCCGTTCGCTCAGTCATCCTACCTGCCGCCGCTCGATCCTTACGCCGAACTCACGTGGCTCGATTCCCAGCTTTCCGCTGCACAAACGGCCGGACAAAAAGTGTGGCTCATCATGCATGTGCCCCCCGGCACCAACACCACAGAAACGGCACAATATGCGGCAAAGAACGCTGCTCCCAGTCCGGGGGTTGACGACGAAGCTGCGATGATGTGGCAAGCGCAATACCAGGCCGAATTCATGCTGATCCTCGAAAAGTACCCGGGGCTGATCGCTATGGGCATCACCGGTCACACCCACATGGATGAATTCCGGGTCCTGCCCACTGGGGATGTTTTCTTAGGAATTCCCGGCATCAGCCCGGTCTTCGGCAATAACCCGGCGTTCAAGATCTTCACTATTGCACAAGCCTCGCAGATGCCGATGGACTATCAGACGATCAGCTACAATCTGGCCGCTTCGCCTGCGCCGACGCAATTCAGCAGCCTTTACACGTTTTCGACTGCTTATGGCGCCACTCCCGGCACCACGCTCGAATCCTCCTTGCAGCAACTCTACCCGCAGCTCACGCCGACCGCGGCCGCAACCGCCACGTTCATCAACTACTACGATGCCGGCAACCCCACATCCTTTCCTTACCCCACGGGTTCCGGAACCTACATCCAGATTCCCTGGAACATGGCCAACACCGCGAACTGGGCGCTTTATAGCTGCGGCTTCAGCCAGATGGACGAGTCGGACTACGTCGAATGCGTGAACTCGTACTGAGGCCGCTGATACTCGTGCAGGGGCGCGGCGCCTCATTGAAGCCGGCGGACAATGATGGCGCGGTAGGTAATTGGAACCGGGGGACGACGCCGGTGAAACTGGGAATGCTTTGGCCGCCATGAAAGGATAAGGGGATGGCTTCTGTTGCCCGGCCACTGTGTCTTGCCGCCGTGGTTACATTAGATTCAGTCGATCGTAAGACCCGAGCCGGCGGTGATTGGGTTCAATCCGGCCATATGTGACCGGGTAAAGGGCGGCCATAGAGACCGGCGGAGGGTTTTGTGTTTCCGCCAGTACTCCAATGGTGAGGCTCCGTCGTGGGAGGCTTTTGGGTCACGAGTCGCGACGCGGACGGGCTTTCTCTGCTCGGCATCCTTATTGCGTTTGTCTTTGCTCTTGTCTGTGGCATTGCGCGTCTGCCGTACCGCCAGTTTTGGTGCGCCAACTTCGCGGGCCGCACTTGAGAAGGAGCAATCAATCCAGCCCTTGATAAAGACCCTGGGCAGTTTCGCCGATAGTGAAATAGGACCAAAGGAACCACCATGGCCAAAATGATCTTGGTTGTCGACGACTCCGTCACCATGGTGATGAGTCTGAAATCGACCCTGGGTTTGAATGGATTTCAGGCCGAGTCTGCCGCGAACGGCCGGGAAGCGCTGGATAAACTCGGAGCCGGGTTGAAGCCCGACCTGATCGTTACCGACATCAATATGCCGGTGATGGGGGGAATTGATCTGATCCGCAATGTCCGCGCCATGCCAGGGTTGAAGTTTGTTCCCATTCTGACGCTCACCACGGAGAGCGAACTGGCCAAAAAGAATGAAGGCAAACTCGCCGGCGCTACTGGCTGGCTGGTGAAGCCGGTCTCGGGCAACGACCTGGTGGCGGTGATCCGGAAGGTGTTACCAGGAGCGTAGCGCAATGGGGCCAGCAGGGCGGAAGTCGAAGACAGAGGGCACTGGGCAGCGGGACCCGGCCCAACCGGGCCCAGACTCGGCTCGAATTACCGTTCAGGCCCGCCTGGGCCGGATTCGTAAACGGATGTTTTATGAGTCGGTCACGAAAACCACCCTTCTGTTGCTGTTCTGGCTGGCAATAAGTCACCTGGACCGGCCGAGTCACGGTTCTCTTCGGGTTATAGGTCCGGTCCTGCTTCTTCTGCTGGTTTTGGTGCCGGGATTTTTGTTTCGCCTCAAGAATTATCGAGAGGCGCGCCGGGCGGTCGCCGATATGTGGGCCTTCGGCGAGCACAGCTTCGCCGATCTCTCGCGCATGGTTGAAAAGCGCAAGGCATTTGAGCAGGAGGCGCGCGATTGCGGACTCTACACGGACGTGCTGCGCCAGCAGATTGGGGACTCGCTGGCCGAGTCCGAGCGTGAAGTGGTCGCAGCGATCGAGGAAATGAGCCGCCTGATCGAGAGTTCGGTCCGGCAGAAAGAGCACATTGCGCGCTCGGTCGAGAGCGGAAGAAGCTTGACAGAAGCGACGCGCGAAAAAGTCCAATCGAACAAGGAGCTGATCGCTGCCATCCAGTTGCAGTTGGAGATGCTGGTCGCGCAAACGCACTCCAACTTCGAGCGCATCCATAATATGGCGGGCGAAGTCTGCTCTCTGACCCCTCTTATCAAGGTGATCACCTCGATCGCCACACAAACCAACCTGCTGGCGCTCAACGCTGAGATCGAGGCTGCGCGCGCGGGCACTGCCGGTCGAGGGTTCTCGGTCGTGGCCATGGAGGTGCGCAAGCTGGCCGTTCTTTCGACGAATGCCGCGGCGCAGATCGCGGAGAAGATCAACTCCACCTGCAAGAAAGTTGAAGCCGAGCTGAAAACCGCCAAGGAAGCTCTCAGACAGCAAGAGGCGAGCACCGCCATGACCCACGTGGTGGGCGAGTTGGACGGGATGCAGCAGACGTTCGTCAAGAATAGCGAACTGCTGCTGGAGGTAATCGCCGAAGTGGATGCGAGCTATGGCGAGACGGTCGAGCGCCTATCCGGCGCCATGGGGCACATTCAGTTCCAGGACGTGATGCGGCAGCGCCTGGGCCATGTTGAGGAGGCGCTCAAGGATCTACGCGATCATGTGCAGGAAATTGCGGAAATATCGGAAGACGCAAAATCGGAGGGTCAGCTCGAACGCACGTTTAAAACCATGCTCGATGCGCAGTTGAGCCAGTACCGCATGGCCAGCCAGACCTCGACTCACGTGGCTGTCGCCGGTGGCGAGATGCCAAGCGCCGCGAGCGGGCCGGCGATCGAACTCTTCTAGGTCCGGGCCTGGCCTGCATTGATTTGAGGCGGATAAGGGCAGAATCGACATTTCGTTCTCATATCTCCTGAGAAGAATCTAATTCAACTCCTGTTCCCACCCACTCGCGAATTGCTCTGTTGTTGTCGATAATCCTTTTGTTCCTGTGACTCAGAGGTTGGAGTGACGGGACGGCCGACAGTCTGAGCGCCGCGCTTTGAATACTTTCAGCCGGCGAGTTCTTCGGAAAGTCTGAAGACTTCGGAAAGTCGAGATCTCACCGAACGAGAAAGTATGGGAAAAGCGCTGGGCGAAACGAAGCAGTCGGGGCATTTGCAGCTGAAAGGCGCAATCGACATTTCGGTTGCCGCCGAGCTGAAGGCGACTCTGATCGAGGCTCTCGCGACGGAGGAAACCATTCGCGTTTCGCTCGAAGCAGTTTCCGAAATCGATGTCACCGGAATCCAGTTGCTTTGGGTAGCGCGCCGGGAGGCAAAGCAGCGGGGCCTGAAATTCATGCTCGAAGGCGAGATGCCGCTGCCGGTCAAAAGCGTTCTGTCGGATTTGGGTTTGGAAGCATGCGCGTTCTTTGAGTAACACGAACGGTGGACCGGGCCGGGAATGCCGGGCCGGAAGCCGAAAGCTGCAGGGGCCATGTCACAGCGGGTTCAAGAGAGTTCGGAGCAGTTCAAGACCAGTTTTCGCGAAGAAGCCCGGGAGATTCTCACTGAGCTTGAGTCCTCGCTCCTTGAGCTGCATGAGAACCGCGACGATCACGATCTGATCGGCCGCATCTTTCGCGGCCTCCACACCATTAAAGGCTCCGGAGCCATGTTCGGCTTCGAACGCCTGGCCGCCTTCACCCACGATCTTGAAACGGCCTTCGATCTGGTTCGCAGCGGGCGACTGGAGGTTTCGCCGGAGATGATCGACGTTACGCTGGCGGCGCTCGACCAGATTTCAGCCATGGTCGAGGAAGGCACTGAAGGTGCTGCGCAACCCGATGTCACCGCCTGTGCGGGCATTCTGTCGGCCGTGCGCCGGCTGGCCTCGATTGAAGATGAGGCCAAGCCGGCGAAGATGGCCGAACCGGCGCCGGATCGCGCGGTGGATCCCGCCGCCGCAATGCAGAACTGGCAGATCCGGTTCGCACCAGGTCCGGATCTAATGCGCTACGGCGCGAAGCCGTCGTTGCTCATCGGCGAATTGCGGCAGCTCGGCTACGCTTCAGTAAGATCGGTATTCGACGCGGTGCCTTTGCTCGCCGAAATCGATCCCGAGCGTTGCTATTTGAGCTGGGAGATCGATCTGCTTACTGCCGCGGGCCGAGAAGCCATTCGCGACGTCTTCATCTTTGTCGAAGATACCTGCGAGCTTTCGATTGAACCCAGCGGCAGTTCGATGGAGCCTGCCGCTGGACCCGCGCCGGCAATTGCGGTGGCTCAACCTCCTTGCGAATCCGAAATCACGGCGCGGGCTCTTGCAGAAAAGCGCAGCGGCTCCGGCGGCCGGCGTACCTACGATAAGCCGGAAAATGTGTCGAGCCTTCGCGTTCCCGCTGCCAAGCTCGATCAGTTTGTGGATCTCGTTGGAGAGATGGTGACCGTGCAGGCGCGGCTCAGCGAGCTTGCCGGACGGCGCGACGATGCCGAGATGATCTCCGTCTCCGAGGAGATCGAGCGGCTGACATCGGCTCTGCGCGAGAGCTCCATGAACATCCGCATGATGCCCATTCGGGCCACATTCGAGAAGTTCCGGCGGCTGGTGCACGATCTGGCGCGCGACCTGGGCAAAGATGTGGAACTGATTATGGAGGGCACCGACACCGAGCTCGACAAGACTGTCATCGAGCAACTGGGCGATCCGCTGATGCACCTGATCCGCAACAGCATGGATCATGGCATTGGGTCGCGCGAGGATCGAGCCGCTCGCGGCAAGCCCACCGTCGCGACAATTCATCTTTCCGCGCGCTATTCTGGCGCGAGCGTGCTGGTCACTGTGAGCGACGACGGGCGCGGCATCGACTGCGACGCAGTGCGCGCGCGCGCGATCGAAAAGGGCCTGATCTCCGCGGAGGCGCAGCTTACCAAAAACCAGATCTTCGCGCTCCTCTTTGAGCCGGGATTCTCGACCGCAAAACAGGTGACAGACGTCTCCGGCCGCGGCGTGGGCATGGACGTGGTGCGGCAGCGCGTCGAAAGCCTGCGTGGCACCGTCGAAGTCGAGAGCAAGCCGGGGCAGGGCACCAGTGTGACTTTACGCTTGCCATTGACCATGGCGATCATCGACGGGCTGCTCGTGGGCGTGGGCGACGCGTGCTTCGTGCTGCCGCTCGCCTGCACTCTCGAATGCATCGAGTTGACGCGCGACGATATTGCCCGCGCCAACGGCAAGCACCTTGTCAACGTGCGCGGGGAGCTGGTGCCTTACATCCGGCTGCGTGAGCACTTCCGGTTGCAATCGAGCCCGCCCGCGATCGAGCAAGTCATGCTTGTCGAGACCAGCGAGGGCCGCTGCGGGTTCGTCGTGGATCAGGTTCTGGGCAATTGCCAAACGGTAATCAAGAGCCTGGGACGGTTCTACCGCCAGGTTCAGATTGTTTCGGGAGCAACGATTCTCGGCAACGGATCGGTGGCGTTGATTCTCGATCCGGAGCGGCTGATCCAGGACGCATTGCGCGAAGAGATGCATGGCAGGGGAGTCCTCAGGGAACAGACGCGCGGCTCTCAGGAAAACAATGCGGATTTTACAGCCCTCGCGGGCAAAGGCAGTGCTGGACCGAGCGCCAGTGCACGTATGTAGGCAAGTTAACCGAAAGTGTTTCCTGCTCCTCCGGTCGAACGGCCGTTTCATTGGGACGGCAGAAAGATCACGGATCGAGCGGAGAAAGATCCCGAAGGAGGGGAGGGTTTCATGGGAACAGCAGTGGTGAATGAAGGCCGGAGGCTGCATGGGCGCAGCAACGGAGATGGCGAGAACGGTCACGGCGATGGATTGCATGGACGCGAACGGGGAGCCAAGCGAGTGCACGAGGATGAAGAAATGTCTCTGGTGCTGCAGGAGATTATGCGCCTGCTGGACGCCTCGAAAGAGGGCCGTCTGGGAGAACGCGGCAAGGCCACACTCTTCAATGGCCTGCATCGGGAACTCATTCAGGGAGTCAACGAGATCCTGGACGCGATCCTGTTGCCCATCGGGGAAGGCAACCGCGTGCTGGCCCAGATTTCTTCGGGCAAGATCGACGAGCTGATCACCCAAACCTACAAAGGCGACCACGAGAAGATGAAGCTGGCCGTCAACAATGTGGCCATTGTGACCCAAGGGCTACAGAAAGAACTGGCGCGGCTGGTAGAAGCTTCGCGAGAAGGCCAGCTGTCCGATCGCGGCAAGCCGGAGCAGTTCCAAGGCGCGTTTGCCGAGATTGTGCGGGGCGTCAACACCATGCTGGACGCGATCCTGCTACCTATCGGCGAAGGCAACCGCATACTGGCGCAAATCTCCAACGGCAAGATCGACGAGCTGATTGCCCAGACCTACAAAGGCGATCACGAGAAGATGAAGGTCGCGGTCAACAACGTGGCCATCGTCACCCACGGCCTGCAAAAGGAGTTGGCGCGGCTGATCGAGGCCTCGAAGGAGGGGCAACTCTCCGATCGCGGCAAGCCGGAGCAGTTCCAGGGTGCATTTGCCGAGATCGTGCGCGGCGTGAACACCATGCTGGACGCGATCCTGCTGCCTATCGGCGAAGGCAACCGGATCCTGGCGCAAATCTCCAACGGCAAAATCGACGAGCTGATTGCGCAGACCTACAAAGGCGACCACGAGAAGATGAAAGTCGCGGTCAACAACGTGGCCATCGTCTTGCAGGAACTGCAGAAGGAGCTGGCGCGGTTGACCGATGCCGCCAACGCGGGCAAACTCGCCGAGCGCGGCCATCACGATCAATTCCGCGGCGCCTATGCGGAGATCGTGAGTGGCGTCAACGCGGTGCTGGACGCCGTCATTACTCCGCTTAACTTCTCCGCGCGGTATGTGGAGTTGATCAGCAAAGGGGACATTCCTCCCCAGATCACCGACACGTATCATGGCGATTTTAACCAGATCAAGAACAACCTGAACGCACTGATTGCGGCCATGAACGAGATCACGACGGCGGCCGAAGAGATCTCCGGCGGCAACCTGACCGTCAACATCCGCGAGCGGTCGGCGCAGGACAAGCTGATGCAGGCGCTCTCGGCGATGGTGAGCGGCCTGACGCAGACCGTCTCCGACATCCGTTCCATTGCCGGCGAGGTGGCGGCGGCCAGCCAGTCGATCTCCACGGCGTCGGTGCAGGTATCAAAGGGCGCCAGCGCCCAGGCGGCAGCGGCGGAGGAGGCCTCGTCCTCGATGGAGGAGATGGTTTCCAACATCAAGCAGAACGCTGACAACGCGCAGCAGACTGACAAGATCGCCAACAAATCTGCCAAGGATGCGCAGGAGAGCGGCAAGAGCGTTCTCGAGGCGGTAGCCGCAATGAAGGAGATCGCCAACAAGATATCCATCATCGAGGAGATTGCGCGTCAGACCAACCTGCTGGCGTTGAATGCGGCCATCGAGGCGGCTCGGGCGGGCGAGCACGGCAAGGGTTTCGCTGTGGTAGCCGCTGAAGTCCGCAAACTGGCCGAGCGCTCGCAGAAAGCGGCCGGAGAGATCAACCAGCTTTCCGCCACAACGCTCAAAGTCTCGGAGAAATCGGGCGAGATGCTGGAGAAACTTGTGCCCGACATCCAACGCACTGCCGAGCTGGTACAGGAGATCTCGGCGGCCTCAAAGGAACAGGATACCGGCGCCGAGCAGATCAACAAGGCTCTGCAGCAACTGGAGCAGGTGATACAGCAGAACGCGTCGGCTTCAGAGGAGATGGCGTCGACCACCGAGGAACTGACCGGCCAGAGCGAACAACTGGTGGGCGCGCTCTCCTTCTTCCATACCGGCGACGAGGAAGGCGCCCACAGAAGGCGTGGTACGGCAGCCAAGCCGGCAAAGCAAGCTGCCGCTCCAGCAAAGCCGGCGAAACCCAACGGCCACGGCCCAGTTGCGGCTGCCAAGGCAGCGAAGTCCGGCGTCAACCTGCGGCTCAACGAAAAGCATGATGAACTCGACGCTGAATTCGAGCGTTACTGACCGCGAAGGCGGGTCTTCGAAGAGAAGATCCGCCGCCTTCAAAGGATGAGAAAGGAGTGGAAACGTGAGCGTTCATGAAATTACGGAGACGCGGCAGTATCTGACCTTCAAGCTCGGCAACGAGGTCTTCGCGACCGACGTGGCCAAGGTAAGGGAGGTGCTCGATCTCACGCCAATTACGGCAATCCCTCGCACGCCGGAGTTCATGGCAGGGGTGATCAATCTGCGAGGCAGCGTGGTTCCGGTTGTTGACTTCCGGCTCTGCTTCGGCATGTCGAAGACCGAAAATACACGCAGCACGTGCATCGTGGTCGTTGAAGTCGTGCTCGACGGCGAATCGATCGTGATCGGCGCCCTGGCCGATTCTGTGGAAGAGGTGATCGATCTCGAACCGGAGCAGATCGAACCTGCGCCGCGCATAGGAGCCCATATCCGCACCGATTTCATCCGCGGCATGGGCAAGCGCGAGACGCAGTTCATCATGATTCTGGACATCGATCGCGTCTTCTCGGCCGAAGAACTGGCCGCGGTGCGCAACCAGCAACCCGGCAAGCCTTCCCTGGAAGCGGCCGCGTAAGAAAGGCAGGGAGCGGGCCGCGCGCTTGGTAAATGGTGCGACCCGCCCTAATTCTGGGCTATGAGCGACCGCGAACAAGTCATCTCATCGGGCGATTTCTCGCGCCTGCGCCGCCTGATCTACGACGAGACGGGCATCGCGCTCGGCACGGGAAAACAGATCATGCTGGAGGGCCGCATCCGGCGCCGCCTGAAGACCCTTGAGATCCATAGCTATCGCGAGTACTGCGACTACTTGTTTTCCGATCAGGGCCTCCAGGAAGAACTGGTCCATTTGATCGACGCGGTGACGACCAACAAGACCGATTTCTTTCGTGAGCCGCGGCATTTCGATTTCCTTGTCTCTCAGGTGCTTCCCGAGCACATTGCGGGCAGAGAAAGCCACCGTCCTTTTCTTCTATGGAGCGCCGGCTGCTCGAGCGGCGAGGAGCCCTACACGCTGGCGATGGTTCTGAGCGAGTACGGGCTGACGCATCCCGGCTTTGCCTTCAGAATTCTTGCCACCGACGTATCGACGACCGTTCTCCATAAGGCAGCGCTTGGCGTTTACTCCGCCGACGCAGTGCGGCCGGTGCCGCAGTCCCTCAAGGTCAGGTACTTGATGCACGGCCGCAAGGGCAACATCGATCGCGTGCGCGTGGTACCGGAGTTGCGCCGTGTTATCGATTTGCGCCGTCTCAACTTTATGGATTCCGATTACGGCATTCAAGAAAAGTTCGACGTCATCTTCTGCCGCAACGTAATCATTTACTTCGACCGGCCTACGCAACAGAGCATCCTGGAAAGGATCACCCAATGCCTGCGGCCGGGCGGCCATCTTTTCATGGGACATGCCGAGACGCTGCACGAGTTGGATCTACCGGTCAAGCCGGTCGCTCCCGCTCTTTACAGGAGGACCAATGGCCGAACGTGACACATTGATCCGCGAAATCTACGTGCAGCCGGGAGAATCTCACCTCGTCTCACAACCTGCCCTGTTGCGCACTGTGCTCGGCTCCTGCGTCGGAGTCACATTTCTGATTCCGCGGCTGGGCGTCGCCGGGCTCTGTCATCCGATGATGCCGAGGTGTCCACCAGCGCAATTGGCGAGGCTCAGCGTTCGTGCCGGGCGACGCTATGTCGACTTTGCCATTCGCGACATGGCTGGCCAACTCGATCGGCTCGGCGCAACGCGAACCGAAGCAGTGGTCAAAGTCTTTGGCGGCAATGACGTTTTGACCGTCGCAGATGACGATTCCCGAAAGACCATCGGCGAACAAAACAGCGAGGCGGCGCTTCGCGTTCTTGGCGAAGAAGGCTTCAGGGTGGCCGCGTCCTGCCTGGGCGGCACCACCGGCATACACATCACGTTCGAAACCGCTACGGGCGAAGTGCTGTTGCGCCGGCTTGATTCCAAAATGGCAGGTGGAGCACCGAAGACACGGCGGACTCCTCATCGCGTTCACCGCCGCCGATAGCACTTGTGAGGTTAACATTGTGGCAACGTCCCCAATTCGCGTGCTGATCGTAGACGACTCAGCTGTGGTGCGCCAGACGTTGACGGAGATTCTTTCCTCCGATCCCGAGATCGAAGTGATTGGTGCGGCGGGCGATCCCTACGTGGCTGCCGATCACATTGCCGAACAGGTGCCGGACGTGATCACTCTCGATATCGAAATGCCGCGCATGGATGGGCTCACCTTCCTTAGTAAGCTCATGAGCCAGCATCCGATTCCGGTAGTGATCTGTTCCAGCCTCGCCGACGAGGGTGCAATGAGCACTCTGAAAGCGCTCGAGTACGGCGCCGTCGACATCATCACAAAGCCTAAGCTGGGTACGAGACAGTTTCTTGAGGATTCGCGCGTCGTTCTCTGCGAGTCAGTAAAGGCGGCGGCCGCGTCTCGTTTGCGGCCGCTCGGGCCGATTCACACCGTAGAGCCCAAGCTCACTGCCGATGCGGTTCTTTTGCCAGCTACTCACGCTATGGCGGAAACTACGGAGAAGGTCGTGGTCGTCGGCGCATCTACAGGCGGAACAGAAGCGCTCAAGACTTTCCTCGAGGCGTTACCGGCCGACTCTCCAGGGATCGTAATCGTACAGCACATGCCGGAGTTGTTTACTCGCGCCTTTGCCAACCGCCTCGACGGCTTATGCGCCGTTTCCGTTAAGGAAGCTGAAACCAACGACACTGTGATCCGGGGACGCGCTCTGATCGCGCCCGGAAACCATCACCTGCTCCTCAAGCGCAGCGGCGCGCGCTACTATGTCGACATCAAGGACGGCCCTCTGGTATGCCGGCACCGCCCTTCTGTCGACGTGCTCTTCCGATCCGCCGCCCGCTATGCCGGCCCGAATGCCGTCGGCGTCATCATGACCGGCATGGGCGACGACGGAGCGCGGGGCATGCTCGAAATGACGCAAGCCGGCGCCTTCACCATCGCCCAGGACGAGGCGACCTGTGTGGTCTTCGGCATGCCCAAGGAAGCGATTAGGCTGAATGGCGTCAGCAAAGTGCTTCCCCTCGGCGCCATCGCCGGTGGAGTCCTCAGTCATTGCCGGTGGTTCTGACGCAAGCGACGAATGCATAGTACCGGGTAACTACAGTCTTGTTGAAGACGAGCCGGGGTTCTGGACAGTATTATTCGATGAATTCTCTGATGGCTTGATCGTAGGTTCGCTGTTAGCTTCGAGAGGTCAGGCTGTTCAATGCGGCTGACTTGGATTGCTCAAGGTCCGGAAGCTTCCGAACATGCTGGGATGTGCATTTGCACTTTGTTTTGCTCTTTGCCACCGGTACGGCCTCCTCGCCGTGACAAACAGCGCCACCAAAATCTCAGACCTGGTCTAGTTTTCCGAGGGCGCCGTCAGTTAGAGGCATTCGGACAGATTCGTAATGATAAGTCGGCTTTGTCGTCAGAAAAATGCAAGGCGGATGGAGAAATCGTGTGGGACGGCCCGCGAAGTGATGCCCTTGTCTCCGAGCGGCAGTTTTAGTCTCCAGTGAGTCTCCAGAGCGAGAACCCGGCTTCAGACGATACGCTCGAACCCGCATGAAAATTGACGTTTATGCCGTATCCGGACGTATTCCAACCTTCTGCATCGGCAAGTAGTTATAAACTGTTTATTATAAATAGTTTACATGAAACCTAGCGAATCCAAAAACCCTGGCCCAGGGCAATCGCATTTGGAATTGGAATCTTGAGGTCCAGTGGTTTTGAAAGGGCACGGCTTCAGCCGTGCCAAAAGAG
>Ga0335072_10005126_pt1 | contig 19317 bp, 18 predicted proteins | sample Lox_Sample_21_FD_206725 | JGI IMG/M metagenome (GOLD analysis project Ga0335072, IMG submission 206725) | Soil microbial communities from Loxahatchee National Wildlife Refuge, Florida, United States - Lox_Sample_2.1 | ecosystem: Environmental > Terrestrial > Soil > Wetlands | place: USA...
CGGCGTAACCGTCGCAGGCGCGATCGCCTCGCTAGTCGACACGGCAATCCTGTTCGACGGCGGCCGCCATCTCGATCGCGTGTACTACGGGACCGACACCCGCGCATCCGGCCTGCTGATCGGGGCCGCGCTGGCGATCGGCCTGGCGCTCTGGCGCGGCCGGGCCCGCGACGAGGACGCGGGGCCGCGACGCGCGCTCGGGGTGGCCGCGGTGCCGGCGCTTGCCGGCGTGCTCGCGGCGATCGCCATCGCGAACGGGTCGGACGTCTTCCTCTACCCGTACGGGCTGCTCGCGCTCGACGGCGCCACCGTCCTGCTGATCGCCGCCGCGGTGCTGCGCCCGTCCTCGCCGGCGACGCGCGCCCTCTCGGTTCGGCCGCTGAGAGCCGTCGGCGAGATCTCCTATGGCCTCTACCTGTGGCACTTCCCGCTGTTCCTGTGGCTGACCGCCGACACCGTCGGCGTGAGCGGGACGGGATTGCTGCTCGTGCGCCTCGCGGTGACGCTGGCGGTCAGCATCGCTTCGTACGTCCTGATCGAGCAGCCGATCCGCCAGCGCCGGCGCCCGACGTGGCTGATCCGGGCGCTGACGCCGCTGGCGGCCGGTGGCGCCGTGGCCGCGCTGCTGCTGGCCTCGGCCGAGGACCAGCTTCCGGTCGGCATTCCCGCCGCCGCCACCCTGCCCCAGCCCCCGCCGCAGCTGCGCGGCCACGATCCGTCGTGCACGGTGACGCTGAAGGACGCCCCGGGCTACGGCCAGGCGCCCGTGGCCGAGGGCAAGGAGACGCAGTTCGTCTACACGGCGCTCGGCGACCACCAGCTGAGCTGGAGCGGGACAGCCACGAAGACGTTCCAGACGTGCCCGCCGAAGAGCGTGCTCGTGGTCGGCGACTCGCTCGCGTTCACGCTCGGTGTTCCGTGGCTGGCGAACGAGGAGCGCTACGGGATCCAGCTGACCGACGGCGCGCTGCTCGGATGCGCGTTCACGACGCAGGGGGAACTCGACGTCGACGGCACCTGGGAGGCCCAGTCGGACGGTTGCCCGACCGCAACCGAGCAGTGGGCCGCCGAGGCGAGCGCGACGCGCGCCAAGGCGGTGGTGGTCGAGCTCGGGTACCGGGACACGCTCGACTGGAAGATCCACGGCAAGGTCGTCCACATCGGTGAGCCCGGGTTCGACGCCAGCGTCGAGAAGCAGATCGAGCGCTTCGTGCAGACCATGGGCGCCGGCGGCAGAAAGATCGTGTTCCTGTCGATCCCTTACACCGATCCGCCCCACCTCCCCGACGGCTCGCCGGCTCCGCAGGCGTCGCCGGCGCGGCACGCGCTGATCAACTCGATGCTCGAGGCCGCGGCTCGTCGCCACCCGAGCACGGTGTCGGTGCTCGATATCGATCAGACCGTCTCGCCCGGTGATCACTACAACGCGAAGGTCAATGCGCAGCTGTGCCGGTTCGACGGGGTCCACTTCACCGCGTACTGCAGCGAACTGCTCGAACCCCGAGTCCTCGGCGAGGTCCGAAAACTGGTCGGCTGATCGCACCGTTACTTTCCCAGAGTGCGTCGATATCTCTGGGCACCCGTGGCGCTGCTTGTGCTGCTCCGAATCGGCTTCGCCGTCGTCAACGGCGGCGCGCCGGCCGCCGCGACCCCGGTCCCGGTGCCGGCGGGCAGCCACTGGATCGCGACCTGGGGGGCGGCTCCGCAGGCCGCCACGCCCGGCAACCTGTCGCGGGCCGGCTTCCGCGACGCCACGATCCGCGAGATCGTGTTCACGAGCGCCGGCGGCGTCAGGATCAGGGTGCGGCTCACGAACGCGTTTGGCAGCGCCCCGCTGCGGATCGGCAAGGCCGCGGTCGCGATCGACGGCAGCGGACCGCGCACGGTGGCGGGGACCTCGTACGCGCTGTCGTTCGCCGGCCGGCGGTCGGTGCTGATTCCGCCGGGCGCGGAGGCGACGAGCGACCCGGTCCCGCTGGCGGTCGCGCCCGCGACCCGGCTGGCGGTGAGCCTCTATCTCCCGCGCGCGACCGGCCCAGCCACCGAGCACGCCGACGCGGAGCAGGTCAACTACGTCGCGGCCGGGGCCCATGTTGCCGGCGCGGCCAGCGCCTTCAGGGTCCGCACGCACTCCTGGTACTTCCTCGACGGGGTCGACGTGCTCGGCTCCCGGCGTGCGCTCGGCTCGGTCGTCGCCCTGGGCGACTCGATCACCGACGGCGTCGGCTCTCCGTTCGGCAAGAACGAGCGCTGGCCGAATGACCTCGCCGGGCGGCTCGATGGCCTGCACGGGTCGACGCTCGCCGTGGTCGACGAGGGGATCGGCGGCAACCGGGTGCTCAACGGCTCGCTGTGCTGCGGGGTCGACGCCGTCGCCCGGTTCGAGCGCGACGTGCGCGGCCAGACCGGCGTGCGCGACGTGATCCTGCTCGAGGGAATCAACGACATCGGCTACAGCCAGAGCAGCGGTTCGCTGTCTGCGCCGCACACCGACGTCTCCGCGCTGCAGATCGTCGAGGGCTACGAGCGGATCATCACGCTCGCCCACACCGCCGGGCTGAAGATCTTCGGCGCGACGCTGACGCCGTTCGAGGGCGCGCGCTACTGGACGCCGGCGGGCGAGGCCAAGCGCGAGGCGGTCAACAACTGGATCCGGACGAGCGGCGCGTTCGACGGCGTGATCGACTTCGCCGCCGCGGTCGCTGACCCCGGCGATCCCGACCGGCTCAACCCCGCCTACGACAGCGGCGACCACCTGCACCCGAACGCCGCCGGCTACCGCGCGATGGCCGCCTCGGTCAACCTCGGCGCGCTGCTCGGGGCCGGGCCGAGCTAAGCGCTAGAACGAGATCCGCCGGCCCGCTCGCGTCGGGCGCGCGACCGCCGCGTGGGCGTCGGCCAGCGCCGCCACCCGCTCGCGCACGCCGCCGCGCACGGGCGACGCGCGCCCGGCGGCCGCGTCGACGTGCAGCAGCATGTGCTCGCCGGTGGCGACCGGCTGCTCCTCCTCCCGGCGGACGACCGTGTGGAACAGGTGCAGGCGCCGCTCGTCCCAGCCGAGGACCTGGGTCAGCACCTCGACACGGTCGCCCGCGTACAGCTGGCCGAGGTGGCAGATGTGAGTCTCGACCGTGTAGTAGCTGCCGCCGCCCTCGATGTAGGCCCCGTCGACGCCGATGTGCAGGAGCAGCGCGTCGGTCGCGTCGGCCATCAACTCGAGGTAGCGAAACTCGGTGACGTGGCCGTTGTAGTCGATCCAGTCGGCGGGAACCTCGCGCGAGAGCAGGCGGAGCGCCCCGTCCATGGCGCGTCGGCCCCGCTAGCCGTCCACGGCGGCCGGCTCGGCGCGGAGATCGCGCACCACCGGCTCGGCGCCGATCGCCTCGTCGAGGCAGCAGAGCACGTACCCGTAGCGGAGCATCGTCTCGATCCGCTCGCGTGGCAGCTCGTGCCACGGCAGCGTGTCGGTAGCTAGCTGGCGCTGGAGCTTCATCAGAGCCGTGACCACGTAGCAGTTCCACACCTCGGGCGGGAGTGACATGACCGACTCCCATCGATCGCTCGCGATCGTTCGCACGTCGTCGAGGACCCTCCCGGCCGCGGCCGCGTCGCCGGCGATCCCCTGGGCGTTGGCGCGCTGGCCGAGGTGGAACGAGGCCCGGCGCAGCTTCGGCTGATTCGTCGGCTCGACCAGGACGATGCGAGTTCCGTACCCGGCGACGATCACGATGCGGAGCGCCCGCTGGATCTCCGTGCCGGCGAGCTTCCTGGAAGCGGCGTAATCCTCGACCAGCCGCGTCCCGAGCACCGTGGTCAGCGGGCTCAACGCGTCGAGCTCGGCGGCGGCGCCGGCCGACGCCTGCCACACCTCCCTGACCCATTTGCGCCCGTCGCGCGCGAGCGTCTTGCGCATCTCCCGCCGGGTCATCCGCCACGACTGACGCTTGTCGCGCTGCTGCGACTTCACCGCCGCCACCCTACCAACGGCCCGAGGCGGGGGAGGGCACGAGCTCGTGAGCGTAGGATGCAGCGAGTCGCTCGAAAGATGAAAGATGACCACTGAACGATCAATCGAGTCGATCGAATCGCAGATCGAGCTGCGTGGTCTCCGTGCCCTGCTCGCGGTGTCTGACTGCGGGTCGTTCCGGGCGGCCGCCGCCCAGCTCGGCTACACCCAGTCGGCGATCTCTCACCAGGTGGCCGAGCTCGAGCGGGCTCTGGGTGCGTCGCTGTTCACGCGGCCCGGGGGACGTGGACAGGTGACGCTGACGCCGGCGGGGGAGGCCGCCTACCTGCACGCGCGCCGGGCGTTCACCGAGTTGCATGCGCTCGAGGTCAGCGTCCAGGCGACGCAGCGGGGCGGGCCGACGGTCGTGCGTGTCGGGGTGTTCCAGACCGCCGGCGCGGAACTGCTGCCGACGGCGCTGCGGCTGCTCCGCGACGAGTGGCCGGGGATCGAGGTCGTGCTGACCGAGACCGACGACGATCCGCGCCTGGCGGACTGGCTCGCCGACGGCCGCCTCGACCTCGCGCTGACGATCAACCAGCAGCCCGACGACCGGATCGAGCTGATCCGGCTGTTCGACGATCCGTGGGTGGTGCTGACCCGTCGCGACAGCGATCTGGCCGGTGCCGAGCGCCCGAGCTTCGACCTGCTCGACGGGGCCGACGTCGTCGCGTGGACGCACCGCTGGGAGCTCCAGGTCGAGCTCGAGGCCGCGTGGCGCCGGCGCGGCATCGACCCGCACGTCGTGTACCGCACCGACGACAACCTGGCGCTCCAGCGACTGGTGGCCGCCGGTCTCGGCCATGCCTGCATCGGTCGCTTCGCCGCGCAGCGCGCGGTCGATCCCTCGCTCACGTGGCTCGAGCCGCCGGACGTGCTCAGCACCCGCACGGTCGCGCTGTGCCATCCGCGCCGGCGCATCCTGGCCGAGGCGGCGCGCGCTCTCAGCGCGGCGTTGCGAGCGCAGTTCGGCAGCTGAGCAGCGTCGGTTCGAAACGTCCGGTGCGGATGGGAACATATGTTCGATGAAGGCGCCCTACGTCGAACTCCATTGCCACTCGGCGTTCTCGTTTCTCGACGGCGCCTCGCTGCCCGACGAGATCGTCCCCGCCGCGCTCGAGCTTGGGTACGAAGCGGTGGCCCTGACCGACCACAACACGGTCTCGGGCTCGATGGAGTTCGCGGTGTCCGCGCGGGCGCTCGGACTGCGGCCGATCCACGGAGCCGAGATCGACCTCGCGCCGGGCGAAGCTCCCGATGGACGCCACCTGACGCTGCTCGTCGAGGACGCGGCCGGCTGGTCGAACCTGTGCCGGATCCTGACCCGCGCGCATGCCCACACGCGGGAGAAGCCCGGGCCGCCGTCGCAGGCGTTCGTCGAGCTCGCGGACGTCCTGGAGCACGCCCAGGGGCTGGTGTGCCTGAGCGGCTGCGCGCTGCGCGGGGTGCACGACGAATTCACGCTCAGGCGCCTGCTCGACGCGTTCGGTCCCGATCGTCTGCGGGTCGAGCTCCAGCGGCCATTCCTGCGCGACGATCGCGCGCGCAACCGGCGTCTTCAGCGAGTCGCGGCGCGGCTCGGCGTGCCGTGCGTGGCCACCGGGAACGTGCACGCGCACGCGCGCGCCCGAGCCCCGCTCCAGGACGCGCTGGTGGCCGTGCGTCTGCACACCACGCTCGACGCCTCCGAGCCCGAGCGGCGCGGCAACTTCAGCCACGTGCTGACCTCGCCGGCGGCGATGGCGGGTCGATTTGCCGACCATCCGGAAGCGGTGGCGGAGACGCTGGCGCTGGCCGAGCGGCTGCGGTTCGATCTGACCAGCGACCTCGGGTACCGGTATCCGGGGGCGGAGGACGAGGCGGCGATGCGCACGCTCACCGGGCTGTGTCAGTCGCGACTGGAGGATCGGTACAAGGGCGCGGGCACGGTGCGCGCGGACGCCACCGCGAGGCTTGAGCAGGAGCTAGGGATCATCGGGCGGCTCGGGCTGCCCGGGTTCTTCCTGCTTCACCACGACATGCTCGAGTTGGCCCGCGAGGTGGCGCTCGAGGTGCGTGGTCCCGACAGCGTTCGCAGCCTGCTGCCGCCCGGCCGGGGTCGGGGCTCGAGCGTCTCCTCGATCGTGTGCTTCCTGACGGGCCTCTCGCACGTCGACCCGATCGCCAACGACCTGCTGATCGGCCGGTTCCTGAACGAGGAGCTGACCTCGCTGCCCGACATCGACCTCGATTTCCCGCGCGACATCAGGGAGAAGCTGATCCCGCGCGTCCACGAGCGCTACGGGCACGACCGCTCGGCGCTGGTGGCAGCGTTCCCGACCTACCGCGCCCGCGGGGCGATCCGCGAGCTCGGCAAGGCGCTGGGGCTGCCGCCGGGGGAGATCGAGCGGGTGGCGCGGGGCAGCGAGGGCTGGGACGCGCGCGAGGTCGACAAGGACATCACGAGCGCGCGGGGCGGCTCGTCGGGCCGGTGGGCGTGGCTCGCGCGGCTGGCCGCCGAGGCCCACGGGCTGCCGCGCCACCTGAGCCAGCACTCGGGCGGGATGATCGTCGCCACCCGCCCGCTGATCGACTGCTGCCCGATCGTGCCCGCGGCGATGGAGGGGCGCCAGATCGTTCAGTGGGACAAGGACTCGTGCTCGGACGCGGGCTTTCTGAAGATCGACCTGCTCGGGCTCGGGATGCTGTCGGCGGTCGAGCGCTCGGTCGAGATGATCGCGCGCACCCGCGGAGAGCACGTCGACCTGAGCCGGATCCCGTACGACGACCCGGCGACGTACGAGTGCATCCAGAGCGCCGATACGACCGGGGTGTTCCAGATCGAGAGCCGGGCGCAGATGCAGTCGCTGTTCCGCACCCGGCCGGAGAACCTCAAGGACATCACGATCCAGGTCGCGCCGCCAGCGGCTGCGCGTCGATCCCGACTACCAGGTTCCGTACGAGCATCCGTCGCTCGAGCCGGCGCTGCGCGAGACGCTCGGCGCGATCATCTTCCAGGACCAGGTGATCGAAGTCGCGATCGCGTTCGCCGGGTTCTCGCCCGGGGAGGCGGAGGGGCTGCGGCGGGCGATGAGCCGCAAGCGCTCGGACGCGGCGATCGAGGCCTACCACCGGCGGTTCGTCGCCGGCGCCCGCCAGCGGCACGATGTGGACGAGGACACGGCCGAGCGCGTGTTCTCGATGGTCCGCGGGTTCTCGGGCTTCGGCTTCCCGAAGGCGCACGGCGCCGCCTTCGGCCTGCTCGCCTACCAATCGACGTGGCTGCGCGTGCACTTCGGTCCCGAGTTCCTGTGCTCGCTGCTGAACGAGCAGCCGATGGGCTTCTACCCGCCCGACGCGCTCGTCCACGAGGCCCAGCGGCGGGGGATCGAGGTGCTGGCGCCGGACATCAACGAGAGCGCCGCCGAGTGTGAGATGGAGGGGGGCAGCGTCCGGATCGGCCTCGGATACGTTCGCGGCGTCACCGAGCAGGAGGTGACCGAGCTGGCCGCGGTCCGCGCGGCGGGAGGGCGGTTCCGGAGCCTCGCCGAGCTCGCCTCGCGCGCGAGCTCGAGTGCCGCCTCGCTGGAGATGCTCGCCTGGTCGGGGGCGTGCGACTCGCTCGTGCGGGATGCGCCGACGTCTTCGGCCCGCCGCATCGCGCTGTGGCAGCTCGGGGTGGCGACGCCCGGGAGACGGGTGCCCGGTGGGGTGCAGCTGGCGCTCCCGCTGGATCTGCCGGCGCCGCCCGAGCTCCGATCGCTCACGCCGTGGGAGTCGATGCTCGCCGATTACGGCACGATCGGGCTGACCGCGGATGCGCATCCGATCGCGCTGCTCAGGGAGCGACTGCCCCAGGGTCTGGTCACGAGCCGCGAGCTGGGGACGCTGCGCCACGGCACCCGCGTCGCGGTGGGCGGGCTCGTGGTGGCGCGCCAGCGCCCCGGCACCGCCAACGGGATCGTGTTCGTGCTGCTCGAGGACGAGTTCGGGACGATCAACCTGATCGTTCCCGCGCCGATCTACGAGCGCCACCGGCTGACCGTGAGGACCGAGCCGCTGATGCTCGCCGAGGGCAAGCTGGAGGCGCTACCGGCGGCCGGCGGCGCGATCAACATTCTCGTCGACCGGGTTCAGCCGATCGCCGCCCCCGACCACCTCGTCGCCGAGGTCAAGGACTTCTCGATGCTCGACGAGCAGGTGCGCCGCGGTCTGGCGGCGCAGAGAAGCTCGCGTGAGACCGACGCCGAGGACTTCCGGGCGGTGGCGCCGCCGGTGATGAGCTTCGCTTCGGGACGGCGGCGCTAGGCCACATTCCTAGTAAGGTGCCGCTCCGTGCTCGCCGTAATCCTGTTCGCCGCCTTCTGGGTCGTGCTCGGGCTCGGGGTGTTCCTTCTCGGCAACCGCGGCGGCGCGGCGGGCCCGGCCCGGGGGGAGCCCGGATACCGCAGCCGGCGGCTGATGGGGCTGGTGCTCGTGATCGTCTATGTCGGGTTCGGGATCGTGCTCCCCGTCGTGTTCCTGCTCGGCAATCGCAACAGCGCCAACGCCCAGGTCGGCGGGATCAAGCTGACCGCTGCCGAGAGGCGCGGGCGCGAGCTGTTCGGCGAGCACTGCGGGCTGTGCCACACGCTGGCGGCGGCCAACGCGGTGGGCAAGGTCGGACCCAACCTCGACGTGATCCAGCCGACCGAGCAGCTCGTGCTGCACACGATCGCCAACGGATGCCTGCAGAACCCGCCCTCGGGTAGCCAGGAGGCTTGCCTCGGCGAGGGGACGATGCCCGCCGACGTCGTCCAGGGCGTCGACGCCACCGACGTGGCGCAGTTCGTCGCCAAGGTAGCTGGCAACGAGTAGCGCCGGCGCCGGCGCCCGCGCGCCCGGGCCCGCGGCGCTCCGAAACATCCTGGCCACACAACCAGGCCGCATTCTGCGCGGAAATGGTGAGGGATGAGACGACATTCCGTCCGTACCCACTGTTAGGATCGCCGCCGAAACTGAATCCGCGCCGCTCGACGTGCGTGAGCGGAGGGAGCGGGGGACCCGAGTTGTTGGGGCGAATCGTGCTCGTCCGTCAGCTAACCCCGTAAGTACGAGAAAGAGGTCGGCCAGATGCCCCAAGCTGGCGCTGCCGCGCGTGCGCGGCGCCGGAACGTTGTGCCGTGGTGGGAGGAGCTCGATAGCGAGGCGTTTCGCGAGTTCCGGGCCGCCACGATCGCGGAGCCGCTTCCGCCGGCCGTCCCGTTCTCGCCCGAGCCGGAGTTGGACATGCACCTCGAGCGCCCGGTGACGTGGGCGCCGCGCGCGGAAAACGGCCGGCGAACCGTGCAGATCACCGGCCGTGGCGCCGAGCGGAACCTGCCCGTCGCCCGTCCGACGCTCCGCCGCCACGAACGCGCCGGCTTCAAGCCCGACCGCACGGCGATGTGGGCCGTGCTCCTCGGCCTGCTGCTGATCGTCGTGGCGGCCACGAGCGCGCTGCCGCACTGAGCGCCGCCTCACTTACAGACCTCGCGCTCGGCCCTGATCCAGGGTTTATCCCTACGCGTATATAAAAGTATTGGGCGGAGGCTAAGCCGCTCAAAAAGTAGTGCAGCCCCTACTTGTGCGGGCACAGCGGCACAACTAAACTTATCAACCGTAAGCAGGTCTCGAAAGTGAAGGGCATGACGGCCCTTCAAGCCCCCGGACCTCCTGGTGGTCAACTATGAAGACTTCGATGAGCAGGTTCCAAATCCATGACGACCTGACTGCCCCTGAGGGCTCCGTCCCCGTACTGCGGGGGGCGCTCGCCACGGGTGGTCAGCTGCCGAACTTCCTCGGCGTGCTGGCGGGTTCGCCCGCCGCACTACGGGCCTACGCCCGCTTCCGCTCGGAGTTGCGCCACGGCAAGCTGACGCTGCCGACGCTCGAGCGGATCGCGCTCGCGGTCGCCGAGTATTACCAGTCCGAGCCGGGGATCGCGATGCATTCGCGGACCGCCCGTGCGGCGGGACTGGCGCTCGACGAGGTGGCGCTGGCCCGGCAATTCAACTCGAAGGATCTGCGGGAGGCGGCGCTGTTGCGCTACCTGCACGCGATGCTCGAGGAGCGCGGCCGTGCTCCCATGCACCTCCACGAGGAGGCGCGTGAGGCCGGCTGGGACGATGAGCAGATCCTGGAGGCGATCGCGACGGTCTCGCTCGAGGGGTTCACCGCGATGGTGAACGTCGCTGGCGAGGTGCCCGTCGATGGTTCGAGCGAGGCATCGCGCGCGTTGCAAGCTGCCTGAGAGCGTAAGCTCTGGTTGGACACAAGATGGGAGCGCCCGAGGACACGGCCGAGTCTGATCGCGGCGAAACCCGCTCGACAGGGTGCTGTCCCCTGTACCACGAGGCGGTCGAATTGGTCGGCCGCCGGTGGACAGGGGCCATCCTGGCGGTGCTGATGGAGGGTGCGCTGCGCTTCTCCGAGATCGCCCAGGCGGTGCCGGAGCTGTCGGACCGCCTGCTGTCCGAGCGGATGAAGGAGCTCGAGCGCCGCGGCATGGTGGAGCGGACGGTCATTTCCGGACCGCCGCTCAAGGTCGAGTACGCGCTGTCGCAGATGGGACGGGACCTCGAGCCCGCGCTGACCGAGCTCGAGCGGTGGGCCAACCGGTGGCTCGCCGATCGTCAGCTCTCGGGCCGCCTGTAACGCCCGGGCAGCCAGCAACGTTCTAACGCCCGGGCAGCCAGTAACGTTCGCCGCCCGATGGCGACCACCGCTTCACCGCTCACCGCCGACGACGTGCGGGCGCTCGTCCAGGAGCGCGACATCCGGTTCATCCGGTAGTGGTTCACCGACATCCTCGGCCAGCTCAAGGCATTCTCGATCAACGCCACCGAGCTGACCGACGCGTTCGAGGGCGGCATGGGGTTCGACGGGTCGTCGATCACCGGGTTCAACCCGATCGAGGAGTCGGACATGATCGCGTTGCCCGACCCGACGACGTTCAGGATCCTCCCCTGGCGCCCCGAGGAGCAGGGCGTGGCGCGGATGTTCTGCGACATCATCACGCCCGAGCGCACGCCGTACGAGGGCGACCCGCGGCACGTCCTGCGCCGCGCGGTCGAGCGGGCCAAGGCGATGGGCTTCGACCACTACTACGTCGGCCCGGAGCTCGAGTACTTCTACTTCAAGAGCCCGAACTCGACCGAGGTGCTCGACGAGGGCGGCTACTTCGACCTGACCACGCTCGACGCCGGATCGGACCTGCGCCGCGAGACCGTGCTCGCGCTCGAACAGCTCGGGATCCCCACCGAGTACGCCCACCACGAGGTCGGCCCGAGCCAGCATGAGATCGACATGCGCTACGCCGACGCGCTCAAGATGGCCGACGACTGCATGACCTACCGGATCACGGTCAAGGAATACGCGATGAAGTACGGGCTGCACGCGACGTTCATGCCCAAGCCGCTGTTCGGCAAGAACGGCTCGGGGATGCACACGCACCAGTCGCTGTTCCGCGGCGAGCAGAACGCGTTCTTCGACCCCGACGACGCCTACTACCTATCCGACGTCGGCAAGGCGTTCATCGCCGGCCAGCTCCGCCACGCGCGCGAGATCTGCTCGATCTTCGCCCAGTGGGTCAACTCGTACAAGCGGCTCGTCCCCGGCTATGAGGCGCCCGTGTACATCGCCTGGTCTCGGCGCAATCGCTCGGCGCTGGTCCGCATCCCCATGTACCACCCAGGGAACGAGCGCGCCACGCGGATGGAGCTGCGCTGCCCGGACCCCGCGTGCAACCCGTACCTGACGTTCGCGGTGCTGCTCCAGGCCGGCCTCGAGGGGATCGAGCACCGCTACGAGCTGCCCGACCCGATGGAGACGAACCTCTACCACCTGTCCTCCGAGGAGCGCCGGCGACTCGGGATCGAGCAGCTGCCGGCGACGCTCGGCGAGGCGATCGAGCTGACCGCCCAGTCCGAGCTGGTCCTGCGCTCGCTTGGGGAGCACATGTTCAACCGCTACATCGAGATCAAGCGCCAGGAGTGGGAGGACTACCGGGTCCAGGTGACCCCGTGGGAGCTCGAGCGCTACCTGCCGGTGCTCTAGCTAGCCGGCTAATTCAGCGCTGCGGCCAGCTCTTCGGGGCTCGTGACCGGCGCCTGGCAGACGAACCGCTCGCACACGTACGCCGCGGCGTGGCCGTCGACCGGCTCGCGTCCCTCGAGCAGCGGCACTCCGTCGACCTCCCCGGTGGCGAGCACCACGTGGGGGCGGTAGGCGTCTCGCACGACCCTGAGCAGCTCGCCGGCCTCCGACGGGGGACCGACGATCGCGACCTCCTTGACCGGCGCCAGATAGAAGTCGGCGGCCCCGAGCAGGTGCCCAAACCCGCCCGGGTGGCGCGCGGCCAGCGGGAACAGCAGCCTGAGCACGCCGAGCGTGTGGCGCTCGTAGCGTCCCTCGCCGGACAGCAGCGCCAGCCGCAGCAGCCCGAACGCCGCCGCCGAGTTCCCCGACGGGATCGGGGAGTCCTCGAGGTCCTTGCGCCGCGCGGCGAGTTGCTCGTGGTCGGACGCGGTCGTGTAGAAGCCGCCGCGCTCGGGGTCCGAGAAGCGCTCGATCATCGTGTCGGCGAGCGCGGTCGCCTCGCCGTACCAGCGCGGGTCCCCGGTCGCCTCGTAGCACCCGATCAACGCCTCGAGCAGGAACGCGTGGTCGTCGAGGTAGGCGTCGAGGTGCGCCTGGCCGTCCTTCCAGCTCCGCAGCAGCCGTCCCTCGCCGTCACGCAGATCCGCCAGTACGAACGATGCACACGCGACCGCGGCGTCAACGTAATCGGAGCGCCCGAGCGCCGCGCCCGCCTCGGCCAGCGCCGCGATCATCAGCGCGTTCCACGAGGTCAGCCGCTTGTCGTCGAGGCCCGGGCGCACGCGCTCCGACCGCGCCGCCAGCAGCAGCTGCCGGATCTCGGGCAGCGACTGCGGTGCGGGCCCGCGGGCCTCGAGCACGTTGCGCCCCGACCCCTCGAAGTTGCCGCGCTCGCTCGCGCCGAAGTACGCGATCGCGACGTCCGCGAGGCCCGCCGGGCCGAGGACCGACCGCAGCTCGTCGACCGTCCACACGTAGAACTTGCCTTCGACCCCCTCGGAGTCGGCGTCGAGCGCCGCGCAGAAACCGCCCTCGGGCCCGCGCATCTCGCGCAGGGCCCAGTCGAGCGTCTCGGTGCACACCCGCCGGAACCGCTCGTTGCCCGAGACCTGCCAGCCGTGCAGGTACGCCCGAGCCAGCAGGGCGTTGTCGTACAGCATCTTCTCGAAGTGCGGGATGGTCCAGGTCGCGTCGACCGAGTAGCGGGCGAACCCGCCGCCGACCTGGTCGTAGATCCCGCCGCGGGCCATCGCCTCGAGCGTCTCGAGCGACATCTCGCGCTCGCCGCGCGCGAGCAGCAGCTCGATCACCGGCGCCTGCGGGAACTTCGGCGCGCGCCCGAAGCCGCCGCTCGACCGGTCGTAGGTGCCCCACAGCGAGACCAGCGCCTCGCGGATCAGCTCCTGGGTGATCGGCTCGACCGACGGCTCGAGCCGCGCGGTCGCGCTCAGCGCCTCGACCATCCTCGCGCCCTGGCGAACGATGTCGTCGCGGCGCGAGGCCCAGGCCTCGGCGACCCCGTCGAGCACCATTCGCCAGCTCGGAAGCCCATGGCGGGACTCGGGCGGGAAGTAGGTGCCGGCGTAGAACGGGACGCCGTCCGGCGTCAGGAACGCGTTGAGCGGCCAGCCGCCGTGCCCGGTCAGGGCCTGGCAGGCCTCCATGCAGATCGCGTCGATGTCCGGGCGCTCCTCGCGGTCGACCTTCACGCACACGAACCGCTCATTCATGACCGCCGCGATCTGCTCGTCCTCGAACGATTCGTGCGCCATCACGTGGCACCAGTGGCAGGCCGAATAGCCGATCGAGACGAGCAGCGGGCGATTCTCGTCGCGCGCCCGCGCGAGCGCCTCCGGCCCCCACGGCTCCCAGGCAACGGGGTTGTCCTTGTGCTGGCGCAGGTACGGTGAGCTCTCGCCCCCGAGGCGGTTCGACACTGTCCCAGGCTACCCCAGCGCACACGTGAGCAATACGCTACGTCCACTGCGCGACTGAGGAGGAAACGCATTGCCAGCACACCGCGAGTCGATAAGGGCGCCGGGCGCTCCCGAGGCAGTTGGTCCGTACGTGCACGCCGTTCGCACCTCCGGCGAATTGTTGTTCTGCTCCGGCCAGATCCCGCTCGATCCGAAGACCGGGGATCTCGTCGGCGCGACGCCCGCGGATCAGGCGGGGCGCTGCCTGGAGAACCTCGCCGCGGTGTGCGATGCGGCCGGCGCGACCCTCGGCGACGCCGTGCGGCTGACCGTGTACCTCACCGACATGGCGGCGTTCGCGTCGGTCAACGAGGTGTACGAGTCGTTCTTCGAGTCCGACCCGCCGGCCCGGGTGGCGATCGCAGTGGCGGGACTGCCGCGTGGCGCGCAGGTCGAGATCGACGCGGTGGTGGCGATCCCTGACTGACACGGCTCATGTGACCGGGGGCAGGACGCCGGTCTCGGCCGACGACGTGCGGCGCGCTGCGCAGGTGATCGCCGGCGTCGTGAAGCAGACACCGGTGCTGAGTTCGCGCACGCTGAGCGAGCGCGCCGGCGGTACGGTGGCGCTGAAGACCGAGAACCTGCAGCGGACGGGGTCGTTCAAGATCCGCGGCGCGCTGACGAAGCTCTCGGCGCTCGGCGATGCGTGCGCCGCCGGCGTGATCACGGGCAGCGCCGGCAACCACGCCCAGGCGGTCGCCTACGCGGCCCGGGCGCGGGGCGTTCCGTGCTTCGTGTTCATGCCCGAGGGGGCGCCGATCGCCAAGGTCGAGGCCGCCCGGGCGCTCGGCGCGCAGGTCAGCATGGTCGGTCAGACCGTCGACGAGGCGCTCGAGGCGGCCTACGACCGCGCCGCCGAGGACGAGCGGATGGCGTTCGTGCACCCGTTCGAGGACCCGGACGTGATCGCGGGCCAGGGCTCGATCGGGCTCGAGTTGCTCGAGCAGGTGCCCGACCTGGCGCGGGTGATCGTGCCGGTCGGCGGGGGCGGGCTCGTCAGCGGCGTCGCGATCGCGGTCAAGTCCGCGCGCGCGTCGATCGAGGTGGTCGGCGTCCAGGCCGCGTCGTGCTCCCCGGTCCGGGGATCGCTCGCGGCCGGCAAGCCGGTCCCGGTCCGCTCGGCGCTGACGATCGCCGACGGGATCGCGGTGAAGCGGCCGGGCGAGCTGACCCTGTCGTTGATCGACCGCTGGGTCGATGACGTCGTCGCGGTCGAGGAGGACGAGGTCGCCGAGGCGATGGTGTTCCTGCTCGAGCGGGCCAAGCTCGTCGTCGAAGGGGCCGGCGCGGTCGGCGTCGCGGCGCTGCTGTCCGGTCGGTTGCCGACGTCGCCGCCGGGGACGACCGTGGTCATCCTGTCGGGCGGGAACGTCGACGCCGGGCTGCTCGCCGAGGTCGCGCGCCGCCACGAGAGCCAGGCCGGCCGGCGCCTCGTGCTGCTCGCCTCGCTGCCCGACCGTCCCGGATCGCTGGCCCGGCTGCTCGCGCTCGTCGGCGAGCTGCGGGCGAACCTGCTCGACGTCGAGCACATCCGCGAGGGGTTCGACCTACACGTACGCGAGACCGCGGTACAGCTCGTGCTCGAGACGCGGGGTCAGGCTCACGCCGAGCGCGTCGCCGAGGCCGTCCGCGCCGCCGGGTACGACGAGCCGCGCGCGCTGCGGTAGCCACGCGCCTGTTCGACGATCGCGGCGACGACGCGACTCCGCTCGTCGGCCTCGGGATGCCACTGGACGCCGAGCACGAAGCGCCGCTCGGGCGCCTCGATCGCCTCGGGCAGATCGTCGATCGTCGAGTACCCGGTGACCGCCAAGCCGTCGCCGACGGTCGCGACGCCCTGGTGGTGGTGCGACTTGGTGGAATGCACCTCTTCGCCGGCGGCGCGCGCGGCGAGCGAGCCAGCGGTCAGCCGTACGTCGTGGTCGGATCCCTCGAAGCTGCCCGGCGTGCGGCGGTGCTCCTCGTGGCCGAGCTCCTCGGGCAGGTGCTGGCTGAGCGTTCCCCCGAACGCCACGTTGATCAGCTGCATGCCGCGGCAGATGCCGAGCACCGGCATGTCGCGCTCGACGGCGCGGGTGGCGAGCGCCAGCTCAGAGAGGTCGCGCTCGGGCACCAGGTGGTGGGTCGCCGGGTGCGGGTCGGCTCCGTAGGAGCCCGGGTCGATGTCGTTGCCGCCGGCCAGGATCAGCCCGTCGAGCAGGTCGAGCACCTGATCGGGGTCTTGCTCGAACCCGCCGTCCGGGGGAATCATCACCGCGAGGCCGCCGGCGCGCTGGATCGCCTCGATGTAGGAGAACGCCAGCAGCGCGGCCTCGCGCTCCTGCCACACGCCCCAGTTCGCGCGGACGAGCGCCGTACAGATGCCGATGACGGGGCGTTGTTGGCTCATCGCCTCCTGAGGCTAGCCCGCTGGATCTTCCCCGACGCGGTCTTGGGCAGCTCGTCGGTGAACTCGACGATCCGCGGGTACTTGTACGGCGCCGTCTCGTGCTTGACGTGCTCCTGGAGCTCGGTCGCGAGCGCCTCGCCGGGGGCGAACCCGTCGCGCAACACGACCACCGCCCGCACGACCGCGCCGCGCTCCTCGTCGGGCGCGGCGACGACCGCCGCCTCGGCGACCGCCTCATGGGAGACGAGCGCCGACTCGACCTCGAACGGGCCGATCCGGTAACCGGCGGAGATGATCAGATCGTCGGCCCGTCCCTCGAAGTACAGGTACCCGTCGCCGTCGATGCTCACCCGGTCGCCGGTCCGCCACGGCTCGTCCGCCGGCGAGGGCGCGCCGTCGACGTAGCCGACGAAGAACGTCGGGTCGGTGGCGGGGTCGGCCAGCACGAGCTCGCCGTCGTCGATGCGCAGGTTGACGCCGGGCAGCGGGCGGCCCATCGACCCCGGGCGCACCGCTTCGCCGGGCGGGTTGGCGGTCAATTGTCCGGTCTCGGTCTGGCCATAACCGTCGCGGACCGCGAGCCCGATCTCCTCGGTGAACGTGCGGATCACCTCGGGGTTGAGCGCCTCGCCGGCGGCGACGAGCGACCGCAGCGCCGGCAGCGGCCTGAGCTGGGCGCGCTTGGCGATCACGCGGTACTCGGTCGGCGCCATGCACAGGACGTTGACCTCCTCGGCGGCGAGCAGCTCGAGCCGCTGCGCGGGGTCGAACCGCTCGTCGTGCAGGAGCGCGGCCGCGCCCCGCAGCCACGGGGCGATGAACGTGTTCCGCGCCGACTTCGACCAGCCGGTGGCGGCGGTGCACCAGACCAGGTCGCCCGGCCGGGCGTCGAGCCAGTGCTCGGACTGGAGCCGCTGGCCGGGCAGGTAGCGCTGCCCATGGACGACGCCCGTCGGCTCGCCCGTGGTGCCGCTCGTGAACGTGATCAGGCACGGGTCGCCCGGCTCGAGCTCCGCGGCCGGCGCCGGGTCGGACGATTCGTCGTACAGGGTCGGGTCAGGGATGGTCAGGACGCGGCACGCGGGGCCGGCCGCCGTCAGCTCGGCGAGGTTGCGCTCGTCGGCGACGATCAGCCTCGGCTCCGCGGCCGCGATCCGCTGGGCCAGGTCGTGGGCCCGGAGTTGCTCGTTGCAGGCGAGCGCGACCGCGCCGATCCGAAAGCACGCGACCATCGTCAGAACCCACTCGGGGCGGTTGCCGATCAGGGTCATCACGACGTCTCCGCGGCCGACGCCGTGGCGCGCGCTCAGGGTGCCGGCCAGGCGGGCGCTGCCGTCCGCCACCTCGCCGAAAGTCCACTCGCGGCGGCGGCCGTCCCGGGCCAACTCGAGCACGGCCAGGCGGTCGCGCGGTGCGGCCTCGACGACGTCCCGAGCGAAATTCATCCGTGCGGCCAGTGTGCCAGGATCGGCCGCCGTGGCGTTCTGGCGCGGCCGCTCTCAAACATTTGTCCAAATTAGTGAACTTTGATGAAGTTTCCGTCACAATCACGGCTCGGCCGCCGGCGCAAGGGGGCCTAGACCGACTACATGCGGGTTCGGCTCCTTTGGAGCTCGTCAGCGGAGCTGGCGATCGGTCTGGTTGCGGCCGGCGGCGATTTTCTTTAAGGCACTGTTTCGCAGCCGGGGTACCGGCCTTGGTAAAGTCCGTCCTACATGGGGCTGATGACGGGAACTGGGCCGTTGGGGAAGGACCCAGCGGGAAGCCATAACTTCGATGTGCCGGATCCCGGCATGGCGATGTACATCGAGCCGTGCCCGAAGTGGATCCGGGTGATCGTCGGCGGCGAGACGATCGCCGACAGCCGCAACGCGCTGATGGTGTCGGAGTCCGGCCATCAGCCGGTCTACTACTTCCCGCGCGAGGACGTCCGCGCCGACGTGCTCGAAGCGTCCGACCGACACACCCGGTGTCCGAAGAAGGGCGAGGCGTCCTACCACACGATTCGCGCCGGCGACAAGGTGGTCGAGAACGGCGCCTGGTACTACCCCGAGCCGCTCGCGGGCGCCGAGCCGATCACCGACATGATCGCGTTCTACTGGGACCGGATGGATCAGTGGTTCGAGGAGGACGAAGAGGTGTTCGTGCATCCGCGCGACCCTTACCACCGCGTCGACGTGCTCCCGACCTCCCGCCACATCAAGATCTCGCTCGACGGCGAGGTGCTGGCCGAGAGCGACCACGCGATGGCGCTGTTCGAGTCGAACCTGCCGATCCGCTGGTACCTCCCTCGCGAGGACGTGCCGGTCGAGCTCGAGCCCACCGACACCGCCACGCGCTGCCCGTACAAGGGCATCGCCAGCTATTACGCGGTCCGTCTCCCGAACGGCGAAACCGTCAAGGACCTGATCTGGTACTACGACGACCCGCTGCGTGCCGTTGACGGCATCGCCGGGCGCTTGTGCTTCTTCAACGAGCGCGTCGACGTCGAAGTCGACGGCGAGCCCGAGAGCCGGCCGAAGACCGCGTGGAAGCACGGCGTGAAGTCGGAAGCCGCCGCGGCCGCCGCCCGGAACGGCAGCTGACCTGAGCCATCTCACGTATTCTCGGCTGCTCCCCAGAGACTGAGGAGCACCATGGCTATCGCAACCACCGACAGGACCGACGAGCAGCGCGCGATCTGCGAGATGGTGCGCCAGTTCGCCGACGAGCAGATCCTCCCCAACGCCGAGCACTACGACCACGAGGACGAGTTCCCGGAGCCGATCGTCGAGCAGATGAAGGAGCTCGGGCTGTTCGGGGTCACGATCCCGGAGGAGTTCGACGGGATGGGCCTCGACCTGAGC
>Ga0335072_10005127_pt1 | contig 19314 bp, 26 predicted proteins | sample Lox_Sample_21_FD_206725 | JGI IMG/M metagenome (GOLD analysis project Ga0335072, IMG submission 206725) | Soil microbial communities from Loxahatchee National Wildlife Refuge, Florida, United States - Lox_Sample_2.1 | ecosystem: Environmental > Terrestrial > Soil > Wetlands | place: USA...
GTTCAAAGGTCATCAACATGAACGCTCCTATCCGTTTTGGAAAACAAGAGGTTATCCCACTCGCGAACCTGGAGAGCTAACTTGTCAGAAGCCGGTTGCCCAATACCCAGGTGGATCTAGAGAGAATCCCACCTCGGCCCTGGAAGAAGTATTTGAAAAGGGCTGCAATATTTGGATTGGTAGTCGGTCTTCCAACCATGATCTCAGCAGTTTTCGATGCTCTATATGTCTATGCTTCAGTCAAACCCATCTCATCCCTTTCGGCTGCCCTCCACAATGCTGATGTCGGCTGGACGTTTATTCTCATCGGCATGACTCTTGTCAATGTCCTAACGGGCTTTGTCATGGTTTTTGCTTTGAGTTATTTATCTATGCATGTCCAAAGGAAATGCCACCCCTCCGTAATTCTTCTGGCAGTGTTTATGTTTGCTCTTCCCATGTGGTTGCCCTACCCCATTGAAGCCGCTTTGGCGAAGCACATCCGCAGCACAGAATGTAATGGGTTCGATGGAATCGTAACCCTTACGGCAGGACGCTCTTATGACAAGATATTCCCCAGCGCAGAATTTCCCCCTTCGTTAGGGGACCAAGAATGGCAACTCATCGCAAGCCAGAATCACATCTGGGACTTTGGGCCTATCGGAGAAGACTCAAGAATTACTTACAACTTCATCAAGAGGAGGATAACTGTACACAGCACAAATGTGACCTGTCCGCTGGCTCCTCGAAGTCAGCCGCTTTCATTTCCCCCATATGGCTTATCATCAAGGGATAAGTGGCGTTGGCTGGCTTGCAGAGCCCACCTGCGGTTGCCTTAAAGAATGAAGCTGGAGATGTGGTTCTCAAAACGGGACTGCCTATTAGTAGCAACAGGATGCCGGTCTGTGCGAATCTGTCCATGGGAAAGGAGGGTCTTTTTGTTGCCATTGGTCGCATCTTGCTTGCCCTTTAAAATGTATATCCATCCTACGAAAGAACGAAACAACTCTAACGTAAGGCATACACATTCCTGGAAGAACAATATAGTAGGATTTGGAATATCGGCGAACTCGACAGGTGTTTCAGAGGCTCAAATATTGTACGTATTTGGATGATCTAATGATAGTCTTCCATTTTAATCATAATTGCAATCTGACACTAAAGTTTCCCTTGTCCACCTCTGTCTGTTACGCAATCCCGGTGCTAGCTTCAATCTTTTGCTGCTTTCTAGGCTCTTTGTAGTACGCCGTGAAATCATGCTGGATAGCATTGATACCCTAATGTCAGTCAAACCAAGGCTACAATTCAAACCAATATCATTTGCTCCATCTTTGAAGGATCCTTCTCGGCCTCTGCCAACACTTTAAGGAACTCATCTTCCTCCAAAGCATGGTCAGGATCCTTAGTATGCATTCGAAGGAGGTTATCACTCGAAACAGGGTTGATAATGTTGTGCCACATAGCCCGTCTAATCTCATCGTACTTGTCAAGAATATCTTCATCTGCAATCCCCTCAGCAATACCAATAAGACAATCTGCGAGATTCCCTGCATCGACCATACCCCCAGTCAATCCAAGACCACCGAACGGGTTACACAAGTGAGCGGCATCGGCGACAAGCAGAAACCGTCCGACACGGAACTTTTCGGCGCATCGTTGGTGGATTTTGTAAGGTGAGATGTTCATCAATTTGTAGTCTCCCGGTTTGGGATTTCCAGGAAGCATCGTTTCATATTTGTAGGGTTGACGGCTGATCAACTGTATTGTCAGACACGAGCTTCAAGGATTCAGTACCTCGTCACGGGTAAGACCTGAGAGTTCACCGTACGAAACACGCCACATGCCATCTGTAGTGATACGGGCAGCCATGTACCAGTGTTCAGGATGGATAATGAAATTGGAGTCGATATAGCCAAATTTCTCGAAAGGATAATAGACATTAGTGGCCACAATTTGTTCGTCCCATGTCTTTCCAGGGAATTCCCAATCGCCGAAAAGTGAACGTCGAACTTTACTGTTTGCGCCATCACAGCCAATAACATAATCTGCCTCAAAAGTCTTCTCGCCTTCAGGAGTCTTAACTTTGACTCTGGCAGAATGTTCATCTTGTTCGATGCCAATGACTTCATGGGACCAAAGAACCTTGGCAGAAGGGTATTTAACAATATGATCCATAAAGACTTGTCCGAGTCTATTCAATGGCAAACAAGTCATATTGTTAGGATCGTCTTTGACGACTCCCATGTTAATCCCCGCAAGCCAAGTCCCGTCGATTTTCCTCCAACAAACGCCATCTGGGGTGAACCCTTTTGCGCGAACATCGTCGAGAACACCGGCTTTACGCAATTCCATGACAGCGGGAGTAGCATAATGAGTAGCACGAGGATTTGTATCCAACGCATTTCCCATATCGAGCAAAGTAACATCGATATTCTCCTTTGCTAATCGCACCCCAGTAAGCAGCCCGGCGGGGCCGGCTCCTACAATGATCACCTCCACATTAGCTCCGTGAGATACAAAGGTCAAGTACCTTGAAGGGCTTAGTTCCGTTTGAAGTGGCCATGATTGACAGATTTGAGAGAAAGACAAGTTTTCGAGATCGCTTTGCAGAAGTGTGTTTACGTCAAAAGGTAATCGAGTGTGAGATATAAAACTTGTCCGGAGTTGTGGTGGGGCAGTTTTGGAGTGGGGCTCTCCCCGCAGCGATTTGGGGTCGGATGACTTTCTTCGGCGAGCGAGCGGCAGATTTGGTTCGTCACTCGGCGGAGATTCCGAGCCTCCGTATGGGACCTTCCCGAGTCCACAGAACAGGGGTACCATTTCAACTATTGAACTTAATATGCGTTTTTCATAGATTCATTGACCAAATGGTCCCTGTGATAAATATGTGTTTGAATTCATCGGAATGAAAGTATTAGACCCCCGCTACCTACTCCGATACTAGATTCCTCATCTGACTTAATCCCAAGGAGATCCAAGCTAATCGTATGGCTCCATGAGTTTATTGCCCAAGACGCCGGCGACAATTGCATTCTCGGAGGGCCCCATAGAAGTGGTATGCGACCAGGGCTTCAATTTAATTTCCGTCTTGACCACATCTGCGAAGCATCCAGTCCATTTGTTCCTGGGATAAGACAAGTTGATCTCTTCGATGGTTTTAGGATGAACCAATTGAGAATGCAAACCCATGTTATCTACAATCAACAAATTTCTCTGACAGTAAGATATACCGAGAATGGTGGTGAGTTGGAGTAATTGCCCGTTGGAAGTGATCATTCCGTTTTCGATGAAATCCTGGTGACGAATGACAGCTTCAGTAACGGTTTCAGCAAGGTTTTGGGAACCTCCATGTTGGATGATGATGTTGTGAGCTAGTATTCCGCCGTAATATTCAAAACTCATTTTCGTGGCTTTGATGTTCTTATCTGTTGTGCCGATATCGTGGAGCATACAAGTTAGATAGTAGGCCTCCCATTAGCTTTATTGCCAGCCAGAGCATTACTTCCGAATTGTGATCCCAGTCTGGAAAGTGGTGTTTCATAATTGCTTCTCCTGCATCATCAACAAACGGGACCTGAATCAAGGTACCGTAGAAATAGACTCTGGTAGAGTGATCGTATGTCTGCCGACTCAATTCCTCTCTCGCATAGTGTTCGATCGCAAGACACAATTTGGAGCTCGGCACACGAAGCTGGGCAAGTGGAACATAGGGGCTCTCCTTGGTATAGCCAGAGAGAATCTTTTGAGGATCTCTTGGAACTGGTACAAATCCGAATCCTGCCATATCGACTAGGTTGTTGGAAAAGAGCTTCCCCCACCAGGTGTATTTATACCCCTCCTGTTCGGCACACACGCTCTGAGGTCATCCCGCCTATTGGTCCAAGTACTTCGTGACTCTCCAAGTATCTCGAATGGCGGAACATTGAGTTGCACAAACACAAGCTTATTTAATTGCTCTGATGGGCTCAAGACGCGGGTTAAGCTTAGAAATCGCAGAGGGAACGCATGGAGAAACTGCTTTGGGCCAACGATGATACGATGAAGAGCGTCCGGTCCGCGGAAGATTAGTTCCGGAGGCGCCGACGTCTTCTCTGCATGTGATGACCGGTTCGGGATAAGAACATCGGAAAACATGGCAAGTATACAGAGACTGCAAAACAAAGATTGAATGATGAAGAGTAACATTGATAGCAGAATGCTAGTTGCAGGTTAGGAAAGCTAGTATATATCGTTAACCGCCGGAGCTGTCAATAGATTTCTGTGACTAAGCAACCAGACATTTAATATTTAACCAGGAGAGCCAGTAGGTAGTACAGAGTCCTTGTCCAATGGCGCGAGTTGATCGGTGATTCGTGGCAAAGAACAAGGTTTCGTGAGCGTCCTTACCTCATCTGGCAACCTTGGGTCTTGCTGTAGAAATTTCCAGACTATTCGAAAACATCCCTTGTGTCCAAAGAATATTTGAAGACTCGGATTCAGTGGGGAAGCAGAGCCTCAGCCGCGTAAGTCATATTTCTGCATCAGCGACATCTAGTGATTGGGCGATCGACGCCTCTTATTTGGGCTGTTCTTGATCCGCAGCGGACGCCTGATCATCGTCAACACCTCGTTCTCCCCAAACTACGTGAGGTGGTCGGCCATAGACAGTCATGGATGCAGATGAGGATATGGTAGAAATGCATGATGGGAGCACTGATTCTGATGGTGAGAGAGACATCGATTTCTTCACTGACACCTATGACGACTTGGTATGTGCCCTACCCTCACATGTGTGCCCCTTGAACTCGACGAACGTCAGGCTGATCGATTGTAGCGGCATGCATTGTTGGTCAAGGATAAGACGAGTGTTTTGCAGGCATTGAAGATACTGAGGAAGAACTCTTCAGAGAGAGAAGGCACAAGTCACCATAAGAATGGCATGCAAATTGCCTCAAGACTCACTCCCGAGATTGTAAATCTCTTCAAAATTGGTGATCAGGATATACAAGTGCGCAACCCTCATAATATCCACTAATTGATAGGAAAATGCAACTTGGGTTCTTGTGAATATTTCGGCGGGAAATATGGAGCAAGCGAGGACTATCATCACAACTGGGGCTATTCCTTTCATGGCCCAGAAGTTGCATGACAGAGATACCTGGGAAGGACATGCCGAGACTGAACTTAACATCGTTTGGTGTTTTATGAACTTGGCCACCGATAGAGAGGAGTTTGGCAAAGTACTCATAGGCAATGGAGTTGTTGACATTCTCGTACGATCTTTGTCTTGTGCATCTACTCACAATAGATTTCAATGGTTGAAAAAGTTCCGGCGTCGCATCTTCTTCTCACAACGATTGCTGCACTTGCGGCTCTTCAAACCGAAATATCCTGGGACTTGACGTGTAGACGTCTCCCCGACGTTCTCAAATTCATTCAATTCCCCAATGACAAAGACGAATTGGACGACGCATGTCGATCTCTCGATTACCTCCTCAAACGATACAATCGTCAACAACTTGCCATCCCCGAGACCGTCATATCCAAAGTCCCCAGCTTAGTTAGATATCTGAACCATTCTTATCGCCATGTCCAACGATCGGCTAGGAGTGTCTTGAACACAATAGCAGCAGGTTCAGATGAAGAATCTCAAGCCATACTCGATGCCGGTATCCTTCCTATCCTCAAGAGATTCTTAATGGACCAATATAGACGTGTGCATGCTTGTACACTAGTCTCAAAACTGACGGCCGGAAACGCGAACCAGATCCAACAGATTATAGACTCCGGCGTAATGACAATCGTCATCAATATCGTTTGCAATTTCGTTCATACTGATGTAACGACGTGGAAAGAGGCAGCTTGGGCTGTAGCCAATGCGCTAGACGGCAGAAGAACCCAAGAGCAATTCAAACAACTGGTTCATGATGGACCTCTTGAAGCTATGGCGATTGTGCTAGCTCAGTACAGTTCAGATTTTGCTGCGCGTGGAGACAAGGGTGTTTTCAAACAAGAGAGCACGTCGAGATTCCTGAGATGCTTGGATCAGGCTAGCATCCACTTACCCTCAATTCAGCCGCTTCATAATCCTTCTCTCATTGCGACGATTGAAGAAGTCTTCTCACTGGAGGGCTACCGCACCTACCAACGAGATTCAAAGAATAGATTTAAAAGGTACGTCCAACTCACCTACAACAAATTAACTTCTAGTCCTGACCCTGATAAGGACTTTGAACAAAAATTGACCCTCGCAATGAAACGATTTACACTCGAGGAGTACTGTCTACTTTACTACAAGGCTAATTACCAGGGATCCCGAAGATGCATTAACCAAACAAATGAATACCGTCAAGATCAAAGAGTCGGAAGAGAAAAAGCCAATTCGTTCACCGTTTCACTATCAAATTAATAAGTAAAATTCCATAGGGGCATGCCGCATACAGCATCGGCATTTGATTCTCTTGTAATGATTCGGAAACAGAAGGAGTTTTTGGTGTTGGCATGGGGGAAATTGCGTATTATTTTGTCCTACTAAGCATTCGTTTATTACTTTTTGTTCTGCGGACACAAAGGTACCCCGCCTTGGTTTTTAGTTGTGTGAAACTGTATTGATATCCATATAACTTAATTGTTCTACACAGAAATTAGTCGTCTGCTACGTGATGTCCCTGAACAATCCGTTGACTGAGATTCCCTCTTAATAAATCCACAAACACAGGAACCAGTTTTTTGAGTTCTACTACTTCTGGCTTTTTAGGTTCACTGCTCCGACTAGTCTCGTCTTTATTTCCTTTTGCACGACGTCTCCTTTCGATCTCCACCAGGTCACCTCTCATAACAGCAGCTTTATGATCCTCATCTAGATCAGAAAGGTCCTCATCATCACTTGATTCGGCTTGTAAGTGTAACACTTCATCTTCGTCTAAGCCAAAATCACCCACAGTCCAACCAGGTTGAGGCATAGTGTCCTCTCCAGCACTAGCCATTTTCGCACGTAAACGTCGTTCGTTCCATGCTTTTCGATCTTTATTCCATTGAATAAGAGAATCAATCTCTTTAAGCGCGAGGTCAGTGTTGACACCTGGAGTGCCGAAAACAAGAGCGTTCATGTCAATTTTGGCATTGAAACCGTCTCTTAAGAAGCCGAGGATGAGTTCAACCCATCTCATAAGATGGGTGAAAAGTAAATCTTTGTCGTGAATGTGCACTTCGTGTACGAACTTGTAGAATTTGTCTTCGTGACGAGTACACAGATCGATGAATGATTGGACAAGTTTATTCGAATCGGTAGAGAGATCTAGATTAGAAAAATACGCTGAGATGACGAACCTTGTTCCTCGGCTTTCTGAACAACCTCGATAAGATCGTCCATAAACTCTCTAAAGTCTGTAACGCTATTATAGACATTTGCCGTTTTATATACTTTGGCGAGAGGCTCATATAGTATTATGATTGTGTCGCGAAGTAGACTTGATGTAACTCCTTCAAAAAGAAGAGACATGACTTGTTGCTTGTCTCGATGTCGAGCGTAGAGTTTGAGAAGTTGAGTGAATCTGGCATAAAGAGTAGCATCCTTATTGGGAGAAACTGATTCTTGTTCCTGGAGATCAGATGGATATAAATAAAGAAGTTACGGCATCAACAGCTTCATTCCATGCAAGGAAAGCACCATGCATTCGCACGATTTGTTTTCCATCCAAGGTGGGTTTGATATCTTCACTTCTCAAGATAGCGGTAATCAGATCTGTGTGGCCCTCCAATACTTCATTTCGAATAGGATCTTGAACAGCCGGATCTGCAGCGACGTAATTCTTCAACTTATCGCACAGAGTGTCATCTCCAATGGTCTGCCTGAGGATGTCTATGTCTTTTTCCAGTTTGCGGATATCGTCGCTTAAGGTGATACTCAAGATTCTTTGCAGCAAACTCCTCTGACCAAACGGTTGAGCCAAAAAGAGATCCAAAACACCTCGCAGCATTGCAATCGGATTCGAAAACCGTAAAATGTTCTTTAAAATCGAGTACGGCAATAACGAATGGATTTTCCGAGCTTGCGCAAACAATTCTGCCGAATTGTCGTCGGCGACAAAGAGATGATATATTACTGCAGCAATTCTTGGTTAGCGACAGCGCTAGAAGATGTATACTCAATTTTGGCCCATTCTGCCACCTTTTGGTATTCTGGCGGAAGATCGTGAATACTCTCTTTTATTCTGATTTGTTCGAATAGCTTTGTCAATCCCTCTGTTATTAGCGTCAGATGGGAAAGAAGTATACGATTAGCAATGAGATCATGCTTGAATTCTTTGAGCCACTGATCCAATTCCCGTGCTCTCTTTCGACTTTCCTCCACAAACTTTTCCTGCTCCACTAATCTCAATCGATCCATCTCAAGACGTCGCCCAATATCGGCTTCCTCTTCCTTACTCAATTTGGCAATAGGATCACCGAGAAGAAATTGAATTAAGGATTTGCTTCGGATTAACCTTTTATCTTTGATTAACTGACGAAGAAACGCACGAAGCGTAAGACGATTCTTCTCACGAGGGACTTGGTAGTCGTGAGATGCAGCTTGCTTATGAAGGGCAGGAGAAGAACGTGAACGATGACGAGAAAGGTCGTCGGGGGGAGAGCCCGCTCCAGGGAGTAAATGGGGTGAACTGGGCAAAGAAGCTGGCGGAGGGTCAACAGGAGCTGATGCGTAAGAGTCGGAGGACGATCGACCACTACTATCACTCGAATCTCCACCGCTCTTGTCGAAGACTACTGCCACTGCCGTTCGGAGCCCAGGTACCGCTGTAGATGCTCTATTCTTTGCTGGGACGCGAGGAATGTCTTTTCCTGGGAACTCATTACGGAGCTACTGTCTTAGCTTTCTCCACGACAGAAGGATACATCGTGATATAATTTCTTGAAAGCGCCATACCGACGGGCAACGTATACATCGTCCTTCCCGGTTCGCTTAGTGCAAATCATAAACTCCGCATGTTGCTTTTCCCTGAGTGTTCTCTTTTGACCTACCTTCCGCACACCAGCGACGTTAACATCGAATCCCGATTCTGCCGTCCCAATGCTCGGCGCAAAATGAGATACTTGTTGCTCACTTGCTTCAGTCAGGGGCCCTCTACTCTCCTCGTCATTCCATTCGGGATTAGCAACACTCTCTTCCTTTCCTGAAGCCGTGCGGAGGCCAGAAGATAGCAATAATAATATCAATCGTTCAAATCTTTTCGCAATCTTTTCACGTTTTGTAGTTTCGCTCCTATCGAGACTACCGGAGATATTCTTTTCTGCAAAAAGACGGAGGAACTAGAGTTAACAGGAATAAACGTGGGTACACGAACAGGTTGAACTTTATCCTGCCAGAGCGCTCTCTGGTCATCGTGTAGAAAGGGGAACGACTGGACAAAATTTACGAAGACGAAGCGTAGGAAGGGGAAGTCGGTGGTCTCGGCGGTCACCGGTTTTGATGGATCGAGTGGTTTGAAGGGCTCGCCGAATCGTGATAGGGCCGTTGGTGATGAGAGATTGTTTATCTCAGACTCTATTTCTCTGGATAACAGGTCCTTCTTCAGATAATGTTCTAGGTCATGTCAACAACATTCGTATGCCAAGATGGTGTTGATTTACTAACCTTGCACTGGAGTCAATGGTGTGTGGCCATGTCCTGTTCCTTGAGTGTTCTTACTCTCTTCAGACATTGAACACCGTCTGTTCTACAAAAAGGTCAACAGAAGACAGAACTGAATGAATTCGCAAGATCAAGGGGATTAGCTATTTAAATTGACTCCATGAGGGACTTATGCCCGCGCCGAGCATAACTTGGACGGTTCAATTTACAACGTAATGAGCTCGGATTGCGTGCACCAGCCACACTAGCTGCACTGCAATACGCCCCTTACTTAGGTGGCGGTTTCCCCGCAACGGTTTCACAAGAAACTCTTTTAAGATATACCAAGATAAAAGATGTTTTAATGGATGTTCAAATTGGTTGCCTGCCTTGAAAAAAGAATCCCTTCTGAACCAAACGCTATGTAGGAATGGACCAATCTCGCCAATCCCAGAGAAGTACAAAAGCCGCCCTTTCAACATACAATCGAGGAAAACCAGCTGAAAATCCAGAACCCACAAATTCTCGTCTCCTGCAAACCACAAGAACAGGTATAACAAAATTTTTACCTCACCGTCAGGTTTCCCAACAATCCACCTATATTCTTACAAACCCCGAACATATAGAAAAGAATAAACGATATCTCATGAGAGACCAATAGGAATACTCAACTCCAATAAACGTTGTTTCTTCTCGGTCTCCGTAGTTTTCCCTGAATCCCGCTTCCCAACCTTGCCCAACGCCTTCTCCATCTCCATTTCAAATGGAGATACGGCTTCCATACCACCGTCCTTCTTAGCCAGCGGAGGAGTAGGTAACGGGGGTGATTTAGGTTCTAGCTCTGCAACGTTTCCGGTCTTTTTAGCACCACCATCTGAATTAATCACGTAGGAGGCTAGTGAATTGGCGATAGTTGTGTTGTGGGGAGCAGGACGATGGGGATCTGCAAGATCAAGTGCTGGAGGGCGTGATTTCATTTCCTTTGCTCTAGCCAGAGAAATCAAAGGAACTGTTGATGAGGAAATGACTGGGGCTACCACAAATTAGTTCTGAAAACCCAGAAAGGAAAGGGAGACAATACCTGAGGAATCCAATCCGATGTTAGCCTTCATGAGAGCTTCTACCCATCCTCTGAACTCGGTTTCATTTTCAGCGGAAAAGATGTGCGTTTTCTGAGGTGTAAAGGTGACGGCTCTGGAAGTTCCAGGTGCAGGAGGAACAAGTTTGAATATGAACCTACTGTTTCCACTGAGACTGATTTTCCGTGTTGGACCATTCGAGGGAGCGTCGGTTGGCGATGAAGATGAATTAGTTGTTGCAAGTGTAGTTTGACATCGATGGGCAGTAATATCAATGACACCTTTCTCCTTTGAATCCTGCACACTTGTTAGAAACGATCGCATAAACATAAAGCGACGGGCGAGAAGGAGTCTCGTACCTTATCAGAATGATAATAGGAAATTCGTCTTCCCTTTAACACGAAAAACCGCTTCTTCCAACCTCCTACTATGCCAACGCTGGGTCCAACCGCAAGACCTGCAACACTACTGCCCTTCTCAGTCCTCTTCTTCAACCATCCACTAAAATCCGCCTGCGCAACGGCATCTTTCGCAGATAAATTTTTCAAAAGCTGAGACCTATGATGATGTAAATCACTCTCACTGCCATTAGACTCCTTCTCGTCAAACGGTGTTGTAGGCGAAGCAGTCGAATCACTCCGTCTTCGTAAGTGTGAATAACTTTTCACCAGACGAACACCATTCTCATTTGCCATTTTTTCTTGTCCTCCAGTAACGGGTGAGCGGGTACTATTTGGATTAATGAGGAATTTTGCAGTTGGTTTCGAAGTGGGCGTTTCTGCTCGCGTGGCAGGTAAGACTAATCCATTTGTACCATTAATGGGAGACATTGGATTTTCCACAACCGTGCCAGTAGTGGGTTTAACAGTGACTAAACTGGAAGACTGTCGTTTATGTCCAGCGGTAGTAGGTGATTTTATAAGTGTGTCTGCAGAGGCATGTCTTGAGTGGCCTAATCCACTATCGGATGAATCAACTCTTCCTCGTCCGGCGGCTCCGAATTTACCATTGCGATTATCCATACTTTCCGGAGTCATCGGTCCGACAAATCCGGAATCAGTGCTCTGTGTAGATCGATGTCCCTGGAAACTTCCATTGACATTCGGTAAACGAGGCGATTCGTGAGAAATTGAATGCGGACGTGGTGACGTGGCAGAGCGTGGTGTAGAGGGATCGTAAGAGCTTTGTCGTTTGTGCACTGGTTTGGTGGTATTTGATGATAGAAGCGGAGACAGACGAGACGGTCTTGGTGAGCGGAAGTATCGGTCTGGTGATTCTTCAGCTGATGTTCGTGAGGGACTTCGTGCGGGAAGACCGACGCTGTTCTTAGCATTGCGAGACGGTGAATGCTCTTCAGGAGAAGCCAATTTTCTGAGACCATCTATTTCGCGCATAATTCCGAAACGAACACCAAAGGGGATAATATCGACTTCTTTCAACATTGACAAATCCAGTTCAAGCAATATCGAGCCTGTAATTTCATGTCGAACGAAATTGGATGCATAGTTATTGAACCCTCGATCAACCATGAAGGCAGCTACTTCCTGAGGCGTCCATTGTCGAATTTGCTGTAACATCGAATTCTTGGAAGAACTTGAAGATTTGGAAATTTCGTCTTCAGATGAGTAGCCGCCTGGCTGTTGTTGTAATGTTTCTGAGGCTTCATATTTCGTGCTTTCGGGAGATACTTGTGATGAAGCTGATGACTCTATCGATAATTCGGCGATGGCTTCTTCAACGTCACTATATACCGTATCGGCTTGATCGAGCGGATGGTCCACGACATAGACTTCTTCTGTCTCGATTCCTAAACCTGAATATACTCCTTCTGACTTTGTCGAGTGAGTACGTTTGACGTCACTTTTCTCTGGCGACAACGGAGCGGTTTCACTGACGGGTGGTGTAGGTGGATGATAAGGGGCTGTGTAGACTTGAGGGAATAAACCGATTTGATTTTGAGCATTTCGACCCTGTGGATGAAGAGATTTAGTCAAGAGTTCAGAATAGCGTGAAGAAGAAACAGGAGAATAAGGAGAACAGAAAACAATCTGACATGACCAACGTCCAGAGGGAGGGCGAGTAGGAGATAATAGAGCTGGCGCCATGTCTCTCGCCTTGAATCTCGTCAGATCACACTCTACCACTACTTTTATCGGTCGCTTTAGGCCGATAAGTCATAGAGAGATAGAAATGAGAGATTCTGGCCTCGAGAAGATTTCTTCCGAGAGACACGCCCGCAAGACCGATGCATGTGCAATGCAAAGTGCCTAATTGTGCATATCGTGTAGACCTCCCACCTGCAACCCAACCTCCCAAATGGAACGCGGCCAGAGTACAAGAGAAGGCGAAGGAGGACAAAGAAAGAAAGAGAACGAAATGAAAAGACTGAAGAAGGATAAGAAGGGTAGTTACCGTCCACCAACCATCTCCGAAACCTTCATCTTTTGCAATGACGACAATTATTTCACCCTTTTGAAAAGCGATTTCGTCTTCTCCTTCACCAGGGAAGTCTATAAAGGGAGGCACGTTAGCATTGCATTGAAAGAACGAGATTAGAGTGGAGAGTGGGCTGAGTGGGATCTTTACCATGCTGAGCGACTACCATCAAGGGGAATGGGGAAGGTTCTTCCTGCGGCACAGTCAACTGTTGTTGCGATTGCCCCTTGGGTGCGGTATTGGGGAGGGACGAGATTGAAGGATCGGGAGAATGCATGACTGAGGACTTCTGAGAGTCTGCTGTTGATGAGGGCATGTTGGGCGTATTGGGATAAGGAGAGAGGGAAGGGATATCAGGGTGGTGCTTTGTGGGTTTCGAATAGGAAAAGGATAAAAGGACTGACTATAGAAATTGGGATTGAAAATAAAGTTTGGTGGTGGTGAGGCTGAGGAGGGAAGCTGGATGAAAGAGAATGGCAAAGAAAGTTTACTCGGTTTTGAGTTTAGCTGTGGTGGTGCTCAGCGCTTGTAATGCCTCCAATTGCAGAGTCGAGCCGAGAGGGTGTGTGCAATAGACACACAGCTTTGCCGCCCATGCTCGAGCTCATGCAATTCACACGCTGCAGCACATAATAAATTTCCCACCTTTGTCCAATCATCGTCATGCTTTGCTACGGTTGAGTGATTGTTCGCCGATCCCAGTGTGTGCTTAGCCTCTGACAAACCCCCTATTGGCCAACCGTTGACGTTCGATCGCATTGATGCACCCCTTTTTCATTTTCAGCTTTTTCATTTCATGTATCTCCTTCTCCCGGTCCACCCTCCCCCCCCCCCACTCAACTTCCAATTGCAGCCAGTCCAGCAGCCCCTTGCAACCAACTAACTGCCCAACCCATAAGTATTTAAACCCTGCAGATTACACCGAATCCGCATCTCATATATCAATTCATGGTTGCTTGGGAGCGATCAGATTGGTGTTGGTGGGGACTGCTTCGGACACACGGAGCATCACGCGCAGTCGGGAAATAATTGGCGGCACTTCATCCGAACACGCTATCATTGTAACCAAGATAACGAGTATCTACCCCGGAATGACTGGAAATACCACTACTACATATAAATACCCCTTTAATGGACGATTCAATTGGCGGCCGCTGCCGACATCTATGACGTTTCGGTATAAAACGAAAGCATGACCTTGAGATGAGATGCAATTATGTTACATGTATTCCCATTGATCATGAACAGGATCCAGTTGCAGCTACGTAAGGAACTTTGATTGCTTGTAGCTTAAATACCAAATTTAACAGTCTACAAACTCGACTTTGACTTGACTCCATCCTCGCCGGTACTAGAATCATCCACACTCTTCATCTCCCATCCCCTCCCCCTATACCCCCTCGGCCAAATCCCACACCGTCCAGGTGCCATAATCCCGTTCGGATCCAAAGCATCCTTAATACTCTCATTAAACTTCAACAACGCACCCCCATTCCAATTATACGTATTCATCACCTGATCTTGCGTAATCAAATGAGTTCTGTATTCGCCATAACCTACTTTTGCGGCATCGCTGACGAGATCACGTAACAAGGCGTGTGCACGACGTTTGCAATCGGGATCACCGCGGTCGTAGATGATTGAGGCGATGTGGTGCATTTCACGCATGCCGACAACGTAGGTTGAGAGAAAGTCCAGACCGTATTGGTCGCAGCGCTTTTTGCAGAGTTTGAATTGTGCACGGGCATCTTTCCCGGTGACGGGAGAGATAGGTGCGAAGAACAAATGTGCGCCATTGGGCATCCAGTTGACCCATCTACAAGTCAGTGTAAGCTCATAGACCAGGTAATGAAATCAGAGGCAGGGGAGCATACTCGAGTTCACGAAGATCTGGTCTTCCACAATAAATGTTGACACGGCTTCTGAGATAAGAATACTCTGGAGAATCCTCAGGAAGGAAGAATTTAGCACCAGGAATCTTAAAGAAAGCCTTCTTAATATTATTCAATTGAGCATTGCGGAATGCTTCATCTCCATAAACGCACCCATAATACAGCCATCGACATTTACCCATCCACAATTTCGAACTGATCTCATCGATCTTGTCATCGGGAATGGCACCTGGTCCGTCATAATAAGATGCTTTGTTGCCGTATACAGCGGCTTCTTGGAGGACGTGACGTAAGTGGGGGAAGTTGGCGATGACTTGTTGGATACGAAGAGGACGGATGATGTCCACTAAGGCTTCGAGATCTTCTTCACGCGGGAATGTGAACATGAATACCTGTGCACCTTCCGGTTCAGGCATTAACCATAATCCCTGGTATATTAGCATGATATACCGTGAGATGTACCATCTTTGTGACGATTCCATAGTTAGATTGAGTGAAGAGGCCATCTGCATACGGACCAAATCCATAAGGGAAGAGTTGCCACGTATTTGAACCTGGCATCGCTCCCATACCAGTTCGAATAACCTCGCCAGTAGGCAAAACAACTTCGAAACCACAATGCATGCCAAAATGGTCTCCATAGGGAGTATATCCCACTCCCCTATCGACAGTATTCCCAATAACTGATCCACCACCTTCAATTAGTCACACTCTCGAATGCAGGCATACCAAGATCAGGTACATCGACCCAAAGTTTTGCACCCTTCTTCTGAACAGCCTCGTATAATCCAAAGAAAGTAACACCAGGTTCAATAAGACAAGTACACGAATCCTCATCGATATCCAAAACCCGATTCATTCTGTTTCCCATATCCAAGACAACAGATCCACGAACTCGGGGGGCAGCTCCTCCATATCCCAAATTCCTACCGATGGAAACTGGAAAAATGGGGATTTTGTGCTTGTTTGCCCATTTCACGACAAGGACAGTTTCTTCAGTACTTCCGGGACTTACAACGGCTGAAGCAACAAGATCATCTTGATCAAGAACATGGAATCCATCGTGCGTCTGTCATCAGTCATTGTACAGAAGAATTTCAAGTACCTTTGGCTGTTCAAGATACCAACCATCTATAAGAGGTTCATCGTTCAATTCGACATTTTCCGGCCCAATTGCTTTCTTCAACTCGTCAATTGCAGCATTGAACTTTCCTCTCGACACACCGGGAGGCAGAACAGGTAAATCGTCAGGTAATTCTCTTCTGGGAAGACCATCTAACTTTGCAGTTGTGTTATCCTCTACCTTCTTCTTGATAATCTTTTCAAATTCTTTTAGACGTGCAGGTGCTCCTGGAGCCCATCTTCCGTCTCCTGCTTCAGTCATTGTTCAAATTACTGATGTTGGATTGACGGAGGGTGCTAGTGCTAGTAGTCTTATATATGAATGTTGAAGTTTGCGAGTGGGGAACGTCCGAGGGCCCGTGTGGGGTCTGATGCGGAGACCACCACGGGAGCCTACTCCGGGGACCAATCAGCTTCAGATCGCGACCGGATCTTGAGCGGGGACAGGGGCACAACTTTTGGGACGAAGACAGTATTTCTAAAGTGAAAATGGTTCCGAGATTCCGTATGCTATCTCGATATGCTTAGGAATCGATTATACTAATATATCTCCAAACTGAATAAAACTCCAAATGTCTCGCTTGAATAAAAACCATTCACTCTAGAAATGCTCCTTCCATAAAGTGACTAAAATTAGTCAGTCAGATACTTGGAGGGGGATGCATACATTTCACAAACTCACTCGAAGCAGCTTTACATTCCTTCTTGAGAACCTTAGCAAGCTGAGTAGGTCCACAAAAATAAACACCGACTTTACTCTCTCGTCCCGCCAATCCTCTAATATACGTACCCCTCTCAATTCCCTCTCTCATCCCCGAAAACATGGCTTTCCAATTCGGTCTTCCGTAATGTGTGCGTGATTTGAGACCCGTAAGGGCATCGATGGGGGCTCCTGCATCGTTAAGATAGATGTTTTGAACAGTGGCTTGGTCCAATTTTGCAGTTAGGTAGTTGTGTACTCGGAGGAACTGTTCGGGATTTTCAAAGGGATTGGCTTTTTCGTCGCGGCCGTTCCAGATTACTTCTTTTTCGAGGCTTGATAGGAGTGCTTGGAACCATTCGAATGAATCGACTGTTGGAACAATCCTGTTGGAAAGATTAGCATAATTTGTCAAAGCTTTGTGCAGGGGGAGGTGTACCATATGAATTCCACACGACGTAAACGTTGAGGAGGATGAGCACTCTTAAATTGATTCAAAATATGTTTCAAGACGGAAGCCCAGGGAGTAACTCCAATTCCAGCACCCACCAAGACTGCAATCTCATTATCCAAGACATCTTCTGCAGGTGCACCAAAGGGACCATCAACTCTCAAAACAGGCATATTCCTTCCATTTGTCAAAGCATTTTCCATTCCAGCTACAACAGCTTGTGTTCCCAAAACCTGTCCTAGTCGCTTTGTGAAGTCACCTACTTGGCGGATGTGCACAGAGACGTACGGGTCAGTGGGACATGATGTTATGGTGAAGGGATGCCATTGCCATTTTGAGACTGCAGGGACGTTGATGAAAATCCACTGTCCAGGTTGATATCTGAACGAAGGTTTTCGGAATTGAAGTTCCATTGCTCCTGAGAGGTAAGTACTGACCAACAACCGGACGGGGGAGAGATACCTTGAGGATGCATGACAACTTTTGTGATTTTTGTGTCTCGACGAGAATTAATCACTCTCCAAACGCGTTCAAGGAAATACAATCCTCCACTCCAGAGAGTTAATCTCCATCCTTCATAGCCAATACAATGACCCCAAAATAGTTCTCCTGCGAAAGGACTGTAGGGTTGTGTTGTATCTCGTACAAAGCATCCTGTGGCATGTGTATACAATGCCAATATAAAGATGAAGGCGAGATGATGAGTATACCAAAATGCCTCGAAGGCTTGCTTGCGAATTGGCGCGTGAGCAGTAGTGTACATCAAAAGCATACATAGGAGCATGACATGTCCTGTGATTCCTCCAGCTTCAGCATAATGGATTTGCAGTGCAGTAACTGGACGTGCACGAACAGCTTCCACATTCTACACTCAGCACAATTCCAAGGATAAGATGCTAGGGAGGGAAGATACAAAGAAATTAACATAGTGGGCTGTGGTATGAATAATGCTGAAGAGGAGAAGCATGTAAGCTGTCTGTCGATGAAACCATAAATTCTCGTCTAAAGGAAGGAAACGAATTTTTGGACGAAGGAAACGGATCAAATTTCGACAAACAGCGAGCATGATGAGAAATCCATCGGCGATAAGGACTAGGCCTGCTCCTCGAGATGTCCATACACTGTATTTGAGGGTATTCAGAAGTGCTAACTTGTTGTTGGCTTCTTGTGAATACCTAATGCAAGTTAACTGTGTGCACTTGAAAGGTGACTACCATCCGTATCCGAAGAGACCCCAATGTAGTCCTTGCCAGAAAATATGCCATATCAATCTGCGCCCTGTCAATTCTCGTCTCCACCAACTTTCTTGTTGTTCCATTATTCACTCTCAAACGTTCCTCAACCTTGCGCTAAAAAGGAACCTGCTCGGAAGGACAAAAGATATCAATGAAATATCGACCAGCGACAGGAAAAAGGCAAGTCTTGGAACTATCAAAGTTCCAAGCTTTGCGTGAATAAAATGCAAGAACACGAAAAGCACAAAAGGAATGACGACAAAGTGCCGACAGAACAGAAAGATGTTGATGCAAGATGATGGACCGAAATACAAAAAGACCAGAAGAATGGGAGAGGGTGTTGTTAATAATATCAGCGTGCATGGTCCGTGGTCTGAAGCATCTAAGCCTTACTCAGTGTGGCGATAAGGAGCATGCTCCCATTCGACAGGGGACTTTCTTTCGGTTAAGCGTCCGAGGGTGGTTGAAACGTCTGAAGCAAGCGAGTAAAGTGAGGTAGAACGTGTAATTTGAAATTATTAAATTATGCAGGGAGACAAGCTGAGACCAGTTGTCTGGTAGTTTGTAATTCTGTTCCCTTAATAAAAGTAATTGGCTCTGCTATTGCTGTAGCTGTTGGTGTAAATATGTTCTCGAACATGATGTCTGAAGGAGTGTTAGCACATCAAGGACGAGACGTGTTCGTCGCAGAGTTTGTTTCAGCACACTCAGCCATTGGCCACCAAGTAAATTAGCCGGCACCGATTGGTGGCTGGCCCGTTAGAGAGTTCCTATGCCTGCGATAAATTACTACCCCTCGCATTAAGATTGCGCGCGGCATGCGGTCACTCC
>Ga0335072_10005128_pt1 | contig 19312 bp, 13 predicted proteins | sample Lox_Sample_21_FD_206725 | JGI IMG/M metagenome (GOLD analysis project Ga0335072, IMG submission 206725) | Soil microbial communities from Loxahatchee National Wildlife Refuge, Florida, United States - Lox_Sample_2.1 | ecosystem: Environmental > Terrestrial > Soil > Wetlands | place: USA...
TAAATCAATGTCTTAGGCGAACAGACTGGTGTGCTTCCGTGCGGGCTAGTTCTAAAGGTAAGTGCTTGATTCTATATTCGTGGACCCCGTCGTTCAGCGTTCGGATATGCTGATCCGGCATCAGCCGTCCCGGGCGAGTTACACGCCGTTTTCGGGGGCTCAAGATGGGCAGGTGTGCTAAAAGTGCGCCGAGCAAGTTGAGAGAGCCTCTGGCGCGAGTGCAAGTAGCGACCACAAGCTGGGGTACTGTAGTCGCCCACCGCTTAACTCATCGTGATCAGAAACGTGATTGCTTCAATCGCTTTCTTTTTCTGGACCCGGGAGAGGTTGTTCGGCACATCGACCAATAGCTCTCTCAATCGGTCGGCCGCCTCAAGGAGTGAAGGCGCGTCTGCAATCGGGACATGCCGACCGGCAAGCGTATCGATCGCAATCCTCCAAATGGCTTGAGTGGCGATGATTGTCGTACTGTCGCCTGAAAACGGACTTTCATCCACGTCCGTGCGCGCGTAAATGTTAAATGTTCGTTCCAGGCGACCAAGAGCGATACGTCGAACCTTCGCTGCCATTCTTGTCGGCATTTTCATTTTTCGTACTCTCCAATTTCGGGTCGTGATATGCTCTCGACCCGAGGTCGCTGCTGTCGCTCGCACCCAAGCTTAAGGTAAAGCCTGTGCGGAGACGCTCAGGCGGATGAGCGCAGCATTCGACACTCCACCTAATACTCGGAGTTTCTTTAATTCACCCAGGTGCGATTTGCGCAAACGTGCCATTCGGCCCCAAGGCGACCCTTTCGATCGATTTCAAGGATCGTGTCTTCTGTCGCATTTCGCAGCGCATGGAAAAGTCCGCGAAAATTCTCGATCGACTCAGCGATTTTTGGTCGCAGCAGGTATCCTTCGTCCAATCGCTCCGCGGCCTTACTACTGTCCCGTTCGGTCGCACTCGCGACATTTGATTCAACGCTTGCCGGGAGAACCGAATTTGGCATAATCAATGCAAACGGAGTTCTCGAGCGTAGCCTCGGGTCCTTGTCCGTGCGAATGCGTTCTGCTTTAACGCGCCCGTTCCTTAGCTTTGTCAGAAGGAAGAACCTGCGTTCAGCTCCATCATGATGCTTCGGCGATTTTGCCATCGCGCGTGTCGGTCCTTTCCGGTTATTCCACAATTGGTCGAGAACATGAATTTGCGGCTCTCTTCAACCGCACAGATTTATCCGAATTTGATCCATTTCTTCGGGTCGAACCGCGGCTTGAAAGCCAGATCATATTTAGGAGCGTCCCAGATAAGATTTTCCGGCCAGTCCCGTTTCCTGAGATCCACCGGGATCTGTTCCAGATTTCCGCCTTTTGATCGATGATCGCCAATCCCATAGACACCGAGGTTTATTGCTAGTTTTGTGCCCAACTGCTTGAAGTGCAGACGGCACCCAGCATGCTTGCTCGATGAGAACAGATATTGAGCGTCCTCGATCGTCATGAGCCGTGATTCCTCTTTCGATCCGGACTCGCCCCCGATCACGCTCCACGCAATTCCGCTTTCGCCGAGAAGGCCGGCAAGATTCGGGCATGCATCCTCGAGTGCCATCTCCGGATCGGATATCCAGGGTTCGAACGAGACCCACTTGATGCGGGCCTGCGTTTTCCCGAGCGTCGCAATCTTGTTTAACTCACCCTTCGCTCGTGTACAGACCGAGACACCCATCCACACGTTCTGCGGCCACTCACCAAATTCCTTGATCACGGCGTTGTTCAGTTCCTCAAGCCGGTTGGCGCGCTTCGTGAGAATTTGGAATTGCAACCAAAAGACGCTGCGAAAGACGCGAAAATGTTCGAGGATGACCTCCATGGGGACTGCCTCGTGCAGCAGGTCAGAGAACTCATCTACGAAAACGAGATTGCCGGGTGCGTTGTTCCTGAGGAACGCGTACAGCTTCGCAGGATTGAAGAGAATTTGGCCAGTGAAGCGCAGGTGGTCCTTTTCATCCTTGTCGTCGCTCTGCACAGAGAGCTTTGGAACCATTTTGACCAGGTCGCTATAGCGGTTATCGCTGTTCGTGACGCTGCACTTCGAGAAGCGATATATCCGCATTCGCGCATAGCATTTGTCGCAACCCAGAGAACACTCCTTGCAGCCCACGAGACTGTTCATCGCCTCGTCGGTCCATGAAATACCGATCTTGCCTTCTGTCACGCAGTCCTCCTGCTCCGTTGCACAAATGTTTAGGTATGGGATACATCAGTGGTTGGCCAGTATCTGGCAATGGTTAGTAACGGAACTGCATAGCTTCCGCCCGCGCAGTGGAAGCGTTGCCATTCTGCCTCATCGGTGCCTCCTATCGGGACAAGCGCAGTCCAGACAACGAAGGCCTCACTCTTGTATCGGCAGAACAAGCGCAATTCCTTAGAGGGCTTCAAAGAATAGCCACGCTAATGATGCTTATCGTTGGCTATGCGAGCCGGTCGAGACTCGATCACGTGCGGCCTGTTTTTCCTGATTGCCGAGAATTCCGCATTTTGGTATGCATCACAGCCCTGCGACTAAGCAGTCAACGCTGGGAAACTGCCGCTGCTGCCTCGCATACTCGATTAGTCGGATGAAAGCTCTGCCGGCTGCCTCCCCAGAGCCTATACTCCGTAATACAAACAAGGTTGCGACAAGTCCAGAAGTCTCGCTTGAGACGCAGGCGCGATGGCCATTGGGAGAGATAATCTCAACAGGCTTTTTCTTATCTTTCATGGGGAAAAGAAAGAAGCTCCCGTTTGAGGTGGCCTTCATTTGCCAGAAGGTAGCACCTCCTGACGGAACCAATTGGTCGTACATGTTCATCACGAGGATGTCGAAAGGGATAAAGCCAGATTCGTCGAAGACGCTTCGGTACGTCGGGTTCGACCTCCAGATTCCTCTTCTAACGATGACCGCTGAGATCCGATTTTCTCTCTTAGATTTTTTCCCCATGCTTATGCTTCTCCTCTGGTTCTCATCAAGGCGTACCATCGGCAGACCGCAGGTTTGCATTTGTGGAACTCCACATGGCCTGCGGGGCAAGGTCAGTCCCGCGCAGGGACTGGTAGCAGTATGTTCGCCCTAAGTCGAAAACAATGCACCGCACACAATTCCGATCATCGGCTGTTGGACGATTTTCCTGAGGAGCTTAGACTTTGGAGCTCTCAGTGGTCATGCGCAAGAAGGACCTTTCGGAAAAATTGGCGGCCTCTGTCCTTACCTTGGCGTCCGCTCAATAGCGAAATCACAGGCGCACTTCCAGAATGCAATGGACCGCGGGATTTGCGCCCGGTTACATTTCTGTGTGAAGGGGTGTCCTTCATGCTTCAAGATCGATGGTCAGAAAGCGGCTGGACGCAGGAGAGCTGTAGAAACTCTCGATCAGCCACGGCTTACAGCAGACGTCCTTCGGTGGCCTGGTTGTAGTCGTTATGATGTATTGGAACAACGGCTCCTTACCGAACGCTTCCATCCACTGGAGGAGGTGAAACAACCGGTGATAGATTGAATTTCCAAAATCTGCCGCGTGCGGGCTATCGTGAACCAGAAAGCCTGGATGGAACGTGTCCTCCTCGACGGAGAGGGCAACCGCTGCAAGATCGAAAGCCAATACTTTGACTGCTTCGAATCCGTCTGCCAAAGTCTTGCTGCCCCTCTTCACCTGCAGCCTAAGCTCATCGCCCGTCAGGGATGCCTTGTCCACGATGTCCTCTGGCAAAAGATCTCGAATAATTGCCTCGAACAACTCTGAAAAGCGGTCAAGAACTCCCGAATTGCGCTTGCGCAATTTCGTCAACTCCAGATTTACGGTTTCCAGGCTATGACGGATCTTGTCAGCGTCTTGGTCGAGGCTTTCGCGATGTTTTATCAAATCCTCCAGCTCGTCGATTTGAAGGTGAAAACGCTCCGCTTCCGCTGCGCGAGACTTCGGCGATGGCATTGTGATCTCCAGAGTTGCGACAAGCTTAATCAGGTTGGCGGAAATCTCCCCAAGCGCCTTGATCTCTTGCTCCAGTTGTGGCGCCTCTTTCTCCAGGGACTCCAAGTCGAACCGTGCCGCGTCGATGGCCTTATCGAAACTGTGATTGAGTGACTGTGACAGGAGGCAGCCTCGGGAAAGCGCTTCTCTGATTGACACCTCTGCGACCGGGCATATCGCATCCATGTCGAAATCTGGGCACGTGCGCGACTCTGATCCCAAACTGCCAAGTTGCGCTATCGCGTTTTGCTTTTCTTTGATTTGAATGTTGACCGTGCTCTGCCTCACCTTAAGCTCGGTCAACTTCTGGATCGCGTCATCGCGCTCCCTCCGGCGTGCTTCAACGTCGTCGCGGTTCTGCTGCATTATGCGCTTACGTGATCTGGGATACAACTTCTCGACGGCCGCTCTCAAAAGTTGTGTATCGGGTCGCGTTGCTGAGGGAACATTCAACTGGTTCGAGATCTTTTCCGAGCTTTCTTTGATCTCATCATCCAGCGCGTTAATTACATCTTGGGGTGTTTTGTTTCTTATGAGTTCCTCTCTCTCTTGATAGAGTTCCCTCACATCCGGTGATAGCGCGCCCAAGAGCGCCCGGACGATCATTGCACGCTTTTCGCTCGCGATGTTCGTGACCGGCGACTTAGACTCGCACTTCGCATGTCGCCAGTCCAGGTGGTCCGTGAAAGCACATTTTGAATCCCGCGATATCCATGCGAGCGCGGCGACCCAGGCTTTGGCCTCACCCACTTCAGTCGGCATCAGCTTCGGGGATTCGCCCAGAAGTTCCTTCGTCAACACCTCGGAAATGCTTTGGCCCATGTGCGCAGACAACTTTGCCAAATCATTCTCGTCGGTCTCTGCAAAATCCCGCTCGGCAACTTTGAGTGACGTATCTTCCCAGACCAGGCAGCTTGATTCGGATTGAAAGGGCCGTATCACCGCCCAGATCTTGGAATTGATCACGATCTCCGCGCCGACGAACCCACGCGAGAGTTTTCTCCGAATCGCGCGCTCATCTGCTTCAGTGCCGAAAGAATCCTCTCCTAGGCAGTAGCGCAAGAGTCTGCAAAATGTCGTTTTTCCGGCACCCTGAGGAAGGCCAGCTGTCTGTGCTTGGGCTTCCTCAATCGGATCTGGAGTCCAGATCACATTCAACCCACGCCTGAGCTGGACGTTCCGAATCGGATCGACCCCAGGTTCGGCCCAGACAGCAAGCCGTTGAACCCACAAACGAGGAGCCGCACGCCCCGGTGCAGGTGTGAGGCGAAGTCGGAATTCTGAATCAAGACTCAACTGGTGTAACGGCATTGTGATTCCCTTTCCGCGGCTCGGCTTCAGAATGGCTGGCTACGAATGGTTCTCCCTCACACTGGCACGTCGTCGACCTCGCATTCTGACCGGCGCCTGAATTAAACCGCGATTGTGCCACGGCCCAAATTGCAGCGATAGTCAAGAGGTATCGCAACCCATAGGAAGCACGCATCTTGTCGCCCTTGCCAACTGTATCGACATCTTCAATGACGACCTTGATACCGACCACATTGTCTTTGGCTTTTTGCTCATTTGTCGGGCAGGCGGAGGCGAGCAATTTCTCATCGGCGATTTTGAATCTATCGATCCAAAATCCACGCCCCTCCTCCGAATGAAATAGGAAGCGTCGTTCGCCATCGCGGACACCCAGCTTATCCAAGAATCTGAGATACTTAAGCGCTAGATCCTCTTCTTTTGGGGTGAATTCCAAGCCGTTCCTTCCGTTACCCACTTCGTCAATGTAATGCTGAAGAACGGGAAGATAGCATTCCTTGTCTGTGTTCAGAAGCTCCCAAAGGACGGGCGCGAATCGGTCAAACACCGCTCTTTCATGGCCTGCATGCGGCATTCGCAAAGGAAATGGTTCCTGTTTATCTCCGGAACCTTTTACTAGCTTTCCTGCTTCTTCGATCAGGAGTTTTACGAGGATCTCGCTCAGCAGGAATCGATGCGCAAGGTCATCGATCCCGACCTGCAGGTTCACGCCGAGATGCAACAAGCGCCAGATGTTGTCGATCTCTATCGTTACATCATCATGAAGATCCGAGCTTTTAAACTCCGGTGCCTGGTGGGCGCTCTTCGGAAGATTTGAGCTATGCGGCAATTTCCTCCAAAGACGCCGCACGAGCCCGAGCGGCCCCTCGTACCGCAGGACGTGATAGACCGTCCGTGGATTCATACCGGTAGCGCATACCCAGAAGTTCGGCTCGAACCTGAACCTTCCCTCCTTGCAAATGGCTTGTAACTGCGAGTCGCGCCACAGGGCCAGTAGCTGATCACAGGTATGCCCGTAGTTGGGAATGCTCATCGATGGGCTGCTGTGACCGAGAAGCCTGCAGATTCCGAAGAGATGCCTGCGGGTCGGAGAGTCAATCTCATACAGTTTCTTTCTGAACCGCGGCGAGACAAGGAATTGCCCATCCCAGCGCTCGAGCCAATCCGGGCTTTGTGTCTTGGGTGGCCGCAGCAAAGCATAAAGCAGCGTGCTGCAAAACGCATGACGAAGATGATGGAAATGTAAATCACTGTCCTTTGTAACCGAGCGTAAAGTGTCGTGTATCAGAGGAAATACCAGGTACTCGGGGACTGCGGAATATGGCGAGACTGAAAGTGTGAAAAGGTATGGAGAGGGGTTCTTCGCTCCTTCGCACTCCTTTTCACGCATTGTCTTCCATAGCCTAAGGTCTTGCAGCTCACCTGGTGAAAGCAGCGCGTAAAGGGGAATTTTTCTAACAGCATTCGGCGTCTTAAGCTTCCGCTCCTCCCACGGCCGAATTAGCAGTTCCGCGGGATCGCGTTCAAGAAAGTCACACCGCTGCAACTTGAGTGCCTCCATTCGCCTGAGTCCACAACGGAAGCCCAGGACCAGGAGCAAACGGGCGATTGCACGGAGTCTTTCATCGGCTTGTTTCCCATCTGTGAGCGGCGATTCCTTCAAACACGCCGCTGTTTGCAGATATTCATCTTCCAAAATCAAATTGGAGTCGACGGTGAGGTCTTCGTTTGCAGAGCCAAAGGCCTCACCTTCGTCAATCTCCTCAACTACATAGCGGGTGTTTATCAAGTAGCGATGAAATGCGCGAAGGCAAACGACAAGTTTCTGGCGCTGGTTTTCGCTCGCAGAATCTTCCAGAATCTGCTGATATGCCCCCTGCAGCGTATCCCGATTGAAAGTTGCCGATACACCGAGTGAAACGAGCGTCGGCAGACGCGTAGCAACTGATATCACGCGTGTCCGAAGTGTTTTCAGCGTGATCCGATGACCGGGCCTTGTGTGCGCCGCCAACAGTTCTTTGGCAAAACCGGCAAAGATCTTAAGCTCGGCGGGGATTTCAGGCTTCCGAAGGCACCGTTCGATTCGATGGAGCGCGAGGGTTTTTTCACCCTGGAGACCGGGGGAACGAAGATGCTCACGAAGTTCTTCCAGCCAATCTGGCTTGTTGCCTCTCTCCTCTTCGTCATCACCGCTTGCTTCTTCGGATGACGTCACATGGTTGGGGGCGTGCTCGTCCATGCCGGAATCAGCCTCATCCGCAGTTTGTTCGACAGCTTTTCCGGGAGTCGCGCCGCTTCTCGGTTCGGCATCAAAAATCGGATTGCGCATAATCCTATGCCAGGCTTTGGGCCTGGGGGAATGCGAGATAAGTTTGCCAGCCGCGTATTCGGTGAGCGCCCTTGGCATTCGCACTTCCAGGTCAAGCAAGGCTGCGTCGAGCACTTCCCGAAGCTTCGTCGGAGGCAGGTCGCCCTTCGGGAGGGCGCCGCGCAAGTAGCTTAGAAGATCGCACTCCAAATCGCGGTCACGTTTTCGTTTGTTCGCTGAGCGCGTGTCCGGCAAATCAGCAATCGGGTCTTCCTGGGAGAGCCGCAGAAGGAGGACGGTCGTTAATGTATCAGGGAACCAACGCCTGTAATTGTTCCCGGACTCTGTCCAGGCTATAGCGAACACAGAAGGACGCGGCCCTTTGTCACGTCGCCTGCCCGGGCCACCCAATGTGCTATCGGGCTGGCCGCACTCTAGGAGTTCCGCATATTCGTTCCATCGAGGAAGAAGCCGGTAGAAAGCCGTCAGGGACTCCCGGGAAACGAGAGACCCGAACAGCACTGCGCTCGCCAGCACTCGGCCATATGCATGTGCTCGGTCGTTTAAGACGGGATTTCGTTCGATCTCTGCGAGCAGCATTTTCCGCCAGTGACGGACTCTGGCAATTCCTCCCCACCGTTTTGCGTTAAAAGGGTTGGCGACGGGAGGAATCCTAATGGCGAACTCGGGCAATGGGAGGTCAAGCGTTGAATAATCGTTGCAGCGCCTGACAACACGGCTCAAAACCTGGAGCATCGGCTGCGCTGTCTTAGCAGGAAAAGTCTTGAGGATTTGTCCTACGAGTTCTTTCATCCCCTCTTTGGGTTGGTCAATCCGATGCTCTTTGCCACGCAGCACTCCCGCTACATTTCCTTGGGCCGCGCTAAAAAGCCAGGCCTGGAATTGATCAAGAGCTTCTCCTTGCGCTTTATTCAGCTTCAATAGGTCTCGGTCGAACCATCGCGGAAGGTTTTGCGGGACTACACAATCGGGCTTGTCATCAGTTCCCATCCAAGCTTCTCCAGAATCGGGAGTAAATAGATTTTCAGGTTGCTTCGGTATTCCGAATAGCTGAGGCTAGAGTGAGGTCCCCAAATCTCTTCGCCCTGGAAGGCGTGGCCTAACCATGCGTTGGTTACTTCTTGCGGGCAACCCTTCGACCCCAGTTCGTGCCGCAAAAATTTCCTATGTGAATTCGGTGGCAGCTTCCAGAACGGCCACATTTTTTGGGAGAGTGACTTAGGCCGGACCTCAACTGGTTTGCCCTCTTCGAGGAAGAAACACGGTTCATGCCACTTGCAAACATCCGAGTTGTCCGAAGCCAGTGCAGACAGATGGTCCGAGTAAGCTTTCATTTGCGTGTAGACTGTTGGCGGAATCCAAGCCAATCGCGTCTTATGCTCGGCGTCATCATCCTTGTCGGAAAGGAAGGTGAATCCGGTTGGTTCATCAATTTCCTCGATCCGAATGTACGGGGTTCGGATTGCTCGCATGGACGTGGCGTAGCCAAACCAGAGGACCACCCAGTCGGTATACAGATTGTGAAACCTTTCGAATTCCTCGGCATCCCGAATTGACCTGCACTTCTGGATGGCGCTCTTGAGGGTAGAGATTGAGTTTTGGACTGCGGAGAATTTCATACAGAGCCGCGCTCCGACGAATCGCCCGCCGTTAAACAGGGGATAGTTCGGTGACGGCTTCGACACTCTCTTCGTCCCGATGAGCGCTTTCCAAACCACTGCTGAAGTGACTTCGGAATATTGCTTCTGCAGTTCCGGCTCGCTGTACGCGGCGTAAAACCTCTGCGTCCTTGTCTGAGGATGGTCGCGACCGGTGATTAAGGCTGCTGCCATCAAATCCCCGGAAGCCGCCGACAGGCGGTCAAAGAGAAAGGACTCGATTCGGTTCAATGTGACTCGCCCCGTCAGGTTATGAGCCGGGGCCGCTAGCCATTGTTTGAGTGCACCGCGATAGTACTCAAGATCGTCGAGGAAAACATAACCTGCTCGTTCGCGGATGGACTTCACAGGCGAGGGATCGAGTTCCAAACCCGATTCCTTACTGGCTTGGCTTTGTGTCGCTGGTCCCTCGTGACTGGTGGTCAGAAGTCTTTCGAGGAATGAGAACGTCTGGGCACTGTCTGGTAAGGCGAGGCTCTCCGCGTTCTTATACGCCTGGTCATCAGGATCGGGGATTGTGCTCTTGTAAGGCGGCCCAATGCAACGAATTTGCCACGCATGGTTGAGGAGATCGTACAACAACTCTGCATCACGGATTGATTGATTCCTATCCTGCTCTTTGCCCGTGAGGAGTTTTAGGTTCCATGCACGTTCAATTGGACTGCTGGTCCAAAGGATCACGTGCAGCAAAACGACCAGTTCCGCAGCGCGATATTCACTGATCTTCCAATCAGATTTGGGTAAGCTCCTAAATGCTGAGCTGCTCTGGTGTAGTAGGTGCGTCAATTCCTGGATCGAAAGTTGTGAGTACTGCCACGGTAACAACTGGTGGGCGAGTTGCACATGACGGCACTGCCCACGCGCTGCCAATGCCGAGTCGACCGCCAGTTTGCGAAGGTCCGGAGGACTCTGATCCCGGCTGACCAACAACCAATGGTGTTGTTCTTCGATCTCTTCTGGATCGAGTTCAAGATCCAGCAATTCGTCCCGAGTTGAAGCCCCAGACGGTTCTGAAATCGTGAACCGTTGCGACTTAAGCCAGTGGTCGTACGGATCGTCGTCGTCTCCGGGTGCATCGTCAAACATACGCTGGCTAGTTTCATTACGCGAAACCGTGAGGCTGACTTGTCCACTTTCCCGGTCCACCCACCGACGGAGACTGTATACTTTTTCGAGAAAGAATTGGATGTTCTCGCGATGGGTTGGCCACTTGGCCCGCAAATCCGAGTTGACATCATCGGGGCATTCAAAAGAACTGAGCGCCGAAGGAAATGCTTCCGGGCGTTTGTAGACCGGCAAATTGACCAGCAACGGACTCCATCCCGGTTCAGATAAGAACCGTACACTCCGCATTGCTTCTTCGGGAGAATTCGGAAATGCCTCCCACATTTCCTGTTTTCCGTACTGTTCGTATTCGCTTCGGCGGATTGATGGAATGTACCGGCTCTGGCCGTAAAGGTATCTGGCATGCGCGATCAGAACATGTCCCTGCAGCAAGGCATACCGTTCCGCGACCCTGTCATCGTTCTGGCGGCACCAAAGACACCCGTAGAGAGGGTGTCGTTGAACTCCCCGTCCGATGACTGGGTTTATTTCTCGCGACTGATTAGTCACGGGTGGCAGTGATTCCAGCGTCTTATTGCGCTGGGTTATCCATCGGAGAAGGAGCGGCCAGCCGCTAAATGCACCCCCGGCGCCAGGATCCTGATCCGACTCAATTGAACCAAATTCCTCAAGCTGACTGAGAATGAAAAGCACATTCTCAGCAATTCGGCCAAATCCCACAAGCCGATCGTGGGCGTTAATCAGCCACAGGAGATCCCGAAGAGTCTGTTCATTTTGGTTCGACTTTCGGGCCGCAGCACGCAAGGCGAGATGTTCTGGACTGCAGTTTGGCGCCAAGTGTCGGAGCAGGTCTTCAGAATCTGCTGCCAATTCGAGAGAGATGTTATCCACGGCCGTGCACTCGCTTCTTCCTACCCACAGCCTTGTTCTCCCGGCAAAGCTCGGAATAGCTGTCAACCCCCGGCCAGAATTCGAGGAGTTTTGCTTCTGTCGCTCGCTCCCACGCGGTCTTCAAAGACCGTTGTTCTGCTGTTCGCCGGCCGAATATCGCAGGCAACAAAAACGCTTCGGCCAGTAACGAATTCTTCAGAGTGTCGTAACCATCGGTGGTCAGTGTCGCTGCGGGTTGCCTTGTCGGCACGAACTCCTGAGGATCGAGGGCGTAATTGGCCAGCCGGTACAGCCGTACATTCCCGACGCAAACGACATCGTCCTTCTCTCTCATTACCAAGAGCGGCATGACTTCCAGAAGGTTCCTGACGATTTCTCGTGGCAGGCATTTTGAAGGTGGTAATGGGAACGGAGGGCGATTTAGATCGTTTTCAATCTCTCTGACAAGCGAATGCTCGCCGGAAATCTCCGAGAGTTGCATGAGCTCGATCTGGTTCGACAATAGGCCGCCAAGCAACGGCGAATTATTCGTGAGATCGTCGGCGTTAGATGCATGTGTAATCCCCTTGACCCGCTTACGTGGCACCGCTGTTGCTCCCTGATTCAGGTGGTTCGCATGAAATGATTCGGAATCTTGCCTGTGTAATCGGCAAATTGAATGGATTATTTAGCTGAATTTTTGCAAAAACGCGTCTCGAAAACTCCGCCTGGAACAAGCCCCGTCATCGCTGAAAGCGCGTCGAAAACTTGTAAACATTGAAAATAGGGCGTTTAGCAAACTAGCGCGCCCGAATTCTTCAAACATGCAAATTCTGTGAGGCTCATGAATCGCATCATTTAGTGCTCGTAGAGCCTCTTCGGGATGGCGCGTCATTGAATTGCGGGCCGCCTGAAACCTGAAAATCAGTCCTTGAAGATTCTGTAGCAACGCATGATGAGTCTGTCGTGCGATGCGCGTATGCTCGATCTTGCGAGATTCCAGGGCGATAGCCTCTGCGCGCTTCTGCCTGCTTATATCGAGCGCAAAAACTACGGCTTGGGTCCGAGGGTTCTTGAAGCGAGCAACTCCCATCAGTACAGGCACGCGCGTTCCGTCCTTGCGGAAAAATTCCTTCTCGAACGGCTGCAGATGCCCGTCCCTTCTTACCCTTTCAACCCGTTGTTTATCCGCGTCGCGCCACTCGGGCGGCGTCAGGTCGGTCCAGCGCAGGCGGTTTGAAACAAGATCCGCTCGTTGGTACCCCAGCATGCGAAGATATGCGTTGTTAGACTCAAGAATCGGGCCTCGGATATCCACGATGTAGATTCCGATTATGCTCGCATCGACCAGGCGCCGGAGCTTCGCCTCGCGTTCTCGAAGATCTTTATAGAGACGCGAGTGTTCAAGAGTGCTCGCTGTCAGCGAGGCGACCAGTTTCAGTATCTTCACTCGCCTGGGCGTAAAGGCGTCGGAGGCGTTCTTGCTTTCGAGCAGGAGTACGCCGACAAGTTTGGCCCGATAGTGCAGCGGCATGCAGAGAAGCGACACCGTCTGATGCTCAGGAACGCGAACTCCAAGTGTTACTCGCGAGGTGTCATCGTTGATGATAACCGTTTCACGGGTACGCAGGACGTAATGTAGCACGGACTCGGGAAGATGCGACTCATCGACGTTTGTGTCGCGGAGAACTACAACTACCGACCCGTTGCGACGCGTCGCTTCCGCGGCAATTCGGTGTTCGCCGCTGTGCGACAGGAGTAACGAGCCGTGCTGCGCTCCTGTTTCTTCGAGCGCAACACGCAGTAGAGTGCTAATCGAAGTATCTTGCATAGCCGCTCCTCAGATCGCGTATCGGAATCTTTGGTGCACTTGCGAAATTGAGGAACTCAATGCGAACTGGTTAGGCGACGAAGGCATAGCTCCCAATAGGTTGACTGTCGGGATAACTAGCCCGATCGCCATGTTCACGGCACATTGTTGCTTCGCGGCACCTGGCCAAGCGTAGCTTCGCTGCCATGTTCACCAGATCTGCAAGCGAAGCGGCCTGCATTTTCTGCATCACCTGGCCGCGGTGGGCCTTCACCGTGATTTCGCTGATGCCCAGTTCCTCGCCAACCTGCTTGTTTAACAGCCCGGAGGACACCAATGCCATGACCTGTTGCTGGCGGGGTGAGAGAGACGCATAACGTCTCTGAAGGGCTTGCTTCTCCACTCTTTTGGCAACAACCCGGCGGCTCCGCTCCAATGCCTCTCGGACTGCATTCAAAAGCTCGTTATCCCGGAAAGGCTTGGTGAGGAATTCGATGGCTCCCGCCTTCATGGCTTCGACAGTTTTCGGTATGTCGCCATCCGCACTGAGAAATATGGTTGGGATGTGAGGGCATTTTGCGGCTGCACGCTTCTGCAGTTCGAGACCGCTTAAGCCTGGAAGAGACACGTCGAGTATCAAGCAACCGGTCGCAAGATCGACGCAATGGGCGAGGAATTGTTCGGCCGTGGAAAACGTCTCTGGATGCCAACCTCCGCTATCGATGAGGGCTGTCAGAGATTCGCATGTGGCTTGGTCCCCATCAACGATGAAGACAGTGGGTAAACTCTGCGATCGCCTTGAAGCTGCGATTCGATCGCAAGCTGCGGACGTCGAACCTCCACCGTCCCTTAAAGAAGATTCCGCCAAAAGGAAACTCATTTGTCGCCCTCCGATAGTGTTCTCGCGATGGGCCCACACGTGCTGATTGGGGAACTGTGATGTTCGGCGCCGTTTAATTGAAATTGGATCGAGGGGAAAGGCGCCGCTTACGTGAGTTACTATGCGACCGGACCAAGCGGGTCGACAATCCACGATGGAGCGAATCTTATCCATTCCATGGTCTGTGCTCAGGTCCGACTTTTGGGGGAGCACATAGGAGGTCAGGCAGCGGTGTTCAGTTTCCAATATGCTTCCTGCCGAAGAGCCGAGCGTCGATGGACCAGGCGCCGGGTCCAATCATTGCCAAAGTGCTGCCGAAGACCGCCAACATAATTGACAACCAATTATCACTCGCACCTGCCAGGACAATCCAGAGCTCAACAACTGCGATGAGTGCTCCGACCAAGGGAGTCCAAAGCCCCGCCAGAATGAACAAACCCAATACCGCTCCAGTCATTTCAGGGGTCATCAAGCCGGCCGTCGGAGTCTCCAGCTGTGCCATCGCATTATGGAGTAGAGCGATCCCGGTGACGAGCCGTTGAATGAGAAGGCCGAATCCCGGCCAGCTATTCGCGAATGTAGAGAATAGTCGCTGCAAGAGGCCTCCTTTCGGGAGGGTACGGCACTTGCAACGGTGAGGGAAGTGCTGAAAGGCGAAACGGAGTTCATACTTTTGGGTGATTTAGAGTTCGATGATCCCGCGCTTCAGGGCGATTGTGACAGCATGCGCCCGATCGCTGGCGCCGAGCTTAGACAGTATATTGGTGACGCGACTTTTGATGGTTGCCTCGGCGACGAATAAGCGATCGGCGATCTGCTTGTTGGAACTCCCCGTCGCAATCAGATACAGAACCTCTATTTCACGAGCAGTCAATTCATCATCGGTGGCGTGCTCGGCGAGCTCCGCGGCAACCTCCGGCGGTATCTTCTTGCGTCCTGCAACAACCGCATGAATCGTCTCGACCAGTTCTTGATCGTGTCCTTTCAATAGGTAGGCCCGGGCTCCAGCTCGCAGGGCACGCAGCACTTGAGCATCGCCGTTATAGGTTGTAAGCACAATGATGCGCGCATCTGGGAATTCGCTCAAAATACGAGTCGTAGCTTCGATTCCGTTCAAACCCGGCATCTGAAGGTCCATCAGGACCACGTCTGGCCGGTGGATTCGAAACTGTTCTAAGGCGTCCTCTCCATTGGCGGATTCCGCTACCAACTTCATGTCAGGCTCCGCATTGACTACGGCGGCAAGGCCCTTGCGGAGAAGAGCATGGTCGTCCACCGCGAGGACTCGAATCATGTTAGGAACGCCGATCATCTTCACCTGCTCTGCGGAATACGCGGAAACGATTTCGATCACGCTGCTTTTGGTATGCCATTGAAGCGGGAACCGCTAGCTCTACCTCCGTGCCCGCCCCTACCTCGCTCCAGAAATCCAGTCGTGCCCCAATTCGCTGTGCCCGCTCGCGCATGCCGGGTAGGCCAAAGTGCCCGGACTGTGCGCCGGCTTCAAGGATCTTAGGGGCGATCCCCTTGCCATCGTCACGGACGCGCAAGCGAAGCTGATCCTGATCGTACCGGATTTCGACTTCAATGTGGCTGGCAACCGCATGCGCGAAGGCATTTCGGATCACCTCGCGGGATATCCGGTAAACCTCATCCTGGAGCATCGGCGGCAATTCCCGTTGCCTGCCTTCAACTAACACGCGATAGTTCGGAACATTCGCGTTCGTTTCGTGGGCCATAGCCAGTTCACGGCCAGCGTCATTCAACAATGTCGGGAGGTCACGCTGCGCAGCTGGTTCCGGGCGCAAGTCGCGAATGGCAGCCCGTCCTTCTGCAATACCTTCCTCCGCAGCATGAATTGCCTCATCAACGACTACCATCGCGTTGTCTGCATTCCGGAGCAACAACCTGCGTGCTGCCTGAAATTGAAAAACGGCCCCCTGAAAAGATTGAAGCAGAGTATCGTGCAATTCTCGAGCAATGCGGGTGCGTTCGTTAACCCGCTGCTCTAATCCCGCCGCGAACTGTAGCCGTACCTGACGAAGGCGCAGTTGGTAAACAGCCCAGAGCAAAGCCAGGAATGCCGCTGCGCAAAAGATGTAGAACCAGTTTGTCTGGTACCACGCCGGTAATATTGTGAAAGTTACGTTTGCGATCGTGCCTGACCACACGCCGTCGGTATCGGACGCCTCAACGCTGAAGTGATAGTGGCCGGGCGAAAGGTTGCGGTACACAGCGGGGCCGGTTGTCGTTACTTCGTGCCAATCCGTGTCTGTTCCGAGCAAACGAACTCGCGAGCGGACTGCTTCTGGATCTGACAGACTTATCGCCGAGTAGCTGATGCTCACGCTTGAAGTGTTTGCGGGGAAGGTTAGTGGCAAGCCCGCATCGTAGGTCTTATCGTCTGCTGACACCGATTGAATGGTTACAGGAGGGACGATGGCTTGACGCTGCGCGCGATTTGGATTCAGCCACACCACACCGGACGTCAAGGAAAACCACAATCGTCCATCGCTGCCTTCGATCGCCGACTGCAGTGCCCGGATTTGATTCGCAAGACCGGGCAGTCCATCCCGGGTTCCGAAATGCTCTCCTTTGACACGATAAGAGGGATTCTTGAGCGCTTCGGCAATCTCGGACTTACTGATATGAAAGATTCCGGAAAGGCCGTTCAGCCACAGATCACCGTTCGCCCTTTCCACGATTCCAGTGATTCCAAGAAGCCAATCGTCATCCACAGCGTGGATAGCGTGGAATCCTTGACCGTCGAACATCTGCAGCCCAAATTCGCTCCCGATCCAAACGTTGGGCCCATGCCCGGAGATCGCGGTGACATTACCCACCGGCGCGCCATCGCGGAGACCGAATGTCTGAAGCTTATTTCCATCCAATATCACAAGCCGGATCTTCCGCGAGGCTGAGTAGCCAAACCACATGCGCCCGAGACTGTCGGTGAACTCAACGTAGGGACCTCCGGGAGGTAGGTCTTTGCGCCGGCCGTCGCTGGTCCAGACACCGTCCGCGAATCGATACAGACCATACCGCAGGAACGAGACCCAGAGTCCGCCGGCGGGGTCCTCGGTCATCGCCTGCAAATAGAAGGCCTTTTCTGCCATTTCTTTCGGTAGGGCAACTTGAAAAGGCCTGCCGCGAACAAGATGCCACAGCCCGCCGCTCCCTCCGAACCAGACAGTTTTGTCCCTGGCACGATACGCTGCTCCCCAGCTGACCGGGGTGCGAAATCGAATTGTTTCGACATGTCCACTGGTCACCCGATAGAGTTCGTTGGTTGCCTTGGATGGCCCCATAAAAAACCCGACCCATACTGCTCCATCGTTGCCCGCGGCAATTGCCGGGGTTCTTTTGACCGAAAATTCCTGCTCAACGAAAGGGACGTAAAAGAAGCGATGAAGCCCTTTTGCGTCGGCGTACCAGATGTTTCCCTCGCGATCGACCAGCGTTCTACGGACATCCTGGCTCGAGGCAGCCTCATCCTGTGTCTCGTCATTCGTTGTGCCTGTTGCAGTCACCGCGCCGTTGGCCGGAAGTGCGGTCCCAATACGCGTCAATCCGCCGTTTTCGTTTACCGTCCAGACAGCGTTCGTTCGGTCAACGACCTGTGCGCCGTTCTTTCCAAAGAGAGGCAATTCATGCAGCTGAATGTGAGGAATAGTCCCTCGGTTCGGCACTTGTTGCAGCACATTCGGGCTTGTTAGAACCTTCTGGTCGGCGTCCAGAGTAAACCCGTAAAAGTCTGCTCTTGAACTTACAAACAGAAATCGCTTGCTGCCAGAAGGCAGACAGAGCAGCCTCTGATGATTCGAGAAACCGGTGATTACCCACACTGTATCGGCTCGATCGATTCCCAGGTTACTGATGGTCGTTGGGCCATCCCACTCAGTCCCCAATTTTTGCCACTTCGCCCCGTCGAACTTCCACACACCGGTGCCGGTCCCAGCCCACAAGACTCGTTTGGAGTCTTGTGCTAGCGTGTACACAGTTCCGGTCGGCGGGATGACCGCAATTCCATAGTTCGTTACCCGCCCGTGGCTTATGTGGCTGAAGCCGCCGTCCAAATACCCTACCCAAAGCCCGCCTGCCGGAGGTGCGAACAAGGTATGCACATCTGTGCGAAGCAGTCGATCTCCAGAGGACGGACGAAAGCGGGTGAAACGCGTGCCGTCAAAGCGAAACAGTCCACTGGAACCGCCAAGCCATAGATAGCCGTCGGCCGTTTGTGCGATGGCATGAATGGTCTCCGGCGCGCCCTGCGGAACGCCCCAGGATTGTTCCATGACTTGCTGGCTGCCTGATGGTGAGTCTTGGAGCGTGTCTTGCGGCCCGGCAGGATGGCTACTGACGGCGAATAAACTGAGGCTGACAAGCGTGGCAAAGGCTTTAGGCCATGAAATGCGAAAGCGGCTCAGTTCAGAGAGCGCTCTTGGCTCCGGCGCGAAAACAATCGAATTTTGTTCTGCCCGCGCTGGCATATCGCCTCACGCCACGCATCTTGATGGCCCATAGCTGAGTGTATCGCCGCGTATCTCGATTTAAAGCCGAGTGGCCTGGAAACTCGCGACAAACAGAGCGGCGGAGAGCCGAGACCAGCTGCCAACAGGCCGGCATCTGCGCAGCCGCTTTTCTTGTGGAACCATCATAATATCCGCAGGATTGTCCCCTCCGGCAACTCAACACAAACTCTTCTTCTCGCGGGAACGGGCAGCACAGTTCGCCCACGGATAACGACCAGAATCGCGGTAGGCGACTCTGCGTCGATGTTTCTAAAAATCCAGCCGTGCCGAGAACTGCAACTGCCGTGCGAAGAATGCGAGAACGCCTGACGTAAACGTCGGGCTCCGATAGGAGGGAAGACTGATCACGCCGTTATAGGAGCCATAGTTGGCGTGATTCAATAGATTGAAAGCCTCCACGGCGGAAGTGATCTTGAATCGCTCGTGCACAGTGAAGACCTTTGTGAGGTCGGCGTCGAAGCGCTCGACCGGGAGGCCTCGCAGTGAGTTGCGGTCGACAGTCGTCAATCCAGTATTTGGATCGTAGTGATCGTGACGGGGATCGTTGTAGACCATCGCGAGGTAGTCTGCTGTGCTCACGTGGGAACAAATCGATCCCGGAAGTGCTCCGGAAATGTAATCGGCAGGCTTGGCGCAGTAGCTGCGATTGTAGGTCGCGCTCGCGACAAGTCCGGTTGGGGTGGAACCTCCAACCGTAGTCGCATAAGCTAATCCGGAACCGTAGTGATACACAACTCCGCCGCCCCAACCTCGCTTCCAACGATAGTCCGCAGTAACCGCCAGTGTATGCCGCTGATCATCGACGGAATTCGCCCACTCATTCGCGTAGTTGTACGGGTTTGATGCATAAGCAAATGCATCTGCAGAATTGTCCT
>Ga0335072_10005129_pt1 | contig 19311 bp, 17 predicted proteins | sample Lox_Sample_21_FD_206725 | JGI IMG/M metagenome (GOLD analysis project Ga0335072, IMG submission 206725) | Soil microbial communities from Loxahatchee National Wildlife Refuge, Florida, United States - Lox_Sample_2.1 | ecosystem: Environmental > Terrestrial > Soil > Wetlands | place: USA...
CGAAAATCTCGAGCACGCGCAGCGTTTCGATCCCGTTGTGATGAAAGACCACCAGTTCTTCATTTTCCTTGACGGCTCTTTGCATGGCCTGCAATTCGGCCATACATATGCTGCTGATGCTCTCCTCATGGCCGGAGGGAACGTTTCCGGGCGCCTGGGATTCCTGCCCGGCAAGGACCTCTTTCACTTGATTGCCGATCGCCTGCTGCGCGATCTGCTTCGCGATGTTGCCCAGCGCCATCGCCTTGATGCTAGCAAATCCGCGCCCCACGCACTCCCTGCCACCAGGATCCCGCCTGGTTTTTCAACAAGATAGACTTCTTTCAGGGACTTCCGGAACTTTTCCTGCGTTGCCGGGGTCTACTTCGATAACAAGGCTCGACGTTTGGGCTAGAATCTGAGTAGACGGCTGTGGCGGACACTACTGTTGGTCTACATTTTGACGGCTGCTTATTTTCCTTCGCCGAGGAGGATGCACTGGTTGGGGCATTGAGCCGGGGCGAAGAAGAAGCCTATGAGATTCTGATTCAGCGCTTCCAGCAGCCGGTGTACAACCTGGTGTGCCGCTTGATGAGCAATCCCGAAGAAGCTCCCGACATCGTGCAGGAGGTCTTTTTGAAGGTATTCCGGAATATCGGATCGTTCCGCGGGGGCAGCAGCCTGAAGACCTGGATCTACCGGATTGCCGTGAATGAAGCTTACAATCACCGCCGCTGGTTTTCGCGGCACCAGCGGCAGGAAGTGGCCCTGGCAGCCGAAGAGGGCGCCGGGAACTACGAAGAGAATCTGGCGGATCCCGGCCGGTCGCCCTACGACTACGCCGCCGATTGCGAAACCCGCGTCTTGCTGGAGAAGGCGCTCGATCAGCTCAATCCTAGGTTTCGCAGCGCCGTGGTTTTACGAGACATCGAGGACCTGAGCTACGAAGACATCGCCTCGGTGCTGAACGTTTCCCTGGGGACCGTGAAGTCTCGCATCTTAAGAGGCCGCGAGGCATTGCGGAAGGTTTTAGAAGGACGGTTGGAGGGAGAGGCGAACGTCGCCTGGCCCGGACAACCGTTGACGGAATAGTATGAAGTGCCTTGCCGTACGACAGCTCGCGCCGGCTTACATCGATGACGCGATTTCCGATCGGGATCGGAGCGCGGTGAGACGTCACCTGAGTTCCTGCCCGCAGTGTGCGCTGGAATGCAGGAAATATGGGGAGCAGCGCCAGGCATTGCGGTCTCTGCCCCAGCGTACGCCTCCTCCGGATCTGACGTTACGCCTTCGAGTGACCGCTTCCAGGGTACGGGCGCAGACGGCTCAAGGGGCGGGCCGCTGGAGCCAGTGGCGCGACTATCTTCAGCTCACCATCCGTAACTTGATGCGCCCGGTAGCTTTGCCGGCAATCGGCGGCTTGTGCTCCGCGGTATTTCTGTTCAGCTCCCTGGTGCCCACGTTCCAATCCGCGTTCGCGGCCATCTCGCCGGGCGACGTTCCCACCATGTTGAACACGCAGCCGATGCTGAAATGCACGGCTCCGATTGCCTTCGGCGACGACGACGCGGTGGTGGACCTGCGCTTGGACAACCAGGGCCGGATCGTCGACTATACCATCGTCACCGCGCCGGGCCAGCAAAGCGAGCAACTGCGCCGCAACATCGAAAACAACCTGCTGTTCACCGAGTTCTGGCCGGCGACGACGTTCGGGCGCGGCGTAGCCGGGACCATCCGCATTTCGTTCCGCAGCAGCCGCATTGACGTGCGCGGCTGAACTCGGCGGCGCCTTCAGTTCGCATCGGCAACTTTCGCGCCTTCCTGGAAAGCCGGCATCACCTCGCGAGCCAGCAGATCGGCCGATCTCAGAGCCGCGTCGAACGGTAATGTTCCAAACGCGAGGCCGCACACCAGGTAGTTGATGCCGGCGGTTTCCACTTGTTCGCGGATGAAATCCCGGGCTGCGGAGGCCGTTCCGGCGAAACCGAAACCTGCGCGCTGGTAGTCGGCGAATCCGCCCGGAAGAGGGAGCGTGAACGGCACGCCACGCTGTTTCCACAGCAGTTCCATGTTCGTGCGCCAGGCCGGATAGGCGCCGCGCGCCTCAGCGCGTGCCTCGGCGTCCGTTTCGGCCAGGACCATATGCCGCGACGCGCCCAGGAACGGCAACGCAGACTCGGGCTTGCCTAGCCGCTCCCATGCGGCGCGATAGCGATCGGTGATGCCGCGCAGCACCGGCGCAGGCGCCAGCCCGATGACGTTCACGCCGTTCGCCGCCGCCCAGGCGCTCGTGTCGGGATTGGAGATTCCATACCACAGCGGCGGATGGGGGCGCTGCACCGGCTTCATGACCATCGGCACGCGGTCGAACGAGTAGAATCTGCCGTGGCGTGTCAATTCATCGCAGGCAAGCCCGTCGAGGACAATCTCCAGGGTCTCCTGGTAGCGCGCCATGGCTTCCGACGGCTCTACGCCGAACAGGCCCACCTCGATCGGCGAGGCCCCGCGCCCGACGCCCATCTCCAGGCGCCCGCCGCTCATTTGGTCCAGCATGCAGATCTCTTCGATGAGTCGCAGCGGATGATAGAGGGGCAGCAAGAACACCAACGGCCCGAAGCGCAGGCGACGGGTACGCTGCGCCGCCGCGGCCAGGAAAACCGCCGGTGACGGTGCGAAGCCCAGCGGCGTGCCGTGATGCTCGGCCATGTGGTAAGAACGGAAGCCGCAGCGGTCATAGGCTTCCATTAACCGCAGCCGGTTCTCGAAGTGTTCCCTCAGCGGCAGGCCGCTGTCGTCCAGGTGATCGAAGATTCCAAACTGCAAGGTCGTCGCTCCAGCTCAAGCGCCGCAAATCAGTCTATCGCAGCGCATGGCGTCCGCTGGGACATGCCAAGATAGTCGCTTGGGGCGGCGGCTTGGCCAGCACTTCTTAATCCGGCAGGAAATCCTGGAGCGCATCGCGGCGGCGGCGTGCCCGGAGAAGACCGGCACGGTGGTGGAGATCGGGCCGGGGCGCGGCGCTCTGACCGCGCACCTGCTGGCCCGCGCCGAACGCGTCATCTCGATCGAAGTCGACCCGGTGCTGGTCCAGTATCTGCGCGCGGAATTTCGCGGCGAGCCGCGTCTGACCGTTGTGGACGCCGACGTCCTGAAAACCGACCTGGGGCAGTGGGGCGCCGTTACAGTGGCCGGAAATTTGCCGTACTACATCACCTCGCCGATCATGGAGAAGACGCTCGCCCTCGGTCCATTGCTCGAACGTGCGGTGTTTCTGGTTCAACTCGAAGTCGCCCAACGGCTGACTGCGCGCCCGGGCACGCGCGACTATGGCTTCCTCAGCGTCCAGACGCAGCTTCTGAGCACGCCGGAATTGCTGTTCCCGGTGCCCGCCAAGGCCTTTCGTCCGGCGCCTAAAGTAGACTCCGCCGTCGTCCGGCTGCTTCCCGGAGCGGCGCTGCCGCCGCAAGACCAGAAAGCCTTTCTCGCCTTCGCCGGCCTGTGCTTCCGGCAAAAGCGCAAGAAGATCCGCAACAACCTGCTCGGCCGCTACGATAGGGCGCTGCTGGACGCGATCCCCGCTACCGGCAACCGCGCCGAGCAGCTCTCCATCCAAGAATTACAAGCGCTCTACGCGCAAGTGGTGGCCGCGTCCCCGCGTCCGGTATCCTGAGATTTCATGCTGCGCGTTCGCTTCGCACCGTCGCCCACCGGCTATCTGCACATCGGCAGCGCCCGGACATTTATCTTCAACTGGCTGTTTGCGCGCCACAACAACGGGACGATGGTCCTGCGCATCGACGACACCGACGTCGACCGCAACACGCAGGCCTCGCTGGATTCCATTTTCGAAGGCTTGAAGTGGCTCGATTTGAGCTGGGACGAGGAGTATCGTCAATCCGAGCGCGGAGAATTGCACCGCCGGATGGCCTGGCAGATTTTTGAAAAAGGCCTGGCCTATCGCGACTTCACGCCGGCGTCGGCCGACTTGGAAGAGAAAGGCCACGAAGGCGGACCGTGGCTGTTCAACTCCGCCATGCGCGAGATGCCGTACGAGGAGAGCCGGCGCCGCGCCGACGCGGGCGAGCCGTTCGTTCTGCGCTTTCGCGTGCCCCGCGAGACCTCCCGCGCCGTGGAATTCCAGGACGCCGTTTACGGCAACCAGGCCAAGCTCACGGCCGACATCGAAGACTTCGCGCTGCTCCGCAGCAACGGCATCCCGACTTATCACATGGCCTCCTGCGCCGACGACATGGATCTGCGCATCAGCCACATCATTCGCGGCCAGGACCATTTGACCAACACGTTCAAGCACGTGTTGATCTTCGAGGCGCTGGGCGCCGCCCCGCCGCAGTTCGCGCATCTGCCGCTGCTGATCGCGCCCGACGGCTCCAAGCTGTCCAAGCGCAAGCACGGACCGGTGGTCAGCGTGCTCACGTATCGCGACGCCGGATTCCTGCCGCAGGCATTTATCAATTTTCTGGTTCTGCTGGGCTGGTCGCCGAAGGACAATCGCGAAAAGATGACCCTCGACGAGCTCGTCGACGCGTTCTCGTTTGAAGGCATCAATCACAGCAACGCGGTAGTGAACTTCACCGACGAAGACCCGTTCGATCCCAAGGCCGTCTGGCTGAACGCCGAATACATCCGCGCAACGGCGGTGGAAGAACTGGCTGCGCTGCTGGTGCCCTTCATCCCCGGCGCAGACCTTTCTACGATGCAGCGCGTCGCGCCGCTGGTTCGGGAACGCATCAAACTGCTCGGCGACGTCCGCTCCGTGGCCGACTTCTTCTTCGACGGCGTCAAGCCTTATGATCCGGCCGAACTCATCCCGCAGAAGGGCGACCGCGATCTCGCCCTCAAAGTGTTGCAGCAAGCGCGCGGCACACTTTCATCCACCGAATTCACCCACGCCGCGCTGGACGCCGCGCTGCGCGGCGCCGCCGACACCCTCCACATTAAGGCCGGCCAGATGTTTCAGCCCATCCGCGTGGCCGTCTGCGGCCGTAAGAACGCGCCGCCTTTGTTTGAGACGCTGGAAGTGGTCGGACAACAAGGAACACTCGCCCGAATCGACCAGGCCATTGCGCTGATTCACCAAGGAGACCATGGACCCGTTAAAGAATGAGGCCGCAGCCCCGGCGGTGACCGGCGAGCCGGCTCCTTCCAATTTCATCCGGGAGATTATCCTCGACGACCTGAAGACGAACAAGTACGGCGGCCGCGTGCATACACGCTTCCCGCCGGAACCGAACGGCTACCTGCATATCGGCCACGCCAAGTCCATCAACATCAATTTCGGCTTGGCGAAAGAGTTCCATGGCAAGTGCAATCTGCGCTTCGACGACACCAATCCCGAGAAGGAAGAAGTCGAGTACGTCGAATCGATCATCGCGGATGTGAAGTGGCTGGGCGGCGATTGGGAAGGGCGCATGTTCTACGCGTCCGACTATTTCGACCAGCTTTACGATTGGGCCGTTCAATTAATCCAGGCCGGCAAGGCGTACGTGTGCGATCTGTCGGCTGAAGAGGTGCGCAAGCAGCGGGGCACATTGACCGAGGCCGGCACGGAGAGCCCCTACCGCAACCGATCCGTCGAGGAAAATCTGGATCTCTTCGCGCGCATGAAAGCCGGCGAGTTTCCCGACGGCGCGCGCACGCTCCGCGCCAAGATCGACATGGCGTCGGCGAATCTGAATCTGCGCGACCCGATCATGTACCGCATCCTGCACGCCGAGCATCACCGCACCGGCGACAAGTGGTGCATCTATCCGATGTACGACTTCGCGCACGGCGAGTCGGATTCCATCGAAGGCATCACGCACTCGATTTGCACATTAGAGTTCGAAGATCACCGGCCGCTCTACGACTGGTATGTCGAGCAGCTCGGCATCTACCATCCGCAGCAGATCGAATTCGACCGGTTGAACGTCACCTATACACTGCTCAGCAAACGGAAGCTGCTGCAGCTGGTGCAGCAGGGCCTGGTGCGCGGCTGGGACGATCCGCGCATGCCTACCATCTCCGGCCTCCGTCGCCGCGGCTACACGCCGGAAGCCATCCGGAATTTTTGCCGCCGCATCGGCGTATCGAAGACCAACGGCACGACCGAACTCGGGCTGCTCGAATATTTCCTGCGCGAAGACTTGAACAAGCGCGCGCTCCGTGTGATGGCCGCCCTGCGCCCCCTGCGCGTGGTCATCGACAACTACCCGGAAGGCCAGGTCGAGCAAATGGAGGCCGTCAACAATCCGGAAGATGAAAGCGCCGGAACCCGCACGGTTCCCTTCTCCCGAGTGCTGTACATCGAACAGGACGACTTCCGCGAGGATCCGCCCAAACAATATTTCCGGCTCTCGCCCGGGCGCGAAGTTCGCCTGCGCTACGGCTATTTCATCACTTGCACCAGCGTCGTGAAGGATGCGCGCGGCCAGGTGACGGAGATTCATTGCACCTACGATCCGGCAACGCGCGGCGGCAACGCGCCCGACGGCCGCAAAGTGAAGTCGACCATTCACTGGGTTTCGGGCGAGCACGCCATCGACGCCGAAGTGCGCCTTTACGACACGCTTTTCACGCGCGAAGATCCGAATCAAGTCGAGGAAGGCCAGGACTTCACCGCCAACCTGAACCCCAATTCGCTCGAAGTAGTCACGGGCGCGAAGCTGGAGCCCAGCCTGCGCGGCGCCGCACCCGGCAGCCGCTATCAATTCGAGCGACTCGGCTACTTCGCCGTTGACCCGGACAGCACGCCGGACAAGCTCGTGTTCAACCGGACCGTCGCCTTGCGCGACACCTGGGCCAAGATCGAGAAAAAATCCAAATGATCATTCTCGGACTCAGCGGCATTCCGAAAGATGCCGCCTGCGCGGTCCTTAAAGACGGCGAAATCGTGGCGGCCGTCGAAGAGGAAAAAGTCGCGCGGCCGTCGCGCGCCGGTTCTCTGCCCGAGCCGGCCATCGCAGCAGCTTTGCAGGTGGCCGGCCTCACGCCCGCCGATGTCCACTGCGTCGCGCTGGTGCGTCCATTCGCGCAGGACATCCACATCGCCGTGCGCTCGCACTTTCCTAGCGCTCAGGTCGCCATGGTGGAGCACCATACGGCGCACGCCGCCGCCGCATATTTTCCTTCGCCCTTTGAAGATGCCACGGTGCTGACCCTGGATCGCGACGGCGACTTCCGCTCCGCCGCCCGCTGGCGCGCCTCCGCGAACCAGCTGCAACTGGAGCACGACGCCTACTATCCCGATTCGCTGGGCGACCTGTACGGACGCGTTACCGAGCTGCTCGGCTTCAATGCCGGCGCCGACGAGCATAAAGTGCAATGGCTCTCCACCGCCGATTCCGGCGAGCAGTACCTGCCGCTGTTCGAAGAAATTCTCGGCGGCGGCGACTGGCCCTGCCTGAGTCGCAGCTTCTTTGACGCGGATCGCCTGGCCGGCGGCGGCTTCAGCGAAAAATTCTACGCGCGCATTGGGCTCGCAGACGGCGCGGACATTCCCTCCAGCCTGCACGCGCCGCTGGCCGCCGGATTGCAACGCGCCCTGGAGCGCCTCGTCCTGCGCATGGCCGGGCCCGGCGGGAAGCTGTGCGTCGCCGGTGGGGTCGGTTTCAATGCGCTGCTCATCAGCGCGCTCGAGCAATCCAAGCAAGTGTTCGTGCAGCCCGCCGCGGGCAACACCGGGAGCGCTCTGGGGGCTGTTTTCTACGCCTGGAACGTTCTGTTCGGCAACTCGAAGCGCGCCTCGCTGAACGATCTCTGCTTCGGGCCGGGCTACAACGCCGAAGAGATCAAGACGGTGCTGGAAAACTGCAAATTGCGCTTCCGCTATCTGATGACCACGGACGAATTGCTGGATCGCGCCGTGCGTGAGCTGAACGCGGAAAAGATCATCGCCTGGATGCAGGGGCGCATGGAATTTGGGCCGCGCGCACTGGGCAACCGCAGCATCCTGGCTTCACCGCTCAATCCCTACTCCACCGAGAACCTCAACATTTACATCAAGCACCGCGAACCCTTCCGCAAGTTCGCAGCCTCGGTACCCGGCGAAATCGCTGGAGATTATTTCGAAGCCGGCCCGAACGCGCGCTATCTGGCCACTGTCGGCCGCGTCCGTCCCGAGCATCGCAAAACGTTTGAAGCCGCGGTGATGGGCCAGGACCTGGTGCGCGTGCATGCCGTGCATCGCGAGGACAACCCGCTCTATCACAGCCTGCTGCACGCCGCCGGCAAGGCCACCGGCCTTCCGGTGCTCTACAACACCAGCTTCAATCTCTTCGGCGATCCGTTGGTGTGCACGCCGCGGGACGCCGTGCGCAGCTTCTATTCCTCCGGCATCGATGCGCTGTTCGTGGGAAATTTCGTCGTCGAAAAGTAGCGTCCGCACGGCGACCGTACAATAGAAGTAGATGCAGGCCCGGGTCATCGTCCTCGCCGCTCTGATCCTTGGGTGCGCGGGGCACGGTGCGGCGCAGGATCAGCTGGTCTCCAAAGGCTACGATCATTTCTACAACCTCGAATACGATCAAGCCATTGCGGATTTCAAAGCCAATGTCGCCCAACATCCGGACGACCCGGCGGCATATGACCACTTGGCCCACGCCATCTTGTACCGCGCCCTGTATCGCGGCGGCGCGCTCGAAAGCCAGTTGGTAACGGGCTCGAATCCGTTTCTCCGGCGCGACAAAGTCAAAACCACACCCCAGGAAGATCAGGAGTTCGACGACGCGATTAATAAATCCATCAGCCTGTGCCGTGAGAAGCTCGCCACAACACCCGATGCGGCGGGCGCCCTCAGCGCCGTGGGCGTCGCATATGCGCTGCGCGCCAATTACAACTTCCTGGTCCGCAAGGCCTGGATCGACGCGCTCCATGACGCCAGCCGCGCGAACGTCGCGCTCCGCAAGGCGATGCGCCTGGAACCATCCGATGTCGACGTGCGCCTGATTCCCGGCGTGTACGATTATGTCGTCGGCAGCCTGCCCTGGGCGTATCATTTCTTAGGCTTCCTCGCCGGATTCCACGGCAATCGCGAACGCGGGATCCATACGCTCGAAACCGTGGCGCGCGAGGGCAAGTCCGACAGCGTGGACGCGCAGATCCTTCTGGTCGTCATCTACCGCCGGGACAAGCGCCCCGCCGAAGCCCTGCCGCTGCTCGACGATCTCATCCGGCTGTACCCGCGCAATCATCTGTTCCGTTTCGAGGTGGTGCAGATGTACAGCGACCTGGGCGATCGCGACAACGCCATGCGCGAGATCGACAAGATCTGGATGCTGCATGACAACAGCGCGCCCGGCTACGCACATCTGATGCCCGAAAAAATCGATTACCTCGAAGGCAATCTACTGTTCTGGTATAACGACCTCGATCAAGCCGAAGCGCACTTGAAAAAGGCCGCCGTCAAGGCGGGCAGCCTGGACCTCAATACCGCTATCATGGCGTGGATGCGCCTGGGCCAGACCTACGACCTCCAAGGCCAGCGAAAGGAGGCCGTGGCTGCTTACCGGCAGGCGATGGCGATGGCGCCTAATTCCGAAGTAGGCAAAGAGTCCCAGAGATACATCGACCACCCCTATGAGCGCCCCCAGCCTGCTGTCGCGGGCGAATCAGCCGAAACGAGAAACTGACTTGCCCAATCATCTGATCGCTGAGAAAAGTCCTTACCTGCAGCAGCACGCCCACAATCCCGTGGACTGGTATCCCTGGGGCTCTGACGCTTTCGAGAAGGCGCGCGGCGAAGATAAGCCCATCTTTCTTTCGATCGGTTACTCGACCTGCCACTGGTGCCACGTGATGGAACGTGAGTCTTTCGAAAACGACGCCATCGCGGCGATTCTCAATCGCTCCTTTGTCGCGATCAAAGTGGATCGCGAGGAGCGGCCCGACGTCGACCGCATCTACATGACCTTCGTGCAGGCATCCACGGGCAGCGGCGGCTGGCCCATGTCGGTGTTCCTGACGCCGGACCTGAAGCCGTTCTTCGGCGGAACGTATTTTCCACCCGACAACCGTTACGGCCGCCCCGGATTCGGCGCGATTCTGGAGCGCATCGGGGAGGCCTGGAAGCGCGATCGCGAACGGATCGAGCAGTCGAGCAGCGATGTCGTCGTGCAGCTCACCCAATACTCGGCCGCGCCTTCGGCTACGGGCGTCGCGGACAAGGCGGTTTTGGACGCAGCCTTCCAGCACTTCCGCCGCATGTTCGATTCCGCGCACGCCGGTTTCGGCAGCGCGCCGAAGTTTCCCCGGCCCGTCGTCTTCAATTTCCTGTTGCGGTATTACGCCCGCACTCACAGCCAGGAAGCGCTCTCCATGACGCTTGAAACGCTGCGCGCCATGGCTAACGGCGGTATGCACGATCAACTGGGCGGCGGCTTCCACCGCTATTCGGTCGACGAGCGTTGGTTCGTGCCGCACTTCGAGAAGATGCTGTACGATCAGGCGCAGCTCGCCATTTCTTATTTGGAAGCCTTTCAGATCACCCACGATCCCTTCTATGCCCGCATCGCACGCAGCACGCTGGATTACGTTTTGCGCGACATGACGCATCCTGACGGCGGCTTTTATTCGGCCGAAGACGCCGACAGCGTCATCGATCCCGCGCAGCCTAAGGTGAAAGGTGAAGGCGCGTTCTACGTGTGGACTGCCGGCGAACTGCGCCAAGCGCTGGGCGACGACTTCGCGGTCTTCGCGGCATCGTACGGCGTTGAGGAGAACGGCAACGTGCAGGACGACCCGCACGGCGAATTCCCCGGCAAGAACATTCTGTACGTCCTGGAGCCTGCTCCCGAACAACTGGCAGCGGCCAAGGCAAAACTGCTCGAACTGCGCTCGCACCGGGTCCGCCCTCACTTGGACGACAAGATCCTGACCGCCTGGAACGGCCTAATGATTTCGGCCTTCGCCAAGGCCGCACAGGTTCTGCAGGGTGACGTGCGCTATTTAGCCGCCGCGCAGCGGGCAGCCGAGTTCATCCTAACGCGCATGTACGACGCGCGGTCCGGCATCCTGCAGCGTCGCTTCCGCGACGGAGAAGCGGCTATCGACGGCTTTCTGGACGATTACGCTTTTTTCGCGAACGCGCTGCTCGATCTCTATGAAGCCGACTTCGACCCACGCCATCTGGAAACCGCGCTTGCACTCGCCACGAAGATGCGCGAGCTGTTCGAAGATCCCGAGGACGGCGCGTTCTTCAGCACGGCCGTAGGCGACCCCAGTCTCGTCCTGCGCATGAAGGATGATTACGACGGCGCCGAGCCTTCGGGCAACTCCGTCGCCTTGCTTGTTCTGCTTCGTCTGGCGCACCTCACCGACCGCACCGACCTTCGCGAAGCCGCCGACCGCACTCTGCGCGCGCTGGCCTCCAAGATCGCCGCCCAACCCGTCGCCGTCCCGCAGTTGCTCGTGGCGCTCGATTACTGGCTCGGGCCGCGCCGCGAAATCGTTATCGCCGGCGAGCCGCACGCGGCCCTCGCGCGTGACTTCCTGAGTCACGTCCGCGCCCGCTTTCTGCCCAACACCGTCACGCTTCTGGCCGGCAGCGACGGCTCCCGCGAGCGTCTCGCCCGCGTCTTCCCCGCCGCCGCAAATATGGAACCCATCGCCGGACAGCCTACCGCCTACGTCTGCCAGGACTACGTTTGTCAACTGCCCACCATCGAGCTTTCGAAGTTCGATGAGTTGCTACAATAGGTCCGAAATTCAAAACCAAACAACTCAGAGGAGGATTCATGGAAAGACCTGGAGCCACGACGATGAGAGGAAACCCGCTGACGCTGCTCGGCCCCGAGCTGAAGCCCGGCGACAAGGCGCCCGATTTTGACGCCGTCGGCGATGGTCTCCAGCCCGTGAATCTGGCCGGCACAGGAGCAAGCGTGCGCATCTTCAGCGTGGTGCCTTCGCTCGACACACCCGTCTGCGACGCGCAAACCAAGCGCTTCAATGAAGAAGCGGCCAAGCTGCCTGGCGTGCAGATCTACACCATCAGCATGGATCTGCCCTTCGCGCAAAAGCGCTGGTGCGGAGCTTTTGGCATCGACCGCGTGAAGATGCTCTCCGATCATCGCACCGGCTCCTTCGGCGAGCACTACGGCACGCTCATCAAGGATATGCGCATCGAAAGCCGCGCCATCTTCGTCCTCGACAAAGACAGCACCATCAAACACGTCGAGTACGTCAAGGAAGTCGCCGATTATCCGAACTACGACGCCGCTCTGAACGCCGCCCGCGCGCTGGCGAAGTAAGCGCTAACCGCGCGGCTCCGGGGAAGCAGCTTCTGTGCTCTGGTAGCCCGTGCAGCTCACCACCGGCAGCCGCGGATACTTCGGAAACCGCGCATCCGTCTTCGAGAGCTCACACAAGTAAAACACCGACCCGCGGTCCGACGTCACCCGCCGCACGTTGACGCACGTCGCACACAACCCGGCGCGTTCCACATCCCGATCGGCCTGCTTCGTCATTTTACGCTCAGAGCTGCGATAGCATAAGACTAGACCAAATTTGGATGAGCGATCAAAGCAGCGGCGAACGTACTTAAGCGCGGCATCTCGTTCGAACTCGCATCCACTATTTTCGCCGACCCCAGACTGCTCACAGCGGCGGACCTGGAGCACAGCGCGATCGAAGAGCGCTGGTTTTCGATTGGCTTGGCAAACGACGGCAGAATGCTCTCTGCCGCATATCTCTGGTCAGAGTCCGAGCCGCAGATCACGAAGGTGCGTCTCATCTCTGCCCGCCGAGCGACCCCAACAGAGATTCGTCAGTACCAGGAAAGCCAATGAGCAACCAACCCATTGACGAAAACGGCATACCTGCTGAAGTAGACTTCGGCAAGGGTGTCCGCGGTCTCCATCACATCCCGCCGGACGCCAAGGTCTTCCTTTCTGCTTCGATCGAGCGCAGCGTTTGGCAATACTTCTCCGACAAGGCCAAGCGGAACGGCGTCGAGTTATCTGAACTGCTTACCGACGTGCTAAAGCGCGACATTGAAAACAGCGAAACGCTAAAATAGAAACTAACAAGGAAATTCGGTCGCGTCGATGGCGGAGCCCTCTCACCGTTTCTTTAGTAAGGACACTACGGCACAGATAGGGCGTTTCAGAATTCCCTATCCAGTCTCTGTGATTCTAGGGATTCTTTTCATTCCAGTGCTCCTCATCGCCGGGCCTTTGTCGATACCTATCGCCGCAATTCTCCGAAGACGCGCGGCTCGAAAGGAGCGCCTGCTCACGACTGAAATGAAAGCCTGTGGCAGGCTGATCCCGTGGAGTGAAGCGCGCTCGCTTGTCGCTAACAGCAGCGGTATGTTCATAGAGGAAATGGATTCCCCAAAGTCCTCCAGGATCTGGTGGACACCCGAAGACCTGCCGGCCATAAGCCCACACCCGTGCTATTTTGACGAAGGCCCCGACCCCTGGGAACACGAGTTGTTCTTTGACTGGTGCCGTTCCCACTGTACGAATCCCGAAGGCGGAACGGCGCACCTGGTCGACGTGCAAGACAACGAACGGGAAGAGGCGCTGCAAGCGCTGAAGGAATTCCTCTCCGCTCGCCGATGCGTCTCTATCTGGCCCCGCCTACCTGCTCGCACAAGTAGAACACCGAACCGCGGTCCGACGTCACCCGCCGCACCTTGACGCACGTCGCACACAGCCCGGCTCGCTCCACCTCGTCGCTCAAGTCCACGATTGTTCCTACGACAACACGAGAAAAGCCTTTACGTCGTCCGCGATGAATTCATCCACTTCAGCGACCCGCCGGCGCAACAGGTCCGCAACCATCTTTGTGGAGCAGTTGCCCAGCCCTATCCAAATTATCTTTGGCGGATGACCTTCAAGAAAGCTGCGTTGCCTGAAATCCGCATCCTTCGTCACGATCACCAAGCCGTTGTGAGCAGCGTACGCCCATACCTCCGCGTCAGAGGATGCCTTCAGTCCAACATCACGGACGTGCAGGCAATCGCCATAGCAATCTGAAAGTGCGCCACGAAGCGCCGGAGAAAGGTTCTCGTCAAAAAGCAGCTTCACATAAGGATAGTTGCCAGTTTGCGCTCACGATCGGCGGCGAACGCAAGACAGGCACGAATATCGTCCCGGGTGAGATCGGGAAAGTCGTGAAGGATCTCGTCGTCGCTCATTCCTGAAGCGAGGTAATCGAGAATGTCATAGACCGTGATGCGAAGCCCCCGGATACAGGGCTTCCCGCCCATCTTACCGGGTTCGATCGTAATGATCTTGCTGTAATCCATGTGAGACGAGCACTTCAGATACCAACATACCACTCGTTCGCGGGCACACAACCACCTCCCAAACCTGCTAACCTAGTCACTTAAAGCGCCTTCGTCCGAATGCCCGCTCGCATGAGCGAAAGCTTCATCCTGCAGACCTATCCGTTTCGTGAAGCCGACCTGGTCGTCAGCTTCTTCACACGCGATCAGGGTAAGCTCCGCGGCGTGGCCCGGCGGGCGCGCCGGCCCAAAAGCAACTTCGGGTCCGGCCTGGAACGGCTGTCGCATGCGACGGTCGCCTACTTTCAGAAGGAGAATCGCGAGCTGGTTAGCCTCAATTCCTGTGAGCTGTTGCAGTCCCAATTCAACCTCGCCGCCAACTTCGAAACGAGCGTCGCACTCGACTATCTGGCGGAAGTTACCGAACAGTTACTGCCGCCCAATGAGACCAACGAGCGGCATTTCCGGCTGCTGATCGCCGTGCTGGACTCTCTGCACGCAGGCGGCAACGTGTGGGCCGCCGTCACCTACTTCGCGCTATGGTCCGTGCGCCTGGCCGGGTTCCTGCCCGACCTCCGCGCCAGCGTCGAATCGCGCGCCATCGCCGACGAAATGCTGGTCACGCCCATCGCGCAACTCACCCCGCGCGAATGGACCACCGAAACCGCCCGCGACATCCGCCGCCAACTCAACCGCCTGATCGAAGATCACGTCGAGCGCAAGCTCCGCTCACCCGCCATCCTGGAGACTCTATGAGCAGCGCGCCCACCTTCCAGGAAACGGTCTTCCGCCTCAAGAAATACTGGTCCGACCGCGGCTGCATCATCCAAGAGCCCTACGACGTCGAAGTCGGCGCCGGCACCATGGCCCCCGAAACATTTCTGCGCGTTCTTGGACCCAAGCCCTACAACGTCGCCTACGTCCAGCCCAGCCGCCGCCCCGCCGACGGCCGCTACGGCGAAAATCCCAACCGCCTCTACAAACACCAGCAGCTCCAGGTGATCCTGAAGCCTTCGCCCGCCGACGTCATCGATCAATACCTCGGAAGCCTCGCCGCCATCGGCATCGACCTCCGCAAGCACGACATCAAGTTCGAAGAGGACAACTGGGAGGCGCCCACGCTCGGCGCCTGGGGCATCGGCTGGCAGGTGATGCTCGACGGCCTCGAAGTCACGCAGTTCACCTACTTCCAGCAATGCGGCGGCTTCGATCTCGACCTCGTCCCCGCCGAGCTGACCTACGGCCTGGAGCGCCTGGTCGCCTTCCTGCAGAACGTCGAGAGCGTCTACGACATCGAATGGGCCCCGGGCGTGAAGTACAGCGATGTCCGCTTCCTCGACGAGCGCCAATTTTCCAAGTACAACTTCGAGCTCGCCGACGTCCAAATGCTCTGGCAGCTTTTCGACCTGCACGAAAAGGAGTGCACGCGCCTGCTCAAGGAACCTGACGCGGTGTTGCCCGCCTACGATCAGGTGCTGAAATGCTCCCACGTCTTCAACCTGCTCGATGCCCGCGGAGCCATCAGCGTCACCGAGCGCGTGGGCGTCATCGGCCGCGTCCGCAGACTGGCGCTCGGCGTTGCCAAGGCATGGATCGAGCAGACAGTTCCGGCCGCAACGGAGTCCGTCGCGTGAGCATCCTGTTCCTTCTCGAAATCGGCACCGAAGAGATTCCTGATTGGATGATCGTGCCTGCATTGAATCACCTGCAGGACACATTTCAGGCTTTACTCGACCAGCAAAGCTTAGGTGGCAAGGTCACCTCAGTCGACGCCACTCCCCGCCGCCTGGTCCTTCGCGCCGAAGGCCTGGCCGAGCGGCAACCCGACGTTGAAGACCTTGTGCTGGGTCCGCCCAAGTCCGCCGGTGCGGGAGCCGCTACCGGATTTGCCAAGAAAATGGGTACGACACCTGACAAACTAGGCAGCGAAACCACAGCCAAGGGCGAGTACCTCAGTTTTACCAAACGAACCCAAGGCCAGGCCGCTGAGGCAATCCTGGCGCGTGAATTGCCCAATCTGATTCTTAAGATTCCATGGCCTAAGGCCATGTATTGGAACGGGAAAGGATCGGAGCGCTTCATCCGTCCCATCCGCTGGCTGGTGGCTCTGTTAGGTGACGCCGTGGTGCCTTTCGAGATCGCCGGCGTCAAGTCCGGCAACACGACTGTAGGCCATCGTATCCTCGGTAAGCCGTCCATTCTGGTCACTATCGCCGATTTCGACGAACAGCTCCGCACCAACGGCGTCATCCTTTCGGCCGATCAGCGCAAACGCAAAATCGAAGCTGAAATCGCTGGGCTTCTGAACGGCAACCGCCTCAAACCCGACCCCGACCTGCTCCATACCCTCACCTACATCACCGAGTTCCCGACCCCGATCCTCGGCAGCTTCGATCCCTCCTATCTGGAGCTTCCCCAGGAGGTGCTGGTCACCGTGATGCGGCATCACCAAAAATATTTGTCTGTGGAAGATAGCTCTGGAAAGCTCGCGCCGCACTTCATAGCTGTGATGAACACCAACGCCGACCCGGAAGGCCTGGTCCGCCACGGCAACGAGCGCGTCCTGCGAGCCCGTTTCAACGACGCCCGCTTCTTCTGGGATCAAGATCAGAAGAAAAAGCTGGCTGATCGCGTCGTCGACCTGAAAAACGTCACATTTCAAGCCAAGCTCGGGTCGTACTTTGAGAAAACCGAGCGCGTAGTCGCACTAGTAAAGGAATTGGGCGGCGACGAGAACGCCCAGCGCGCCGCGCGGTTCGCCAAGTGCGACCTGACCACCGACATGGTGAAAGAGTTTACAGACTTGCAGGGGATCGTCGGCGGTCTGTATGCCAGGGCACAGAGCGAGGTGGAAGAGGTTGCCCAGGCAATTTACGACCACTACAAGCCGACCAGCATGGAGGATGCGATCCCATCGACGGAAGCTGGGCGCATCGTCAGCCTGGCTGACAAATGGGACACGCTGGTGAGCTGTTTCGCGGCAGGCATGGCTCCGACCGGTTCGCGCGACCCGTTTGCGCTCCGCCGCGCCGCGCAAGGTGTGGTCCGGATCGTCGTCGAAGGCAAGGTGAGATTCGACTTCCCCGGCGCGGGCGACGAACTGCGCGAGTTCATGCGTGACCGTGTCGAATACTACTTCCGCGACCACGTGGGGTTCCCCTACGATGAGGTCCGCGCCTGCATGGCCTCCGGCTGGGCCGATCTCCACAGCCTGTCCGCCCGGTTAGGAACGGTCCGCGGAATTCGGCCTACGCCGGATTTCGAACCACTCGCCGCGAGTTTCAAGCGCATCAAGAACATCCTGCGCCAAGCTAACTTCGAAGGCGGCGTGGCGTTCCGCAAGGATCTCGTGAAGGAAGGGCCGGAACTGGATCTCTACGACGAAATGCAGCGCACGAAGGGCCATCGGCTGGCGGCTCGCGTCGCGTCTTTGCGCCCCAAGGTCGACTTCTTCTTTGACAAAGTTCTCGTAAATGCTCCAGAGGAGGACGTCCGGCGAAATCGCCTGGCCCTCCTTCACAACCTTCTTACTGAATTCTCGGAGATCGCTGACTTCTCCGAAATCGTTACAGAAAGGCAAGCCTCATGAAAAAATATGTGTACGCGTTCGGCGGCGGCAAGGCCGACGGCGACGGAAAAATGAAGGACGTGCTCGGAGGCAAGGGCTCCGGACTCGCCGAGATGAGCCGCGCCGGCGTGCCCGTTCCTCCCGGCTTCACCATCTCCACCGAAGTCTGCAACATCTATTTTCAGAACAATAATTCCCTGCCCAAGGACATCCAGCAAGAGATCGCACAGGCGCTCGCGCACCTGGAAGACCAGATGGGCAAAAAGCTCGGCGCGGCCTCCGATCCCCTGCTCTGCAGCGTCCGGTCCGGCGCGAAGTTTTCCATGCCCGGCATGATGAACACGATTCTCAACCTGGGATTGAACGACCAGTCCGTGGAAGGCCTCGCCGCCAAGAGCGGGAATCCGCGCTTTGCCTATGACTGTTACCGCCGCTTCATCCAGATGTTCGGCGAAGTGGCGCTCGACATGGACATGCACAAGTTCGACCACATCTTCGACGAGCGCAAGAAGAAGGCCAAGGTCAAGCAGGATACCGATCTCACCGCCGAAGACCTGAAGGCGATCATCGCCGACTACAAGAAGCTGGTTCAGAAGGAAAAGGGAAAGCCGTTTCCGCAGGATGCGCGCGAACAGCTCGCGATGGGCGTCGCCGCCGTGTTCCGTTCCTGGTGGGGCAAGAACGCGACGAATTACCGCCGCATGGAGAAGATCCCGGACGATCTGGGCACCGCCGCCAACGTGCAGGCCATGGTATTCGGCAATATGGGCGAGACTTCGGGCACAGGCGTCGGCTTCACGCGCGATCCCGCCACCGGCGAGAGAGTCTTCTGGGGCGAGTTCCTTTTGAACGCGCAAGGCGAAGACGTTGTGGCGGGCATCCGCACCCCGCACCCCATCGCGGATCTGGAGTCCATCATGCCGGACGCCTACCGGCAGCTCCGCGAAATCACCAGCAACCTCGAAAAGCATTACCGCGACATGCAGGATTTCGAGTTCACCATCGAAAACGGCAAGCTCTATATGCTGCAAACGCGCAACGGCAAGCGCACCGGCGCGTCGGCACTGCGGATTGCCGTCGAGATGGTCAAGGAAGGTCTGATCGACAAGCGCGAAGCGGTCCTTCGCGTCGCGCCGCCGCAGCTCGATCAGCTGCTGCATCCTTTATTCGATCCGGCATCGCTCAAGGCACTGAAGAAAATCGCCAACGGAATCGACGCCTCGCCCGGCGCGGCCGTCGGACGTGCCGTTTTCACCGCCGATCAGGCCGTGGAGGCCTCCGAGAAAGGCCCGGTTATTCTGGTTCGCAAGGAAACCACGCCGGACGATATTCACGGCATGGAAGTGGCCGAGGGCGTGCTCACAGCCGTCGGCGGCAAATCGAGCCACGCGGCCGTGGTCGCGCGCGGTATGGGCCTTCCCTGCGTCGTCGGCGCTGGCGCACTGCATATTGAGGAACACAAAAAACAGTTCACGGTGAAGGTCGGCGACAAAGACGTCGTGGTGAAGGAGGGCGACTGGATTTCGTTCGACGGCACCAC
>Ga0335072_10005130_pt1 | contig 19309 bp, 20 predicted proteins | sample Lox_Sample_21_FD_206725 | JGI IMG/M metagenome (GOLD analysis project Ga0335072, IMG submission 206725) | Soil microbial communities from Loxahatchee National Wildlife Refuge, Florida, United States - Lox_Sample_2.1 | ecosystem: Environmental > Terrestrial > Soil > Wetlands | place: USA...
AATGTTTGGCCGGCGTTCGACGATCGCTTGCTGGTCGGGAGCGATCAGATTCCAGTCGATGCTTCCGGATTGCAGCAGCGTCAGATTTGTGCCGGGATCGGGAACGATGCCGATCTCGAGACGCCTCGTGGCCGGCTCGCCGCGCCAATAGCGCGGATTACTGACATACTCCAAGCGATCGCCGCGCCGCCACGAAACGAACAGATAGGGTCCGTCACCGATCGGGTGCTCGTTGAAGGGCGATTGCGCCAGCCCGTTCTCGTGAATCAGGAGATGCGCCGGCAACACGAACTGAGTCGACGCTCCCACGGTGAAGAACGTCACGACCGCCGGAGCCCAGGCGCGCTTGAGCCGGACGACGACCGTGCGCGCATCGAGCGCGTACGCGCTCGCGATGCGATCGTAGCCCTCGCGCGACCGGACGGGATTGCGCGGATTGGCGATCGCTTGCAGCGTGAAGAGCACGTCGGCCGACGTTACCGGGACGCCGTCGCTCCAGCGGACGTTCGGTCGCAGCTTGTAGACGATCGTGCGCCCGTCACGCGAGAGCCCGCCGTTTTGCAAGGTTGGTATCTGCGAAAGCAACGCCGGGACCAGGTGCCCGTGTTCATCCACGTCAATGAACGGCTCGAACACCAGCCGTGCCAACTGCGCTTCAACGGAGGCTGCATCCGGATGTGCGAAGAGCGGATTGAGATTCGTCGGATCGGCGGCGATATCGAAGCGCACTACCGGATCAGGAGCGGCCGCGCCGAGCGTTAGGAATGCAAGCAAGGAAATCAGTAGAGCGAGCCTCTTCACCCAAGCGCGTTTCGCACGAGCGCTTCACGCTTCCGCTGAAAGGGCCCGGCGGCGAGCCGATCGACCTGCGCCGCACGCTGTGCTCGCACGGCTTCGTCGATCTCGCACCGAACGTGCCCGATGACGAGTACCGAGGCATGACGACGACGCTCGCACTGCGAGACGGCCCGCGCACGATCCATTTCTCGGAGACCTCGCCCGGCGTGCTCACGGTCGACGTTGCCGGGGCGCGTCCGAGCGTGGCCGCACGCACCGAAATCGCGCACGCAGTACGTGCGATCCTGGCGTTGGACGACGATCTCTCGGCATTTTATGCGCTGCTCGCGGGCGATCCGATGCTGGAATGGGCGACGAAAGGCGCGGGCCGCTTATACCGCAGCCCGACTGCATTCGAAGAAGTCGTCAAAACGATCCTCACGACGAACTGCGCGTGGTCGGCGACGATTCGAATGAACAACGCGCTCGTCCAGCATCTCGGGATGGAAGCGCCCGGCGGTGCGCACGCGTTTCCGACACCACAGGCCATGGCAGAGGCGCCACTTTCGTTCTATAAAAACACCGTTCGGGCCGGCTATCGCGGTCCGTATCTGCGCACGCTCGCCAAATCCGTCGCGAGCGGCGAGATCGACCTCGAAGCGCTGCGCACGGCGGATCGTATGCTACTCGACGACGAGGCGCTCGAAAAACGCTTGCGCACGCTGCCCGGAGTCGGGCCGTACGCCGCAGCGCACATCATGATGCTGTTCGGCAGGCGGCACCGTCTCGTGCTCGATTCTGCAACGCGTCCGCGCTATGCGCGGTTGTCAGGGCGCAAAGCCAAAGATTCGACGATCGTTCGAAAGTTCGCTCGCTATCGAACCGATGCAGGACTGGCATTTTGGCTCTACATAACCCGGCACTGGATTGAAGAATGAACGCCTACGAGACGTTTCTTGAACTGCATCAGGGCAAAGAAGCTTTCATCATGCCGAACGCGTGGGACGGCGCGTCGGCTGCTCTGCTCGCGCGCGCCGGTTTCAAAGCCCTCGGCAGCACCTCCGCGGGAATCGCATTCGCGCTCGGACGCCAAGACGGCCGCCACGCGGTTTCACTGCAAGAGGCGATCGACAACGCGAAGCTGCTGCATCGCGCGAGCGGTCTTCCGATCAACGGCGATCTCGAAGACGGATACGGTCCCGGCCCGGATGACTGCGTTCGCACCGTGAGGGCCGCGATCGATGCGGGCCTGGGCGGCGTCGGCATCGAGGACACGACCGCAGATCCGAACAAGCCCATTCACGATTTTGACGCCGCGGTTGCGCGCATCGCCGCAGCCGCAAAAGCTGCGAAGGGCAAGATCGTGCTGACAGGTCGAACCGATAACTACCTGAACGATCGCGAAGACCTCGACGACACGATCAAACGGCTGGTCGCATTCGCCACAGCAGGCGCCGACGTCTTATACGCTCCGGGCCTTCCCGATATGGACGCGATCGAGAAAGTCATCGCGGCCGTCGCACCCAAACCGGTGAACGTTTTGATCGGGCCGGGCACCGGCGTCGTTCCGCTCGGTGAACTCTCCGCGGCCGGCGCAAAGCGCATCAGTGTCGGCGGCGCGCTTTACGGCGTGGCGATGCTCGCCGTCGCAGAGACCGCGAAAGCCATGCGCAACGGCGATTTGAAACCCGTGATGACACGCGTTTCGCACGGCGAGCTTACCGCGCTCTTTCCTTAAATGTTCGCCTTTGCGCGGCGCGAGATCTCGTCGCGCGTGATTTCTTCGGTGCGCGTCGCAATCCACCAGAGATTGCCGAACGGATCGGTGATGCCGCCCATCTTGTCGCCGTAAAACTGCTGCGACGGCGCCATTACCGACGTTGCTCCGTGCTCGAGCGTGCGTACGTTGCATCGGCGTTCGGAACGTAGACGTAGAGCGAGGCCTGCATGGGTTTCCAATCGCCTTGCACGCCGCCCATCATCACGATCGTATCGCCGATCTTCACTTCCGCGTGACCGACGCTGCCGTCGGCGCGTGCATGGCGCTCGACCTCCGTTGCGTCAAAGACCTTTGCAAGAAAGTCGATGAGCCCGGCCGCGTCGGTCACCAAGAGGTACGGCGAAACGGTATGATACTCGCTCGGTTGGTATCTCATGAATAAACTGCCGCAGGTCTGGGAACTATATCGAACGAATCGATTGTCTCAACCATGATTAGCACCGATCTGTTCGGGAACTCCGAACTCGACGAACTAGACGTCCGGCTTTTGGACGCGCTCCAACGAAATGCCCGCTCGACGTATGCCGAGCTCGGCCAAATCGTCGGCCTCAAGCCGCCTGCGGTCCACGAGCGCGTCAAGCGCCTGGAGACCAGGGGCTACGTTCGCGGCTATGGCGCCCGCCTCGATGGCCGGCTGCTGGGCCTCGAGCTGGTCGCGTTCATCGGCTGCTACTCGACGCCGGACGCCAACTATGACGCCCTGGTCGCGAATCTGGCCGCTCTGCCCGAGGTCTGCGAAGTCCACAGCGTCGCGGGCGAGGAGAGCTTCATCATCAAGACGGTGACACGCTCGACCGCGCACCTCGACGATCTGCTCGGCCGCCTCAAACGCATCCCCGGCGTGGCGCGCACCAAGACGACGGTCGTGCTCTCAACGCCGTTCGAGCGCGGTGGAATCGCGGTGAACGTATCGTGATCGCGAATCCGCCGGGCCAGGCCAAGAGCTGCCGCTACGGGACGCATCGCGTCATCGAGCCGTCCGGTGCGCTGCCGCAAGCCGCGTGGCGTCTCGACAATACGCCGGTCGCCCGGGAAAACGAGATTTTGTGCGGCGTCGATGCGCTTTCGATCGATTCCGCGAGCTTCCGACAGATGCGCGACGCCTCGGGCGACGATCCGAAAGAGATCGGCGAGCTGATCGTGCAGACCGTCGCGGAGCGCGGGAAACAGCATAATCCGGTCACCGGCAGCGGCGGCATGTTCGTCGGACGGGTGCTCGAGGTCGGTGCACATTTGGCCGACGCGTGCGAGGCGCAGGCGGGTGACCGCATCGCGTCGCTCGTTTCGCTCACGCTCACGCCGCTGGCGCTCGAGCGCATTTGCCGCGTCGATATGGAGACCGCGCGCGTCGACGTCGAGGGTCGCGCGATTCTCTTTGCGTGCGCGCACTTCGCCCGCCTACCCGAGGACATCCCGACGGGCGTCGCGCTCGCCGTTCTCGACGTCTGCGGCGCGCCGGCTCAAGTCCGCCGTCTGACCCAGCCCGAATCGACCGTCGTCGTCATCGGCGCCGACGGCAAATCCGGACTGCTTGCCTGCGCCCAGGCCAAGGCGCGGGTCGGCTCGGCCGGCCGGGTCATCGGAATCGCGCCGGACGCCGGTTCCCGCGGGGCGCGCCTCCTGCGCTCGCTCAAGCTGGTCGACGACTTCATCGAAGCCGACGCGCGGAAGCCGGGTAATCTGCTCGCGATGTTGCCCGAGCGCATCCCTGGGCTTGCCGACCTCGTTGTGAACTGCGTGAACGTGCCCGGCACCGAGCAGGCTTCGATTCTGTGCGCACGCGACGAGGGGACCGTCTATTTCTTTTCGATGTGTACGTCGTTTACCGCAGCAGCGCTCGGAGCTGAAGGCGTCGGCAAAGACGTTACCATGATCGTCGGCAACGGGTACACCAAAGGGCATGCGGAGCTCGCGCTCGATACGTTGCGCGCTAATCGCCCGCTGCTCGACTACTTCACGGAGACGTACGGCAAGACAGCATGATCTCACTCGATCGGCCTGTGCAGTCACTCGAGCACCGCGAGCTTCTCGGCGGCGAGTTTTGGCGTGCAGTCCCCAAATACCGCGACGTCGACGAAGCCACGTTTCTCGATCACGTCTGGCAGGGCCGCAATTCCGTCAAAACGCCCGAAGAGCTGCTCGAGACGATCAAAGGCCACGCGCCGCCGGCCTTCATCGAAGATGCGCGCGCCGGTTTTGCTCACGCGCCGATGGCGGTGCGCGTCTCGCCGTACATGCTGTCGCTCATCGATTGGAACGATCCGTACAACGACCCGATTCGCCGGCAATTCATTCCGCTCAAATCCGGGATTCGCCCCGACCATCCACGCTTGACGCTCGACTCGCTGCACGAGCGCGCGGATGCACCCGTCCCCGGTCTCGTGCATCGCTACACGGACAAAGCACTGTTCATCGCCTTGCAGACCTGCCCGGTTTATTGCCGGTTCTGCACGCGCTCGTACGCAATCGGCCCCGACACCAGCGACGTCGAGAAGGTCCATCTCACGACGCCGCATGAGTGGCAACGCATTTTCGATTACATCGCGTCACGACCCGAGCTCGAAGACATCGTCATCTCAGGAGGCGACACCTATCAGCTTCCTCCGCGCAGCATCACCCTGATCGGCGAAGCACTGCTTGCAATACCGCACGTGCGGCGGATGCGCTTTGCCACCAAAGGCCCGGCCGTCATGCCGATGAAGCTGCTGACCGACGATGCGTGGCTGGATGCGCTGACTGCGATCGTAACCGAAGGCCGCAGGCTCGGCAAAGAAGTCGTCATCCATACGCATTTCAATCACCCCAAAGAGATCACGCAAATCACGCAGCGGGCCATGCAGCGCCTCTTCGAGCGCGGCATCATCGTGCGCAATCAAAGCGTGTTGATGCGCGGCGTCAACGACGACGAACGGACGATGGAGTTGCTGGTGAAACGGCTTTCGTACGTCAACGTGCATCCGTACTACGTCTACATGCACGACCTCGTGAAAGGCGTCGAAGAGCTGCGTACGACGATCCAGCGTGCAATCGATATCGAGAAATACGTTCGGGGCGCGACAGCCGGCTTCAACACGCCGACGTTCGTCTGCGACGCACCGGGCGGAGGCGGAAAGCGCGACGTGCATTCGTTCGAATACTACGATCGCGAGAACGGTGTCGCGATTTATACCGCGCCGAGCGTCAAGGCCGGAAAGTACTTCGTGTACTTCGATCCGATTCAGGATCTCAGCGCGGGTGCGCAGGCTCGCTGGAAGCTTCCCGAACAGCAAGAGGCCATGCTGGCAGCCGCGCTCGAGCGTTCGGGCGCATCCCTCCGGGATCTGGTCACGGCGTAGGCTCGCCCTTGCGTTTGTGCGTCTTCTGCGGCTCGAAGACGGGCGATGACCCGCGCTTTTCGCATGCCGCAATCGAAACCGGCACGTTGCTGGCGCAACGCGGCATCGGCGTGGTGTACGGGGGTGGACGCGTCGGATTGATGGGCGTACTCGCCGACGCAGCGCGGGCCGCGGGCGGCGAAGTGATCGGCGTGATTCCGCAATCGCTTGCTGAGCGCGAGGTTGCGCATTCGGGACTTTCGCAACTGCACGTCGTCGATTCGATGCACGACCGCAAAGCGTTGATGGCCGAGCTCTCGGCTGGATTCATCGCGCTGCCCGGCGGCTTCGGCACGCTCGAGGAATTTTGCGAAGTCATCACGTGGTCGCAGCTGGGCATTCACACGAAGCCGTGCGGCATCTTGAACGTCGCGGGTTACTTCGACAATTTGATCGGAATGTTCGATTACGCCGGCGAGCGCGGATTCATCAGCAGCGAGAACCGCAAGATCGTGCTCGAGGCCGAGAAACCACACGAGCTGATCGAGCGGATGCTGCAGCTAACGGAAGTCGGCCTGCGTTAGGCCCGTATTGACGCGCAAATCGCGAATGTCCCATTGCTCGAGCAGGGTATCGCCCGCGTAACGCATTCGCCGCAAGGGTAAGTTCGTGCGCGGATCGACGACCACGGCGTCTCTCGTAACCGACAGGATGTCCTTATCCGAATAGCCGGGACAGGCAATGGGCCCGTCGCCGCCGCTCAACACGAGCTCGATTGTCGGCTCGCCGCCGATCGACGGACCATCCCGCTCGTGCACGGCGTCGGCATGCTCGTCGAAGCAGGCCAGTGCCTCGCCGAAATCCGCACTCGCCACCGTGTTACCGCGCGGCGAGGTCACCACACGATCGTGCAGCGCAAACGAAACGCGCACGCCGGCGAACACACCGTGGTGGAAGACGATCACTCTATCGCCGCCGTTCCAGATCGCGACCATTCCGCGCAGAGGACCGTCGGTGATCTCGGCCTTGACGTGGTCGGGCCGCAGGTAGCTGAAATGAAAACGGCGCTCCTGGCGAGCGTCGCCGTCGAACTCGTCGGCTACGATGTTGGCCTGGTAGTCGTTGACCTTCGCCCACGTCTCGTCGAGCACGCCAAGCTCAACGGGACCCGAGGCCGCCCCTGCGGGGAGTGCCGCCAGTAATACTACGGCGGTCAGTCCCCCGACCATCGATCTCACTTGGCTAGATTATGCCACACTTCTTAGCCACATCTGAGGGCGGGTTTGCCCGGAAGCGCTGGCGTACAATCTTTACATGACGACGCCGCCGTTTTTTCACCCCGACACACGGCGAGCCGACCTCGCGTGGACCGACTGGGACGAAGTTCGCGCGTGGCTGGAGACGCAAAGCTTTTGCCGCGTTGCAATAAACGAAGATCCTTGGCCTTACGTCGTCGCGCAGACCTATTCGTTCACGGGCGAAGCCTTCGTGATGCATTTCTCGCGGAGCGGGCGCCTCGCGCGACTGATCGGCGAGAATCCGCTCATCACGATCGAGGTCGACGAACCGCGCGGTCACATGGACGCGATCGGCGGATCGATCGGTTATCACAGCGTCGTGGCGCGCTGCCGTGCGGCGCTCGAGGACGTCCCGATCGGCGACGGCTACATCGCGCGCGTGACTGCAGAGATCGTGTTGCTCTCCGCGAAGCGCCGCGCGCTCCCGGAGCACACCGTCTAGAGTTTATTTCTTGAGTTGATGAATGCCGAAACGGTTGCCCTCCGGATCGGTCACGAAAACCGAGAAGCAGCCCGGAAATTCGTGAACGTCGCTGACCTTAGCGGCGTTTTTCACGAGCTTCTCGCGCATCTCGTTGATATTGTCGACTTCGAAAACCGCGCCCGTCGACTGGCCCGGCATGTAACCGAGCGGCGTTCCATCGCCGATTCCGAACGCAGTCGAGCCGACGTCGAACTCGACCCAATGGTCGCCGAAGCTTTGTCCGGGCGTGAGGCCGACGACCTCGGTGTAAAACTTCCTCGCAGCCGGAACGTCCTTTACCGAGTACGCAATGAACGCCATATCTTTTACCATAGTGATCTACTCCGTGAGAGCTTCTTTTACGACGCGTTCTTGTTCCGCGGCGTGCGCGCCGGGATAGCCTTCGCTCGGGCTGGCGCGATAGGGACGCCCGACGTATTCGATGTCGTCGAATTTCTTGGGTAGCTTTTCGAGCAGACGCCGCCGTACGTGCGCGCGCGCGCCCATGTTCTTGGGCTCTTCCTGGACCCACACGATCTTCTTGGCGTTCGGATAGCTCTCGATGACGGAAATGATCTGCTTGCGGGGAAGCGGCGAGAGCAGCTCGACGCGCACGATTGCGGTCTTCTGCATCTTCGCGTAAGCCGGATCCGCGACCAGGTCGTGATAGATCTTTCCGCTGCAGAGAATCACGCGTTCGACCGCTTTTCGATTCTTCGACGTCCTCGGATCGTCGATGACTTGCCGGAATCCGCCGTTCGTCAGCTCATCGAGGGTCCCGAAGGACGACGCGTTGCGGAGCAGCGATTTCGGCGTGAAGATCACCATCGGGAAACCGTGGCGATCCAGTGCCTGCATCCGGAGCAGATGGAAATACTGCGAGGACGTCGACGGAACGGCGACACGGATGTTGCCTTCGGCGGAAAGCTGCAAGAAGCGTTCGATGCGTCCGCTCGAATGCTCCGGGCCCATTCCCTCGTAACCGTGTGGAAGCAGCAGCGTCAAACGCGACTTTTGATCCCACTTGGCAAGGCCCGCCGCCATGAATTGATCGATGATGATCTGCGCGCCGTTCGAAAAATCGCCGAATTGTGCTTCCCACATCACCATCGCATTTTCGGAGACGACGCTGTATCCGTATTCAAAGCCGACGCACGCATATTCCGAGAGCGGGCTGTTGTAGATCTCAAATGAAGCCTTGGCGCCGGCGAGGTGCTGCAAGGGAACGTAGCGCGCATTCGTGTTGGCGTCGTGCAGCACGGCGTGACGATGGCTGAACGTTCCGCGCTCCGTATCCTGCCCCGTCAAGCGCACCGGCGTTCCATCCGAGATCATCGAAGCGTAAGCAAACCATTCGGCCAGACCCCAATCGACGGCTCCGGTTTTCTCGAGATCTTCTTCGCGCTTGCCGAATTGGCGCTCGAGCTTCGAGCTGACGGTAAACCCCTCCGGGACTTGGACGAGCTCGTGGCTCCATCCCACCAGCTTCTCGCGCGCGACACGCGTGTCGGTCGACTCGTCGGTTGCGTAGTCGACGCCGGACTTGTTGATCAGGAGGCTCGCGTGCTGCTTTGCTTCGTCGTGCTGCTCTGCGAGCCGCTCGTTCGCGGCCTCGACGAGCTGATCGGCTTGCTGCTGCGAGATGACGCCTTGCGCGACGAGATTCGCCGCGAAGAGCTCGCGTACGGTCGGGTGGTTCTTGATCTTCTCGTAGATGCCCGGCTGCGTGTACGCCGGCTCATCTTGTTCGTTGTGCCCGAAGCGGCGGTAACCGATCACGTCGATGAGCACGTCGCGTCCGAATTTTGCACGGAAATCGAGCGCGAAGTGAACGGCGCTCATGCATGCCTCAACGTCGTCGGCGTTGACGTGCACGATCGGCACGTCGAAGCCTTTGGCCAGATCGCTCGCGTAACGCGTCGAACGGCCCTGATCCGGATCCGTCGTAAAGCCGAGCTGATTGTTTGCGATGAGATGGATCGTGCCGCCGGTCGTATATCCGGGAAGCGATTGCAAGTTGAGGACTTCCGCGACGATGCCTTGCGCCGGGAACGCCGCATCGCCGTGCACCAGAATCGGAGCGGCGTTGTGGAGATGCTGCACCGGCGGATTGACCGTGTGATCGGTCTGATATGCGCGCGTCATTCCCTCGACGACGCCGTTGACGGCTTCGAGATGGCTCGGGTTGCTCGCGAGATGCACCTCGATCTTGGTACCGTTCGGAGTGACGTACGTGCCGTACGCGCCGTGGTGATATTTCACGTCGCCCAGCGCGTCGTTGCCCTCTTCCTGCTCGCCGCGCATCTTGGCGGCTTCGAACTCGCCCAGCAGCTCTTTATACGGTCGATTGACGACGTGCGCGATCGTCGCAAGCCGTCCGCGATGCGCCATGCCGATGACGGCCGATTTCGTCCCGTCGTCGGCCAGCATCGAAATGATCTCCTCCAGCATCGGGATGACGATGTCGAGGCCCTCGACGGAAAAAGTCTTCTGGCCGAGGAAATTCTTGCGCATGTAGCGCTCCATCGCCTCGACTTTCGTGAGCCGTCCGAGCACTTGCACCATGCGTTCGGGCGAGAGTTTGAGACGGTGTAATCCGCCTTCGATATAATCGCGCAGCCAGCGGCGCTGCTCGCGATTCGAGATATGCTCGACTTGATATGCGATTTGCCCCGCATACGTGTCACGCAGCTTCGGCAACATGTCGGCTAGTGAATTACCCTGCAGCTTCGTGTGCAGCGCTGCGCCCGGGATCGCCGACATCAGCGCCGGCGTCAGTCCGTAACTTCGCGGATCCAGGCCGTCATCGCCGGGTGGTTCCGAATCGAGCGGATCGAGATTCGCGGCAAGATGCCCGTGCATGCGGTACGCGTTGATGATTGCGGTGCCGGCCGCAACACCGCGCAGCAGTTCGAGGCTCGGTGCTGTTCCCGCAGCGGGCGTTCCCGTTGCGGGTTCGCTCACCGGTGCGAGTGGACGCGCGGACGGCGTGACGCCGTACGCAAGGAAGATTGCATCGTAAAAGGCGTTGTCGCCGAGCAGTTGATCGATGCGGCGCAAGAATTCTCCGGAAAGCGCACCCTGGATCACGCGATGATCGTACGTGCTCGTCATGGTCATGACTTTCTCGACCCCGAGCAATTGCAGCGCTTGCGGCGGCGATTTCGCGAAACCGGGCGGCAGTCCGATCGCGCCGGCCGCGATGATCGCGCCTTGTCCGGCCATCAGCCGCGGAACCGAAGCCACGGTCCCGATTCCTCCGGGATTCGTGAGCGTCATCGTCGCGCCGGTGACGTCATCCGCGCCTAGCTTGTTGTCCCGCGCCTTTGCAATCAACTCTTCATAGCGCTCGTGGAACGCAACGAAGTTCAGCGTATCGGCAGATTTGATGACGGGAACGATCAAGAAACGCGTTCCGTCTTTGCGCGTGACGTCGACCGCTAGACCGAGATTGATCGGACCGTCGACGCGCGTTGCAGCTCCGTCCTCGCGGCGGAAGCTCGCCGTCATTCCGGGAACCTCGTGCGCCGCTTGCACGATTGCGTACGCGATCAGGTGCGTAAAGGAAATCTTCAGCGATTTGCCCGCGGCGGCAAGCGCGTCATTGAGCTGGCGGCGCCGAACGTCGAGCGTACCGACACCGATCGTGCGGAAGCTCGTGGCGGTTGGAATCGCGAGACTCTGCTCCATGGCGCTCGCGAGCATTGCGACGGGGCCGCGCAGCTGCGTCGTCTTCGCATCCTTGGGAATCGGCGGCAGGGGGATTCCGCCCGGCGACGCCCCGGCTGAGGGCTTCGCGCTGCCGTTCTCGATTGCGGTATCGACGTCGTGGCGAACGATCAGCCCGTCCGGTCCGGTACCGCGAATCCCGCGAATGTCGACGTTGTTGCGCTCCGCGACGCGCCGGGCTTGGGGCGTCGCCACGCCCCCAGCGCTCCCGTTTGCGGGCGCAGGTTGCGGGGCTTTCGGCGTGGGTTCCGGCGAGGGCGCCGGCTCCGCTGCGGCCTTCGGCGCGGCTGCGCCGTCGGGGCGTTTGGCGGCCGTGTCGATCTCCGCAAGCGGCGCACCGACCGTTACGGTCGCGCCTTCGCTCGCGAGCAACTTCGTTATGACGCCCGATGCCGGCGCGGGGACCTCGACATCGACTTTCTCGGTCGTGATCTCGACTAAGGTCTCACCTTTGTCGATCCAGTCGCCGACGTGCTTGCGCCACTCGACAACGGAACCTTCGGTAACGCTCTCGCCCATTTCGGGCAGCGGAACTTGAACCGTCGTCCCGATCATCGCCATTCTCCAGCCACCATTCTCACGACCCATTCGCTGCACGAGGCGGATGCGACTCTCGACGCGTGTGCTGAATCACGCTGGCCGAGGGAACCGGGGGAGCGATAGCCGAGGCGACGGAAGCTTAAGCCCTTGTTATCCCGCCGGCGCGTCCCGATTCAGGCGTATCTAGCGGCGCTTTTTGCGCTTGTCACGCTTACGATTGGGCTTTTGACGGCCGGCATTTTCTACGCGCGCATGAAAAGCGAAGCGCTTCGCGCGGCAGGCTTGTTGTTCGATCGAACCGCGACGGTTCTCGCCCAAGACATCGGCCAGGTGCGTTGGGAGGTGAGCTACGCGCTCGCGCTTGCGACGAGCAGCGACCTCGCGCGAGCGACGACGGATTCGGTGCGCGTGCGCGACCAGAACGTCTTGATCTCGATTCTCAAAGCGAACGATCTCGCGGTCGCGGCCTACGTCGGATATCCGAACGGCGATTTCTTTTTCATGCTGCGATTGGCCGGTTCGAAGCCCGCGACGCTTTCAATCCCGGCAAAGACGGCCTAACTCATACGCAGCATCGATCGGACGCCCGGAAAGAAAACGGAAGGACGTTACTCGTTTTACGACGGCGACTTGAAGCTGCTCGGGACGCACCCCGATCCGACACCCGATTTCGATCCGCGTACGCGCCCGTGGTTCGCGGCCGGTGCCGGCAGCGTGTACGTGACGAAGCCGTACGTGTTCTATACCACGCATCATTTGGGCATAACGCTTTCGCAGCGCGCACCACAAGGCAGCGTCTTCGGCGTCGATCTCGACTTGGCTTCGATATCCGATCGGCTCGCGAGCTTGCGGCCGACGCCTTCGGCGTTGGCGGCACTTGCGGAGCCCACGGGCGAAGTACTCGCGTTCTCGGATCCGAGCCGGCTCATGCTCGCAAACGGACGCGCGGCCGGACAGCCGGCGACCGTCGCACAGCTCGATGAACCGCCTTTGCTTGCGGCTTTCCAAGCTGCGTCGCACGACACGATGTCCACGCAAGGCGCGTTCACCGACGGGCACGGCAGAGTCTGGCTCTATCGCGTAACGCCCGTTCTTCGGCGTCAAGGAGCCATGCGGGGCTTCATCATCGCAATCCCCGAGGACGAGCTGCTGACTTCTGCGATCAGCGTGCGCAACGATGCCCTGATCGCCTGCATCGTCTTGATCTTAGCCTCGATCCCCCTCGCATTGTGGCTGGCACGCATCATCGCCCGTCCGCTGAACGGCTTACGCAACGATGCGCACGCGATTCGAAATCTCGATTTCTCGCATCGCCCGCTGAATGAGTCGTTCATCACCGAGATCGACGAATTCTCGCGAACGTTCGCCGCCATGCGGCAGCACATTCGCGAATACAACGACTCGGCGACGCGATTCATACCGCGCGAGTTTCTCAGCCAGCTGGGGCGCGGTGACATAAAGAGCCTGCAGCTCGGCGATCACGCGGAACAGACGATGACGATCCTGTTTTCCGACATACGCTCGTTCACGACGCTCTCCGGAGGCATGACACCGGAGCAAACCTTCAAGTTCGTCAATTCGTATCTTACGCGTATCGGACCGATCATTCGCGAACAGGGCGGCTTCATCGACAAATACATCGGGGACGCGATCATGGCGCTTTTCCCCCATTCACCGAATGAAGCCGTCGATGCCGCCGTGGCGATGCAGAAACGCGTCGTGATCTATAACGACGAGCGCGGCCGAGCCGGCTATCCTCCGGTCGCGATCGGGATCGGAGTGCATTGCGGCGACCTCATGCTCGGAACGATCGGCGAGACGGCTCGATTCGAAACGACCGTCATCTCGGACGCGGTGAACATCGCCTCGCGGCTTGAAAGCCTCACGAAGACGTTTGGGGTGCTCATCCTCGCGAGCAGCACCGTAATGGAAGCCGTCGACGCCGACAAAGTGTTCTCGCGCCGGCTCGGTGACGTGCAAGTAAAAGGCGCGACGCACCCGGTTACCATTTACGACGTCTGCCAAGCCGACGCCGCCGATTTGCTCGAGCACAAGATACAAACGCGTGAAATCTTCGATCTCGGCCGGCTGGCATACTCGCACGGCGACTTTACCGAAGCCTACCGGTACTTTCGCGAGGTCGCGCGCGAAAAACGCGATCACGCGGCCGCGTATTACCGCGACCGCTCGGCGATTATGGCTTCAGCAGTTCGAACGCTCGAATGGGACGGCGTCGAACACATGGAATCGAAATAGCTCAGGCGACGCGCTTGTCGGGATAGCGGACGCGAACCGCGGTCACTTCAGGCAAGGCGTCGAGAAACGCGGCGACGAGATCGGGGTCGAAATGCGAGCCGCCGTCCGCTTTGATACGCTCCAGCGCTTCAGCGACGGGCCAGGCTTTCTTGTACGGCCGCTCCGACGTAAGCGCATCGAACACGTCGACCAGCGCCGTAATGCGCCCCCACAGCGGAATCTCTCCGCCTTTCAGTCCGCGAGGATAACCCGAGCCGTCGAATTTCTCGTGATGCGTGAGGGCGATGTCGGCGCCGGCGCGCAAAAGCTCCGATTTGCTCTTGGCGAGAATCTCGTAGCCGGCGGTCGTGTGCCGCCGCATGACGACCCACTCTTCCGGCGTCAGCTTGCCGCGCTTGAGAAGGATGTTGTCCGGTGTCGATACTTTACCGATGTCGTGCATCGGCGCGGCAAGACCGATCATCTCGACGCGATCGGCCGGTTCACCCACGGCGCGCGCGACGACCCCGGCGAGTTGCCCGATGCGCACGATGTGGCTCGCCGTGTCCTTATCGCGGAATTCGGCGACGCACAGCAGCTGCAGTATCGATTCGCGTTCGCGCTCGGCGAGCGCGGATGTCGCCTTCCTCACTTCGTCCGCGAGATGGAGCGCGCGATCCGCAAGTTTTTTCTGGCCTTCGCGCAGCGCCAGCAGGTTGCGCGCGCGGGCGATAAACTCGAGCGGATCGGCCGGTTTGTTCAGAAAATCCGTCGCGCCGAGCTCGAGCGCCGTCTGTCGCACCGTCTTGTCTTGCGACGCCGTGATCATAACGATCGGCGTAAGGCCGCGTCCCGGCAGCAGGCGGAAGCGCTTGATGAACTCATGCCCGTCGATCTTCGGCATCTGGTAATCGACGAGGACGAGATCGGCATCGTTCTCGGACGCCCACGCCAGCGCGTGTTCGGGCGACTCGTACGGCACGCAAACGGCGCCGGAAACCTGGCGTAATATCGTCTGATAGACCGCCAGGTTCGTCCGGGAATCGTCGACGAGCAGAATTTGGGCAGAGCTAGGAGACAACATAGACGTCACCCCGCGAGTCGTCTACTTGGTATACCCGAGTTAGCGGTTAGCTAAGCTCGGCCCTAGCGAGCGTCCGACGCCTCAACCGCTTTCAGCAGTCCGTCCAGTAAGCCGGGGAAAAGCTCGTCGATGTCCTCGCGGCGCAGCCACACGAATTTGTTGCGCCCCTCGTATCGCGACTTGATGAGGCCCGCGTCGCGCAGCACTTTGAAGTGGTGACGCAGATTTTGTTTGCTGCCGATGTCGAGAAACTCGAAGGGGCAGGCCTGCTCGTTGCGCGCCAGCGTGCGAACGATCTCGAGTCGCGTAGGGTCGCTGAGGGCTGCGAGGAGCCCGTAGATCGTGATGTCCTCGCGATCCGGGTACCAGACTTGGCGCTGCTGGGGGGGCGCTTCCGAAATTTCGTGGGTTGGCATATTGACAGTAAAATACTCGTTGTACTATAGTCAGTACAAGATGTATTTTACTATACCCGAGGGCACCCCGTCTACAGAAGCCCTAACACCCGATGCTTTGGGTGCGTTCCGGCGCTTGCGGCAGCACGCCGTGGCGCTGGGTGGCCTCTCGGCGAGCTTCCTCACCGAGGCCCAGGCGGTAACGGATTCCTACGCTCTGGCGCTGACCGCCGGCGGGCGGGACTCCTGGGCGCGCTTCGTTGCCGACGCGGCGTCGCTCGTGCGCCACAGCGAGAGCGTCGACTCCATCGTTCACCTCGACACGCGCGAACGCGCCGCTCATGATTTCTTCGCACAAATCACGCGCGAGAACGACGACCTGATCTAAAGCCGTGCCTGGGGTCATCGAATACGGCGCGCGGCGTACGCTCGTCGTCACCGCAGTCATGCTGGCCGCGCTCATGCAGCTGGCAGACACGACAATCGTCAATGTCGCTTTGCCGACGATCGACGGCGCACTCGGTGCATCCGTCGATCAGGGCGCGTGGTTCATCACCGCCTACATCATCGCAAACGTCATCGTCATCCCACTTTCGCCGTGGTTCCAGACGCTGCTGGGGCGCAAGAATTACTTCGCACTTTCGATCGTCGGATTCACGGTCACGTCGGTTTTGTGCGGCTTTGCGAACGATACGACCACCGAAATCGGGCTGCGCTTCCTGCAGGGCGCATTCGGCGGTGGTTTGATGGTGCCCGCGCAGCAAATCATTCGCGACACCTTTCCGCCCGCACAGCTGGCGACGAGTCAATCGCTCTTCGCGCTCGCCGTCATTCTCGGTCCGACGCTCGGTCCGACACTAGGCGGAATCCTGACCGACAATCTCACCTGGCGTTGGGTCTTTTTCGTCAACGTTCCGCTCGGCATCGGGGCGACGATTCTCACGATGCTCTTCATCCGCGATCCGGCTCCGCCCAAGCGCATGCCGTTCGACTTCTTCGGCGTCGGGATGATGGCGCTCGGACTCGGTGCGCTGCAATACGTTCTCGATGAAGGCGAACGCAACGGCTGGTTCGACGATGCGCGAATCTGCATCGCCGCGCTCCTGGCCGTGGTCGCGCTCGCGGTCTTCGTGCTCTGGGAGCTCTTCGGTGCACGCACGCCCGGCGTTTCGCTGCGAACCTTCCGGCATCGCACGGTCTGGGCGCTCGCGATCATCTACTTTTCCGTCGCAGGCGGAATCTTCGCACTGATCTTCATTCAACCGCAATGGGCGCAGACGTCGCTCGGCTTCACGACGACGCTCGCGGGCTTACTGCTCATGGTGCGTGCCGGGACGCTCGTCGTGCTCTTTCCGCTGACGACCTGGGTGACGTCGCAAGCCAAGTGGGATATGCGCTGGGTCGCCGCCGGCGGAATCGCGCTGGCGGGAATTGCAACCTGGATTCAGGCCAACGTGATGACGACGCATACGACGTTCGCGGCGCTCGTTCCGATGCAAATCCTCGGCGGAGTCGGCTACGCGTTCATTTGGGTGCCGCTCAGCGTGGTGCTGTTCCGAACGGTGCCGCAAGCCGAGATTCCGTCCGCGCTTGCGTTGACACGGCTCGTTCAGCAAATCGGTGCCTCCGCGGGATCGGCCTACGCCGCGACGTTGCTCGACCGCGGATACAACACCGCGCTCAGCGGTCTCGCGGGATCGATCAATCTCGGAAATACGGCGATTGCAACGTACGTCGCGCAGCACGGGTCACAAGCCATCGCGCAGCTCGGTCAAATCGTCGCGAGCGAAGCGCAGAATCTTGCCGCGACCGACGCGACGCGCTTCTTTGCAGTCGCGACGATCTTTGCAGCGGTATTGCCGTTCTTGCTCAAGCGTTACCGCGATCAGACGCCGGTCTCGGCGTTACCACCGCCGCCACTGCCCGCGCCGCCGGCCGTGCCCGTGGTCCGCGAAAAGGTATCTTTGAACGGTTCACGAGTTACTTCGGCATGAGATTTTGGCTGGCAACACTCGCCCTGGTTCTGTCCACGGGATGCGTGGCTCTAGCCAACGAGCATCCGGGCTTTCTGAAGCCGACGTACTACGGACCGATGAGCGCCCGCGAAAAAGCCTTCGTCGCGACCGTGCAATCCGATCTGCGCGCGCGCTTTCCCACGGCTGCGCAAGCCGTCGCCGCCGGTTACGTGCGGTACACGGGCGTGGATGACACCGGCGCGATCAGCTACGCGAACATGCAGTGGCAGTCATCGGATGCGCACCATCCCAGCCAGCTTTGGTATGACAAGCGCGGGAAACTAATGGGCGCCGACTATTCGCGGCTGAAGGTGTCGAACACGCCGCCGAACGTCTGGGGCATCAATCCCGGACGCTGGTGGGAATTCGACCGTCACATGCACTACGTGACGCGCAACCCGCGCACCGGCAAAACCACGTACGATCTGTACGTCGCCGACGATGATTTCCTGAACGCAGGCGGCAGCCTCGCACATCCGCGCGCAGTGACGCTCGTGCGCATGCACCAGGTCAAGCATGCCAGCGACGTCGTGACGATCTTCAACTTCCCGGCCATTTGGGATCTGATGGTTTGGGTGCGACCGAACCCCAAAGGAGCGTTCTCGTACACGAATCCGGCCGTAAAACCGTAAACCGGTCCAGCCTCCTCGTCTCGCTTGGCGCGGTTTTCGCGACGCGCGCACGCGCGCTCGCGCAACTCAGCTGGTCGATGGCGAGCGACTATCCGCAAGATTCCGTTTCAGGCGCCGGCATTCTCGCATTCGCGCAGGAGCTCGTTCGCACGAGCAACGGTGAGATCGCGATAACGCCGGAATTCGATGGCAGCGGAGTCAAGGCGTCGCAGGCACTCGCATCGATCGGCGGCGGCAGCCTACCGGCGGGCGACGTGTTCGGCGGCGTCGCAGGTGCGACCGACCCGATCTTTCTGCTCTCGTCGCTCCCATTCTTGACGACGTCGAGCGCAGACGCTCGTCGCCTGTACGAGATCGCGCGGCCGACCTACGATGCGGCGTTTACGCGACTGGGGCTGAAACTGCTGTATGCGAGCTCGTGGCCGCCATCCGGCATTTGGGCGAAAATCCCGGTCCGCGCACCGGAAGACATCGCCCGGCTTCACATTCGAACGTACGATGCGACGAGCACCACCGTGCTGAACGCGCTCGGCGCGCACGCGCAAGCGTTGACATTCGGTGAAGCGATGCCGCTGCTGAAGAACGGGACGATCGATGCAGTCCTCTCCTCGGGAGATGGTGGTGCGGGTCGTAGGTTGTGGCAGTATTTGCCGGTGTACACGAAGCTCGCATACGCCTTCCCGCTCAGCTTTGCGGTAACGAACAAGCGGCTGTACGACGGACTCGAGGCGAACTTGCGCGATGCGGTCGATCGCGCCGCCGCACGCACGCAGACCCTACAATGGCGAGCGATCGACGCGCGTTTGCTGCGCAACGAAATTAGGATGCGCGCCAACGACGTTGTAATCGTGAGCGACATTTCGCCGGCCCTGCGAAAACGCGCACTCGAGGCCGGTTCCGAAGCGATCGCAGCATGGAAGGAGCAAGTAGGCGCGCCGGGGCGCGCCATACTCGACCGCTTTAGCTAGGCTTACGTGTCTTCGCGGTTTTGCTCGTCAATTTGCGTGGATTGTCGAGAACCGCTTCCAGCGTCGCCGCTCCAGCCTC
>Ga0335072_10005131_pt1 | contig 19306 bp, 17 predicted proteins | sample Lox_Sample_21_FD_206725 | JGI IMG/M metagenome (GOLD analysis project Ga0335072, IMG submission 206725) | Soil microbial communities from Loxahatchee National Wildlife Refuge, Florida, United States - Lox_Sample_2.1 | ecosystem: Environmental > Terrestrial > Soil > Wetlands | place: USA...
CAACGACTACCTCAACGTCACCGAGCCCGGCGGGATCCAGGAACTGCCCCCCGGCGGCGTGGCCACGTTCGAGTACCGGGTGGCCCTGAGCCCGGCCACCAGCGCCCAGGTCACCCGCGGCGCGGGCAGCCTGGACGTCACGCTGCTGCCGCTCCCCGCGCACACCCCGATCGGCTCGTCCCCGGCCGCGAGCCTGCCGGTCGACGTCCAGTCCGGCCAGCCGCCGGCGTGAACCCGCGGCAGCCGTCCAGGGCCGCGTGCCGCGTGCCGCGTGCCGCGTGGCGCTCAGCGCCGGCGGCCGCGGCTTGGCGTACGGTACGTTCCCGGGACATTGCCGGACGCGATGCCCGGAGGGGAGAATTGTGCGGAGCAGGCGATATGGCCAGGACGTGCTCGCGACACCGCGGCGGCGCCCCGGGCAGCGTCAGCTTCCGCGGGTGGCCGCCGAGCGCGGGCTGGTCGTCGAGGACTCGGCCGAGGAGTTCTGCGGGGCCGTGGTGCTCTGCGAGAAGGACGCGGTCACGCTGGAGGACGGGCGCGGGCGGCGCCGGGTGTTCCCGCTCAGCGCGCCCTTCCGGCTGGAGGGCAAGCCGGTGCTGCTGGTCCGGCCGGACAGGCCGGACGGCCGGCCGCCGGCGCCGAGCGGACCGAGCCGGACCGCGTCGGGCTCGATCGCCGCACCACCCAGCCGGGCCAAGGTGGCCAAGGCCAGCCGGATCTATGTCGAGGGCCGCCACGACGCCGAGCTCGTCGAGAGGATCTGGGGCGACGACCTGCGCGACGTCGGCGTCGTGGTCGAGTACCTCGAGGGCGTCGACGACCTGCCGGCGATCGTGGCCGGCTTCTCCCCCGCGCCCGCCCGCCGGCTCGGTGTCCTGGTGGACCATCTCGTGGACGGCTCGAAGGAGTCCAGGATCGCCGCGCAGGTGCAGTCGCCGCACGTGCTGATCGTCGGGCACCCGTACATCGACGTCTGGGCCGCGGTCAAGCCATCCGTGCTCGGCATCCCCGGCTGGCCGCAGGTGCCCCGCGGCCGGCCCTGGAAGGAGGGCGTGCTGGCCGCCATCGGCTGGCCGCAGGACACCGCGGCGGCCTGGCAGCGCATCCTGCGCTCGGTGCGGACGTTCGCTGACCTGGAGCCGGAGTTCCTGGGCCGGGTCGAGGAACTGATCGACTTCGTGACCGCGCCGGGCAGCCAGTAACCAGGCGGGCGGCAGCAGCTAAGCGGGCGGCAGCAGCTAAGCCGACCGCAGCGCGAGCGCCAGGCGGCGGACGCCCTCGTGCAGGTCGTCGGGCCGGGCGGCCGCGGCGAAGCTGAGCCGGATGAACGACCCGGCCGGCTCGGCGGGATGGTAGTTGCGCCCGGGACTGATCACGGTTCCGAACCGGGCCGCCCGCCCGGCCAGCTGCTCATCGGCGATCTGGCCGGGCAGCCGAACCCACAGGCTCGCCCCGCCCCTGGGCAGCACCGGGATCGTGAACTGCGGGATCTGCTGCGCCAGCGCGAGCGCGAGCGTGGCCCGCCGGGTGGTCAGCGCCCGGGCCAGGCTCGACAGGTGCCGCGGCCACGCGGGCGAGGTGACCAGCTCCAGCGCGGTCTCCTGCAGCGGCCGGCTGACGAAGAAGTCGTCGACCACGCGCACCGCGCGCAGCCGCTCGGCGACCGGCCCGCGGGCGATCAGCGCGCCCACGCGCAGCGACGGCGACGCGGGTTTGGTCAGCGAGGTGAGGTGCACCACCCGCCCGTCGCGGTCCGCGGCGACCAGCGGCGGCGGCGCCGGGCGCTCGTGGGCCAGGTAACGCCCGTAATCGTCCTCGATCACGAACGCCCCGGCCGCCGCGGCCGCGGCCAGCACCTCCGCCCGCCGCTCCGCCGTCAGCACCGCGCCGGTCGGGTTCTGGAACGCGGGCTGGCAGTAGAGCGCCCGGGCGCCCGTCGCGGCGAACGCCTGGACCAGGGCGTCGGGCTGGATCCCGTCGCCGTCCACCGGCACGGGCACGATGCGGATCCCCGCCGACGCCGCCACCGCGAGCGCGCCCGGATACGTCGGCGATTCGACCAGCAGCGCGCCGCCGGCCGGGATCAGGGCCCGGAACGCGGCCGTCAGCGCGCCCTGGGCCCCGGACGTCACGATCACGTCCGCGGCATCCACCTGGCCGCCCACGCTGCGGGCGAACCACGCGCGCAGCCCGTCGAGGCCGGCCACCGGCGGCCGCTGCCAGGCGTCCGGCCGCCGGCCGGCCCGGGCCATGGCGGCGGCCAGCGCCCTGATCGGCAGCAGCGACGGGTGCAGGTACCCGCTGGCCAGGGGGATCTCCTCGCTGGACGGTTCCTCCAGGGAGACCATCACGCCGCCCGCGCTGGTCCGTCGCTCCCCGAGCGCGAGCGTCTGCCAGGCGAAATCGTCCGGCGGCCGGCCGCCGCCCGAGGGTCGCTCGGCCACGAAACTGCCCTCGCCCGGCCGGGTGAGCACGACCCCCTCGGAGACCAGGACCGCCAGCGCCCGTGACACGGTCACCGGGCTGACGCCGAGTCGCCGGACAAACTCCCGGGTCGACGGCAGCCGGTCCCCGGCCGCGCGGCCGCCCGCCTCGGTCCGGATCGCGGCCGCTACCGTCGCCACGCTGCTCCCGGACAGCGCTCACCACCCCCGCTCACCGTCACGGCGGCGGCCGCGGCCGACGCCGCCGCATCCGCGGCCGGCGTCCGGGGCGGCAACGCTCGGGCCGCCGATACTGCTATCCTAGATTGTGAAGGATCATAGTAGCGGTATCGTCAATCGCCGAGTACCGCAGCCGCCCGCCTGGCCGCCCGCAGCGCAGCCCGCCCGGCTGGCCGTCCCCGGGCCCGGCTGATGCCCGCGGCCGCGCTGGGCCTGGCCTTGCTCTCGGCGGTGACCAGCGCGGTATGGAACCTGCTGGTCAAGCAGGCCGACGACACCCAGGCCGTGACCGCCGTGGCCATCGTGTTCGGCGTCATCGCGTTCTCGCCCGCACTGGCCTTCGCCCGCATTCCGGCGGCGGCCTGGCCGTTCATCGTCGCGTCCGCCGCCCTCGAGCTCTGCTACTTCGCGCTGCTCGCCACCGCCTACCGGCGCGCCGAGCTGAGCCTGGTCTTCCCCCTGGCCCGCGGCCTGGCCCCGGTCCTCGTGCTGCTGATCGGCCTGATCGCGCTGCACGTCCGGGCCAGCGACGGCGAGTTCGCCGGGGTGTTCCTGGTCGCGGTCGGCGCGGTCGCCGTGCGCGGGATCCGCGGGATCCGCGCCGCCGGCGGTCTCGCGGACACCGGCATCGCGCTGCTGATCGCGGTGTGCGTCGCGAGCTACACCCTGGTCGACAAGCACGGGGTGAGCCTGGCCAGCCCGGCCGCCTACCTGGAGGTGGTCATGGCCCTGCTCGCGCTGCCCTACCTGGCCTTCGTCGCCCGCGCCCGCGGCGCCAGCGCGCTGCGCCGCGAACTGCGGCCGCGCACCGCGGTGATCGGCATCGGCGTGATCGGCGGCTACCTCCTCGCCCTGTTCGGGCTGCGCCTGGCGTCGGCCGCGCCGGTGGCCGCGGTGCGCGAATCGAGCGTGGTCATCGGCACCGGGCTGGCCGCCCTGGTGCTGCGCGAGCGCGTCGGCTGGGTCCGGTTCGGCGGCGCGTGCCTGGTCGCGGCCGGGGTCGCCGTGCTCGCGTTCACCGCCGGCCCGTAACCAAACGCCCGGCCGACCGGGACCGGTCAGGCCACCAGGTCCAGGCCCAGGTCCAGCGCGGGACTGGAGTGCGTGAGCGCGCCGACCGCGATGAAGTCCACGCCGGTCTGCGCCACGGCCCGCACCGTCTGCAGCCGCAGCCCCCCGCTGGCCTCCAGCCGGACCTGCGGGTACGGCCGGGCCAGGGCCACCGCCGCGCGCAGGTCGTCGAGCCCCATGTTGTCCAGCAGGATCAGCCCGGCGCCCGCGGCCAGCGCCTCGCCGACCTGGTCCAGCGTGTCGCACTCGACCTCGAGCGGCAGCCCGGGCGCGGCGGCGCGGACCGCCCGGATCGCCGCGGCCACCCCGCCCGCCGCGGCCACGTGGTTGTCCTTGATCAGCGCCGCGTCGCCGAGCCCCATCCGGTGGTTGCTCCCGCCGCCGCACCGCACCGCGTACTTCTCCAGCTGGCGCAGCCCCGGCAGCGTCTTACGGGTATCGCGCACCGTGCACCCGGTGCCCGCCACCGCATCGGCCCACCGGCGCGTGGTCGTGGCCACCCCGGACAGGTGGGTGAGGAAGTTCAGCAGGGTCCGCTCGGCGCCGAGCATGTCCCGCAGCGGCGCCTTGATCCGCAGTACCGGCGTGCCCCGGTCGATCTTTTCGGAGTCATTACGCCCCGTCTCCACCCCGCCGGGTTCCACACCGGCGGCGTCCAGCACCGCGAGGGCGACCGGGGTGCCAGCCAGCACGCCCGGCTCGCGCGCGACGACCTCGGCCACCGCGCTGGCCCCGGCCGCGGTGGTCGCCAACGACGTCTGGTCGGGGCCGTAACGGAAGTCCTCCTCCAGCGCCGCCCGCACGACCCGCTCGGTGTCGCCGGGATCGAGGCCCGCGGCGAGCAGCGCCTCGGTGACCGTCGGGTGCATGGTCATGCTGTTTTCTCCCGTTCTCATGCCACGGCCGGCACGGCCGCGCCCGCCACCTCTGGCCGACCGCCGACGGCCCGCAGGATCGTGTGCCGGGCTCCCTCGTCCGCGGTGACCGACGGCACGTCCCGCCACCGGTGACAGCCCCGGCTCTCGGCCCGGGCCAGGGCGGCCACGGCCACCAGCACGGACACCGTGTGCAGGCTGGTCGCCTCGGCCACGTCCAGGTCCGCGCCCTCACCCGCCGGCGGGGCCTGCGCCAGCATCTCCAGCAGCAGTTCCAGTCCCTCCCGGTCCCGGAGCACCCCGGCATGCCGCGACATGGCGGCGGCCAGGCCCGGCCGGGCCGCGGGGCTCACGCCGGTGCCCGGGGCCGGCGGCCGCAGCCCGGCCACCGGACGCGGCAGGTCCCGCCCGGCCAGATCGCCGACGCGGCGTCCCGCGATCAGCGCCTCGGTCAGCGAGTTGGACGCCAGGCGGTTGGCGCCGTGCACCCCGGTCGACGCCGCCTCCCCCACGGCGAACAACCCGGCCACCGATGTCCGGCCGTCCATGTCGGCCGCGATGCCGCCGCACGCGTAGTGGGCGCCCGGGGCGACCGGGATCGGCTCGGTGACCGGGTCGATCCCGCGCGCCCGGCACGCGGCCGTCACCGTCGGGAACTCCCGCTCCAGCCGCGGCCGGCCGAGCCCGGTGGCGTCGAGCCACAGGTGGTCGCCCGGCCCGTCGCCGACGGCCATGCGCTGCTGCATCACCGCGGACACCACGTCGCGCGGGGCCAGGTCACCGAGCGGGTGCCGGCCGGCCATGACCGGCCGGCCGGATGCGTCGACCAGCACCGCGCCCGCGCCCCGCAGCGCCTCGGTGATCAGGGGCAGCTGCCCGCGGGAACGCTCCTGCCACAGCACGGTCGGATGGAACTGCACGAACTCCACGTCCCGCAGGTCGGCGCCGGCCCGGGCGGCCACCGCCAGGCCGTCGCCGGTCAGCCCGGCCGGGTTGGTGGTGGTCGCGAACGCCTGGCCGAAGCCGCCGGTGGCCAGCACGACGGCCCGCGCCGTCACCGTGCCCGTGATCAGGGTCCGGCCGTCGGCCCCGGTCATGCCGACCAGCAGGCCGCCGACCGCACCGTCGTCGCCGGTCAGCGCGTCCAGCGCCACGCCGCCGGACAGGATGTCGACCGGGCTGGCCAGCAACGCGGCCCGCAGCGTCCGGTCCACCTCGGCGCCGGCCGCGTCGCCGCCCGCGTGCACGATCCGGCGCCGGCTGTGCCCGCCCTCCAGGTGCAGCGCGGCGCTCTCCAGCCGGGCGCCGAGCGTGGTCAGCCGGGCGATCTCCCGCGGGGCCTGTGCGACCAGGGTCGCCACCGCGTCCGGGTCGCACAGGCCCGCCCCCGCGATCAGGGTGTCCTGGTGGTGCAGGCCGGGGGTGTCGCCGGGCCCGATCGCGGCGGCCAGGCCCCCCTGGGCCAGCGGGGTGGACCCGCCGCCGATGTCCTCCTTGGTGACCAGCAGCACGCGCCGGCCGCGCCCGGCCGCGGCCAGGGCGGCACTCAGGCCGGCCGCTCCCGAGCCGACCACCACCACGTCGGCTTCGCGTTCCCAGCGGCGAGGGGATCCGGGGAGCGAGCGGAGTCCCGGTGCGCTCACTCGCCCGCGCCCGACGGGGTTCCGACGGCGATCATGGCGCGCACGGCGCGCCGGGCCCGGTCCGCCACGTCCGGGGCGACCCGCACCTCGTGCACCCCGTCGCGCAGGCACCGGAGCAGCTTGTCCGGCGTGTTCATCTTCATGAACCGGCACACCGCGTCCGGGTTGACCGGCTCCCAGCGGACCTTGGGATTGGCCTGGCGCAGCTGATGCAGCATGCCGGTCTCGGTGGCCACCAGCACGGCGGCGGCCCGGGTGGTGCGGGCCGCGTCCAGCATGCCCCCGGTGGACAGCACCCGGGTCCGGCCGGCGGGCAGGTCACCCGCGCCGGCCTGCCAGAGAGCGGCGGTCGAGCACCCGCACTCGGGGTGGATGAACAGCTCGGCCTCGGCGTCGGCGGCCGCCTTGCGGCGCAGCTCGCCCGGGCTGATGCCGGCGTGCACGTGGCACTCGCCCATCCAGACGTGCAGGTTGTCGCGGCCGGTGGCCCGCTGCACGTGGGCGCCGAGGAACTGGTCGGGCAGGAACAGGATCTCCTGGTCCGGCGGCAGCGACTCCACGATCTCGGCGGCGTTGGCCGAGGTGCAGCACACGTCGGCCTCGGCCTTGACCTCCGCGCTGGTGTTGACGTACGCGACGACCGCCGCGCCCGGGTGCTCGGCCTTCCACTCCCGCACCTGCTCCGCGGTGATGCTGTCGGCCAGCGAGCAGCCCGCCCGCGGGTCCGGGATCAGCACGGTCCGGTCCGGGGCGAGGATCTTGGCCGTCTCGGCCATGAAGTACACCCCGGCGAACACGATCGTGCTCGCCGTGCTCGCCGCGGCGAGCCGCGACAGGGCCAGCGAGTCGCCCACGTGATCGGCGACATCCTGGATCGGCGGAGCCTGGTAGTTGTGGGCGAGGATCACCGCGTCGCGCTCCCTGGCGAGCCGCCGGATCTCCGCGGCCCATGCCGCCTGGTCTGCCCGCGTGCCCTCGGCGGCGTCGCTCGTCATCGCCGGAGTGCTGCTCATCGCCCACTCCCTTCTGCTCAGACCACCTGATCAGAGGTTTTCGACTCATAGTCTAAAACCTGTTCGGAGCACAGTATCATGCGAATGTGCGCGCACAACAGCCGCCGGCCGGCCGGCCCGGGGAGGACCGGCCGGGCCGCGACGACCCGCTGCGCGACGGGGACCGGTTCGGTCATCGGGACGCGCGCCGTCGCGAGGACCCGCCCCGCCGCGGGGACCGGTTCCGCCATGAGGTGCTGGCCGTCGTCCTTCAGGTCCGCCAGGCCCGCCTGCACGTGCTGCTCTGGCAGCGGGGCGCACCGCCGTTCGAGGGCCTGTGGTCGCTGCCGGGCGGCCCGCTCGGCGCCGGGGAGCGTCTCGGCACCTCGCTCGGGGGACACCTGGCCGCCAAGGTCGACATCACCAAGATCGCCCACATGGAACAGCTGGAGACCCGCAGCGATCCCGGACGCGATCCCCGGGGCCGGGTCCTGGCCACCGCCTACCTCGCGCTGGTCTCGGCCGAGGCCGAGCCGCGGGTGCCTGCCGACACCGCCTGGCATCCGGTGGCCGATCTGCCGCCGACCGCGTTCGACCACGGCTCGATCGTGGTGTCGGCACGCGAGCGGTTGCGGGCCAAACTGTCCTACACCAACATCGGCTTTGCCCTGGCCCCGGAGACGTTCACGATCGCCCAGCTGCGCGACATCTACGCGGCCTCGATCGGCCATCCGGTGTCGGCGACCAACCTGCAGCGGATCCTGACCCGCCGCGGCGTGATCGTGCCCACGACCGCGGCCGCCCGGCCGACCGCGCTCGGCGGCCGGCCGGCCACGCTGTACCAGTTCGCCGAGCAGGCCCTGGTGGTCACCAACCCGTTCGCCGCGTTCCGCCCGCCGACCGCCGGGGACGGCCGGCCGGTCGAGTCCGTGATCGTGGTCGACTGAGCGCTCGCCACCTCATGTCCCGCGCCAGACCGTGGTTGCACCGCAGGGCACCCTCCTGGGGGCCTCAATCTCCAACGATCATGGGTGGCACCGGGTGACTAGAGGAAATCGGCGAAATCGCGCAGCAGCGCGGACTTGGGCTTGGCCCCGACCACTTGCTTGACGATCTCGCCGCCGGAGAACACGTTGATCGTCGGCACGGCCAGGATCCCGGACTTCTGATAGGTGGCCGGGTTCTCGTCGATATTGAGCTTGACCACGTCGATCCGGCCGGAATGCTCCGCGGCGATCGCCTCGAGCACCGGCGACAGCTGATGGCACGGACCGCACCACTGGGCCCAGTACTCCACGATGACCGGCCGCGAGCTGCCGAGCACGACGCCGTCGAAGGTCTCGTCGGTCACGGTCTTGATGGCTCCCATGGCGCTTGTTCCTCTCGCTGTGGCGGACAAACGACAAGCTAGCCGCCGTACCACGGTACGGAGTCAAGCCCGCGGCGGCGACCAGGAAGCCAGGTCAGACGCGCTGGTTTGTTGGGCCCGCACAAGCCGGCCGACAACCAATGTGCGGCCCGTCACAAGATCGTTTCGATGCGGCGTCGATCGCCAAAGAAGCCTTGCGCTGGTGTCAGCCGACATCTAGCATCCAAGGCGAAATTAAGTACTCCCGTCGCGGACAATGTCACACACTTTTCTCACGCGCCTTCGCTTCCGGCCCCCTGGCGATGGCAGGTGAGCACCCGCTCACATACCAGATGAGGGGTCCTTCGTGCCTTCACCACCAGGAGGTGGGGATGGTGGGTAAGCGGAAGCACACGTCCGGCGTGCGCTGGACCCTCACGGCCGTCGCGGTAGCCGGAATCCTGGCCGCCGCCGGATGCGGCAGCTCCGGCACCAGCAGTTCGACCCCCAGCAGCTCCGGCACCAAGGCGCCCAGCACCGGGGCGGTGAGCACGTCGCAGTGCGGCACCAAGCCGGGGGTGACCGCGACCGGCACGCCGATCCCGCTGGGCGTCATCGTGACCAACCAGCCGGGAACCTCGTTCACCGACATCTCGAACATGGCCGCCGCCTACTTCGCGTGCGTCAACGCCAACGGCGGCATCAAGGGCCACCCGATCAAGTACTACATCGAGACCGAGCAGACCAACCCGGCCCAGATCGCGGCGGACGCCAAGCAGCTGGTCCAGACCGATCACGTGGTCGGGATCGTCGGCAACACCAGCATCATCGAGTGCTCGATCGACTCGAGCTACTGGCAGAAGCTCGGCTACGACATCATCGACTCGGGCATCGCGCCGGAGTGCTACTCGACCCCGAACAGCGCCGCGGTCAACATGGGGCCGCGGTACAGCTCGGACGGGGCAGTGCAGTACGCGCTCTCACAGCACGTCTCCAAGATCGTGTTCGACCAGTCGAACGTCCCCGGCACCGGGTACATCGCGGCCGGTCCGAGCGCGCTGGCGGCCGCCGCGCACGTCCCGATCACGCAGCTGACCGAGAACGTGCCGATCTCCGACGCCGACTCGGTGGCCATCAAGGAGGTCGACGACGCGGGCCCGAACGGCGCCGTGGTGCTCAACTTCACCCCGCCGGAGGCGCTGGTCATCCTGCAGGCCGCGCAGAAGCTCGGCCTGGAGGACCGGGTCAAGCTGTGGGGCTGCTCGACGCCGTGCAACACCGACTTCCTGGCCACCTCGCTCGGCCCGAAGTGGAACAGCAAGCTGTTCGTCAACGCCGAGCTGACCCCGCCGGACGTCACGACCACGTCGACGATGATGCTCTACCAGGCGATACTCAAGCAGTACGGCAAGGCGGTCTCCGGCGGCATCGGCAGCTTCAGCCAGATGGGCTTCACCGAGGCCGAGATCGCGGTGCACGCGCTGGAGACCATCAACGGCCCGTACACGGTGGCGAGCGTCAACGCCGCGTTCCGGGGGGTAACGAACTTCAACACCGGGATGCTGTGCCAGGCGTGGACGTACGGCACGTACCCGATGCACATCCCCAACAACGAGGACTATACGGTCACGCCGGACAACGGGAAGATGGTGACGGCACAGGGCTGCACCCAGATCTCTTCGGTCGACCCGCAGATCAAGGCGTACCGCGCCGCGGCCGGGACAGCCCCGCTGGCTGGATGAGGTAACCGGATGATGCGATCAGAGCGCCCGCGGTAGGCCGGTGATGCCGAGCTGGCCGGACTTTGAGCCGTTCATCGTCAGCGGCCTCGCGCTGGGTGGCGTGTACGCCCTCTCCGGGGTGGGGATGGTCGTGCTCTACCAGGCCACCGGCGTGGTGTACCTGGCGTTCGGCGCCGTCGGAGCCATGGGCGCTCTGATCGCGTGGTCACTGATCAACGACGCGCACGCACCCGGCTGGGTCGGCTGGCTGGTGTGCGTGGCCTTCGGGGCCGTGGTGACGCTCGGCTACGGGATGGTGTTCGGCCCGGCCCTCGCTAAACGGGACCCGCTGGTCAAGGCGGTCGCCACGCTCGGGCTGACGCTCGTCCTGTTCGGGCTGATGGACCTCCTGTGGACCACCAACGGCGGGCAGTCGCGCGCGATCACGCTGCCGACCGACGGCGGCGGGTTCATGATCGGCCAGATCCAGGTGAACTGGACCCAGGTGATCGGGCTCGGCGCGGGCATCGCGATCACCGTGGTGACCGGGGCGTTCCTGCGCTACACCAAGCTCGGGACCGCGATGCGGGCCATGGCCAACGACCGGGAGATCACCGCGACCCTGGGCGTGCCGGTGCGCCGGGTCGAGGCGGCGGCGTGGCTCGGCTGCGGGGTGCTGGCCGGCGTGGCCGGCATCCTGCTCGCCGACCTGGTCGCGCTCGACGCCACCACGCTCACGTTCCTGGTGATCTCGTCGCTGGCCGCGGCGCTGATCGCCCGGCTGCGGTCGATCGTGCTCACGTTCGCGGCCGCGATCGTGATCGGCCTGGTGCACGACCTGCTGACGCCGATCACCTCGCTCACCAACTACCGTGACATGACCCCGTTCGTGCTCGCCGCGGTGGCGCTGCTGGTGCTGTCGCGCGGCCGCGTGCTCTCCCGCTCCCGCGAGGAGATGTAGTGGCCGACACCGCGGTCCGCACCGCCCGCCCGCGGCCGCGCCCGCCGCTGCCGCGGCCCGGCACCGGGACGGTGGTCCGCGCGGGCGTGGCGGCGGCGCTGTTGCTGTTCGCGCTGTTTGGGCTGCCGCAACTGCTGAGCCTCTACTACATCGACTCGATGACGCAGGTCGCGGTGTGGTCGATGGCGGCGCTCGGCCTCGGGGTGCTGGTCGGCCGGGTCGGCCTGGTCTCGCTCGGCCAGGTCGCGGTGCTCGCCATCGGGGCCTGGGTGGCGGCCAGGCTGCTGTTCGCCACCACGCAGCCGTACCCGCTGGTCCTGGTGGAGGCGGGACTGATCACGATGCTGATCGGCACGCTGATCGGGCTGCCCGCGCTGCGGCTGCGCGGCCTGTACCTGGCGCTGATCACGCTGATGCTGGCCGGGGCGATCACCGTCGTGCTGGCCACGGCGAACTTCCCCAACGGCGGCCACGGCTTCTTCGGCTACAACGGCAGCCTGGTCCACATCCCGCCGATCCGCCGTCCCGGCCTCGCCGGGACCGACCCGGCCTACTTCCGATACTCCGTCGTGGTGGCGGCGCTGATGTTCCTGCTGGTGCTCGCGCACATCCGGACCCGGCCGGGCCGGGCCTGGGCGGCGATGCGGCAGAGCGAGCCCGCGGCGCTGGCCGCCGGAATCAACACCTGGTTCTACAAGCTGTGGGCGCTCGCCCTGGCGTCGTTCATCACCGGCGTGGCCGGCGGCGTGCTGGCCGGCGCCGATCACTACCTGTACTCGATCGACTTCCCGACCTATTACTCCATCACGCTGCTGGCCGTCGTGCTGATGGGCGGCGCGTACAGCCTCTGGGGCGCGCTCGTGGCCGGGCTGCTGTGGCAACTGCTGCCGTCCCTGCTGCAGAACTGGGGGGTCTCGGCCGACTGGCTGACGATCCTGTTCGGGGTCGGCGTGCTGCAGGTGCTGACCACCGCCCCGGCCGGGCTGGCCGATCAGGTGCCCAAGGACCTGGCCCGGCTGGGTCGCCTGCTGCGCGGCCTGGCGCCGAGGAGGACCCCGTGATCGAGGTTGACGGCCTGACCGTCCGCTTCGGCGGGGTCACCTCGCTCGACGGCATGAGCGTGACCTTCGAGTCCGGGACCTGCGGGCTCATCGGGCCCAACGGCGCCGGGAAGACGACGTTCTTCAACGTGCTCAGCGGGTTCGTCCGGCCGGCCGCGGGCACGGTCCGCGCGTTCGGCGAGGACCTGCTGTCGATGGTCCATTTCCGCCGGGCGCGCTGGGGCGTACGTCGCACCTTCCAGACCGAGCAGGCCATCGAGCAACTGTCGGTCTTCGACAACGTCGCGATGATCCACGATCACGCCCGGCTGGGCGGGGCCGGCCGGCGCCAGGATGTGCTCGACGCCATCGAATTCGTCGGCCTGGACGCCGACCCGTCGGCCAAGGTGGCCACGCTCGCGGCCGGCCAGCGCCGCCTGGTCGAGGTGGCCAGGGCCGTCGTCGGCCGGCCGAGGCTGGTGCTGCTCGACGAGCCGGCCGCCGGGCTGCCCGACACCGAGACCGAGCACCTGAGCGAGGTCATCCGCCGGATCCCGGAGCAGGCCGGGGCGCTGACCATCCTGGTCGACCACGACATGAGCCTGGTGTCCGCGTGCTGCCAGACCACCGCCGTGCTCGACTTCGGCAAGCTGATCGCGTCCGGCCCGACCGCGGCCGTGCTGCGCGACGAGCAAGTGATCCGCGCCTACCTCGGCACCGCGGAGGTCCTGTGAGCGAGACGCCGCGAGCGCCCAGCGAGACGCTGCCGCCGCCCGGGGAAAGAGAAGGTGACAGCCTCGCGCTGCGCGGCATCACGGTCGAGCGCGGCCGCCGCGCCGTGGTCAGGGACGTCACGATCGAGATACCGGCCGGCGAGGTGACCGCCCTGCTCGGTCCGAACGGGGCGGGCAAGTCGAGCCTGGTGCTCGCGGTCGGCGGTGTCCTCGGGCTGCAGGCAGGCTCGGTCCTGCTGAACGGCCGCGACCTCGCCGGGCGCCGGCCCGAGCGGATCCGCGGCGCCGGGATCGCGATCGTCCCCGAGGGCCGGCGGCTGCTCTCGGACCTGACCGTCGAGGACAACATCCGCGTCGCCACCTACTCCCTGCCCCGCGAGCAGGCCCGGGCCGGCCGCGAGCGGGCGCTCGAGCTGTTCCCGGAGATCGGCCGGAGGCTGTCGGCTCCGGCCCGGATGCTGTCGGGCGGCGAGCAGCAGATGGTCGTGCTGGCCCAGGCGCTGGTCTGCGAGCCGCGCTACATGCTGATCGACGAGCTCTCCCTGGGGCTGGCCCCGGTGATCGTCAACCGGCTCGTGCCCCGGATCCGCGCGGTCGCCGAGTCCGGCATCGGGATCCTGTTGATCGAGCAGTTCACCACCATCGCGCTGGGCCTGGCCAACCAGGCCCACATCATGGAGGGCGGCCAGCTGCGGTTCTCCGGGCTGGCCCGGGACCTGCGCGAGCGGCCGGAGTTGCTCCGGTCGGCCTACCTGCTGCGCGGCAGCGCGGCCGCGCCCGGCCCGTCCGGCCCGCCCGCGCAACCCGCAACCCCCGGGGACAGCTGATGCGCGCGGCGGTCACCGAGGGCGCCGGCTCCATGACCGTGCTCGATCGCCCGGAACCGGGTCCGCCCGGCCAGGGCGAGGTCGTCATCCGCCCCGAGGCGGTCGGGATCTGCGGCTCGGACTACCACTTCTTCACCGGCGAGATGTCCGACGCGGCGGGCGGCTCCCAGTTCCCGAGGGTTCAGGGTCACGAGCTGGCCGGGGAGATCACGGACATCGGCGCGGGCTGCCGCCAGGAACTCCAGATCGGCCAGCGTGTGGCCGTCTGGCCGCTGCATCCCTGTGGCCGGTGCTATCCCTGCGCCGCCGGGCGGCCGAACGCGTGCGACCGGCTGACGCTGACCGGCGTCCACCTGGACGGCGGGCTCCAGGAACGCCTGGTCATCGGCCAGCGCCAAACGTTCCCGATCGCGGTCAAAGATCCCCGGGTCGCGGCGCTGGCCGAGCCGGTGTCGATCGCGGTGCGCGCGGTGAACCGGGCCGCGGTAAGGCCCGGGGAACGCGCCGTGATCCTCGGCGCCGGGCCGATAGGGCAGTGCATCGGCCTGGTGGCGCGCGAGCGGGGCGCCGAGACGCTCCTGGTCGACCTGCAGGAGAGCCGGCTGGCGCTGAGCCGGGAGATGGGAGCGCAGGAGGCGCACCTGTGGCGCGACGCGGATGACGCGGTCGCTTTCGCGCGCGAGTGGGCCGGGCCGGCCGGGCCGCCGGTCGCGTTCGACGCCACCGGCGCGGCGGCCGCGACCACGGCGATGGTCGAGATGGTCGCCTCGGCCGGGCGCGCGGTGCAGGTCGGCATGTCCGGCGAGCTGGCCCGGATCCGGGTCGGCATCCTGACCGAGAAGGAACTCGACCTGCTCGGGGTGAGCTGCTGCGGCCGGCACGAGTTCGCCGACGCGGTGGCGGTCGTCGAGCGCAACGCGACCCAGCTGGCCCGCCTGGTCAGCCACGAGTTCGGCCTGGACCGGGCGCCGGAGGCGATCCGCTTCGCGATCGACAACCCGGCCGAGGTCATGAAGGTGGTGATCAAGGGCGCGTGACCGGCCCGCGGCCGGCCCGTGAACGGGGCATACCAATCGATGACAGGCTGTACCTCTCATCGGCGTTGATGCCAGAATGCTAAGCGCGCCGCAGCGTCCGGATCAGGCGCAACGGCCCTGGTAGGCGGGCTGCGCCCGCCCAGACCGGAAGGCAGGAACAAGCTAAATGAGCATCCTGGGTACCCGCGTAGTCCGCACCGAGGACCCGCGGCTGCTGACCGCCGGCGGCACCTACGTGGACGACCTGCGCCTTCCCGAGCTGTCCGACGCGGCGCGGGTCACGTTCGTCCGCAGCCCGATGGCGCACGCGAAGATAACCGGAATGGACACCGACGCGGCGCGTCAAGCTCCGGGCGTGCTCGCGGTGCTGACCGTCCGGGACATGGACGACCTGACCCCCCCGCCGCCTCCCGATCCGGACGCCGAGATCATCGAGGGCGCGCCGATGCCGATCGGCGGTCTCTGGTCCGAGCCGCTGCTGGCCGTGGACCGGGTGCGGTACGTCGGCGAGCCGGTGGCCATGGTCATCACCAGCGACAGCTACCAGGGTGAGGACGCGGCCGAGCTGGTCAGTGTGGACTACGAGCCGCTGCCCGCGGTCATCGGCATCGGCACCGCGTTGCGCACCGACACGCTGCTGTTCCCTGACACCGAATCGAACGTCCCGGTGACCTCGGGCGAGGCGACGGACGACGCGATCTTCGACGGATGCGACGCCGTGGCCGAGGCGACGATCGTGAACCAGCGCCTCGCGCCGATGCCGATGGAGGGGCGCGCGGCCGCCGCGCGCTTCGAGGACGGCAAGCTGACCTACTGGGCCAGCACGCAGAACGCACAGATCAGCCGGTTCATCCTGGCCGGGGTGCTCGGCATGGACCCGGGCACGATCCGGGTGATCACCCCGGACGTGGGCGGCGGGTTCGGCGCCAAGGTCGGCATCGACCGCGACGCGATCCTGGTCGCCTGGGCGGCCCGCAAGACCGGCCGGGCGCTGCGCTGGGTCGAGACGCGCAGCGAGAACCTGGTCGGCATGACGCACGGCCGGGCCCAGGAACAGACCGTCAAGATCGGCGGGACCAGCGACGGCCGGGTCCTGGCCTACCGGCTCGACGTGGTGCAGGACACCGGCGCCTATCCGCGGATGAGCGGCTTCCTGCCGTTCCTCACCAAGCTGATGGCGGTGGGCCCGTACGACATCGCCAACGTGCAGACCAAGTCCCGGGTGGTCGTGACCAACACGACGCCGATCTCCGCCTACCGCGGCGCCGGAAGGCCCGAGGCCACCGCGGCCGTCGAGCGGGCCATGGACCTGTTCGCCGCCGAGATCGGCCTGGATCCCGGCGAGGTGCGGCGCAAGAACCTGATCCCGTCGGACAAGTTCCCCTACACCACGCCGACCGGCGCGACCTACGACACCGGCGACTACGTCACGGCCCTGGACAAGGCGCTGGAGGGAGCCGGCTACGCGGAACTACGGGCCGAGCAGCAGCGCCGGCGCGAGCGCGGGGACGTGCTGCAGCTCGGCATCGGGCTGTCCAGCTACGTGGAGATCACGGCCGCGGACGCGGCGGCCGGCGAGACCGCCCGGCTCGCCGTGCACGGTGACGGCACCGCCACCGTGTACACCGGGAGTTCCGCGCACGGCCAGGGGCACCACACCGCCTGGGCCATGCTCGTCCAGTCCGAGCTGGGAATCCCGATGGCCGACGTCACGGTGATCCACGGCGACACCGACCTGATTCCCGAGGGCATCGGGACGTACGGGTCGCGCTCGCTGCAGCTCGGCGGCGTGGCCGTGCACAAGGCCGCGCTCGACGTTAAGGAACAGGCCCGGAAGGTGGCGGCCGACATGCTCGAGGCCGCCGAAACGGACCTGGAACTGGACGCGGATAGCGGCACCTGGCAGGTCCGCGGCGACCCGGGCACGAGACGCGGCTGGGCCGAGGTGGCCACGCACGCGGGCGAGGACGGGCTGGTGGCCTACGTGCAGTTCTCCGGGGGCGGCGCGACGTTCCCGTTCGGCAGCCACGTGGCCGTGGTCGAGGTCGACACCGAGACCGGCAAGGTCCGGCTGATCCGGCACGTCACCGTGGACGACGCCGGGACCGTGGTCAACCCGGTGCTGGCCGAGGGGCAGCGGCACGGCGGCATCGCCCAGGGCGTGGCCCAGGCGCTGCTCGAGGAAATGATCTACGACGCCGACGGCAACCCGCTCACCGGCACGCTCGCCGACTACGCCGCGATCACCGCGGACGTGCTGCCGAGCTTCGAGCTGGTGCAGAGCGAGACGCCGACGGACATCAACCCGCTCGGGGTCAAGGGAATCGGCGAGGCCGGGACGATCGGCGCCACCCCGGCCGTCCAGAACGCGGTCGTCGACGCGGTCAGCCACCTCGGCGTCCGGCACATCGACATGCCGACCACGCCGTCCCGGGTCTGGGCCGCGATCGACGACGCAACGCAGAACGGAGAAGCCCGGTGAAGGTCACCATCAAGGTCAACGGCAACCCGGTCGCGGCCGAGGTGGCCGATCGCACCCTGCTCGTGCACTTCGTGCGCGAGGTGGCGAACCTCACCGCGACCAACGTCGGCTGCGACAGCACGTCCTGCGGGGCCTGCACCGTCCTGCTGGACGGCAGGTCGGTCAAGTCCTGCACCGTGCTCGCGGCCCAGGCCGACGGGTGCGAGGTCACCACGGTCGAGGGCCTGGCGGACGGCTCCGGCGAGATGCACCCGGTTCAGACGGCGTTCCACGCCGAGCACGGGCTGCAGTGCGGGTTCTGCACGCCGGGCATGGTGATGGCGGCGGTCTCGCTGCTGGACGAGAACCCCTCGCCCACCGAGGAAGAGGTCAGGACGGCGCTGGAGGGCAACCTCTGCCGCTGCACCGGCTACCACAACATCGTCCGGGCGGTGCTGGCCGCCGCCCCGGCGACCAGCGAGAGGCGGTCCGCTTGATCCCGGCACCCTTCACCTACAAGCGGGCCTTCTCGATTGACGAGGCCCTTGACCTGGCCGCGCGGGACGGGGAGGACGCCAAGTTCCTGGCCGGCGGCCACTCGCTGCTGCCGCTGATGAAGCTGCGACTGGCCGTGCCCGAGGTGCTGATCGACATCGGCCGGCTCGGCGAGCTCCGCTACGTGCGCGAGCAGGACGGCCACATCGCGGTGGGCGCGGCCACCAGCCACGACGAGCTCGCGCGCTCCGGCCTGCTGCTGCGCGAGCTGCCGCTGCTGGCGCACGCCGCGAGCCAGGTCGGTGACCCCCAGGTCCGGCACCGCGGCACGATCGGCGGCTCGCTGGTGCACGCCGATCCCGCCGCCGACCTGCCCGCCGTGGCGCTCGCGCTGGACGCGACCCTGGTCGCCCGGGGTCCGTCGGGCTCCCGCGAGATCGCGGCCGGGGAGTTCTTCCAGAGCCTGTTCGAGACCGCGCTCGAGCCGGATGAGCTGCTGACCGAGATCCGGTTTCCGCGGCCAGATTCGCCGGCGAGCTGGGCGTTCCAAAAATTTACGAAACGCGCGATCGACTGGGCGATCGTCGGCGTGGCCGTGCAGGACGGGAACGTCGCCCTGGTGAACATGGGCCAGACCCCGCTGCGCGCGGCCGCCGTCGAGCAGGCGCTGGCCGCCGGGGCGAGCCCGCGGGACGCCGCGGCGCACGCGGCCGAGGGCACCAGCCCGTCGACCGACATCAACGGCGACGCCCGCTACCGCCAGCACCTGGCCCGCGTCCTGGTCGGCCGCGCCCTCGAGGAGTCACGCTCGCGCGCGTGATCACCGCCTGACCGCCGAATCCGGGCCCGCCCCGCCGCTCTGGTCGCGGGGCGGGCGCCGGGTCAGGTCACTGCTCGTGGATCAGGACGCCGCGGATGTTCTTGCCCTCCAGCAGGTCCGTGTACCCCTGGTTCACGTCCTCGAGCCGGTACCGGGTGGTGATCAGCTCGTCCAGCTTGAGCTTGCCCGCCCGGTACAGGTCGAGCATCAGCGGGATGTCGTCGAACGGGTTCCCGCCGCCGAACAGCGCGCCCTCGAGCCGCTTCTGGAACAGGGTCAGCTCGAAGCTGGACAGGTGGATGTTCTTCTTGCCCGGCCCGGCCAGGCCGGTGACGACCACGGTGCCGTGCTTGCGGACGGCGGCGAACGCCGCGTCGATCACGTCCTCGGTGACCACGCCCACGGTGATCAGGGCCTGGTCCGCCCCGACGCCGCGGGTGAGCTCGGTGACCAGCTGCTGGGCCTGCTCCGCGTTCGGCGCGCTGTGCGTCGCTCCCAGCTGCTCGGCGACCTCGCGCTTGTTGGCCAGCGGGTCCACCGCGATGACGTTGGCGGCGCCCGCGATCGACGCGCCCTGCACCGCGTTGATGCCCACGCCGCCGATGCCGTAGATCACCA
>Ga0335072_10005132_pt1 | contig 19306 bp, 22 predicted proteins | sample Lox_Sample_21_FD_206725 | JGI IMG/M metagenome (GOLD analysis project Ga0335072, IMG submission 206725) | Soil microbial communities from Loxahatchee National Wildlife Refuge, Florida, United States - Lox_Sample_2.1 | ecosystem: Environmental > Terrestrial > Soil > Wetlands | place: USA...
GAGATCGGACGCGCCGAACGGCGACACGTCGACGCCGGCGCTCCGAGCCCCATCGATCCCGGCCCGCCGGCCGGCCTCCTCGGGTCCGGCGACGACCCTGAACGCCCGCTCGGCGAGCGCGTCCAGCGGCGTCGGGAACAGCGCGATCGGGTCCGGCACGAAGGCGAAGAGGCGGTGGCCCGCGGAGCGGAACGGCGCGAGTCCGCCCCGGTCGAACGTCGGCGGGGGCGTGAGCGCGGTGAAGGCGAACACCGTGCACGGCGCGCCCAGGCGGTCCGCGAGGTACGCGGTGGCGTCGTCGAGCCGGAACACCCCCGAGGCGATCTCGGCGCCTCCGAGCGTCCGGTCGATCCGGAAGCTATGGTCGATCGTGCGGTCCAGCGGGAGGAACTGGACCGGTCCGTCGCCGTACAGGAGGACGGCGACGCGGTCGCCCTGGCTGAACGCGTACCGCGCGACCAGCAGGGACGCCTCCACGGCGAGGTCGATCGCCCGCGTCCCGGGGCGGCCCTCCCCCATCGGCGGGGTCACGTCGAGCAGCAGCGCGACGTCGATCCGGTTCTCGACCTGCGACTCCTTCACGAGCAGCCGCTCGAACGTCGACCGCTTCCAGACGATCGTACGGAAGTCGTCGGACTCCTGGTACTCGCGCAGGGAGCGGAATTCGGAGCTGTGGCCGCGGGGCCCGCCCAGCACCCGGCCGACCATCTCGCGCCGGAGCCGCTCCGAGATCTCGGTCTTCCACAGCGCCACCTGCGGGACGATCTCCACGGCCCACCGGTCGTCGAGCGCCGTGGCCCGGAACGCGAACCCGAACGTGTCGTGGGCGAGCACGACCGTCGGCCCGATCTCGAGGGCGCCGCGCCGCTCGGCCCGGTAGGCGTAGGCGAGGTCGAGCTCCGGCGAGGGGGAGGAGACCCTCCGGGACGCGGTCGTACACCTCGGCGTAGAACCCCCCGGGACGGGCGGAGCCGAGGCGCAGGGCCATCGTGCCCACCCCGCCGACCGGCAGGAGGGCGCTGTTCTCGGACCGCTGGACCGTGAAGTGCTCCGGTCGGAAGTCGCGCGTGGTGTACGCGAACGCGAGCACATCGACGCCGACGAAGGTGACGACGACCGCGCCGACGAGCAGCAGCAGCAGGTTGAGCGCGAGGAACCCGAGGAGCAGGGCGACGAGTCCTCCGGTGAGGAGACCCCACCCTCGCGGGGTCTGGACCACCCGGGACCGGGCCACCCGTCTCCTCTCCCTGCCCCGGCGCCTAGCGCGGTACCGGCACGCGGTTCACGACGGACTCGATCACTTCGCGGACGAGGCCGAGGGCGCCGAGCGAGTGCTCGGGGGCCGGCGTCGAGCGCGCGGACTCCCGCCGCAGGATGACGCGGTGGTTGAGGACGGCGAACGCGAGCGAACGGATGTCGTCGGGCAGAACGTACCGCCGGCCCTCGAGGATCGCCATGCCCCGGGCCGCGATCATCAGGTGCACGCCGGCGCGCGGCGACGCCCCGACGAGGATCCTCGGGTCGTCCCGCGTGGCGCGCACGATGCTCGCGATGTACTCGATGAGGTCGGGGTGCACGAACGTGTCCGCGTGCTGCGCCCGCAGCCCGTCGATCTCGGCGGCCCCCACGATCCCGGGCGCGACCTCCCGGTCGCGCTCCGCCTCCTGCGTCGTCAGGATCCGGATCTCGTCCTCGCGCCCGGGGTACTGGAGCACCTCCCGGAACAGGAACCGGTCGAGCTGCGACTCCGGCAACGGATACGTCCCCTCCTGGTCGAGGGGGTTCTGCGTCGCGATGACCAGGAACGGCCGCGGCAGCGGATACGACCGCCCGTCGACCGTCACCTGGAACTCCTGCATCGCCTCGAGGAGGGCGGACTGGACCTTCGGGGGGGCCCGGTTGATCTCGTCGGCGAGCAGCACGTTGCAGAACACGGGGCCCGGGCGGAACTCGAACTCGTGGGTCTTCGGGCTCAGCACCACGTTGCCGACGATGTCGAGCGGCAGCATGTCCGGCGTGAACTGGATCCGCCGGAACGACAGGTCGAGGGCGCGCGCGAACGAGCGGACGAGGTAGGTCTTGGCGAGGCCCGGCAGCCCCTCGAGAAGGACGTGGCCGTCGCACGAGAGGGAGATGGCGAGCGCCTCGACGGCGTCGTCGTAGCCGATCACGTTGGCCCCGATCGCCCGCTGCAGGCGATCGAGCAGCGGATTGATCGACGCGTTCCGAACGGCCGCCGGTGGGGCGGCCGCCGCGGCTCCCGACGGGGCGGTGCCGCTCGCGCCCATCACGACCGCTCCCCTCCGCCTTCGAGCCACGGAGCGGCGCGATCCAGCGCGGAGGCGAACAGCTCCCGGGAGCGCTGCTGCCAGACAGGTCCCCGCCAGCGGGTCACGAAGTCCTCGGTCACGACGGACTCGACCCGCTGCGCGTACAGCTGGGCCGCCCGCAGCTCCCGGTCCGCGGCGAGCAGCACGGCCGCTCCTTCGGGGACGGAGCGGCGCAGCGACCAGAGCACGGGCGGCACCCGGGCCGACAGATCGAACCGCTGCGTGAGCTCGAGCTCCACCCGGGACCGGGTCGCGGCGATCGCCGGCACGAGCCGTCCGGCGCGCAGCCCCTCATCGACCCGGTCGAGCGGCGTCTTGATCCACTCCCGGTCCGGCGGGACCGTCGCGAGCACGGGCGGGTCCCGATCGAAGGCGCCGGCGATCCAGAGGGCGATCAGGACGGCCAGCAGGCCGAGCGGAACCCCGTACGTGAGGATCGTGCCGGCGCCGGTCAGCAGGACGCCGCTCACGGCGGTCTCCCGGCGCCCGGGGATGCCGGAGGGGCCCCCGTCCGTTGGCCCGAGAACGCCGTCCGAAACCCGGTCGCGGCCACGGGGCCCGGGCGGCGAGCGAGCGGGGTCTCCGAGTACACCCGCCGAGCGAGGGCGACAGGGTCGCCCGCCACGCGGTCGCGTTCCTGGCCGTACCGGACCGGTTCGTAGAGCGCGTAGAGGTCGAGCAGCAGGGTGGGGAGGAGCCCTGAGTCCGAGCGCAGACCGTGCGCCAGAATGTCGCGGTCGGTCCAGTGCGGCGGGAACGGCCGGCCGAACGCCTGCTCCACGTCGCGCAGCACGAGCGGAAACGCCGCGCGGAGGGCCCCCGCGACGCCGCCGTAGGCCCCCGGCTGCTCGAGGATCTCGAGGGCCGAGCGCGCCGTCGACCCCGCACCGGCGGTTCCGGGCGACCCGGATAGCATCGCCGGGACAGGGCGGAGCCCCTATCATACTTGACGGGGGTGCGGCGGGTCCCTCTCGACGATGTCGCGGGCGGTGGGCACCCGTCGCCGTTAAGCGCCCGACCTACTGGTTCCCTTCCGCATGCCCTGCGCTCCTTCCGCGCCGCGGACCGGGGGTCGCCCGAGGAGCAGGGCTCCGTGACGGCGCCCCCCCTCCGGCCGGGCCGCGTCCCGTTCCGCATCTACCTGCTGGTCGCCTGCGTCGCGATCGCGACCCTGCTCGCGGCGGTAGCGGGCGCCGTGAGCTGGTACTCGGAGTCCGGGACCCTCGAACAACCCGACTACGCGCTCACGAGCACGACCCACTTTCTGCCGGGCTTCGAGGGGTCGATGAACGAGTGCACCCTGTTCTTCTCCTCGAACACGACGATCTGCGGCCTCGTGGCGTACCAGTACAACTCGAGCAGCGGGAGCGGCCTGCTGGTCGGGCTCTGGTGGGGGGTCCTGGGGGTCGCGGTCGGGGCCGCGGCATGCGGGCTCGCGGGCGCGATCGCCCTGAGCTCGTACTTCTCCGGACGGATCCGCACGGCGCGGGCCCGGCGGTGGTTGCTGGTCTTCCTCACGGCCGGGATCTGCGTGGCGCTGGCGGGCGCGATCGCGCTGCCGATCCTGCAGCCCGTGGCCCTGCAGCAGGCCGGGTACTGCGACGGGTTTGACGTGCCGACGTCGCCGTGCACGTCGTTCGCGGGCCAGGTCGCCGGCGTGGGCTGCTCGGGAGGCTCGTGCCTGGAAACCGGGGTCAGTTGGCACCCGGAGGCCGGCTGGTACCTGGCCCTCGCGGCCGCCATCCTCTTCGGGATCGCGCTCGTGATCGTGCGCTTCCGGCCCCTCGGGAAGGTCTGCCCGCGCTGCGGCGGGCAGACTCGCTACTCGGCGCGTTTCTGCGACACCTGCAGCGCTCCCTTGCCGCCGTAAGGCGGGGCGCTGCGCGTACCGCTCCCCGGTGGCGGCGCCAGCTCCGCACGCGACGCGGGCATTCGGGGTCGTACGCCCTGCCGCCGCGTCCGACCGCGCGGGGGGCCCGTGGAGGCGTGAGCGGGTCGGCGCGATCGGCCATCGTTCACCGTTCGCCGACGCTCGGGCCCAAATCTCCCCGCACCGAGCGCCGGGACCGATGCCCGACCGGGGCGCCGTCCGCCGTTGGGTCCCGCTCGCCCCGCCGCTCCGAGCCGACCGGACGGAGGCGCCGACCGCCTTCCGGGACCAGCTCCTCGCGGCCCTCCGGTCCGGCCACGCCGTCGGGGCGGTCTGGGAGGTGCGGATCGACTCGGGAGCTGCGGGGGAGCTCGCGATCCTCACTCTCAACCCCGCCGCTGGCCGGTGGTTCGCGCGTTCTCTCGCCCCGGCGTATGGCTTCGGTCGCTGGCACGCGCTCGATCCTCCGAATTCCCCGGAGCGCGCGGGGCCGACCGTAAGTTCGGGCCGTCGGCGCGTCGCGTGGCCGGCGCCCCTGTGGGCCAGGGAGGGTCCCGGCTTCGCCTTCGACCGCGTCGCCCGGACGCTGCGGGCACTCGCCCCCGGCTGGCGGCTCCGCGTCGGCCTCCGACCGCGGCCTTCCCCCGGCCTCCGCTGGTGGGAGCTCCCTCGTCCGCCGCCGTCGCCGCCGTTCGTCGCCGGACGCATCGAGGGTCGTCCTGCCCCCGCCCCTTTCGGCTCGGCCGAGCGGGGACCGCTCCGCCCGGTCTTCTGGGAGGTCACCTTCCGTTTGGAGGGCCGGACCGAGCGGCGCCCGCCGTCGACGTCGCGGGACCTCGCCCGGGCGCTCGACGTTGCGCTCCGCGACGAGGCCGGGAACGGGATCTCCTTCCGTCGGGGGTCGGGCCGAGCGGGACACGCTCGAGAGGAGCGGTTCGTGGAAGTCGAACTGCTCTCCCTGCTTCCGCCCGCGACCATCGGCCGGGCCGGGGGCGAGGGCGGAACGGAGGGCGTGCTGCCGCTGGGCCGCACCGCCGAAGGGGCCCCGGTCGGCATCCCGATCGAGGCCGACCAAGGGCGGCACCTGGCGATCGTCGGGGAGACGGGGATGGGCAAGAGCTCCCTGCTCGTCGCGCTCGCCGGTCGGATGGATCCCCGGGACTCCGTCCTCGTCCTCGACCCGATCGGGGACACGGCGGCCGCCATGCGACGGATCTTCCGCGAGGCCGGGCGCCCGCGCCTCGCGTGGATCGATCCGTCCCATGCGCCGGTCACCCTGAACGCGCTCGACGGCGCCGCCACCTCCGAGCGCCGGTTGAACGATCTCGTCCACGCGCTGCGGAAGGTGCGGGCGGGGCGGTACTCCGACCCGTTCTGGGGTCCCCGACTCGAGGAGATGCTGACGCGGGCGTTGCACGCCGCCGCCGAACTCCCCGGCGGAACGCTCGGCGATGCGTACCTGCTGCTCGCGACCGGCGGGCGCGCGCCCCGAGCGGAGACCCCGTCCGCAAGGGAGGCGGTGCGCGAACTCGCGGACCGCATCCGGGACCGACCGGACGACGCGGAGGGAGCGCGGCGCCTGCTGTTCGAGGTCGTGCGGAGCCCCGTGCTCTCCCGCATGGTCGCGGCCCCCGCGCCCAGCGGAACCGCCGCCGACCTGGTGGCCCCGGGGTGCGTGACGCTCGTTTCGGGCGGGGCGGCCGAAGTGGGCGAGACGACCGCGCGCTACCTGCTCGCGATCTACCTCGCGCTCGCCTGGTCGGAGCTGCTCGCGCGCTCGGGCTCCGGCAAGACGTTCGTCGTGCTCGACGAAGCACAGTGGTTCGCGCACGAGAGCCTCGCCGAGATGCTGCGGCTCGGCCGCCGGGCGAACGTCCACGTCGTGCTCGCGACCCAGTCCCTCGCCTCGCTGCCCGAGGGGGTCCGCGAAGCGGTCTGGACGAACGTGGCCGACCTCGTGGTCTTCCGCGGGTCGCCCGAGGAGGCGCGCGAAGTGGGGCGGATCGCGCCCGGGGCCCCGGCCGAGGCGATCCTCGCGCTCCCCCGGGGATGGGCCGTGTTCCTTCGGGGGAAGGGGCAGCGCGCGACCTGGATCCGCGCCGCCCATCGCACGCCGAGCGGAGCTACGCCCGCCGCGGCGGCGCCTCCCGCACCGGTCTGCGGCGAGACCGAGATCCTCGAGTGGCTGGACGGGCGGGCCCCGCGCGACCCAGGGGTCCGCGAGGTCGAGATCGCCCTCGCCGACCTGAGGGCCGATCTTCGCCCGGACGACGCGCTGCTGCGCCGGCTCGGGGCCCGGCTCGGCCGCGCCGGGGCGATCGTCGCCCGGCCGGGGCCCCGCGGACCGATCTGGGTGGTCCGGCCGGTCGCGCTCCGGGCGGCGGGGCGCGCACCGGCCGCCGAAAGCCGCGGGCCGGCTGCCGAAGTGCCACAACGCTCTTAGGGGACGAACGGCTCGTTCCGCCGATGGCGGAGCCGGCGGAGGCCCCGGCGCGGACGAAGGCCGCGCCCGGCGGCGGACTCATGGCCCCGGCCACGATCCTGGAGCGCTGCGCGACCGGGATCGAGGGTCTCGACAACATCCTCTCCGGCGGCATCCCGCGCGGCAACATGGTCCTGGTCGCCGGGAGCGTCGGGACCGGCAAGACGACGCTGTCCCTCGAGTTCCTCGTCCGCGGGGCCGAGCGCGGGGAGCGCTCGCTGTTCATCTCGGTGACGGAAGCGTCGGACAAGCTGATGCAGAACCTTTCCACGTTCGAGTTCTTCCGGTCCGAGCTGGTGCTCAACGGCTCGCTCGTCTTCGTGGACCTCCCGGTCGTCTACGACCGGCTCGGCCTCGAGCACGAGGAGCTGCTGCCGGACGAGATCGACATCCTCATCCGGACGATCCGGGACCTCGTCCGGTCGCTGGGCGCGAAGCGTCTCGTGCTCGACTCGCTGACGAGCGTCGGCTACCGCATCCGGAAGGACGAGCGGATCCGCGACTTCATGCTCCGGCTCGGGCAGGCGCTCGCCGACGAAGGGTGCACGGCGCTCCTGGTCTCCGAGGTGAGCCCGACCCCGGGCCGCTACTCGCTCCACGGCGTCGAGGAAGCGATCGTCGACGGGGTCGTCCTCCTCTGGAACACGCGCCGGCAGGGCGACATCCTGCGGGTCCTGCAGGTCGTGAAGATGCGGGGGACGGCGCACTCCCGCGCCCAGTACGTGATGGAGCTCACGCCGATCGGCATCCTGATGGCGCCCCACCTCAAGGGCGGTCGCAGCGAGGGGGCGTAGCCCCGTGCCGGTCGACATCTCGGAGCGGCTGCGCAACCTCCCCGGCGGGAGCGCGGTCACGATCAAGCTGGACCCGCGCGAGTATGCCGACCACTACTTCGCCGTGCTCAACGCGGCGCTCCGGGACGTCGGCTCGGAGCTCGACACCCACACGATCTACGTGACGATCACGAACCCGGCGTCGTTCGTCTGGGGCCTCGCCCAGGCGCTCGACGTCTCCGCCGACCGGATCTCGTTCGTCGACGCGATCAGCCACATCATGATGAACTACGCCAACCCGCTCCCGAACGCGACGTACATCGACAGCCCGCGCGCGCTCGAGGAGATCATGCTCCGCGTCGAGTTCCTGCTCAAGAAGTACCCGCACCCCCGCTCGATCGTGGTGATCGACTCGGTGAACTCCCTCGCGATCCACAACCCGCCCGAGCTGCTCTCCGAGTTCTTCCACATCCTCCTGAACTCGCTGAAGAGCCGCCAGGCGCTCACGCTCGTGCTCGACACCAGCGAGGAGGAGACCTCGTCGATCGAGCAGATGCTGAACCTCGTCGCCGACGAGACGATCGACATCGCCCGGGGAGGCCGCTAGGCGTGCCCGAGTACGCCCAGATCCTCGGGATCCCCGAGATCGACGAGCCGATCGGGACGGCGACGTCGCCGGGCTGGCTCGCCGTGCTCTCCGGGACGAGCGGCTCCGGCGCCCCGCTGCTCGCGAAGCAGTTCGCCCACGCCGGCGTCGGGAGCGTGCCGGTGCTGTTCTACACCACGTACGAGCGGAGCGAGGACGTCAAGAAGGCGTTCGACGACTTCGGCTGGGACCCGGCGTCGATCAAGATCGTCAACCTCGCGGACGAGTACTACGAGCGCGTGCTGCTCCGCGGCCTCGAGGTCGCGAGCGCGCGGGAGCGGGGGCTCAACGCCGACCAGCTCGTGGAGAGCCCGTCGCGCGAGCGGATCGCCCGCTCGTTCAGCCTCACGAACCGGATGCTCGCCGACCTCGCCGCGATCGACTCGCCGTTCCGCCTCGTCGTCGACTCCGTCGACTTCTTCTTCGAGGTCCTGGAACCGAACGAGGTCACCACGGTCGCCCGACAGATCCGCCATCGCTGCCAGACGATCGGCGGCCAGGCGCTCCTCACCGCCCACTCCCTCGGCCACGAGCGCTCCGTCTTCGGCCTCCTCGAGGACCTCGCCGACCTCTCCTTCCACCTGGAGGCCGTCCCCCAGGGGGCGAAGTACGAGCACACCCTCTACATCCAGAAGGTCGGGAACCGTCCGGACCTCGCCCGGATCGTGAAGGTCGAGGTCGGCGAGAACGGCTGGCGGACCGGGTAGCGGCGGCGGGCTACGAAGGGTCCTCCCGGTAACCGAAACCTTATCGGCCGAGCTCCGCTCTCTCGGCGAAGAGGGAGCTCGTGGACGACGTCGTCATCCGTACGCTCGAGAAGGTCCAGCTGCGCGACCCGATCCTGGTCGAGGGGCTGCCCGGGGTCGGCAACGTCGGGAAGCTCGCCGCGGACTACCTGAAGGAGCAGCTCCCGGCGACGCCGCTCGCCACGATCTACTCGAAGTTCTTCCCCCCCCAGGTCTACGTGAGCGAGGAGGGGATCATCCGCCTCGTTTCGAACGACCTCTCCTACTGGAAGGCCCCCAGCGCGGCCGTGCGCGACGTGCTCGTGCTCGGCGGCGACTACCAGGGGATCTCGCCCGAGGGCCAGTACGAGATCACCGAGCGCGTGCTCGACTACTGCCACGGGCTCGGCGTGCGCGAGGTGTTCACGCTCGCCGGCTTCGCCCAGGGGCGCGTCGTCGACGAGCCGCGCGTGCTCGGCGCCGCGACGAACCCGCAGCGGGTCGAGACGATGAAGAAGTTCGGCGTCGTCTTCTCGCGGAACGACCCCGGCGGCGGCCTCATCGGCGCGAGCGGGCTGTTCCTCGGGCTCGGCCGGATCTTCGGGATGGAGGGGGTCTGCCTCATGGGCGAGACGAGCGGCTACTTCGTCGATCCCCACAGCGCCGAAGCGGTCCTGCGCGTCCTCGCGAAGGTGCTGCACCTCGACCTCGACTTCTCCTCGCTGCAGGCGAAGGCGAAGGAGATCGACCGGATCGCGCAGAAGATCCACGACGCCGAGGCCCGGTCCAACGAGGCCGGAGCCGCTCCGCCCGAGCGGCCCCGGGACGACCTCGGGTACATCGGCTGACGGGGGCCGCGGGCCCGCCATGCCGGCCGACGGCGACGCGGGCGCCGACCTCGACGCGGAGCTCGCCCGCGCGGCGGACGCGACGGGGTTCGTGCCGTTCGACCGGTTCATGGAGACGGCGCTGTACGCGCCCGGCCGGGGCCGGTACGCCCGCCGCCCCGGTCCGCTCGGACCGTCGGGCGACTTCTACACCGCGGCCCACGTGACCCCGCTGTTCGGTCGCACGATCGCCGGCCGGATCCGGGAGGTGCGGGCCCGGCTCGGCGCCCCCTCCGGGTTCTCCGTCGTGGAGGTCGGGGTCGGCGACGGCGCCCTCGCGGCGGCGATCGTCCCCGAGCTCGCCGGGGCGGCCGCCGAATACATCGCGGTCGACCGCTCCGAGGAGCTCCTTCGGCCGGCGCTCGAGCGGCTCGCCCCCGTCGCCCACGCGGCGGGCCTCGCGCTCCGGTCGGCCCGCTCGCTCGCCGAGGCGGGCCCGGTCACCGGGGTGGTCCTCGCCAACGAGCTCCTGGACGCCCTCCCGGCCCGGCGCCTGCGCTGGACCGGGACCGCCTGGAGCGAGCTCGGGGCCCGCCGGGACGGCGGTCGGTGGATCGCCGCCGAGCGGCCCGCACCGGCCCCGGTCCGCGACGCACCGGCCCCGGAGGGGCTCGCTCCGGGGCAGATCTTCGAGTACTCGCCGGCGGCGGAGGCGTGGGTCCGGGAGCTCGCGGACCATCTGGCAGGGGGGCTCGCGATCGTCGTCGACTACGGCGCGGGCACGGAGGAACTGCTGCGCGGGCACCCCGAGGGCACGCTCGCGGCCGTGCGGGCGCACCGCCCGATCGCCGACCCGTTCGACCGGCCCGGGAGCGCCGACCTCTCGGTGTTCGTGAACTTCGACCGGCTCCGGGCCGCCGCCCGGCGGGCGGGGCTCGTGGAGCTCGCCTTCCGCGCGCAGGCGGAGGCCCTCGGGGCATGGGGGTTCCCGGAGCGGTTCGACGCGGCGGTGCGGAGCTCGGGCGGCGGCGAGGCCGAGGTCCGGCTGCGCCTGGCCGTGAAGAACCTCCTGTTCGGCTTCGAGCGGTTCCGCGCGCTCGAGCTCGCGGCGCCGGCCTCGGCCGGGGCGCTCCGCGCCCTTACGTGACCGGGCGGGCGGGACCCGGCCGGATCGGCTCGGCCACCTTCGCGTCGATCAGCAGCCGGGCCGTCTCCGCGGGCAGCGAGAGGACGTCGTCCGCGCGCAGGTCGACCGTCTCGTGCCCGACCTCGATCGGTCGGCCGTCCTTCAGGATGCGGACCCACGCGGTCTCCGGCGCCGCCGGGGCGACCGCCGCCTTCGCCGCCGGGGGCGGCACCAGCTCGGGCGGGCGGCTCACGGCGACCGGCGGCAGGACCCCCGCCTGGGCCTCGAGGTACGGGGCCGCGGCGCGCCGGTGGGCGACGAAGGCGGTGAGGAGCGTGTCGAACAGGGTCCGCTCCTCGGCGAGCGCGTTCGGGAGCTCCTTCGGCCCGCCGATGCTCGCCTGGAACGCCGAGGAGACGATCTTCTGGGAGCGCCCCTCCACGAGGTCGCGCGCGATCGAGCTCGCGCGCTGGAACGTCTGGCGCGCGATGTCCCCCTTCTTCCCCGAGGGGTTCTCGCGCATCTCCGCCTCGTAGGCGCGGCGGGTCTCGGCGAGGTACGCCGCCGTCGCGGCGTAGAAGTCGTGCGGCAGCTTCGCGAGGCCCCGGGTCGAGGACTCGCTCCGGCGCCATTCGAGCAGGAGCGTGAACTGGTCGGGCATCGCGCGGGGGAGGGAGGTCGCCACAACCCAAGGACTATAGGAGATATGCGGTGTGGCTCCGCCGAGCGGGACCGTGCCGGGGCGCCGACGGAGCTCGAGGTCCCACGCCCGCGTGCTCCGACCCGCGACCGACGCCTTCGACGGATTCCTCGACCTCTGGTCCCGGCTCCGTGCCGACAGCGCCGAGCCGGGCACGGTCGTCGTGGTCGAGGGGGAGCGGGACGCCCGATCGCTGCGCCGCCTCGAGCTCACCGGCCCGATCGTCCTCGTCCACGCGGGCCGCACCCTCTCGGAGACCGCCCACGCGCTGGCGGCGCGGGCCCGGCGGGTGATCGTGCTCACGGACTGGGACACCGAGGGCGGCCACCTCGCCCAGCGGCTCCGCGAGTTCCTGGAGGCCGAAGGGCCCGTGCTCGACCTCGACTCCCGCCGTCGCCTCGCCCGGATCCTCCGGGGCGAGCTCGTGCACGTCGAGGGGCTCTACGGATGGGCCCGGCGGCAGGCCGAGAAGCGCGGCGATCCGCTCGACCTCGTGCTGGCGCGCGACGCGGCCGTCGCGCCGGTCAGGGAATGACCTTCGTCTGCGTGCGGCGGGTGTCGCGCCGGTTGCGCGCGTACGACGGACGGAACCGCTCGGTCCCCTTCCCCTTCCAGCGGAGCCCGCGGCCCTCGGTCCCCGCGCTCGTGAGCCCGCGGTAGACGCGGCCCTTCTGCGCCGGGGCGCCGATCCAGCGGATCTTCGGGTCGGAGCGGATCTCGGGGTGGTCGGGGTCGACCAGGATCACCTCGAAGAACTTCTGCTTCCCGTCCTCGCCGAGCCAGTAGGAGTTGAGGACCTCGAGGTTCGGATAGTGCTTCTGCGCGCGCTCCTCGGCGATCCGGCGGAGGCTCTTCTTGAGCGTCATCTGCAGAATCCCCTTGTGCTTCGGGCGGCGCCCGGCGATGATCGCCCGCTTGTTCTGCCCGCCGCGGCGGACCCTCACCCGGACGACGAGGTAGCCGCCCTTCGCCCGGTAGCCCACCGCCCGCGCCCGGTCGAGCCGGGTCGGGTGCTCGAGGCGGGTCACCGTGTGGTCGCGGCGCCAGGCGAGGAGGCGCTCGTGCCGGAGCCCCGCGCCCTCGTCGCCCTGCGTGCGACGGAACGAGCGGGCCATGTAGCGATAGACGGAGGTCGACATGGGGCGCGGGCGGGGGACCTAGGGTCGGATTATAAGGCTACCGCCGGCCGCGTCAGCCCGCGGCCGAAACGTCCGACGCCGGCGCGTGCCCGCCGCCGTTCTCCCACGGCAGATGGGCATCGCTCGGCCGCGTCACCTTCGCCGTGGCGTGGCTCTCCGTGGCGACGGCGCGCTCGAGGTGCAGCGTCATCTCGCGCACCAGGCGGTCCATGCGGGAGCGCTCGTCGGCCGGGATCTGCGTCGGCGACTCCCAGACGAGCGCGGCCCCTCCGCTGGTCGGATAGAACCGATACGACATCTCGCGGGCCGCGGGCGGGACCGCGGGGTTCATCCGGGTCAGCTTCGCCGAGACGTGGCTCTCCAGCGGCTCCGTGGTCTCGCTCTTCTCGACCGCGTAGCCGAGCGAGGCGAGATAGTCCGCCACGTACCCGACGAAGCGCTCCCGCCCGATGCCGCGCACCCGAAGCCAGTCTCCGTTACTTTCTGCCATGGAAGGACCCTCGGTCCAACTCGCGCCCGAGGCTCTTGAGGAGCCCGAGCAACATCCGGAACTCCGCCTCGGTGGGCGTAGACCGGCCGAGGACGCGACGAACCAGGAGGATTAAACCCCGTCGTTTGTGCGCCGGGTAGCCGGTCCGGGCCAGCACGGCCCCGAGACGCTCCAGGAACAGCTCCTTTTCGCGCCCGTTCAGCGCGAGCTCTTCGGGGGCCGGGGTCGTCTCCGGATCGGTGGGCCCCTTCGCCCGGTGCACGGCGTAGAGGACGATCGCGCAGGCGTGGGAGAGGTTGAGTGTCGGGAACTCCCGCCGCGCCGGAATGTGGACGAGCAGGTCGCAGGCGTGCAGCTCGTCGCGCCCGAGCCCGTTGTCCTCGGGTCCGAAGACGACGGCCACCCGACCTTCGAGCGGGCGCACGATCTCCCCGAGGCGCTCGGGGCTGACCGAGCGCCGCAGGTAGGCGGTCGAGCGGCCCGTGGAGAGATCGGTGGTCCCGATGACGAGGTCGGCGTCCCGCGTGGCCCGGGCGAGGGTCGGGGCGATCGTGGCGTTCTTCAGCAGCGCGAGGCCGCCCATCGACCGACGGCGGGCCTCGGGACCGAGGGCGGCCCGGGGGGCCACGAGGACGAGCCGCTCGGCCCCGAAGTTCCGGGCGACGCGGGCGACGGCGCCGACGTTGCCGTCCTCCTTCGGACGGACGAGGACGACGTCGATCCGGGCGGTCACCCGGCCGTCCCCTCCGCAAAGAGGCGGGCGACCATCCAGTCGGCATCGAACGGCCGGAGGTCGTCGTACCCCTGGCCGAGCCCGACGAACAGGATCGGCTTCTTCGTGACGAACGCGGTGCTCAGCGCGGCCCCGCCTTTCGCGTCGGCGTCGAGCTTGGTGAGCACGAGCCCGTCGATCCCGAGCGCCTCGTTGAACTGCTTCGCCTGCTCGACGACGTCGTTGCCGCTCAGCGCGTCCCCGACGAACAGGGTGAGTGAGGGGGCGACGACGCGGCGGATCTTCTTCGCCTCCTCGACCAGGTTCTCGTTGGTGTGCTGCCGCCCGGCCGTGTCGACGAGCACGACATCGATCTTCTTCGCGCGCGCGTGCTGGACCGCGTCGAACGACACGGCCGCCGGGTCGCTCCCCTCCTGCTGCCGCACGACGTGGATGCCGAGCCGCTCCCCGTGGACCAGCAGCTGCTCGATCGCGCCGGCCCGGAAGGTGTCGCCGGCCGCGATCACGCTCGAGAACCCCTGCCGCCGCAGCCAGCCCGCGAGCTTGGCGATCGTCGTGGTCTTGCCGGTGCCGTTCACCCCGACGAACAGGATGACGTACGGCTTGGTGGCCGCGCCGCGGATCGCCGCGACGAGGTCGACCCCGGGCCGCGCCAGGATCGCGCGCGTCGACCGCTCGAGCGACGACTTGATCGCCGCCTCCGCCTCGACGCCGAACCTGAGCTTGCGGCCCTCGAGCTCCTTGCGCAGGTCGCGCCGCAGTCGCTCGATCACGGGCAGCGCGACGTCGGACTGGAGCAGCACGATCTCGAGGTCGTCGAGCACGTCCTCGATCGTCCCCTCGCGGAGACGGTGGCCGAGCAGGCCCTCCGTGAAGAGGCCCTCGTCGGCCCCGGACGCCTCGGCGGGGCCCGCGCCCGGCGCGGCCGCGGCGCGCGCGGTGGGAGGAGACCGGGGGGTCGGCGGGGGGCTAGCGACCGTCGGTTCCGCGTCGTCGGGCTTCGACCCGCGCAGCTTCGCCTTAATGGCGGCCCACATCGGGGCCTCCCGAGGACGCGCGGGCGATCGCGTCGAGCCGACGCGACAGGACCTGGATCCGCTCGTCCAGGGTCGCCATCTGGGACTCGATGTCGCGGGTCGCCTGCTCGATGCGGGTGAGCCGCTGGGCGAGGAGCTCGATGACCTTGGGGCGCTCCATCTCGGCGACGACGCCGGAGCCGACGCCGACGAGGACCGGACGGGCCCGGTCGACCCCGCCCCGCACGAACGTCTCGCCGCCGAGCGGCAGCAGGAACTCGGCGCTCGGGTCCGCGCGGTCGATCCCTTCCAGGCTCTCGCGGGCGCGGAGGTGGTCGGCCCGCGAGGCGACGAGGATCTCCCGCTGCTGCGCGAGCGCGTTGAACTGGTCCCGATAGGCGTCGAGACGCATCAGGTCCTCCTGGACCTGCTGCTCCGTGATCTCGGGCGCGGCAGCGCTCATGCGACGGCCGTCACGTCCGCGATCCGGATCTGGTGCCGCTTCACGTGGTGGCACCCGCCGATCTCGGAGAGGATCCACTCGCGGGCCGCCTCGGGCGTCGGCGCGTCGCACGCCTTGGCGAACGACTGCCAATAGCCCCGGCGGGCGTAGAACGATCCGTGAACGGTCCAGCTCGGCATCGGCCCTCGTCCCGCGCGGCCGCTCACCCGGGTGGCCCACTTAACCCTATCCGGGCGGCGGCGCGGACTCCCGTTCCTGGGCGGCGACGAAGCGGTCCCGCTCCTTGAGCCAGCGCAGCTGCCGCTCCCGGAGCGCGGTGTCGGAAGGGCCTCGGGGCGTCTCGTCCGGCGGGGGCTCGGAGCCGCTCGGAGGTTCGACCGCGGGGACGCGGGGCTCGCCCGGGGGCTCCGTCGGCGACGCGACGTCGAACCGACGCTGCGTCAGGAGGTGAGCCGGGCGATGTTCTTCCACCACGACGCCACCTCCTCGTCGGTCAGCCCGACGGTCGGCGAGAAGAGGACCCGCTCGCCCCAGACCTCGCGCGCCGCCGGATACTCGTCGACCGTCAGGGGAAGGACGACGCCGTCGGCGTGCGCACTCTCCGCCGCCGTCGCGAGGGCGGCCCGTACCGCCTCGGGGTCGTCCGCGACCGACACGGCCGGGGTGGTCGGGTCGAACCGGGCGAGCACGCCGCGCACGAGCGGCTCGCCGTCCGGGACGCTGACGAGGCCGACGCGACAGCCGCGCTTCATCATGAGGAACGCTCCGAGCGCGCCCCGCGGCCCGTTCACGAACGCCACCAGCCGTCCGGCGACCCCGAGCGGCAGCCCGCCCGGCCCGGTGTCCCGGTCGAAGTACAGGTACGTGATCGGTCCCCGCACTTCGACGAACAGTTCGACGTCGGGGTGCTCGAGGTCGACCGTGAGCCGCCGGTCCGGGAACCGCTCGAGCACGTCGCCGCCCAGGTCCCGCGCCAGCTCCTGGCTGGTGAAGGGATGGGAGCCCGTGCGCCGGGCCCGAACGGCGAACGACGCCCCGGGGACGAGGCGGGGATCCGCCAGAGCGAGGAGCCGGTCCCGGATGACCGCCCGATCGGTCGGCACCTCGGTGACGACGCTCACCGACGTGACCCCGAAGATCCGACGCAGCACCTGGGTCGCGCGCGCCCCGTCGTCCGCCTCGACGTAGAGATGGCCGTGATCGGCCCGCAGGCGGCCGGTGATCCCCTCGCGGACGAACTGGTCGAGGATGTTGCGGCGCAGCGTGCGCTCGAACTCCCGTCGCACCGGCGGGGATTTGAGGGCGAGCTCTCCGTACCGGACCAGCAGCTCCGTCGCCATCGGGAACGGTTAAGACGGGGGCTCCCGTAAAGCGCTTCCCGGACGGAGATGGTCGATCGTTCGCCGCCCGGTCCGCCGAGCCCCCCGCCCTCCGACCCGTGGGCGGAGTTCGTGGCCGAGGCGGTGGCCGCGCTCTCCGCCGGACTGCGGACCCTGGTGCCGTCCGCGTCGTGGGAGGGACTCGAGCCGATGCTCGAGCTCGAGGGCGGGCCCGACGGGGAGATCGCTTTCCCGGCGTTCCGCGCCGCGGCGCTCGCTCGGCGCCCGCCGAACGAGCTGGCCGGGGCGCTCGCCGCGGCCATCGCCCCGTCGGCGCTGCTCACGTCCGTGAGCGCGAAGGGCGGCTACGTCAACTTCCGGGTCGCCCCCCAGGAGCTGGTCAGCCGCACGCTTTCGGCGGTGCTGCTTGGCGGGGCCGCGTACGGCCACGGCGCGCCCGCCGCGGCCCCGGTCTGCGTCGAACACACCAGCGCCAATCCCACGGGGCCGTTCCACATCGGTCGGGTTCGGAACGCCATCATCGGGGACACCCTGGCGCGGCTGTTGCGCGCGGCGGGACACCCCGTGACCACCCAGTACTACGTGGACGACATGGGGCGCCAATCGGCGATGATCACGTGGATCTGGAGCCTGCCTCCGGACCAGTGGCCGGAGCCGATCCGCGCGGCGAGCGACGCCGACCCGGGGTCGGAGGAGAAGCCCGACCGTCGCTGGGGCCGACCGTACCCGGCGGTGAGCGCGTACCTCAAGGATCACCCCGAGGCCGCGCAGCAGGTCGCCGACCTCGTCCAGCGCCTGGAGGGGGGCGACCCGCCTCCGCGGCACCGCGAGCTCGCCGAGGCGATCCTCGGCGGGATGCTCGCCTCGCTCGGTCGGCTCGGGATCGGCTTCGACGAGTTCGTGTGGGAGTCCTCGTTCGTGCGGGACGGCTCCGTGGAGCGCGTCCTCGCCCGGCTCGCGGCCGCGCCGCACGCCGTCCACGAGGCGAACGGCGCCCTCGCGATCGACGCGACGTCGTACAACCTCCCCAAGGAGTCGGCGCACGTGGTCGTTCGGCGGGGCAACGGGACGAGCCTCTACGTCACGCGCGACATCGCCTACCATCTCAGCAAGTTCGCCCGCTTCGACCGCTGCGTCGACGTGCTGGGGCAGGACCACCAGCTGCACGCGCGGACCCTCAATGCGCTGCTGGCGGAGATCGGAGAGGCCCGTCGGCCGGAGTTTCTGATCTATCAGGACATCACCGTGCCCGAGGGAGGCCGGATGTCGACCCGCGGCGGCTCGGCGGTGGGGCTCGACGAACTCCTCGAGGAGGCGGTGGCCCGAGCGACCCGGGAGGTCCGCGCCCGTCGGGACGACCTCACCGAAGCCGACGGCGCCCGCATCGCGGAGGCCGTGGCGACCGGAGCGGTCCGCTACCACATCGTTCGGGTCGCCCCCGAGAAGCCGGTCGTCTTCCGCTGGGACGACGCCCTCTCCTTCGAGGGGCGCAGCGGACCGTTCGTGCAGTACTCGTACGCGCGCGCCTCGAGCGTGCTGCGGAAGGGCGAGGTCGAGCAGCCGCCCTACCCCTTCGACGCCGGCCGGCTCGCGCAGGGCGAGGAGTACGCCCTCATCCGGGTCCTCGCCCGGCTCCCCCGCACCGTCGCGCAGGCCGCGCGCACCCACCACGTGCACACGATGGCGGGCTACGCGCACGACGTCGCCGACCAGTTCAATCGATTCTACCACGCGGTGCCGGTGCTGACGTCGGGCGACGACCGCCCGAGCCGGGTCGCGCTCGTGGCGGCGGCGCGGCAGACCCTCGGGAACGCGCTCGACCTGCTCGGGGTGCCCCGGCTCGAGACGATGTGAGCCCGGGCGCCCACCCATATCTTTAAGCCGGGGCGCAATCCGGCCGCATGGCATCGGTCCGCGACGACTTCAAGTCGTTCATCAACCGCGGCAATTTGGTCCAGCTCGCGATCGCGTTCGTGATGGGCGCCGCGTTCTCCGCGCTCGTCACCGCCCTCGTGTCCGACATCTTCACGCCCCTCATCGGGATCGCCGGCCATTTCGACTTCTCCTCCTGGCGGCTCACGGTGAACGGCAGCACGATCCTCCAGGGGGCGTTCCTGAACGCCGTGATCACGTTCGTGATCGTCGTGCTCGTCGTCTTCTTCGCGATCGCGCTCCCGTACCAGCGCTACCAGGACCGCCAGGCCGCGAAGGCGAAGGCCGCGGCGCCGACGACGAAGCAGTGCCCGGACTGCCTTTCGAGCATCCCGCTCGCGGCGAAGAAGTGCGCGTTCTGCACGTCGATGCAGCCGGTCCCGGCGGCCGCCGCCCCGTCCGCCTAGATCACGTCACGGTCGGGTCGACGACCCCGGCCTCGGCGAACCCCTTCGCCCGGAGACGGCAGGCGTCGCAGCGGCCGCACGGTCGGGCCCCGCCCGCGTAGCAGCTCCAGGTGAGCCCCCACGGCACCTGCAGCCGCTCGCCCAGCCGAACGATGTCGGCCTTCGAGAGCCGCAGCAGCGGCGCCCGGACCCGCACGCCGCGTCCGGTCTCCACGCCGACCTTGGTGCCGAGCCGGGCGACGCGCTCGAACGCAGCAAGGAACGGCGGCCGGCAATCCGGGTAGCCCGAGTAGTCGATCGCGTTCGC
>Ga0335072_10005134_pt1 | contig 19305 bp, 13 predicted proteins | sample Lox_Sample_21_FD_206725 | JGI IMG/M metagenome (GOLD analysis project Ga0335072, IMG submission 206725) | Soil microbial communities from Loxahatchee National Wildlife Refuge, Florida, United States - Lox_Sample_2.1 | ecosystem: Environmental > Terrestrial > Soil > Wetlands | place: USA...
ACCAGCATGGCGCCGGTGACGTTCTTTGTTCGGGAGGAGGCGTTGTGGATGGATGGGTGCCTGGCACAGCGACAGATCCCCGAGGCGAATCTGAACGCGTGTCTCAGCGAACTCGCCAATCGCGTGCGGTCCCTCCTGAGCGAGCGCGGGGCGACGTTTGCAGCCGATCTGATCCGCATGATGGGCATGCCTGCTGAGGAGGTTCATCGCGCTCTGTGGGAGCTGGTCGCGGCGGGTTTGGTTCATGCCGATGGCTTCGACAGCCTGCGCATTCTCATCGATCCGCGACGGAAGCGAGGTTTGACCACTCCGGGCACGAAGGCCAACGGAAGGCACGCTTCGGGCCGTTGGGCGCTGCTGGTCGAGCCCGAGGAGCCGGTTCCGGTGGACGAGTTGAAGCATCGCAACGCCGAAGCGGCGGCGCAGGCAGCCGCACGACGCGACCAGCAGATCGAGTCAGCGTGCAGAATGCTGCTGCGGCGTTACGGGGTTGTGGTTCGGGATGCGCTGGCGCGGGAAACCACGGTTCCGCCATGGCGGGAACTGGTGGGGATGTTCCGGCGCCTGGAGGCGCGAGGTATCGTGCGCGGAGGCCGCTTCGTATCCGGATTCGGAGGCGAGCAATTCGCTCTGCCTGAGGCTGCCGATGCACTCCGCGCCAACCGAACGCGCACTCTGGCAGATATGCCGGTGCTGACCATCGCCGCCGCCGATCCGATGAACCTCGTCGGTATCGTGATCCCCGGTGAGCGTCCTGCATCGATTGCGGGCAACACGGTTACGCTCCCGCTGCCAGCGACCGAGGCCGAGGCGAGCGTGATCGAGACGGCGGGTTCTCCGATGGGAAAACCGCAGGCGTTTCCCTTCGACGCGACGCCTCTGCAAGGCGGCGCGCTTGCCTGACCCGAGCGACAGCTCAGAACCGAGTCCCGAACTGCGGACCGAATCCCGCCCTCTCGTCGAGGGCGAAGACTTCTATCGCGAAGGGCCTTACGTGGTTTTCACCGAGGCGTATCATCGTCGGCGCGGATATTGCTGCGGCTCGGGATGCCGACACTGTCCGTGGCGCGACGAGCGACCCGCGTAATGTCGCGTTCCTTTGTATGCTTGGACAGCATGACTAAGCTTTCGCATTTTGACGATGCAGGCGAAGCGCGCATGGTGGATGTGAGCGGCAAAGCCGCAACGCGTCGCGAGGCGGAGGCGTCGGTCTTCGTAGCGCTGAATGCCCAGACGCTGGCAGTGCTCCCGGAGAATCCGAAAGGCAATCCGCTGGAGGTGGCCCGCATTGCCGGGATTCAGGCCGCCAAACGGACCGCGGATCTGATCCCCATGTGCCATCCGCTGCCGCTGAGTTTCGTGGATGTCCGCACCGAGGTTGTGGCCGGCGGCATCGCGATCCGCGCGATTGCAGCAACAACGGCGGGCACGGGCGTGGAGATGGAGGCGATGACCGCGGCTGCGGTCGCGGCGCTCACGGTCTACGACATGTGCAAGGCGCTGGACAAAGGCATCGTGATCCGCGATCTGGCGCTGGAGCGCAAAACGGGCGGCAAGAGCGGCGATTTTCAGCGCACGAAAAGCATCGAGAAATAGTCCTTCCATCAGACAACCCAGGGCCGGCCGCTCTCATCTTCGCTCAAGACTTGGTGCGCGCTTGCATCGCAGCGTCGGTTCGGCCAACGTGAACCCGCTGCGCCACGTCTATCAGGCGGTCATCGATGCAGCCGGCAGTCCGTCAAAGGTGAGATCATTACCCCAAAAGCCAGCCCTTGCAGCAATGAAGCTTGCGCATCGGCTCGGCATCTCACCCCTGGGCCCCTGTCACTACTGGATGATCGCGGAAGACTTCATGTTCGATACATCGAAGATCCAGGCGCGCCTGGGCTGGCGGCCCGCGCTCACCAGTGAAGAAATGCTGGTGCAGGCCTATCGCTACTACGAGACGCGTGGCGAGGAGATTCACCAGCGGGAGAGCATCGCAGCACACTCGCGTGCGCCCATGGGCGTCATCCGCCTGCTGAAGTGGGTTTCGTGAGCACCGACGGTTCGGCGAATGCGGCATTGCGGGCTGACCCGGTCGCGTGGCCGGAAGAGCCGATCCCTGGGCCTGAACCGCGGCCGATTCTTATCGAAGACGAAAGCCGTGAGGAACGGCGCCAGGCACGCGCCGCGCGCCTGCGGCAATGGACCCAGCTCAGCGTGCTCCTGGCATACGCTGCCGTGGTCGCCGTCGGCATCGCCTTTCATGAGCCATGGGCGGACGAAGCGCAGGCCTGGCTTCTGGCGCGCGATCAGAGCTTCTGGCACCTGATGTTGCACTCCATCCGCTATGAGGGCTCGCCAGGATTGTGGCATGCCATGCTCTGGGGACTGGCTCGTCTGCACGTGGGTTACGTGGGCATGCGCTGGTTCTCGGGAGTCATCGCCCTGGCCGGTGTGTACGTGTTGCTGCGCTGGTCGCCGTTTCCCCTGGTTTTGAAAGTCGTGATTCCGCTCGGATTCTGGTTTGCGTACCAGGATGCAGTCGTTGCGCGGAGCTACGTGGTGTTTGCCCTTCTGGCCTTTCCCGTCGCGGCGATTCTCCGCGGCATGGCCGCCGACAATGCACGGCCGCAACGCAGCCAGTTGGTTTGGCTCGCCGAACTGCTGGGCCTGATGGCGAACCTTTCGGTACACGGATTCATCGCTTCGATCGGATTCGCCATCGTTGGACTAGCCCTGCTGCGCAGGAAGGCCCGCGCGGGTCTGCACATTTCGAAGAGGATTCCGGCTGCGATTCTTGGCTGTTTCTGGCTCTTCTTCGCCGTCACGGTGTTTCCGCCCAGCGATGTGAGTTTTCCGGCGAGCAGGAATCTGCAAATGTCCGCGGAGAAGATATGGGGTGTGTTCGGAAACCAGACGGCCCGTGCCGAACTTCAGCAGGAGAAAGAACAGGGCGATCGTGCGCAGCCGGGAGAGCTGCCGATGCAGCCGGGCCACGCCTTCCAGAAGACACCGGGCAATGCGCGCTGGCATAAGATCGCACGAATCCTCGGACTCATCACCTTTCCGGTTACGAACTTCCGATACCTTCCGCTTGGCGCGTGCCTGCTGATCGTCGTACAGGCTCTGGTTTTTGGGCGGGGACGCGGGCAGATCGGCTGGACCGGCCTGCTGCCCTGGGCGCTGATGATCGCGACTTTCTCGTGGATGTATCTGGCGCCGCGCCATGCGGGCATGATCTGGGAGTCGTTGATCGCGGCCCTTTGGCTGACATGGCCGGCCGACCGATCGGCGAATTGGAGGTGGTACGAAGTCTGGCTGCCGCGCGTGACTGCGGCCGCCCTGGTGCTGGTGGGCCTGAATCAGATGCAGTGGACCGCGCATGCGCTGTGGGAGGAAATCCACAAGCCGTATTCGGGCGACGAAGCCATGGCGAGGTGGCTCCAGGCCGACGAGGCCGGGAAACATGTTGCCGGCTTCGACTATCACTCTGTCGGGGTCACGGCCTGGTTTCATGGTCCGCTCTATTTCAATCAACCCGCAACCTACTGGATCTGGAGCCAGCAGCCGCGCATCGACGCGCGCGCGTCCTTCACGATCGCCACGCACCCCGATGTGATCGTTGTGGGCGGCTGGAACTGGAGCCAACACAACGCCGACATCAGCGAGGACTGGCTCAAGCCCGATCTGGCCACGCTGAACAGTGTTCCGCTCAACGACGCGTTTCACATTGTCGAATACGCTGAGGCGAATGGTTATCGCGAGACCCACCGCTTCTGCGGGCACGCCTTCATGCGCAGCGGATACTCCGAGGAACTCTGCCAGGTCGCGCTCGAGCCGGTGCCCGGTTCGATTCCGCCCGCGCCGGAAGTTCAGTCCAGTCTTACCCCGGTCCCCCTCGGAACCACGCTAAAATAGAGCGACAGGCAGACTGGACGGCCGCTGAGGGGGAGCGTAAGCGAACCAGCAGAGGAAAGTCCGGACTCCGCAGGGCAGTGTGCCGGATAACATCCGGGACCTGAGCGTCAAGGCTCAGGGACGGCCAGTGCCACAGAAAAGAAACCGCCCGCGCCTCGCAAGGGGTCAGGGTAAGGGTGAAAAGGTGCGGTAAGAGCGCACCGCTCCGGCGGTAACGGCGGAGGCAGGGTAAACCCCACGCGGAGCAAGACCAAATAGGGAACGAGTCCGGCAGCAATGCCGGCACGCGCTGGTCCGGCGCGGCAGCCCCGATCGGGGCATCCTGCAAAGGATGAAAGTTCCGGGTAGGTCGCTATACAGGAGCGCCGCAGTAATGCGTCGCCCAGAGGAATGGCCGTCCTCGACAGAATCCGGCTTACAGGTCTGCTTGTTCTGCATGGCCCCGGTCTTCCGATAAGGAGGCCCGGGGCCTTCAAATTTGCGTTAATTCCCGCCGATGTGCCGGGGTCGCCAACCCGGTGTCACGCATTCCATTCACTCAGCTTCGCTACGTTAGTCGTGGTCCCGTGCGGAGGCTCGATGCGTAGTGCAGAGTGGATGCAGGGAGGATTCGCTGTGCTTCTGGCGGTGGCGGCATGTCTGGTTCCGCTGCCTGCGGTGCGGCGCAGACGGATTACGATCCTCGCCCTGGTCGTTGTCGGCGCGGTGGCCTTTGCGTGGTCGACGTCGTTGTGGCTGCCCGCGGCGTGGAGCACGACGATTCGCGACTGGCTGCCGGTCGGCCTGATGCTGGTGCCTTACTGGCAGACCGGGCAGTTCTTCACTGGGCCCAATCTGAAGATTCAGCATTGGCTGATGGATCTGGATCGACGCTGGCTTACGTACACCTCCCGGCGGATCGGCACCGCACACACGCGGCTGGGGCTGGGCTTTGAGATCGCCTACGTCTTCTGCTATCCGTTTGTACCGCTCGGGCTCGGGGTGTTGTACCTTGCCGGGCTACGGAATCGCGTCGACGAATACTGGTTCGTGGTTCTCGCGGCGACGTATCTCTGCTACGCAATCACGCCGTTCTTTCCGGCCATGCCGCCGCGCGAGGTGGCGAAGGCAGGCGAACCGATAAACGCGGCTCAACGGGGTGACCGCGCCAATCGCGGCCAGGTTTTCAATCGCTGGCTGCAGGGGTGGGGCAGCATTCACGCCATTTCTTTCCCGAGTGCGCACGTTGCTTCCACGCTGGCGGTTTCTCTGGTGCTGACACGCCATCTGCACATCGTAGGTCTCTGTTTTCTCTTCGTGGCGGGATCTGTCGCGGTGGCTGCCGTCGCGGGGCGCTACCACTACACGCTCGACGTACTGCTCGGCGCAGCGCTCGCGCTGGCGGTCTTCACCATGAGTTACGGTCTTTTCTCCACGCGCTCTACATTCCCGCCGCGCGCTTCGGAAAATCCGCAAACAGGCTTGCCACGAAATCCAGCATGAACAGCGGATGGACCGGCTTGGCCAGAATCTCGAACATGGTGCCTTTCTTCGCTGCTTCTTCCATGAGCGCCGGCGTGCCGGCGTGCCCGGAGAACAGCACCAGATGACAAGCAGGGCGGTTGGCTTTGAGAACCATGGCCAGATCGATGCCGTTCATGCGGGGAAGCATCACATCGAGAATGGCCAGGTCGGGCTCCCACATCGCGATGGCCTCGATAGCTTCTTCGGCCGAAAGCGCGGTGCGTACTGCATAGCCATGCTTTTCGAAAATGAGGGAAAGCGATTCGGTGATGGCTGGATCATCATCGACGATCAAAATGCCGCGGGGTGCACCGATCCCCTTCACGGGAACCTCCTGAGGGGAAGACGATTGGGTCGGGCGAGGCCTCACCGATCCGCATGCCTTGGCGATCTCGGACCGTCGGGTGACCGGGCAGATTGAGGTGCGAACAGCCGAGTAACCGCTTACTACGATGCAAGCAGCGTGGTCGGTGGTTTGCCAACTTAAATTGGAGGGTTTCCTCAGGGCACCCCTGAATCTTAGCGGAAGTGCTCCCAGCCTCCGGGCGTGATCAAAAGTGATTTCCCCTCAGTGGTTTGCAGGCTGATGAGGGCGCTTCGGTTTCGCGGGCGTCGTTGTCGGATCGTCCCGATCCTGTGGACGGAAACTCCGGCGATCCGTCGCGGGACGCGGACCTCCGGCCGCGCCGTGAAGAGCAGTTCGTAGTCCTCCCCGCCGTGAAGCGCGAGCTCGACGGCGTTTTCCCGTTGAGCAGCCCTTGCGTGAATCGGCAGAGTGCGCTCGTCCAGAGTGGCTGCCACGCCGGACAACTCGCACAGGTGGGTGAGGTCGGTGGACAATCCGTCGCTGATGTCGATCGCTGCGCTGGCCCGTCCGCGCAGCCGCTGCCCGACTGTGACCCGCGGTTCGGGGAACAGATGCGGATGATCGGGCCCGAGACGGGTCACGTTGCGGAACCGACGTGAGCGCTGTTGCAGAGCCGCCAACTCCGCTGCGGCTCCTCCCAACGCACCGGTGACATAGAGCACGTCTCCTGGTTTGGCTCCCGAACGCAGCATCGCCTTGCCCCGCGGTGCCTGCCCCAGGGCCACGATATCGGCGAGGATCAGGCCGTCGTGCGCTTTCCCGATCGCCGGCGATTGCGCGGTGTCTCCCCCGGCCAGCGGCACGCGGTAACGTCGCGCGAGGGCAAGAAACCCGTTCAAAAATCGATTCACCCATGCCGCGGGCAACCGCGCCGGAATTGCCAGGGAGAGAAAAACCGCCAGCGGCTCGGCTCCCATCGCCGCCAAATCGCTCAGTCCGCGCGCCAGGCAGCGGTGCCCGACGGATTCCGGCGGATGCCATGCACGACGGAAGTGTCTGTCCTCGAGCGTGAAATCTGTCGTGATGCAGATCTCGAGTCCCGTGCGTGGCTGCAGGATCGCGCAGTCATCGCCGATCCCGAGGCGCACGGAGCGCGAGGCCGCAAGCCCACTCTTTGCCTGACGGCCAATCGCATCAATCAGAGCGAATTCGCCACGAATCGTGCGGGATGTGGGGCGTGAGGACAATGCGGCGGCCTGGCATCAGCATACCCGCACAGTTTCGCGGGACCCATTTTGCATCCTGGAACCGGATGCTTATTCTGAAGAGGGTGTCTATGTCAGAGCAGAGCGAAGCCCTCTGGAAGAAAATTGAGCCGTACATCGTCGAAGGTGGCGCTGCAGTTGGCGATCGCGCCGCGATGGAAGCCTTCCTCGAGTTGCGCCTCGCGCTTGAGGCAGGCCTTGTGCGTGCCGCTGAACCGGATGCCGCATCGCCCATCGGATGGCGTGTGAATGCCTGGGTCAAGCAGGGCATTCTGCTCGGCTTCCGCATCGGGCAGCTCCAGGCCATGGGCTACGGTCTCTCTTTTATCGACAAAGACACGTATCCCGCGCGCCGCTTTACGACCGAGCACGGCATCCGCATCGTTCCGGGTGGATCTGCGGTTCGCGCCGGCGCCTTTCTCGCTCGCACCGTCGTCATGATGCCGCCGAGTTACGTCAACGTTGGCGGGTATATCGATGAGGGAACGATGATCGATTCCCACGCCCTGGTGGGCTCCTGCGCACAGATTGGTAAGCGCGTGCATCTGAGTGCTGCAGCGCAGATCGGTGGCGTCCTCGAGCCGGTTAACGCCAGCCCGGTCATCCTTGAAGACGATGTTCTCGTCGGCGGCAATTGCGGTGTGTATGAAGGCACGATCGTTCGCAGCAAAGCGGTACTTGCTGCCGGAACGATCCTGACGCGCGGCACGCCTCTTTATGATGCAGTGCGCGGTGAGGTGCTGCGCGCGGACAAGGACAAGCCGCTGATCGTTCCGGAAGGCGCTGTGGTCGTGCCCGGAGCCCGCGCCGTGTCGAATGGGAAAGGCAATAGCTGGGGGCTCAGCGTCTATACACCCGTCATTGCCAAGTACCGAGATGACAAGACCGAACTCAGCCTGGCGCTGGAAGATTTGCTCCGCTAACTACGCTTCTCGTTCCATCGGTTCATGCAGAAACGGCAGCGGCGTGCCATTGTTCGCCGCCCAGCGAATGCTGGCGATCAGATCGCCCATATTCGGTATGGTGACGCCCTGAAGCGGCAGATAAACTCCCAGACAGTTCTGTCCCCATAAGAAATTGGCCATAAGGAACAGCAGCTTATAACAGCCCGGCCATTCCGATTCTGGCATCTTCTGGCCGTCCGGATAATCCACTTCCAGCCAGCCGCGGTGGCGGTCCCAAACGTGTTGTCGCACCTGATTGGGCTCGTGCCGTGGTTTTCCATATTGCGCCTTTCCACCCCGAATACCGAAGCGCACGTCGGAGACTCGAATCAGCCATCGCCCTCCATGGCGGCGGGCTGCGACGGACGGCGTATTGTCGGACTCGCCCCATGCCTGGGTGGCAAGATTAAGGATGGCCTCGCGCGTCAGGTCGATGGGCTTCTCGAAAAGCAGAACCAGGGAAGGAAACCTCTCCTCCTCATCAGGAGATCCCGTCATCACACTTCCCAGGAACCGGGCCGCTCGTCGAATCATGCGCGACCCATCTTACGATGTCGCAGCGCGAACAAGAAAGCGTTTTTTTGACGGATAGCTGACAGGAACTACAGGCGATTGTAACTACGAACTTAGATTACTTAGCAGAGAAATAATAACCGGATTTCTATGGTTCACAGGGATTCTGCTATCGAAAGATGCCTTGAACCACAGGGCAAACTGAAGTTGGGAAGCCCTGCGCCGGCGAACGCCCCTACGCCACTTCGCTGATCTCTCGTGGTTCGCGCTCGATGCTGCGGTTCGTCATGAATCGCTCAAGAGCCTGCATCGCGCACCCCTGCCCGCAAAGATGATGCATATCCGGATTGCGGCTTTCGGCAAAATTCCAGGGCAACAACGTGAACCGCTGTCCCGGCTGCCCTTCGTCAAAACACGGAACATCGCCCAGCACATACATCCACCAGTGGTTGGAGTCACCCTTTTTCTTGCCGCAGATATCGCAGTGAAAAGATACGTCCCAAACCATGGTTTACTCCTGAACAAACACCCTCGTGACTACGGTACAACGGAATCGGGCCCGCAGCATTAGCTCTTCCGGGGGAGCCCTCTGGATTTCCATCCGACAGGCTCGTATTGTAGTGCTGCCATGGTTTGTACGCGCTGCCACGCGACGGAATTTCGGCTCTCGAGCCTGCGTTTGCGCGATCTGGAGCACCTGGCGGTGCTGCAATTTCCCGTCCGCTGCCGTTACTGTCATCACCGCACCTACGGAAGTTTCCTGCTGGCGCTGATGCTGTTTCAGTTGCGCCGTCATCATTTTGGCAGCAGGGAAGGCGCTTAGCCGCGCTTCCCTGCCTGTCATTCTGTGGATGCGTGGATGCCGGGATCGGTCGCTGTCGTCGCCGCTTCACTCCTTTTCGAAATCACCGGCATCGTTTTGGCGCATTTCCCCGCCCTGTCCGTTCACAATGTGAATTTCACTTTAAAATTTCGATCCCAACTCAGTTTCAGGAAACGGTGACCGAGGATTGCCCGGTCTTTCCAGACCAACCTCCCATCGATTCACCCGAAGAATCCGCCTCTTCGTCCAGGACTTCTACGCCAGCCTACTGCGGTGTGGGGCCTCGCACAATCTGGACCAGATTGTCCGGCTGAATGTGCTTCGCGAAGGCCGCCTTCACATCGCCGGATGTAAGAGCGTAATACTTCTTTGCCGCCCGAATCGGCTCGTCGAGCGGCAGCCCCACCTGCGCGCGCCCCAGCAGCCCGCCGGCGACTGCATCTTCGCTCGATTCGCTGAGGGGAATTTGCCGCAACAGCAGGGCTTTGGCCTGATGGAGTTCTGCGTCGGATACATCCTGAGTCCGCATCTGATCGAGATCGCGAACGATGAGCGCCCGCGCCTTCGACACATTCGGCGGATCGCAACCGTAGTCCACCGAGTAGCTGGCGCGTGTCTTTGAGGCGTCCATGCTGACGTTGACGTTGTACACGTAGCCCGCCACCTGGCGCAGGTCATGATACAGCCGCGTGGCATAGAAGCCACCGCCCAGCACGTGATCGCCCAGTTGCAGCGGATAGTAATCCGGATCGAAGCGGTTGATGTCGATCTGCTCGGCCAGGATTACAGAATCCTGGACCGCCTGCGCATCCGGCACATTCGCTGCCGAAGCTTTGTTCACGGGAATCGCGGGCAAGGTCGTGTTCGGTTCCGCGCCGGTTGCTTTCCAGTCGCCGAACCATTTCTCGATGACGGTGCGCGCCTCATCCGCGGTCACGTCACCGACAACCACAATCGTTGTCAGATCCGGGCGTACGGTGGCTGCGTGATACTGCTTCACCTCATCGAGCGTCAGCTTCATCACGCTCTGCGGTGTGGCTTCGCGCAGCACGGGATCGTCCTTGGGCAGCAACGCGATATCCAGTGCGCGCGAGGTGTGATAACCCGGGCTTTGCATGTTTCCCGCTACGAATTGCGCGGCCTGCTGTTGTGTGATTCTGAAAGCCTGCTCCGGCAATGCGGGATGCAGTTCGTTATCCGCGAGCAGCTCCACGCCCCGCGAGAAGTATTCTTTCAGCACCTTCACCGAGAAGTCATAGCCGGCGCTTTCATTGGCGGCGATGTCGTCCAGTGCTTTCTGAAAGGCGAGCCGGTCCAGCGTCGTTGTGCCATAGGAGTAGAGGTCGTCGAGCAGCTCGCCCACCCCTTCCTGGCCGGCGGGAGATTGCAGATCGCCGTTATGCTTCACCGATCCCATCACCGTTACGGTGGGACTGGTTGTGTCGGTCCGCACGATCAGCCGAATGCCGTTGGCCAGCTTCGTATCCGAAACCGGAATGAACGTGGTGGGAACCTGCAGCTGACTCAGCTCTTTCTCCGCCCAGTCCGGCAAGGTCACTGGCTTGGTGGGCGCCGACGTCGTCTTCTCCGCGCCACCGAATCCCTTCTCAGCCACCGGCTCGCCATTGGGCGCCGGTTTCAGCGTCGCCGTAATCGTCGCGGCATTCAGGAGGTATTGCTTCGCTACGCGATTCACATCCGCCAGCGTGACCTTCCGGATCGCGTCGATGTCTTCGTCCGGCGAGTTCCGTCCTTCAGCCGCCAGAGCCTCCGACCACACCGACGCGAGATCGGGGATAGAGTTGCGCTGGAACTCTGCCTGAGCGATCTCCGCGCGCTTGGAGGCATCGACGAGAGCGGCCGGAACGCCCTCCGAGGCGTACTTATTAATGATCTGGCGCATTTCCTCGATGGCGGGATTCGCGTCCTGCCCTGCGGGCAGCGCCACCAGGCCATAGCCAACACTGGCGATCGGATAGTTTTCTGCCACGCCGAACTCGGCAGCCAGTGCCTTACCTGCGGGCACCATGCCGTATAGGTCGGCGCGCTGGCTGGCCAGCACATCGGCGAGAATCTGAATGGCCGCATAGTCCGGCGAGTCCGTTCCAGGCAGCCGCCACGCGATGAAGCCAAGTACATACGGCAGATTGCTGTCGAGGGTGAAGGTGTCCGCCTTCACCGGTTGCAGCTCGATCTTCGGGTGCATGGCCACCGGATGGCTGGGGATATCCCCGTAGAGGTGGCGGATCTTTTCCAGCGTCGCGGCCGGATCGACATCGCCGACGATGATCAGGATGGTGTTGGACGGCGTGTACCACTTATCGGCGAATTCCTTCAGCATCGCGCCGGTCGTCTTGTCGAAGGAGGGCCGCGTGCCGAGCGCGTCATGCGAGTAGGGCGTTCCGGCGAACAAATCGCTGTTGAGCCGGCTGAGAAATTTGTAGGTCGGGTTCGACAGATCGCGCGCCACTTCCTGTTCGATCGCGCCCCGCTCCTGGTTCCATTCCGTATCCGAGTCGTCGATGCCGCGCAAACACGTGGCCTGCGCCTGCAGGGCCACGTCCAGATCGGCCGCGGGTACCGTCTCGAAGTACTGCGTGATGTTCTGCTGGGTATCGGCGTTGTTGTCGCCGCCCATCAGAGCGAAGATGGCCGAAGTCTGATCGGCGGTCATGCCTTTGCAGCCACGGAACGCCATATGTTCCTGCGCGTGCGCCATGCCGGGAAAGCCATCCGGGGTCTCATCGCCGCCCACAAGAAAGTTGGCCTCTACCGTGACCACCGGTGCCAGCGTGTTGCGGATGATGACTACGCGCATCCCGTTGGGGAGCGTTGCGCGAGTGGGCGGCTCTTCCGCCGCGCGAAGAAGAGGTGCGGCGGCGACACAGAGTAGGACCAGCGGCAAAAGCCGCAGACGAGACGAGTGCTTCACGATTCCTCCGGCAGGAGTTTCCCTTGAAGAATGGTAAAGGAAGTGCAGTCAGCCGGCGGGATCAGGTTCCATCTGTCGTGACGAATCGCGCCTTCCTGACGACGATCGGGCTACTCTTCCCCGATCGGCATCCCGGGCGGAGTCGCCACTGGCTTCGCAGGCACAAACTTTGCGGGATCCTTCAGGAACTCATCGATCCGCGAGACTTCATAAGCACGCCACGCCTGATCCTCTTTGCCCTGGTCGCCGTTGGCGAAGCTGTCGCGTAACGACCGGAGGCGGAGCTGCGCCACGCCTTTCACTTCCGCCGAGGCCTCCGGATTCGCGCCCAGGCTGAGCAGCGCCTCGATGATGCGGCTGTCGACCCCGTGCTTGACCTCAGCCGCGAGTCCCCTCGCACCTGCCGCATTCCCGGTCGATTGCAAGATGGCATCGATCACGTCGTCCAGCGATGGCTCCGCGCTGTCTTCAGCGTGATACTCTACCAGGCGGTTCGCCCGCTGCGCATTCAACACCAGACCCAGGGTCAGATCGGCCGCCGACTCCGCCACCGCCACGGGATCGAAGGTCACTCCGGTATTCGACGGGAAGCTTTCCTGCGTGCGGGGCAGTCCCGGGGTTCGGGGTGGCAGCAGCTTCAGGATCGAAGGCGGCAGGGTCAGCATCTCCGGCGACAGCGTTTTCAGCACACTGGCGAGCGCGTGCCGCTGGTCTGCCGGATCGACGATCTCCGGCAGCATTTGCTCGTCGCCGCGCACGTTGTAGCGATAATCCAGCCCGCCAATCTCTTTCGCCGCAGCTTCGGTTTGATACCGATGGAACAAATACAGCGGCACAAGCGTGTCCTCGAGTTGGGCCAGCGGCTCACCGTCGTGGATTGCGTCCACACCAAACCGCTTCAGCGCTGCTGTCCGCACCGCCAGCACGCGATCCAGCTCCGATGCCGGATCCGTTCCGTTGTCCCACAGGTGCGCGTGCGGATGTGCCCCGCCGATCGGCCGCGCGTCCTCATCAGTGATGTAGATCATCCCGGTCTTTTCGGAGTCACGCAGAATCCTGTCGAGCGCGGCCTGATCCTCCACCGGCTTGCCATCGCGATCGAACTCGCGATACCCGTAGTCGATCGCCACCTTATCCCATACGCCGATCCCCGCTGGATACGCGTGGCTCACATCCGGCACCCCATTCGCGCCCACCGTCACCCACGGATGCGGATAATCCATCACCGACATCGTTTCATCCGGCGGATGCGGGAAGGCGCTGGCCGCAAAGTTATGCGCCAGGCCCAGCGTGTGGCCCGTCTCGTGCGCGCCCAGCTGTCGAATCCGTTGCAGCACCATCTGCAGCGCGGGGTCGTGTTGCTCATCGGCTGGCGGCTTGCCGTTCTCATACGGCGCGAGCAGCGCCTCGGCGATCAGATAATCCTGTCGCCCGCGCAAACTGCCCAGCGTGACGTTGCCCTTCAGAATCTCGCCCGTGCGCGGATCGATGACTGCATCGCCGTAGCTCCATCCCCGCGTGTAGCGGTGCACCCACTGGATGATGTTGTACCGCACGTCCATCGGATCAGCGCCCTCCGGCAGTGGATCCACGCGAAACGTCCCTGGCGCCCATCCTGCGGCCTCGAACGCCTGATCCCACCATCGCGCGCCTTCCACCAGTGCGCTGCGCAGCGGCTCCGGCGCGCCACGATCCACGTAATACTGAATCGGCGTCACCGCCTCGCACGCATGCGTGCAGTTCGGATCTTTTTTGATCAGCCGGTGCCGCTCGATGAATTGTTCCTCCAGGGGCTGGCTCAGCGGCGCATCGTAATCGCGATACGTCATCGGAAAGTATCCGGCGCGCGGGGAGAATCGGCGCGGCGTGTATCCAGGCGGCGGCAGCTCCACAAAATCCTGGCGCTCACGAATTGTCACTGCTCGCGGATCGGGCGTTACCTCGCGCAGAATCCTGCCCACTGGCTGCAGATCTTCGGGCCGCGTTGTGAACGTCAGCTCGGCTTCCACCACCGTGTTCTTCGGGAACGCTTTCGTATCCTCGAGCACGAACGTCGAACGCGCCGGGTCGACGTGAAATGCGCCCTGCTTGCCTTCGACCAGCCCTTCGGCCACGTGGTGCACATCGCTCAGGAAGAACTGCGTTGCATCCACCAACACTGTGCCGTCCGGGTTCTCTGCGTCGACGGTGAACCCGGCCACCACCGAGACGGGGAACGACTCCTCGACCGCGGCCAGTTCTGCTGCATCGCTCGACGAGCTGCGGAAGCGCAGGTTCGGTTCGACCAGAAGCAGCTTCGGCCCCGTCCGCTCAAAGTGGACGATCAGCCCCGGCGCCATCTGGCCGCGGTCCATCCCGTAGCCCCCCAGCTCGCTGCTGCCCATGCTCCACGGCGTCGAATTGGTCCAGATCAGGTCCTGCGAGCGCGTGTGCGCCGGGTTGCCGTCGAGCGGCACTTCGAGATACAGCTTGCCGGTCTTCGCATCCCAGTCCAGCGGCAGCAGGCCAGGCATGTGCTGCATCGATTTCGTGCGTTCGGCGATGGATGCGGGGGGCTTCTGCTCAGCAGGCTGCGCCGCAGCTATAAACCCGGTGGAACCGATCAGGACGAGGGGAAAGGTTAGGGTGAAGAAGGACGTCCGCATCCGAAGCATGGGCCGTTATAGCACGGAGCGAAGTTCTGATATGGGCTTCGGCAACTTCAGGAGAGATAGTTTCGAATGGTCGGGACGGGCAGATTTGAACTTGAGCCGGGTTGCGGGCGTCTGAGCCCGCAGGCGAAATCCTGAGCCGGAACGGCGAAGGATCTCAGGCTGAAGGATGATTGGGATTTCAATGGTCGGGACGGGCAGATTTGAACTGCCGACCCCTCGCACCCCAAGCGAGTGCTCTACCAGGCTGAGCCACGTCCCGACAACAGCAGAGGTCTACTCCCCGAGTTTATCATCCGCTGCGACGCGCGTCCTCGATTCTGCGGACCGTCACCGCTGATCGCCGGCTCCTCTACCGCGGCACTTGCCAGCCCGCACCCACCGTGGCCAGCGTTATCTGGTCGGTCGGTGTGGTGCCCAGCGACTTCGCCAGCTGCGGAAACCCCGCCTTGACTTCATCGGTCGTCGCCCACACCGGCACATCACGCATGACGTATTGATAGGTCACCACCGTCTCGGTGAATCCATCCTTGGGCCCCGGTGGCGTGTTGCTCACAATCGAGGTCACCTCGCGATGCCCGTAGCAGAACCTCGGTGCGAAGCGTTGCCCGGCCAGCCCGTTCAGCGAGTAGCGGTCGACATGCATGTCGCGATCCTCCAGCCGCGTCAGCAGTCCCGCATTCGTCAGCGCATCCATCTGCTTTTTGTCCGCCGCTGCCGTGGCACTCGGCGCCACCTCGTAAGGCCATGCGTGTCCCTGTGGAAACAGGCAGTCGTTGCGATCCTGGAAATACGTGTTCAGCGTCTTCATGAAGTTCTCGGGTGTCGGCTTGTTCTCGGAGCTGCATCCGCCGATCGACGCCAGAAGCGCCACCAGCCCCGCAACGGCCGTCAATCGCATCGTTCTCGTTGTGTCCATGGGTCCTCGTACCGGTGCTCCGATGCATGGTAGAGGAAAAACGCCGCCCGTGCGCGCGATCTGCCAAATTTCAATCAGCAGAAAATCCGCAGGAAAAGCCGGCAGGGTCCCCCGTCTGGCGCGATTCTCCTGCGACGGTGGCAAGCAGAGGAAATCGCGAAAACCTGCGCCCCTGCCGTGATGCGTGCTGCGTTGCGTCGCGATCGCTCCGCAGGGAGCCGGCCCGATGTATGCGGCACCGAGGCCCGCTCACACTCAAGGAGGATGCAATCGAGGCGGGCGCGGATGGCCCCAATGCGCTCTTCCCGGGCTGCACGCGATGGCCTCGGGCCAGAGGTGGTTCTGACCCCGCGAACCCACCTCGCCGCAATCGCCATGAAATATAACGAATGCTACATAGGAACCTCCGGGTGGCCGCCGGTGTCCAATAGGTCATGGTCGCGGCGCCGCTCCACAGAGCCAGCAGCGGCTGCGGGAACAAGATGGCACAAGCAGACACTCCTGCGAAAGCCTGGCTGGTGGACCTGAGCGGACTGCTCGCAGCCCTCTTCGTTGCAGTGTGGATGCGGCCGTCGGGTACTCCTGGATTATTTGCGAAAGCCGTGGCGGTGGCAGCCGTGTGGGCGGCGGTAACGGTTCTGGGCGGCACTTTCGGCATCGTAGCCGCCGAGAGCTTCGTCGCGGGACGGCCGAGGTCTCCGAAAATCAAAACCGTGATGGGAGCCTTGTCGTCGTGGATGCTCATTCCCCCGATGCTCCTGTGCTGGCTGCGAGGATCGGGATGGGCGGCGGTGATGGGCGCAGTCATCGGGGCCATGACGGCAATCGGTCTCTGGCAGAGGACGCCGCGGGCTGGGGCGACTGCACTCCAGGAGCCGTGGGCGGCAGGACCCCATTTTTCCAATCTGCCGAAGCCGGATTCACGGCGGCCCGCAGCGCTGGCCATTGCGATTTGTGTGGAACTGGCAGTCGTGCTGGCCGACCGCGGCGCCGTGCTTTTAGCGACTGCGCTGACCGCAATGGCTGGGTACCTGTTGGTGTGGAAATGGCTCGCGTCGCTGGATGCGAAGGTCCGCGACGAATTGGCCAGGCCGGCGGCGCGGGCGGCAGGCGCGGCCCTGCTGGCGATGCTGGTGTTGATCCCCCTGCTGCTGGCGCGGTTTGCGCGGATGAACGGCAGCGTGGAGACGGAGGCACAAGCAGCGACCCGGACCCGCGTCGACGCGGGGAAGGGCGACGCTGCGGACGCGTATCAGGGCATTGTCCTGTTCACGGTTCAGGAGAAGAAAAAAGAACTGCCTCCGGTCCCCATCGAACGCGATCAGCTGAAAACCGGAACGGCGAAGCCGCTGGTAATCCCGTTTGACGGATCCTACTGGTATTTTCAGGCGCCGCGACAGGGGCCAGGGCTTCATCCGCATCTGGCGCACGGAGATCCGGTGGCAGTGGCCATTTACTCCACCGGATGGGTGCCGCTGGCGATGCAGGCGCACCAGACGCTGGCACAGCCGATCGATCTGCGCTCGTGCAGTGCCTTGCAGGTGACGCTGAAGAATGGCGACAACCGGCGAGGACGGATCGATCTGGGCGTGTTGCTGGCGGATTCCACGATGCCAGGCAAACCGACCTTATTTCTGGGAACAGAACCGATGCTATCGACCGAACCGGAGCACTTCTCGATCAAGCTCAATCCCGTGACCGAGGAAGTGCGTTTTGTGATCCCGCAGCGGCGTGGGATCACGAAGTTCGACGAGATTACCGTGCTTTTCTTTCCCGATACCGAGCGGGCTACCCTCGGAGCGCGGGTGGGCATCGAGCAATTCGAGCTGATGCCCCGGTAAACAGTGGGCAGGGAAGAGCGAAGAAAGATCCCGCGCGGAGTCGGTTCTCTCGCGGACGTCCGAATCACTGACGTAACAGCGGAATAACTGCCACGGAAGGTGGATTGAGAGCGCGCGACCGGCTCGATAACCTAGTCGGACTTCCGAGGACAGGCGGATACCTATGCGCGCGATCCGATCGACCCTGTGCACGCTGTATGCACTGGAGGCTCTGACGTGCCTGTGGTCTGTACCGGGCGTAGTTTGGGAGTTTGTTCGTACGCATGCGGCCCAACCACCGGCGCCAGGCCCCCATATCGTGGTGAGTTATCCGGTTGTGGTGGCCGGAGTCGTCTTTGCCGTAACCTGCGGCACCTTCTGGCGGAACCAGCCCATGGCGCGCTGGTGGGGTATCGCTTCCAGCGGCATCAATATCGCCTTTGCCGCCATGATGGTTTTCATCGTCTTCTATTCCCATCTCTGGGATCCGGGCACCACCGCTCGTTTGTCGACCGCAACCTGGCTGATTGCAGGGACAGAGTTGGGGGCCGGAATCGCAGGAGTGATGGCCTTTGGCATGTGGGAAACGCAAACCGAGCCGAAGGAGGACGCGGAAGAACCCCCGCGCATTGAAGGCGACGGCACCCACCGGCTGATCGACAAGTTGGTATGGGTGATTGGCTTTGGAGGCATCGTTGCGGCCACATGGGGCTGCATCGACTGGGGACATGCGCAGAGACTCCCGCGTTCGGGAGCGTTGCCCTGGTATGCAGACTGTCTGATTGCGGTGCTGGCCATGGTGGCGGTCCACGAAATGGGCCATGCCCTCACGGGCAAGCTGCTCGGCATGCGCCTGCGCGCGTTTATCGTCGGCCCGTTCCAGTGGAGAGTGCGCGACGGCCGCTGGACCTTCCGCTTCCATGCGGCCGAATTACTGGCGACCGGGGGAGCCACAGCCGTGGTTCCGACTCATCCCGAACAGCCGCGCAGTTACGAGATCTGGATGATCGCCGGCGGCCCCATCGCCAGCTTGCTGACCGGCGCCGCGGCACTCTGGGCTTTCTTGGTGGCGCCGCATCACGCGTGGCGCAACGAATGGCAGTTGCTGGCGCTCTTCGCCATCCAGTCGCTGATCGTGGCCGCGATCAACCTGCTCCCGGCGCAAACGAAGAAGGGATACTACTCCGACGGCGCCCAGATCTATCAGCTTCTTTCGGGAGGACCGTGGGGTGATTATCACCACGCGATGCAAATCGTAGGCGCCAGCACAGTGACCGCGCTGCGGCCGCGGGATTATGACATCGCGGCGATGGAACGTGCGGCCGAGGTGATCACACAGGGCCATCGAGCCCTGCATCTGCGGTTGCTGATCTCGTCGTACTACCGGGACTGTGGACAGATGGTGGAAGCCGGCCAGGCGCTGAACGCTGCAGAGGATGTATATCTCGAGTCGGCATCGGATATTCCGGTGGAGCTGTACACCCCGTTTGTTTTTGGTAAAGCGTTCATCCAGCGCGATGCGGAGGGAACCCGGGAGTGGTGGAGGCGCCTGGAGGCGAAGAAGCCGAAGAATCTGAACGCCGACTACTGGCTGGCGCGCGCCGCCTGGCTGTGGATGGAAGACCTCGAGGAGGAGGCGCGCCGCGCGTGGGTCAAAGGCAATACTCTGGCGCAGCGGCTTCCGAGGGTCGGCGCCTATGAAGCGGATCGCGATAAATTCGCACG